>Ga0210395_10000576_pt1 | contig 28179 bp, 23 predicted proteins | sample IncBWH4OmetaG_FD_150861 | JGI IMG/M metagenome (GOLD analysis project Ga0210395, IMG submission 150861) | Forest soil microbial communities from Barre Woods Harvard Forest LTER site, Petersham, Massachusetts, United States - Inc-BW-H-4-O ... | reverse complement strand
TTGTAATAGATGAGGCGCTCAATGCCGTAGCTGCCGCCGAGACCGTCGATGGCGAGTTTTGCATCGCGGCCATATATTTCGAGTGAAAACAGGTTTTTCCACTCGGTGCAGCTCACGTGCAGCCAGGCGGTCTGGCCGGCCGGCGTGCGCAGCGAGAGGAAGGCGTTGTCGTCCACTTTCATGTCCCAAAAATACGTCGCGGCGTGGCCGTCGATGGCCGCGAAGTCGCCGAGGAACCAGCCGGCGAGGTCGATCAGATGCACCCCCTGGTCGATGAGTTCTCCGCCGCCCGAGAGTTTGGGATCGGCGCGCCACTCGCGGTCGTAGCCTTTGCGCCCGCCGTGGCCGTAACGTGCGCGCAGGAACATCAACGGCCCGAGCGCGCCGGCGTCGATCAGCTCGCGGGCCTTTTGCAGCGCGGGGTGAAAGCGGTGGTTGTAACCGAGGCGGACGAGCGCGCCGGTCCTGGCTGCGGCGTCGCGAATTTCGCGGAGCTGGCTGGCATGAAGCGCGCCGGGTTTCTCCACGAGGACGTGCTTGCCCGCGCGCACGGCCGCGAGCGTGATGGGTGCGAGCGAGGCGTTAAGGGTGGAGACGATGACGGCGTGCACGCCCGGGTCGGCCAGCACCGCATTAAAATCCGTGGTGGATTTGCAACCGGGTGCGAGCTTGGCGAGATCGGCGGCCCGCGCCGCATCGAGATCGCACGCATGGCCGAGCGCCAGTCCGGGAATCTGGCCGAGTGCGACCGTACGTTTCCGGCCGATGACGCCGCAGCCAATAATGGCGAATAAAAGTTGCGGTGGAACGACTTTGCTCATTCGGGTAATGAATGTTCAAGCGCATCCTGACCAGCCGCGAGACGCAAGTGAGGTTTTTTCGATACCTTGGCTTCAGCCTTTCAGCTATTCAGTCCTTCAGCCCTTGTTAGTCAGCTCCACTTCTGTCCACGGTCCTCGGGTACGATGCGTCGCAGGCAGTAAATGTCGCTTTTCGCGAGTTCGTCGCGGTGTTCGTGCAGTTTGGCCCACGGATCCCATTGGGCACTGATCAGTTTGCCGGTGATTCCGTTGGTCTGGGCGCTGGCGAGGTGCACGGCGAGTTCTGCGCCGAGGGAGAGTGGGACGGCGCCGGTTTCTTTCCATTGTTTGTTCTTGTCGAAAAAAGCCTGGCCGACTTTTTCCGGGCCGGCGGCAAGGATCTCATCAACCAACCGAGTGGCCAGTGCGCCGGGAGCGATGGCGTTCACGTCGATCTGAAAGGGACGCAATTCCTCGGCCAACGTCTCCATCAGGCGAACGACCGCCGCTTTGCTGGCGGCATAGGCGCTGATATTGGGCAGGGGATTGGTGGCGCCGCCGCCGGATATGATGATGATTTTCCCCCGCCCGGCCTTTTTAAAATGCGGAATGACGGAGCGGCACGGCAACAGGACTCCAAAGAGATTTACCTCCATGGCCTGCCGCCACGCAGGCAAATCGACGGATTCGGTCGGACCCTTGGGGCCGTAGATGCCGGCGTTATTGACGAGAATGTGCAACGGGCCCAGTTCACTCAGGGCGAAATCAACGAGTGCGTTGACTTGTGCCTCGGCGGCCACGTCGCAGGTTTTCGCGAGGATTTTCCGTGACGGAAAGAGCCGTGCCAGCCTGTCGCGGGTCGCAAAGAGCTCTTTTTCGCTGCGGGCGCAGATAACCACATTTGCGCCCTCGCGCAAAAAATGTTCGGCGATCGCCGCGCCCAATCCCTGGCTGCCGCCGGTGACGAGTGCGTTTAGACCCTCTAGTTTCATTTGGGTAGTAGAGTAGTTTGTCGTTGGTATTTGGTGGTTGGTGTCCACCCAACTCTTGCCGTGCCCTTTGTCTAGTCCTTCGTTGCTTCGGCGAAGGAGAAAGCTGAAGAGTGAAGGAGGATGTCCGAACTAACTACCAAATCCAAACTACCAATTACGATCCGGTCAATGTCCGGCGTTGGGCGTTCGGTCGTCGCCGCGGCCGACCGACAGATGCTCAACGGCGGGCACGGGGAGCAATTCTTTTTCGAGAAACCGGTTGGCATCGATAAATACGCGCTGGCGCATCGTTGTGGTGAGATTGGGCCAGTCCGCCGCGCGGAAGTGCGCCCACTCGGTGCAGACGACGACGGCGTCGGCGCCATGGACCGCGGCTGCGATATCAGGACTAATCGCAACTTTTGCGAACTCATTGGGCAGTTGCTTTACGACAGGATCATGGGCGCGGACTTGGGCCCCGGCTGCGAGCAATGCGCGGCATAGCTCAATCGCCGCACTGCGGCGAAGTGTATCGGTACCGGCGGTATAAACCAAACCGAGTACGGCGAGGTGGCGTCCGCGCAAGTCGCCGAACCGGGATTGCAGCCGGCGAAAAGCCCAACCGCGGTGCAGGTCGTTGCTTTGTTTGATCGCTGGGATGACGGCGAGGGTTTCGCCGGTGGCGGCTCCCAGTTTTGTCAAGGTGACGACATCGCGGGCCAGTGTGCCGCCAGCGAATGGTCCGCCGGGACCAAGATAGGCGCGCGGGCCGATGCGGACGTCGCTTTTCAAGCCGGCGGAAACTTCTTTTGCATCCGCTCCCGTGTGCTCGCAGAGCCGGGCGATTTCATTGATGAAGGTGATGGAAACGGCCAGAAATGAATTCAAGGCGTGCTTTACCATTTCGGCCGACTCGGTGCGCATGAAAAGCACCTGGGTGGTGAACGGAGCGAAGATCTTTTCGAGGAGCGGTTTTTTCGCGTCGCTGTGGATGCCGACGATCACGCGATCCGCTTTGGTGAAAGCCTCGATGGCCTTGCCCAGGCGCAGATTCTCCGGCGAACACGCAAAATGAAATTGCGGAAATTCGGCTTCAAGCTGGCGGCAGGTCCCGACCGGCAGTTGGGCGGAAATCAGCACGAGGGCTCCTGCTGGCAGGTGAGACAGGCTCCGGCGCAAACTGTCCAGCACGGAGTCCATATCAGACTCGTCGTTGTCGTTCACCGGCGTATCATGGCAAAGCCAGAGCACGTCCGCTGTGGCGCAGGCGGCCGCCGCATCGGTCGTGAAGGCAAGCCGCTTGGCGACGAGGCCTGCAGAAATGAGTTCGTCGAGCCCGGGCTCAAGCAGCGGTGCGTGACCGGTATTTAGTTTTGCGACAGTGCCGGCATCAGAATCGAGGCCAGTCACTTGAAAATGCTTCGCACTGCAGGCCGCGGTAACGCAACCGAGATGCCAGAGCCCGAGGACGGTGATGCGTAGGGGATCGCTCATTTAAGATGGTTGAGATTCATACATTTGAACCACTGATGAACACTTATAAACACTTATTAATTCGGAGCAGATTTTACGGCAACCAATGGCCGCTTATTCATCTTTGCTGCGGATTGTCTGATGTCGCCTACAGATCAGTACACAGATGATCACGGGTTGGGTTTAACCACAGATGAACGCGGATACGGATCGGACTTTTAACCACTAATCTTCACTAATCGGAGCTAATTTTGTTTTTGAACACGGAGGGCACAGAAGGAAAGATCCTGCTGGAAACCTGTGCTGCGGCAGCGTTTTCTGATCGCAACGACGGCCTACAGTTGTTTCTGCAGACAATTCATATCCGCCTCCCGTAGCCCTCGAAACGAAGTGGGGGTCAGTCCGTGGTATCCGATTAGCGTCCATCTGCGGTTAAAAAAACTGAAATGGGCGTTGGTTATGTTCAGAGTTGGGTTTTATCGGTCATTTCCGAAGTTCATAGATCCAGCGGTTGGCCTCGAGCCAGCGGAGGGTTTTCACGATGCCCTGCTCGATGGTAAGCTTGGGTTTCCAGCCGGTGGATTGGATTTTTTTTGTATCGAGAAAAATAAACGGATTGTCACCGATCCAGCCGCGGTCGCCGCCGGTGTAGCGCAGCTCCGGCTTCAGGCCGAGCGCCCCACAGATAAAGCCGATGCTGTCCTTGACCTGCACATACTCGGGCGTGCCGAGGTTATAGATTTGCGTCCGATGTTTGGCGTCGCGCGCGGTGCCGAGGCGGGTGACGTGTAAGATGGCGTCGATGCAGTCCTGGATGTAGAGATAACTTTTGCGCTGGGAGCCGTCGCCGAGGACCTTGAGCCAGGCGGGATGCTCGGTGAGCTGCCGGTAGAAATCGAAGATGTGGCCGTGGGTGTAGCGTTCGCCGAGGATCGAGACGAAGCGAAAGATGTAAGCCTCGAAGCCGAATCCCTCGGCATAGGCGGCGATCATGCTTTCACCGGCGACCTTCGATGCGGCGTAAAGGGAGGTTTGGATCGGAAACGGCGCATCCTCGGGCGTGGGGATGATGGTAGCCTCGCCGTAAGTGGAGCCAGTTGAGGAAAAGGCGATGTGCTTGATGCCGTTGGCCCGCATGGATTCAAGGACGTTGAAGGCAGCGGTGGTGTTTTGTTCAAAATCCTTGCGCGGGTTGTCGGTTCCGAAGCGCACATCGGCGTTGGCTGCCAGATGAAACACAAAATCGCAACCGGCCATCGCCCTGGTGAGCGCGGCGGAGTCCAGGTTGTCGCCGCGAACGAGCGAGAAGCGTGGATTCTTCAGAGCGCCATCGATGAATTTCTCCTGGCCGGTGGAAAAATTGTCCCAGCCGATGACGGTTTTTCCGTCGGCGAGAAGGCGATCAGTGAGACTGCTGCCAATGAATCCGGCGGCGCCGGTTATAAAAACTTTTTGCATGGGTGGCAGGGCAGGAATTGGAGTTGGTAATTTGAATTTGGTAGTTAGTTCGGACGCCCTCCTTCGCCCCTTCGACAGGCTCAGGGCTTTGGAGCGCAGGCAAGCATTGGATCTAAACCAATTACCAGCTATGAATTACCAATTACAAACTACAAAATACCAACTACCAATTACGGCTTGGGATATTTTTCGAAACCTTCCGCGCGATCGACAATAAATTTTGGCCGGGCGCGGACTTCCTCGTAAATGCGGCCGATGTATTCGCCCAAGATGCCAACGCTGATAAGCTGCACCCCACCCAGGAAAGACACCAGGATGACGAGGGTGGGATTACCCCAGAGGATTTCCCAGCCCATGAATTTGTAGAAAAGGTAAATCGTCATCAAGAGGAATGAGCCTCCCGCGATGATGAATCCCATTTTGGTCGCGAGCGTGAGAGAATAGGTAGAAAAACAGAAAAGGCCGTTGAAACCGATGCGCAGCGAGCCGAGAAAAGGGTTGTAGTTGGTCTGGCCGGCAAAACGCGGCGGCCGATCGAAAGGGATGATGACTTGCTTGAAACCGACGACGGCAACCATGCCGCGGAGAAAACCGTGGCACTCCTTGAGTCGCACGATCTCGTTGACCGCCCGGCGCGACATGAGGCGAAAATCACCGGTATTGGGCGGGATTTTCACGTCGGCGATTTTATTGATGACCTTGTAGCCGATGGCGGAGACGACTTTCTTGATCCAGGTGTCACCGGTTCGGTGCAGTCGCTGCGGCAGCACAACTTCGTATCCTTCGCGCCATTTAGCGATCATTTCACCGAGCAGCTCCGGCGGATCCTGAAGATCCACATCCATTACGACGACAGCGTTGCCACTCGAATACTGCATGCCGGCAAGCGTGGCCATGGGCTGGCCAAAGCGGCGGGAAAACTTCAAAAGCTTGATTCGATCGTCCGCCGCGCGGTGTTCCAGGATGATGGCTTCCGTCCGATCAGGGGATGGATCGAGGGAAAAGATGATTTCATAGTCTTCGATGAGTCCGGAAAGGATGGGCTGCAAACGCCGGAGAAACTCCGGGATGTTTTTCTCTTCTTTGTAAACCGGAACGACAATGGAAAGCATCATGCGCTCCGGAATCTAGTCTTGAATTGCCGGCGGTTTCAACCACGGAGAAAGCCAGATGCGCCGGATCATTTTTTACACAGAGAACGCAAAGCCGCAGAGAGGAACAATGAGGTTTTTCTCCGCGGATGGCGCGGATTCGGAGCGGATTTTTAACCACTGATGGGCACTTATGCTCACTTATTTTGACCACGGATTACACGGATAACGGGATCGATGGGCTCCGACTGGCTTGGCGTTCTTTGCGATCTTGGTGTAAAAACATTTTTTGGCGGATTGCTTTCTCTCCGTTGCCTTCGTTTTCTTCTGTAACACTTTGGAAGGATTGGTAGCTTTGAAAGGTGAAATTCCAACGACCCTTCGCGAACGCGCGGTTGTATGTGAGCCTGTTGTTGGTCTTACCACTCCTTTTTTGCCTCATCTTGTGCCGTAACCGGCACGATCAGGAAACGCGCTGGACCATGATCAATGTCACGCCTGGGCAGGTTCAGGCCGACTGCCATTTGATCGAGTTTCCTGATGGTTCGAAAGTACTTATTGATATAGCCGATGCGATGGACTCTCCCGGCACGGCTTTGGCTTTTCTCCAAAGTCACAAGATCACCCATATCAATCTGGTGATTATCTCGCACTTTCATAAAGACCATTATGGACGGCTGCGGGACTTGGTTAACGCCGGGATTAAAGTCGATCGGGTGGCTTGCAATCTTCCGGCCACACGGGGAGAAATGGATCGCGAACATCTGAGCACGCCGCTGGCCGATTGGGACGATGCCATATCCGTGCTGCATTTTTTGCGCGAAAAACAGATTCCCTATTTCACCCCCAAGGCCGGAGACCGGCTGTTGGAGGTTCCCCTGGCGCACGGGCTGGCGGCCACGCTCGATGTCGTTTGTCTCTATGACGGTGTGCACACACCGATCGGTGAAACGTCGGTTAATGACACCAGTATCATTGTGCGCCTGAGCCATGGCCCAATCCGCGCGCTTTTTACCGGTGATCTTATGAGCCCGCTAGCAACGTGGCTGGCCAATAGCAATTTCGACTTGGCCGCCGATCTGCTAAAGGTGCAGCATCATGGGGCCTATTGGTCTGGTCCGGATAAATTTTTTGCCCGCGTCAACCCCAAGGCCGCGCTGGTTCCTGCGCCAAGGGGGTTGTGGGTTTCTTTGCTCGATAAACGGATTCGCGACTATTTATCCGCGCACCATATTCCGACGTATGTCAGCGGCATCAACGGCAATGTCACGGTGATCATGACGGCGAAAGGGTTTACCATCCAGGCCGAGCACATGGATGGGGGAGAAGTAACAGGTGACAAGTAACAAGTGGCAAAAGGGCACTGAACGCGACGTTTCAAGTACGAGGTGCCAAGTTCCAAGATAGCTGACCACGCTTGACTCCCGAATCCTGCATCCCGACTCCTAATTCCTAATCTTGATACTTGAAAACCTGATACCTGATACTTTTCCAATGCGCAATGCCCAGTTGACCGGTCCCTTTCAGCCCACCTGGTGTCGCGGACTGATGGCTATTCTCGTGGCGGCAATCGGCTTCCTGCTGCCGCAAGAAGTGCCGTTAGAATATCATTCGCTGAACAATCCGTCGCCGGGCTTAAACTATCTTGAAATCACTTGCGCAGCGAATGTGCAGGGAGAAACCGACGTTTACTTGGATAATGGCAGCGGCTTCAATGAATTTGAAAAAATCCGCTGGCCGATGGGCCCGAGCCAATCCGCCTATACTTATACTTTCCCGTTACCCGATGCGCCATTGTTAAGCCTGAGGCTCGATCCCTTCGTCAACGGGGCCGGAGAGTTCACGATCACCAACTTCCGGATCATCAACCGCCGGGGTGAAGAAATACACCGCTTTACGAAGGAAGATTTCCAGCCAACCCACCAGATTGATGCCATAATCCCCACGAGCGACGGATGGAAACTGGCGGTCGGAGCTCAGGCTGACAATCCCTACTCGCACATTAAGCTTTCCCGGCCAATTATCCCAGAGGGGATGAACGAACGTAACCTCAAGCGTTGCGTGCTTTCGTCCAGCTACCTTGCGCTTATGCTCTGGATCCTTCTGCTGGCGGTATACTTCGCCCTAACCTGGATGCATCGTGATGGGCGTGCGATCGCGCGCGCGGTTATTTTTCTGGCTCTTATCGCCCTGCTTTTCTCCTTTGTTGGTAATCGCGGCCTGATCAAAAAATCAATTCGCTATGCCCGGTACGTTCCGCCCGCCAGGTCGAGCGAGTAGTAATTGGTAGTTAGGGTGACACAGATGGCTCGCGTTGACCTCACCGCGCTCAAAAGCGTCTTGGGTCAAGCCCCTCGGCAAGCTTGGGGCCCTGAGCTCGTCGAACGGGCCATTCCACCTCGGAAGATTTAGCGCGGTAGCGCGGGTAGGGCGAGGCGTCCCTGGGCTCCGTAGCTTTAGCGAAGGAGGATGGTCAGTTAGGACTTCGAGCATTGAACTCCGAATCAACGACCAAATTCCAACTTCCAATGACTAGATCAGCCCCGTTTGGCTGAACCAATATAAATCCCGAGCAGGCTCAGCCCCATGCCGGCGGCCAGGCCGAGGAAGCAACCAACGGTGCAAGCGATGGCCAGGGGGCGGCCGATTCCGTTAGTTTTGATTGCATCGCTGAGCTGGACGGCATTTCCAAATTGCTGGCGGGAAAAATCTACCTGGGTTTTGCGGATATTATCAATTAATTCCTGGTAGGCTGACTCTAGGTCGGTGAGCGATTTTTGAATCAAGATTAGGTTGCCGGCGTCTTCCTTGGCTGATTTTACGGCTTCAATTTGTTCGAGCAATTTCGCCTTGTCTGCTTGCACTTGGCTGACCTCCAGGCCCGCGTCGAGCGCGCGGCGGACCAAATAATTATAGGCGTCATTGGCTAGCAGGGAATCAATGAGGCTTTGGTCGAGTAGGTGAGTCTCGGATTGAGACTGGTCTGCTTCAGCTTTCACCCCTAAAACATAGTTGCGTGCCTGCGTCTGGGCCAAGAGGTCGGTGATAACTTTTTCATCTCCCACTGCGCGGCGTTCCTGATCATTGAGAGCTCGCAGGCAGTATTCCATTCTTGCCGTCGCCACGGCCGGATCACGCGAGGAACCGCTCTGATCGATGAGCTCCAATGTGTCACTGAGCTGGGTTTGGGAAAAAAGCTGGGTTTGTTCCAACAGGTCTTTAAAGGAAAGGTTGGTGGTGGGTGAACGGAAGGATTTGTCGTCCTGGAGTTGCTGGGTGAGGCAGGCCGTGATGTTATCGATCTCCTTGTTGAAAATCTGCTCGTATCCAGGGAAATCCGCATTGTGTAGGGTATCGAATACGTGGCCGAAGCCAGTCGGAATGCTGGTATAAGTAAGCTTAAAGTTTTCCCGATATACACCGACAATCTCATTTAAGAGCCGGGCGCGTTGTTCTTTATTGATCGGGAATGTGCCAGGCAGCGACAGGGTGACAACATATTCATCAGGCTGATAAAAAGGCAGGGACTGGCCCGCGGCCTGCATCCGGTCGCGCTGCTTCATGAGATCGGGCGGAATGACGGCTTCAATGCTGAGGGCTCCCCTGATCCGGCTTTGAAATTCGCTCGAGGTGTCAAGTCCTTGTCGCTTGAGCGCTTCGGCGATGATTTCCGGGGCGCGCAGATCGTCCGGTTCAAATTTGGATTGGTCGGGATATTCGCCTTTTTCCAAACCGGGGAAAGCGAACAGGACCCTGGTCGAGGTCGAAACGGGTAAGCGCATGCTGGCCACGAGGTAGATTGCAGCGGCAATCACCAGTCCGAGCAGAGCCAGCCCGATGATCTGCCCAAGTCCACGACCGAGGCGCCGGGAAATATCGTGCAGATCAATAATCACATCATCTTCCTCGCTCACGCGCGAGCCAAGGGGATTAGGCGCAGGCTCATCCGGGTTCTTCATCGCTCGACCTTTTTTATTGTTGCATCCATGTCGAGTGAAAAATTGCGGCCTAAATAGACAGGCTTCATGCTTTTCCATTTTGTTCATTTTTTCTTGAACTTATCTGCCTAAGGCTTTTTAGGAAGAGATGCCGATAAAAGATGACCGCCCCGTCTGGCCCGCCGCTGGGCGTAATTCCATGACGAGGGGCGAAGTCTCGGCCGATTTCGAACGCGAGTGCGTGGATTTTTTTGCCGAGCTGGCCCAGGCGCTCAGCGTGCCGCGTTCGCTGGGGCAGATTTACGGCGTGCTGTTCGCTTCGCCCAGCCCATTGAGCTTCACCGATATTGTTGAACGGCTTGATATCAGCAAGGGTTCAGCCAGCCAGGGATTGCAATTATTGCGTTCGTTTGGAGCGGTGAGGAGGGCCGACGGCAATGGCGCGGGGAAGCGCAGTGGAGCTGGCCGGCGTGAGCAATTCGTGCCTGAATTGGGCTTGCGCCCGCTCATTAGTGGGGTGCTGCGTGAAAAAATCGAACCACTGCTGGGCGCTGGCGGCAACCGCATGCGGCGCCTGCGCGACTCTGCGCGCCAGGCACCAAGCAAACCCGGCGTAAAATTTTCCCTTGAACGGGTCAAGCAACTCGAAACCTGGCGTCGCCAGCTCGGGTTGCTCCTGCCTCTGGTCAAAACCTTTTTCGGTTTTGGGCCGGGCTTGAACCATTGATAACGACTGCACGGAATTACGGCCAGCTCGCTTTGTCGGAAGGAAGCGATGGGGCGAAGCTTTAGGGTTTTAGTATTCTTGGTAATCCATCATCTCGATTGCATTTAAGTTTATGTTGGCCACAAAAATTCGTGCTTCAGTCTCCAAAGGGCTTTTGTCTGCTGGGAATGCCCTGGGCTTTTTTCCTTTTCTGAAACGTTGCCCCTTTATATATAATCCACTGCGGAAGATCCTTGTCCTTATCGTGGGCGAAGGTCTTCCGGCCCGGGAAATCGTCAGCGGGCCATTGCGTGGCTATAAAATAGTATTGGGCCCTGGCGATCGCAATGCCTACCTCATCAACACGCATGAGCGCATGATCGTCGAATTGGCCCAACAGCTGTGTCAGCCCGGCATGCAGGTTTTGGATCTGGGCGCCCACGTAGGCTACTTTAGCCTTTTGTTCTCGGTGCTGGTGGGGCCCGCCGGCCAAGTGTGCACGATCGAACCCAACCCGGAAAACCTGAAGAAAATAAGGTCGATGATGGAAGCAAACCAGCTTCAGAATATTCGCGTGTTTCCATTTGCTGCTTCCGATCAGGCTGGTGACGTGCAGTTCGTCACTGAGAGCACGGGACAAATGGGACATATGGCGACTTTGTCACCGGAAAACCGGGCCGTGTCCGTGACGGTTCGAGCCGTGCGGATGGATGACCTGGCTCGTGATCAGGGCATTGAGCGGATCGATTTGATCAAGATGGATGTGGAGGGAGCCGAGTTCAAGGCCCTGACGGGCATGGCCGGGTTGATCGGCCGGTGCCACCCAACGATAATTTGTGAATGGCATCCGGCCGTCGCCGGGCCGGATTATCGCACCATTTTTGAACAACTGGGGTACCATTGCGAAGCGCTGGAACCGGTTTCTTCAACGGAGCCATTCCATCTCCTGGCCCGGCCAACCACTCGAACTTAGGCTGACGATGGAAAATAAAAATGAGAGTGATGGATTCTCCGCCAAAATCTGGCTGCATGCTTGTTTGTGGTTCTACCGACATTTGCGCGGCAAGTACGCGGCGGTGGAATCCTTGGCGGTAGCGCCGTTGATTGAGAAAACCGACAGTTGTTTGGACATTGGTGCCCATGCGGGATCTTGGACGCTCCCTTTGGCGAAATTAGTTCCGATGGGACGAGTCTACGCATTTGAGGCGCTGCCTTATTATGCGAGAGTCTTGAAGCGTTTGTGCCGTTTGTTTGGCCTGAACAATGTCGTGGTTCTGAATCGGGCGGTCTCGAACAAAAGGGGAAGTGTGGCGTTGGCGTGGAGAAACAATCAGGGCCGGCGATTGACGGGCAACACTCATATGGCCACATCCGCCGAGTCGGGTGAAATGGAGTGTGTATCCGTGCCTGCGGTCACACTCGATAGTTGGCAGCAGCAGTTGGGGCCGGACGAACGCGTCAGCTTTATCAAGATTGATGTGGAAGGCGCCGAGCTGCTTGTTCTTCGCGGTGCAGAGGCGTTGATCAGACAGCGCAGGCCGGTAATATTTATGGAAATAGTGACAAGCTGCTGTGAGCGTTATGGCTACAGGCCGGCAGACTTGTTTCAATTATTTGCAGAGCTTGGCTATGATGCCTACACGGTCAAAGTTCTGGCCGGACAGGTGATTTTGTGTCCCTCGAACGCCCAAACTTATCCCGGCAAGGGCGATGTGTTGCTGATCCCGTCGGGCACAGCCCTGTCTGCAACCTTTAAGATAGAAGCCCAATCATGACGAAGGGTTTAAGTCGACACGAGACAGTAGGGATGGAGAACGCTCCGGCATGACCGCACAACGTCCGAGGGTGGCGCTGATCCAGCGCTGTGTCCCACACTACAATCTCGTCCTTTATCAAAAGCTGCTGGCCTCTTCGAGATACGATTGGGAGTTTCTCTACGGTGAGCATGCCGGTGGCGACGAGTCTGGCCTGGCGACAGATGCCGCGAGGGTGTTGCCGACCCGGCCGATTCGCAATCTAGCCATTGGAAAAGCCATCTGGCAAAGGGATGTCACACGTTGGTTGCGGCAGCAGCGTTACGATGCGGTCGTTTTTGAATTGGGCTGGCAGATCGTTTCCAACGTGATGCTGGTGCGGGCGGCGCATAAGCTGGGGACGGTCGTTGTCCCATGGACCAAAGGGATTGCTGAAAGCGGGCAACGTCGTCCAAAATTGCGGCAATGGATGGAACGTGCTTTTATCCGGCATTGCGATGCGTTGCTTGTATACGGCCAGGTCTCTGCCAATTATTTTCAGGCCTACAGTTATCCGCCCAAGCGTATTTTTATTGCCCAGAACACGGTCGACGTTCGACGCATCGTTGACGGGATTCCGGCGGATCGGCAGCGAGCCGGCGAATTGCGCGCACAATTCGGTTTAAAGAATGAAATTGTCATCGGCCATCTCGGGCGGCTGGTGCCGCAGAAGCATGTCGACTGGATTATCGAGGCGTTCGCCCGCGCCCATGCCGGTGGGTTGAACGTGAGGCTGATCATCGCCGGGGATGGCCCGGAGCGGGCTGCGCTGGAAGCACTGGCCCAAAGCCGCGGGGCTGGGTCGGCGATCCGATTCTGCGGCCGGGTGCCGGAAGCGGATGTGGGCGCTTACTTCCAGATGTTTGATGTATTCGTGTCCGCGTACAGTGCGGGGCTGGCCATCCTGGAAGCTATGGCGCATGGAAAAATCACGGTAATTACGCCGGAATCCCGTCCGGAAACAGAGCTGGTTCAGGATAATGTCACGGGGATCATTACGCAGGATTATTCGGTCTCGGCGCTGACGGATGGCTTGCGCCGCGCGGTGGATAGCACGTTCCGTGGTGATGCGATCGGCGGGGAAGCGCAGCGTGTGGTGCTCAACCGCGCCACCATGGAAAACATGGTGGAGGCTTTTGATCAGTCCATTGAGTGTGCACTGGAACAGAAAACGTCTAAAAAATGAAAATCGCTGTATTTGGATTGGGTTATGTCGGCTCGGTGACTTCGGTCTGCCTGGCTTTGAACGGGCACGAAGTGTGGGGTGTTGATGTGGACGCCATCAAAGTGGACTGGATTTCAAAGGGCATTCCACCGCTTAAGGAACCGGCATTTGCCGAGCGGCTGCGCACCGTGCTGGATGCCGGCCGCCTGAAAGTGACGATGGATGCCAGGCTGGCCATTCGCCAGACGGAAGCGGCATTGATCTGCGTGGGCACGCCGACCTCGAATACCGGGGAAACTTATCTTGGGGCGGTTGAGCACGCCATCATGGGTCTCAACGAGGCGTTGCTGGCTGAGCCGCATCCCTATCTAATCGCCGTACGCAGCACGATCCCGCCGGGCACAATGCAGCAGCTTATCCTTCCCTTGCTGCAGGCCGGAGCCGGACGATCGATGGGCGATGATCTGGGCGTCTGCTTTAATCCGGAATTTTTGCGCGAGGGCACTGCGATCGATGATTTCTTCGCGCCACCCTTCACGGTGGTCGGCATCGAGGGGGAAACGGCCGTCGCCGATGCCATTGTCAGCCAAGTGGAGAAAATTTACGCCCTGCCGAATGTCCCCACCGTGCGGCTGAATTTCAAGGAGGCGGAGCTGGTTAAAGTGATCAGCAATGCGTTTCATGCAATGAAGATCGATTTTGCCAATGAAGTGGGCAGCTTGGCGGTGCGACTGGGAGCCGATCCAGAACGGTTGATGGACGCTTTTTGCCTGGATACGAAACTTAACATATCCCCCAAGTATTTGCGCCCGGGCTTTGCCTTCGGTGGTTCCTGCCTGCCCAAGGATGTTCGCGGACTTACGCATGTCGCGCACAAGCTCGGCCTCTCACTGCCGCTGATCGAGGCCATCCTGCCAAGCAATCAGGAGCATCTGAAACGGGCTTTGTCCGCGGTTCAGTCGCATCCCGGCCGGGTGGTCGGGCTGGCGGGTTTGGTCTTCAAAGCTGACACGGACGATGTGCGCGAGAGCCCGGCGGTATTGCTTGCGCGCGCCTTGCTCGATGCAGGCAAGGACGTGCTAATTTACGAACCTGAAATCCAGCTTGATCGACTGGTAGGCGCTAATCTGGCTCACTTGGAGGAGCGATTGCCGGAGTTTCGAAAGCGTTTTGTTGATTGGCCGACGCTCGCGGCTCAGGCCGACGTGGTGGTGGTCTCGCGTTCCATGGTTGTATCGCAGCCAAGTATGGAGCAACTGAAGCAGCTGAAAATTATTCTTCACCGCCTCCATCCCCAATCGAATCCGGCTTAGGATGACATTCTGTTTTAGGCTGGTGCCCCGACAATGACTGCGGTTCGTGAACGCATGGGTTGGACGTTGCTCGTGGCTTACCTCAGCACCGGGGCGGGCCAGGTAGCCAGCCAGCTGTTCTTTTTCCTCGTGTTGCGGTATCTGTCGCTTGAAGGAGTGGGCCTTTACAGCTGGGCGATTGCGATCGCGACAATTTACGCCTATATAATGGATTTTGGGCTGGGAGTTTTTCTTGTCGGCGAATTGTCAAAGACAGGGTATGGGCTGAAGTCAGTTGTTCGGTTGGTCCTTTCTGCGCGACTGCCATTGGTAATTATCGGGATTATCGGATTGGAAGGTTGGGCTCGGCTGACCCATCCCTCATTTAAAGAATACTGGACCCTCGCGTTGGTCACCCTGACCAGTGTTGTCCAGCTGATTGATCTTGGGTTGATCTCCTGGTTCCAAGTTCGGCAGCGGCAAAATCTGGTCAATATTGTCACTTTAGTTACCCCGCTGGGGCGGCTAATGGGAATTGCCCTGTTGTTGGCCATGGGCCAGCCGATGTCGCTGCATTTGGTGGTGGGCGTATCGCTGGCTGCGCAGGTGCTGGGAACAGTCAGCCTTTTTTACATGGCTGGACGAGAGGCGCGCGACGACAAGGAATCCCCCTCCGTGTTGGGCGGCGATTTGCGGCAGCTGTTCCGCCGCTATTGGGAGCGAGGCCCGTTGTTGGCGATGATGTACTCATTCAATATTCTCCAGGCACGATTGGATTGGATCCTGGTCTCCGTACTGGTGTCGCGGGTGGCGCTGGCCAACTATTCACTGGCCAATAAGGTGATTGAAGTGGCGATGCTGGTGGCGGCCGTGTGCGCACGGACCAGTTTTCCGTGGTTTTCGCGCAGCAATGAAAACGAACCGCAGTTGCGCGAGCGCCTGGCGCTGTTGCGCCGCCTGTTCTTTGTCAGCTGCGGCTTTCTTGGGATAGGCCTGTTCTTCTGGTCATGGCCGCTCGTCCGGCTATTCTTTGGTGATAAATACGCTACGGCCGAAACGGCCATTCGGCTGATGACCCTGGCCACCGCCGTGTTTATGCTTAATCAATATTTGCTCTACGTCGTGTTGGCTCACAAACTCGAGAAGATCTATACCTACTTGATCATTCTCGCGACCGGGCTGCAGGTGGTGGTCGACCTGATACTGTTGCCCCGCGTAGGCATTGTCGGGGCGGCCGTGGGAATGTTGGTGGTGGCGGCAGGCATGCATGTGGGACAACTGGTGTTGCTCAAACGCCACCAAGCCTTGACGAATGGTGATATATTCCGGCTGGAGACTTTTCTTCTTGGTTCAATCGGCGGGCTGGCGGCGGCTTGGGCGGCGGGAGTGGGCCCCATGGTGGGCACAGGTGCCGCGGTACTCCTGGCTGGCGTCCTTGGCTTGTTCATCGTCCTTGGATCCCACGATCGTGAACAGGTCTGGGGTTGGATAACGCGCCGACGCGCGTTGCTGCCTTCGGTGTAAGCCATGGTATAGATTAACGAGTATGTTGAGCATTCCCGTAACCATCGCCTGGTTTTTATTCCTAATTACGATTTTGTGGGCGTTTCAACGCGTGACCTGCTGGTTCACCCAGCTGAATATTTTTTCCCTCTTTCTCGTTTTTTTTATCATGCGGCACGGCTTGACCGTTCCGTTCGACCATACGGTCAACCAATGGTATGCGGGGATTGATCTTTCGCCTGCAGCCTATTGCCGGTTCTATATTTCACTGGTGCTAATGTGGGTCTGCCTGTTGGGCGGTGCGTGGTTTGGGCGCATTGCATTGGGTTCCGTTCAGATCGACCCAAAAAAGTTCGAGCAGACGATGCGGCAGTCAGTTTTGCCGGCAGGGGTCAACTGGCTGTTTCTCGTGGCGGTCTTGGTGGGTGCCGCGTTTGTCTTAACCTTTGAAATGCAGTTCAAGGCCAGCCCTTGGAAGCTCCTTGCCGGTGGAATGACAAGCGCGGAATACCGGGCCATGCGCGATAGCTATGGGGCGGCAACTCTTTATTCCGCGAGTTTGGGCAATCACATCGCGAGTATTGTAAGGTTCGGGCTCTTTCCCTCATTTATTTGCACGCTCTATTTTCTGTCGAGCCGGGGCTGGCTCTGGCGGCTGCTTTTTCTCTTTATGCTTGGGCTGGGTTTGCTGGTGGGTTTTATGTCCGGACAAAAAGGGGCCTCGGTCTTTCTTTTGATCAGTTTGGGCGTTGCCTATTATTATAATACTGGCCGTTTAAAAATACAGCTGCGGAACTGGCGAATCTGGCTCTTGGGGGTGGGTGGAGTTGTGGTGGTTTCACTTTTGTATGGCGTGCAATACCCAGGAAAATCATTCAATTGGGCACTGCATGCGACCATCTACCGGCTGACGAGCGAGTCCGACCGCAGTCTCCAGCTTTATTTTCAGATCTATCCGGATGTTCAGCCGTTTTTGCACGGACGTAGCTCCGGTATCGTTGATAGCATCCTTGGCCTCAATATGCCCGTGGATCAAGCGCCTGAACGTTTTATACCGACCTATTACCTCGGCCCTGATTATTTGAATACTTGGAATGGCGCTTTCATTGGGGTGGCTTGGGCGGATTTTGGCTATGCCGGTGTGGTGGCCGAGTCGCTTTTTGTCGGATTGCTGCTGTATACATATGCCTACTGGTTCAGCCGAACACGAAAGACGGCCTTGGTGATGGGAACGCAGGTTGGCTTGATCATGGCCGCGACCCGCATTTCCGAGGTGGCCCTTACCGCCAACCTGTTGTCGTTTGGTTTGCTCAGCAGCTTCCTAGTGTACTGGGTAGTCAAGTCCCGCCGCAAGGTCGCCAAAGTAGAGGCACCATTGCCCCATGCGAATCCTTCAAGTTGTCCCTAGGTACGCCCCGGCCTGGGCCTTTGGCGGTGGCGTGCGGATGACGTACGAACTTGCGAAAGCCTGGGTGCAACACGGTCACCAGGTGACCGTCTTCACCTCCGATCAGCATGAAGGCGGCCGCCAATTTGCTGAATTGGAAGAGCGAATGGATGGAATCGCCATCCATCGGTTTAGAAATCCGGTGAACGCGCTCGCGACCAGGTACCCTTTTCTTTTTTTTCGCCCAACCGGCATGTCGGATGCCCTGGGAAAAATTAAGGACAAGTTTGATGTCATTCACGTGGCCGAATCGCGTGGACCGCATAATCGCTGGGTTGCACGACTGGCGCCGCGGCAACAGGTGCCGGTGGCTTGGTCGGCCTATGGAGGGCTCGCCGCGGGCGAAGGGGCCAGGCGTGTTTATCGAAAGTTACATGACCAGGTTTTCAACACCCGCAACATCGTTCGACGTACGAATGGCTTTATCGCCCAGACTTCACACGAGGAGGAGGTTTATCAGGATTTCGGTGCCGCTCCTGCGCGGATTCGGCGCATACCCCTGGCGGTGAATGGGGGAGATTTTCAAACGTTGCCGCCCCGCGGACAGTTTCGTCAAAAGCTGGGGCTGGGTGACCGGCAGAAGCTGGTGGTGGCCATGGGCCGGATTCATTGGACGAAGGGAATGCAGTTGCTGGTTCCGGCCTTTGCCGAAGCCGTGCGCCAGGTGCCTGATGCGTACCTGGCCGTAGTCGGTTGGGACCACGGTTACCTGGGTGAGATTCGAAAGAAGGTGGCCGAACTCGGCCTAGGCGACCGCGTGCTTTTCCCCGGGCCGATTTACGGGGCAGACCGGCTGACGGCTTACGTGGATGCCGATTTGTTTGCCCTGACGCCGGGAGTATTTGAAGAGACCTCGCTGGCGGCCCTGGAAGCCTGTGCCTGCGGCACCGGTTGTGTCATCACGCGCCAGTGTGAAATTCCCGGGCTGGACGAGTCCAACGCCGGCCTGACCGTTAAATATGAAATCGGGCAAATCGCCCGGGCCCTGGCCGTGGGCTTGCGGGAGAATTGCGCGCGCAGCTGGGGCCCCAATGCGCGGCGCATGGTTCTCGACCGGTTTACCACAGAAACCGTGGCCCGGATGCACGAGCAATTTTTTGAAGAGCTTTGCGATTAAGGAAAGCTGGCCAAGAACAGCCAGTAAAATATAAAATACGCTCTGCGTTATTCCAGATCAACTAACCCCGTTTTTCCCAGTGAAGAAAGTTAAACGCAATCTTTCGGCGGACCAAGTTCGGTCATCCAACGCGAACAAGGGTCTTTTTCGCTCGTTGGCCCGCTGGGTTCGCTGGCGATTGCCCAGGACAATCCGGACTCACCGAATCTGGTCCGGTCCGTTGCGTGGGAAGCGGATTGTCACTTCCTGGCGGGATTATCCGGCGGCGATTGCCGGGATCACCGAGCCGGAGTTGCTGGCCTGGTTTGGGCGCAACGCAAAAAACGGTGAAACGTGGCTCGATGTCGGAGCCCATTATGGCTATACCGCAATCTCGTTGGGCAATTTGGTCGGGCCTACCGGACGGGTGTTTGCGTTTGAACCCATGGCGGCGACGGTCGGATGCCTCGCGCGGACGCGATATTTAAACGGCTTGGAGCAACTGATTGTTGTGCCGATGGCCTTGGGTGTGGCCGATGGCATCCAGCTGCAGAAGCTCGCAACGATTCGCGGCATGATTGACAGCACGATACAATCCGGCAGCGAGGCGAGCGGCCAAACCTCATGGAGCGAGGCGATTCTGGTGGCCCAGATGGATTGGCTTTGGCCGAGGATTGCGGGCGGCGATCCCACCATCCATGGGATAAAAATCGATGTGCAGGGAATGGAACTGCATGTGCTCCGCGGCATGGCTGGCCTGCTCAAGGCACATCAACCCAAGCTCGTGGTGGAACTACATCGGGGTGTTGACCGGGCCGAGGTGCTGGCGCTGCTCACCCAGCTTGGATACTCAACGAAGGCCGTGCCCATCGAGCCGATGCCGGGCGAGGTCGAGGCCCAGTTCATTGATGACCGCAGTTATGCATTCTCGCCCATCAACTAGCCCTGTGTCAGAAAAGCCTCCTTTGGATATTTTGGTCGTGTCGATCAACTACTCCCCGGAGCCGACCGGGTTCGCGCCGCATGTGGCCGCGTTTTGCGAACACATGGCGGCCGTGGGTCATCGTGTGACGGTGTTCACGGGATTTCCTTTTGCGCCAAACTGGGCCCGCTGGCCCGAATATGGCGGGAAGTTTATCCAACTGGAGCATCGGTCGGGCGTGCGGGTCGTGCGGCATACGCATTTCATTCCCAGCTCTGCGCGCCGAATGGTGCAACGGATTTTGATGGAGGGAACATTCTGCCTGACGGCCATGCTCTCGTTGGTGCGTTTCCGACCGCGGGCGGATGTGGTGCTTTATGTCGGTGCGCAGCCGAGCCTGGCGATGTTTGCGCGGTTGGTGGCCGGGCTGAAAGGCGTGCCGTACGGTGTCATGATCAACGATCTGGCCGCCGGTGCAGCCGGCGACGTGGGCATTGTGAAATCACCTTTCTTGCAACGGTGCCTGCATGCATTCGAGAACGCGTCGTATCGTGCAGCGGCTGGCGCCACGGTGCTGGGCCAGGGGTTCAAGGATGTGCTGGTTGCTGACGGATATCCGGCCTCCCGGGTGCAAGTCGTGCGCAGCCCGGTGGATGTCGAAATCGTCCAGCCGAGGGATACGGATGTGGCCTTTCGCCAGCGGCATGGATTTGGGCCGCAAGACTTCATCATCCTCTTTGCGGGCAGCATGGGTTTGAAGCAGGGGATGGACAATGTGATCGCCGCCGCTTTGCGGTTGAAGGATGAATGTCCCGAGGTAAAATGGTTGTTGGTGGGAGAAGGGGAAACTCGCGCCGAAGTCGAACGTTTGATCGTGCACTATGCGCTGGCTGATCGCGTCAGGCTGATTCCGTTCCAGCCTGTTGAGCAGCTCAGCGTCATGTTTTCGGCCGGCGATGTGCTATTACTGAATCAGTTGGCAGCGGTAAAGAATACCGTGGTTCCTTCCAAGCTGCTTACTTATATGTCGGCTGGCCGGCCGGTGCTGGCGGCGGTAAATGCCGCCAGCCAGGGCGCGGAGATTTTGCGGGAGGCCGATGGCGGACGGATTATTCCACCGGAAAATCCGACTGCCCTGGCCATGGCGGTCAAGGAAATGCGCATGGATGCACCCGAACGACTGAGAATGGGCCGGGCGAACCGGGCATACGCGTTGGAACACTTCGACCAACGCAAAATTTTACAGAAGCTCGAAGGCTTTGTCCGTGACCTGATCACACCCGTCGCTACCGCCGGACAATGAAAAATGCTTGCCTCGGTGTCTTTTGGCTTCGTATGCGCAGGAAGAACCGGCTAAGTTTATTGCCGGGTGTCAGTGGTTTGCTGCGCCTGTTAATTTTTAAATCCTCCCATGATTCCACGTCGTTTTTTTTGGCTGTTTGACTCGCTGGTCCTCGCGCTGGCCTTTTTTATGGCTTATTGGGCGGCACCACAGGTCCAGGCGCTCTTTACGCCGGGCGGTTCACTGGCCTACGGTTGGATTGAAAAGTATTTGTTGCCGCCAGCGGCGGCTTCGGGGGTGTTTCCGCCGATAACGGATTTCCAATGGATCCTTTTCGCGACACTTCCGGGTACGATCCTGTTTCTTGAGTTATTTGGCGCCTATCGCCGGGTCAATCAGTCACTGGTGCGCACGGTCCTTACCGGTGCCATCGCGCCGTTTTTAAGCCTGAGCCTCGTCGTGCTGGGCCTTTTTGCGTTCAAGCAGAATTCGTGGAGCCGCTTGTTCTTCTTTCTCTATGGCGCATACGCTGCCGTGCTGCTGGTTTCATTTCGTCTCATCCTTCTCGCTTGGTGGCACAAACGCCGCAACGCGGGTTTTTACGCCAAGAATGTTGTTATCATCGGTTCCCCCTTTGGCCTGCAACATTTGGCTGATTATTTCCGTGATCATCTTTCGCGGACGGAGTACCGGCTATTCGGCTATTTGAGTTTGTGCGCAAATCAGCCACCGCTGGCGGCCAAGGAGGTCCCGTGCCTTGGCACGATCGATCAACTGGGCGAACTGGCCGTGCACCGGCCGATCCATGAGGTCGTCGTTGTGCCGGGCGAGGCTGATGGCAAATGGCTCAAGCAAATTGTCAAGGACTGCGATTATTTTCGCATCGCTTTGCGCATCATCCCAGAAACTTTGCTGGCGGATGCGCCGTCCGACCTGCAGAGCCCCCAGCGCGACGATCCGATGCACCTGCCTGCAATCGTGCTTCGTCCTCATGACTTTAACTCGGACGCCTTGTTCGCAAAGCGGCTTATCGACATCGCGGTATCCGGCATCATGCTTATCCTGCTGTCGCCGTTATTCCTGGTTGTTGCCATTGCAATCAAGGTTACCACCCCGCGGCTTTCGGTTTTTTATCACTGGCGGGTCGTCGGGAAAAATGGCGTTGAATTTACCGGATATAAATTCACCACCATGATTGCTGACGCCGACCAGCGCAAAAGTCAGCTGATGCAATATAATGAAATGTCTGGCCCGGTCTTTAAGATCAAAGAGGACCCGCGGGTCACACGACTGGGCAAATTCCTGCGCAAATACAGTATCAATGAACTGCCCCAGCTGTGGAGCGTGTTAAAAGGAGACATGAGCCTGGTCGGGCCCCGCCCGGCCGGGCCGCATGAGCTCGCGCGCTACGACTTTTGGCATAAACGCAAACTGAGTGTCCAATCAGGCATCACCTGCCTGTGGCAAGTGCGGGGACGCAATGAAATCAGCAGCTTCGACGATTGGGTCAAGCTGGACCTGGAGTATATCGACAATTGGTCGCTCTGGCTGGATGTTAAAATCCTTTTCAGGACCGCTTGGGTTGTCATCCGTGGCTCCGGCAGCTAACCGGAGTCATCTTGCCTTGGATTTAAGCTTCCACACTTCGAACGGAAAAATCGTTTTCACGAGTTTATAGTTGGCGAGCACGGATTCGTTCAACGGATAATGGTCGTAGTTCGTGGCTGGAGCCGTTCTCCAGTCAATCGCCGAAAGATCAACCGTCGTACGGATGGCAAACCGGGGCAATGGCTTGGCGCTAAACTCCCGGTCGAGTTTTTCTAATGTATCAGCTGGCATGGTGTATCTCACGGCCCACACCAGACCATAAGCGGGTTTGGCTTGGAATATAAAATAGAGCATAGGGCAATTGTCGTAGGCGAGCAGGGGTTCGCCTTTGGCCATCTGCGGCTTGAGGTAAGCATATAATGCCTCGATCGAATTGACGCGGTCTGGGGTCGATTTAATGCCGTGCAGGAGAGGGATTTTAAAATCAGCGGTGAGCTTTGCCACTTCAGCGTCGCGTCGGACGCCATAATAGTCATAGCGGAATGCCACAGAGGATGAAACCAGTAAGGCGACTCCGGCCAGGATCAGCCACAATTTCCGATCCCGGCAGAGCTCGCCAACCTGGGTCGCGAGAATGAACGAAAACGTGAACGGCAAGGCCAGGAGGCCGTAATTCCAACAGTAATAATAGTTGAAAAAATAGGTCGAGGCGCAATAGACCAAGCAACCGGTGAGGGAAATCGAGATGCAGAAAAACCCCAGGAAATCGACGGCACGGGAAAGCCGTATTTCCATCAACAAATAAACGATGATGGAGTTTACGGCGACGAGGCAAAAGGCGGTCGGAAGAAAGAAATTTTCCATGTCGCTGCGGCCAGTGGATTGGCTGGCGAAGGTGTAAAGCGAGTAGCCTTGGAAAATTATCAGGAGCAACGGTTTCCATTTGCGCAACAGGCTTTGTTTGGCGACCAGGATAAGGCCCACCAGAAGCAGCGAGAAGCTGGAATAATGTTTGAAGCTGACGATCTGGGTAAAAAGCATGTAGAACAAGTGCCCGTAGAAATAACCTACGCCGGCTTTGAAGGCGGTTAATGAAGTGCTGTGCACCGAGCCGATGCGGGCCAACCAATGGGCGGCGGCGCCGCTCAGGCCGAGATAGGAAATAAACGCCAGCCCGGCGAAAAAGATGGCGATGGAGGTGCCGGCGAGCGAAAGCCGTTCCCCCATAGGGGCGTCGGAAGCCCGGTAAAACTCCCGGATATCGTAAGCCATGGTCAGCGGGATGAGGACGACCAGAGACGGATAGCAAATCGCCGCGACCAACAGGGACAGGCCGGCGAAGAGCCTCAATGGGAGGGCGGGAACCGATCGCCACCGATGGCTGGCAAAAAAGAGGCAGAGGAAAAGAAGCAGGAAGTCCGTGGACAGGCTCTTGTAGTTCGGCGTCGCAATGGTGGAGGGCCAGGCGAAGCTGACGAAGAACGGGATCGAAGACGATAAAAAGGCGATGAGCAGGGAGCGGCATTCCCGGTACAGGACCAAGAAGAATACGAGGTAGACGCCAATATGGATGGCCCATCCGCACAGTCGCAACTGATACAAGGTGGGCGAGGTAAAGAGATGAAAAAATGTCTGCGAAAAGAATTCAGCTGGACGCAATAGCGTCATAATTTCCGAAGAGAACAAGCTTTCGCCCATCCTCAGGCGAAGCGGAGCCGCCGTATACAACCCTTCGTCGGTAAAATCGATCCCAAGAGCGGCTTTGCGGACGGCAAAGCCAATATAGAGCGCGGCAATGACGATGAGGGCGAGATACAGTTGCCAACCGGGCTTCTGTATTGGCTCTTGGCGGGCCGAAGATATCATCCTCGGTTGTCCGACGCCTGGTGGGGTGGGTATGCTCATGCTTGAGGCTGATCGAAAGTGCAGAGACGACCCATCTACGCCAGTCTTCATTTCAGATCATTTCTCTGGACTTCGTAAAGACGCGGTTCATTTGATGGCTTCTTATTCGGTTTTACAGCAAAAAGTTAAGTCGTTTATTTTAAGCCAAGACTGTTTTAGTCACGCGATTACTGGATTCACATGCAAACCAAGGTTGTCGGCATAACGGGCGGGGCAGGTTATCTGGGAAGCGCGCTGGCGAGAAAACTCGCCAGTCATTATCAAGTGCGGATCCTTGATCGCGAACGACCCGCTTTCATTGATGAAAGCGCCAATTTTAGTTACCTGAAATGCGACGTAACCTCAAAGACGGAATGCCTGGCGGCGCTGGAGGGAGTTGATGCGGTTTTCCACCGGGTGGGTCTCATGGGCAACCTCGCCTCGATGAAGGCACCGCTGGATTACTATTCGGTAAACCTGCTGGGAACCTTGAACGTGCTGGACGCCTGCATTGCGCACAAAGTCAAAAGATTCATCTTTGATTCGACGGAAGCCGTCTATGGCCGAAACATTGAAGGCCCGATCCGCGAGGAAGATCGTCCTGAGCCAAACTCAATCTATGGGGCGACCAAGCTTGCTTGCGAGGCCGCCATCCAGATGTATGACGACAAATATGACCTTTCGACCTTGATTTTTCGTTACAGTCGGACGCGAACCAGTGAAAAAAAAGATGCGATTTCCATCCTGGCGAAAAAGGTGCTGAACGCCGAGCCGGTCACGCTCTATGACCATGGGGAGCCCATCATCGATTTTGTCGAGCGTGACGATTTGATCGCGGCCAATGTGAAAGCCCTGACGTCGTCGCTGCGTCGCGAGGTCGTCAACATCAGCTCCGGTGAAGGAATTTCTTTTGCGGGGATGCTGGCTGCGATCGAAAAGCTCTCGGGTTGCCGGGCGGCTTCCGTCAAGTTTGAGCAACTTCCGGCGCATCCCCCGATCTCGGAGCACAAGTTCGGCTCCAAGGCCTTTTTCATGAGCGTGGATAAGGCGAAACGCTGCCTGAATTGGACGCCTGCTCGAAACCTCGAATCCAGCATCGCGGGATCCATCAAAGCCCTGAAAGAGGGCAAGACGTGAAGATTCTCGTTACAGGCGCAGGTGGATTCCTCGGACGCGCGGTCGTGCAAAGGCTCCAATCGGCGGGAGGCCATGAAGTGTTGACGCTCTGCCGAAAAAGCCGGGGAGCAGCCAATGAGATTATTGCTGATCTCAGTGATCCTTTTATGCCCAGCCGATTGCCGGCGCAGGTGGATATGATCATCCATGCGGGAGCCTATGTTCCGGAAAAGGAAGCCAATGCCGATCTGGATTTAGCCATGAAGACCAACGCCGAAGCCACCCTCAAGCTATTGGAGTATGCCGTGAAGGCCGGGGCCAGGCGCTTTGTCTACGTTTCCAGTGCGGCCGTGTATGGCCTTTTATCCACCGCCGGTGCCATCACCGAGGATGTCAGGCCACAGCCGGACAATCCTTATGCCCTGTCCAAGCTGGCTGGCGAATTGATGCTCGAGGCTTACCGTTTTGTGCATGGGGTGGAAACGGTCGGCTTGAGGTTTTCCTACATCTACGGGGAAGGCATGCGGGCAAGCAGTGTGGTCAAGAAATTCGCCGCGCTGGCCCGGAGCCATGCGCCGATTCCCTTGTTTAATTCCGGAAGCGATTATTTCGACCTGGTTCATATTTCGGATGCAGTCCGGGCGGTGGAATCCGCCATGTTGAAGGGAACGGGGGTCTATAACATTGGCTCGGGCCAGCCGACCTCGGTGCTGGAACTGGCCACGGTCTTGATCGAAGTGACGAAATCCAGAAGCTCGATTGAGAAATTGCCGTCTACCGGCAAGTATCACAGCAAATACCTCGACATCTCCAAAGCCGGTGCCGAGCTGAACTGGAGTCCGCGCATTAGCTTGCGGGAAGGTTTGCGGGACATCTAAGATACCCGGCCGATTACGTCAGGCCAGAGCCTTGGCGCTGATTACCAGGTTGTTCAATTACGCGTTCGACCTCAAAAGGTGGCCGTTTTCGTGCTTCATCAAGTATGCGCAGAAGATATTCGCTGATGATGCCAAGGGCGAATAGGATCATCGCGCCGAGCAGGATGGTAAGACCGACCTGGGTCATCCAGCCGGGCGGGGCCACTCGCAAAGAATACCAACGCCAAATCAGAACCAGCAGGTAGAGGATTGAGCCTATGGCGGTGGTCAACCCCAGCCAGGTGATGCACCGCGCTGGTGCGTAGGAAAAACCAATGAGCGTGTTGACGGTGAACCGAATCTTGGCTGCCAGCCGCCACTGCGAACGGCCTAATTTTCTGAGCTGGCGGTGCACGGGAACGCTTACTGGTTTATAGCCGAGCCAGTAAATAAGCACAAAGATGGACGTATTTTTTTCGTTGATGTGGTTGACCGAGTCGACCACCTGGCGGTCGAGCAGGAAGCAATCAAAGCCGAGCGGGGGGTAATCGGCGAAGACGAAGCGACGCACGATGAGCCAGTAAATCCCAGAGGTCAGGCGTGGCTCCTCGCGGGCGACTCGCTCGCCGATGACGAACTTGGCGCCGCGACGCCAGTGCGCGACCATTTCGACCAGGGCCTCTGGTGGCTCCTGTAGGTCGCAGGAAATGACGCCGACACAGGCGCCCCGGGCATGTCGCAATCCTGCCTGGATGGCGGGGGTTTGCCCGAAATTACGGGTCAGGCAGACAACGCGGATGGTGGCAGGATACGCGGCAACTGCAGCGGTAAGCAGGGCGAGGGACTGGTCCGTGGAGCCGTCGTTAACGAACACGATTTCGAGCTGCAAGGGGGCAAGCGCCGGGGCGAGGGCAAGCAGGCGCGGCACGGTTTCGCCGAGATTCGCCTCGTTCTGATATACTGGCACTATAATCGAGACGAGGTCGGTAAGGACGGCAGATGCATTCATGAATGATCCAAGAATAAAAGGAATTTTAAATGCCTGATACCTCAGATGGTTGCAAGTCAACGAATCTGCGGCGGCCGCTCTTTATTCCTTGCGATAAAAGCCTGGAGTAAAATTTTGCGTGGCAGCGGCGTAAGGAGCGATAAAATGCAGGGGATATTCGCGCTGGAGTGTTTCCAGGCCAAGCTCTGCGAGATAGGCGGGCGGGCAGAACAGCTTTGTGACGTAATGATAGGTCGATTCGCGTGAGCCCCATTGTTGTTTATAACGATAAACCCCGCTGGCCCGGCTTGGCGCCGACTGCCAATTATAATGCGTAACGCCCAATGGCAGGCAGTGGCGCAATGACTCGTCGGTATTGAGGAAATTCGGGCAATGCGTGGCCGCAGCTGAGTCCATATTGAGCCGGAGGACGTCAACCACCGCGCGGTGGTGAAGGTAGACGCCCCAAGAGGCGATCCCGGTGTCGGACTCAAGGACGAGAAAAAAGGCTTTGCCCTGGGGCACCAGGTGAATGGCGATGTTGCGCAACAGCCTGGCGTCGATCGGCGGGGCCGCGATCTCGGCATGGCGTTTGAGGTGGACCTGGTAGAGCGCGTCGATCTCCGATGGATCGGTGCAATAGCGGACACGATACCCGGCGCGCCTGGCCTTGGCGAGGTTGCGGCTCAGGTTTGTCCGGCGGTGGTAGTCGGGCAGGCAAACCGCGCCCGACGAATCAAAATGTTCCCGCAGGTCGATGGATTGGGTGAAGTTTTCGAAGACGTAGTCGGGCTGCAAATGGGATCGATAGTGGGCGAGGTCATCGGTGAAAGGATGGGTGATGAGCGA
>Ga0210395_10000574_pt1 | contig 28281 bp, 28 predicted proteins | sample IncBWH4OmetaG_FD_150861 | JGI IMG/M metagenome (GOLD analysis project Ga0210395, IMG submission 150861) | Forest soil microbial communities from Barre Woods Harvard Forest LTER site, Petersham, Massachusetts, United States - Inc-BW-H-4-O ... | reverse complement strand
GAGACCTGTCCGGCGGCCGTCACCAGCACGTCAAGATCGCGCTGCTCGAAAACGAATTCCCGGTCAGGATGCATCGCGACCATAATTCCCGAAGCCTTGCTGCCCAGAAAAATTGGCGCGGCGATGAGGCATTTGGCAGGTCGTTGCGGGATATGAGTAATGCCCAGTCCCTTGCGCGTGTTCTCCAGATCGGAGCGGATGAGCAGCGGCTCACCTGTACGGATCACGTATTCGGTAAACGCGTTCCGAAGTTCACGGCTGCGTTTGGGCAGCACGCGACTGTCTCTGACCTCAAGTTCGAAGCGGATCTGTTCGCCCTCCTGGAACGCAATGTAGAAGTGGCTGGTATCGAAAATCTGTCCCAGTTCGACCTGGATGCTGCGCAGGATGTCGTCCTGGTCGAGGCGGGAACTGATCGCCTTGCCGATGTCGGTTAAGAGTTCGTACTCTTTTGTCCGGCGATGGGCATCGTGACTGACCACGTAGTTTTCCAGAGTCAGGCCCAGTTGCAGGGCCAGCCCCACCATCAGCCGCGGGCCGGACGATCCGAACGCCCGCCGCTCCGCGTGAGGAAAAAGGATCACGCCGAAATTGTGCTCGCGAGTCTGAAGATTCACCGCGGTCAGATTGCGGACTTCGGCGCCGGTGAGGATTCGCTTGAAGTCCGCGAAGGTTCCGGACGCCGCCATAGGGAAGGGCTCGGCCATGTCCGCCAGATCGTGCACGGTAAAGATTCCGCTCTGTCGATATGCCAGCTCGCTGATGTAATCGCCGGCCCCGCACTTTTCCAGGGCGTCGAGGAATCCCGCAGGAAATCCGCGTTGCACCGACGGCAAGAGACCGCGCCAGCGTTCGGTGATGAAGATGGCAGCCCGATCCACGGGCAGAGCGCTCATCAGGCGCTCCAGAGCAGCCTGCATGCTGGGCACCAGATCCTCGGCGAAAAGCAAACGCCGGGCGTCGACCCCCAGAGTCGACAAGGCCAGAGTATTTTCCTGCACCGCATTGCGCTGGTTTTCAAACAGCACCATCACCATGGCGATGCCCAGCAGCATCTGCGGCACCGGTCCGAACAACCGGCTGGCGCTGCCGAAAGTTTCTCCCAGGGGACTGTGCAATTGCCCCACACCCATGAGTACGGCCCATAACGCCAGGGATCCGGCGAGCACCTGGAAGGCGAGCGACCCGCGCTTATGGCCATTGAGGTAGAAGACCGCGGAACAGTAGAGCAGAATCGCGGCCAGACCGGCGCCCAGCCGGATTGCCGGATCGACATCAGGCCTAAATACTCCGTTCAGCATGTGCCCGCGCAAAGTAAGGCTGGCCAGAATTACTCCGCCCGCCAGAACCGCGGCATCGTACCAGCGGTAGTGGGAGGGGCCGCGCATCAGCCGCGTGGAAACGAAAATGCACATGGCCATGCCGACCAGGAAAAGCTCGCCCACAAAAAATGCGATCGGAGACGACGGGAACGCATCCAGGACGTAGTGCAGCGAGTAGAACGCCCAGGCCCACTTCCATGCCCGGAAGTAGGGTTGCCGGCTTTGCTCGTGCAGATAGGTGAAGACGAGGAACAGCAGAACCGAAACGAATCCCGGGATTAATACCGTCGTGATGATTACATTACTGTTCATAGCTGCTCATGCGCCCGTTTAAGAACACCTCTGGCCAACTTTCGGGCACAGTTTTCGGGGGGAAACAGTGATTCAATGTTTTCACAACGAGCCTGCGAACACAATAGGATTTAAGTACATTGTCCGCCTTCGATATTCTTTCGTCCGCAGGTTGGATGTGAGATCGTTATGGCGCAACGCTTGACGATGTTTTTGCATCTCCGTACCATCGAAATTCGCAGCACCGCAGGTCAGATCGCAAACGTTCTTGCCTCTCATGTCGGAATCCATGAATTCATCTTTGTCCAGCGTGCCACCCCATAAACCGAGAGTTCGCTTCGCGCCCTCGCCCACCGGGTTTCTTCATGTAGGCAGCGCTCGCACCTTTATTTTCAACTGGCTGTATGCCCGCCGGAATGGCGGGACGATGATTTTGCGGCTCGATGACACCGACGTTGAACGCAATACCGACGCTTCGGTCAACTCGATTTTTGAGGGCCTGAAATGGCTCGGCTTGGGTTGGGACGAAGAATACAAACAATCCGAGCGCGGAGAACTGCACCGCCGAACCGCCGAGGCAATTTTTCAGGAGGGGCTCGCCTACCGCGATTTCACACCCGCGCACACCGGAGACAGCGAAAGATCTGGCGCGCAGGGAACGTGGTTGTTCGATCCCGGAATGCGGGAACTCTCGCGCGCGGAAAGCGACCGCCGCGCCGCCGCGGGAGAGCCATTTGCGTTGCGCTTTCGCGTGCCGCGTGAAGGCGGAGAAACTGTGCGATTCGCGGATGCCGTTTATGGCCCGCAAGAAAAAGCTGCTGCCGACATTGAAGACTTCGCCCTCTTGCGTTCCGACGGCATGCCGACGTACCACCTCGCTTCGTGCGCCGACGACGCCGACCTGCGCATCAGCCACATCATCCGCGGCCAGGATCATCTTTCGAACACCTACAAACACGTACTGATATTCGGAGCCGCCGGTTTCCCTGCGCCGACGTTCGCGCATCTCCCGCTGTTGGTCGCGCCGGACGGCACCAAACTTTCCAAGCGTCGCCACGGCCCGGTGGTGAGCGTCACCACTTACCGCGACGCCGGATTCCTTCCCGAAGCGTTCATGAATTTTCTCTGCCTGCTGGGCTGGTCACCGAAAGACGATCGCGAGCAGATGAGCCGCCAGGAACTGATAGACGCATTTTCTCTGGAAGGAATCAACCGCTCCAACGCAGTCGTGAACTTCAAGGAGCCAGATGGTAAGGACCCAGCGAGTGTGGGGCGGGCGCCCTCGCCCGCCAACTCTATCCACGAAGATACCTTCGACCCCAAGGCACTCTGGTTAAACGCCCAGCACATTCGCGCCCTTGCCGTCGAAGACCTGAGCCATCAATTGCTGCCGATCGTCCGGGAAGCCGGCTTCGAGGTCACGCCGGAAAAGATGCTCCGCATCACGCCGCTGATCCGCGAACGCATCACGCTGCTGCGCGACGTGCTCACCGCCGCCGATTTTTTCTTCCTCGACGAACTGCCGCCCTACGACCCTGCCGAACTCATCCCGCAAAAGGGAGACGCGGCCATGGCGCTGAAAGTTTTGCAACGCGCGCAAGAAGTCCTACCCAACGTCGAATTCAAACACGATCCGCTGGATCAGGCGCTCCGCGCTACCGCCCAGGAATTGGGAGTGAAGGCGGGACAAATGTTCCAGCCCATCCGCGTGGCCGTCTGCGGCCGCAAGAACGCCCCGCCATTGTTTGAAACGCTGGAAGTGCTGGGCAAAGAGACTACCTTGGTACGGATCGAGAAGGCGATTCGGCGAACGAGTTGAGCGAAAAGCAAAACCCCGAACCATCGTTCGGTTCGGGGCCGTCAACCTGTCCAGTTAACGAATCAATTATCGGAGGGGCAGGTTCCGAAGTCAATGTTACTTTTGAAAGTGGAGAGCCTCCCCGTCCGAAGGCTCTCGCGCAGCCTCCCTACCAAACCAGGATGCTGTGGACCCGACGGGATTCGAACCCGCACCTTCGAACTGGACAGGTTGCCGTGCTGCCGTTACACCACGGACCCATCGCCGAGACTATTCGCTAAGCGATGAAACTCACAGGACATTCCCTCGTTTTTGATGTTTGCCTCTTCCCAATTCGGCATTTTGGATCCAAGAGCGATTGACATGAAGTACTTTGTAATGTAAAGTATGTGGCATGATCGCACCCGACGAGCCTTTCCTTCGCCCCATCCCAAAGCGCTGGATTCCCCGCGAAATGACTTCGGCGCCCGTACTTGATCCCACCGAGCCCCGTGAATTTCTCGAACGGCGCTACGCGCTGCTGATCAATCCGTTCTACCCCAAGGACGCGAACGCCAGCTTCGGCAAGCACGTGCTCACGCCGACGCTCGCTCTGAGCAGCTTCGCCGCAACCACTCCGCCGCACTGGCGCGTCGAATACTGGGACGAGAACCTGCTCGGCGGCCGCCCTCCGTTTCGCCCGATGCCGCAGGTGGTGGGCATCACCGTGCATCTGACGTTTGCCAAGCGTGCTTACGAACTGGCGGACTGGTATCGTGCGCGCGGCGCGAAGGTATTCTTCGGCGGTCTGCACGTGCTGTCGTGTCCCGACGAATGCGCGCCGCACGCCGACGCGCTTGCGCTCGGCGACGGCGTGCAACTCTGGCCCAGAATTCTTCGCGACGTAGAATCCGGAAACCTGCAGCCGCGCTATGTGGCCACGTATGAGAACGATTACTGTGACGATCCTTCGCCGCTCCGCTCGATCATTCCCCGCCGCAGCTTTCTCACCACCACCAGTCTCATCGCGACTCGCGGATGCCACAACCGTTGCGGCTTCTGCTATCTCGCAACCGAGGGCCTGCGCATGCCGTATCGCATGCGCCATCCGCAGCAGGTGGTCGACGAGTTCAAAGCCGACGATCAACCCTATGCGGTTTTCGTCGACAACAATCTCGGATCGCGGCGCGACTACCTGCATCAACTTTGCGCCGCGCTCCGTCCTCTGAACAAAATCTGGAGCGCAGCGGTCACCATCGACGTCACCGACGATCCCAGCCTGATTCGCAACATGGCGCTCGCGGGATGCACCGGAGTCTTCATCGGCTTCGAATCTCTATCCGACGACAACCTCGCCGACGCTCATAAGAAAACGCCGAAGACTTCCGACTACGCGCGCCGCGTGCGCATTCTGCACGACTACGGGATTCAGGTGAACGGATCGTTCGTCCTCGGCTTCGACCACGACCGCAAAGATTCCTTCGCCCGCACCGCGGAATGGATCGAAGAGAATCGCCTCGAGTGCGCGACCTTTCACATCCTCACGCCGTATCCGGCAACGCCTCTGTTTCAGCAGATGGAGGCGCAAGGCCGCATCCTGCATCGCAACTGGACGCTCTACGACACTGGCCACGCCGTCTTCCAGCCCAAGCACATGACACCCGAAGAACTCGAGCAGGGCTATGCCTGGATCTACCATCGCCTGTTCTCGCACGCCTCGATCTGGCGACGCCGGCCAGAAGACTGGCAGGCGATCCCGCTCTACGTCGCTATGTCGTACCTGTACAAGCGCTCCAACCGCTTCTGGCATTTGTTGATCAAGCACGACTTGGTCAATCCGGTATGGAAGCCGCTGGTGGAGATGACGCGCTGGCGGCATGTGCACTACCGTCGGCGGCTCGCTCAAAGGGAATCACTGAGCGCCGCTCCTGGGCAGGTCGTGTCGGCGGGAGTGTGAATCTGGGATTGTAAATCTGGGAGTGTGAATCTTTGAGCCAACAAAAAGCGGACGCCCTCGAAGGGGCGTCCGCTGTTGGCTGAACCGGCTCTCGCGCCGCTGAACAATTACTTCGGCAGGACGCTCGTTCCCTCGGCAACAACCGCGTTCAGGGACGAAGGATTGAGGCCCAGGGACTGAAGGATGGTCGGTGCAACCTGGACGGTGCCCACCGAAGCCCGGATCGTCTTGGCTGCGTAGGACGGATTGGACAGCAGCAGAATCACATTGGTGTCGTCATGCGCGAACCCGCCGTGTTCTGCCAGTTTTGCCTTGCTCCCCGAGTAAGTCACGCCCACATTCGGAGTCACAATGATGTCCGGCGTGCGCGGGTCAAACAGGGGATTGTTGTAGTTCAGCGTAAGCGAAGGGCCGTAATAAATCTGCCCCAACTCAATTCCAGCGGCGGTGGCATTGTCTTCGAGGATCTGAACGGCCGGTAAGGTATCGGCCGAGTTCGACAGCCAGACCAGCGAGACGTCATCTTCCGTCGGTCAATGCCGGTGGGGTTATTGGTGGACTCCGAGAACGGAATGTAGCCCGCGTTCGACAGCAGCGTGACCGGCGAAGTTCCGTTGATGAGTTGGGACACGTAGCGGCTGGGATCGATCGGCGACTGTCCGTGTTTGGCGGTGATCACGATCAGGGTCGAATCGAGAAGATTCTGGGCCTTGAGTTCGCTGACAAATTCCGCAATCGAGGCGTCGACGAACTGGAATTCGTTCAGCAGCGCCGCCCCGGGCGTGCCCGCCGCATCCAGGTATCCGCCGGTCGTGCTGTTGCTCGCCTCAACCAGCTTCTGGCCCACGCTCAGCGCCTGGAAGTTCATGCCGAAGATGGTCGGAACCTTGGTCTGCGCGGTCCCCAGGTGGTTCTTCCCATTGATCCAGTTGAGCACCGCGTTGACTTTCAGGGTGTCGTAGCACTGAATATTCTGAAAGCTGTTGGTCCAGGCCGTCAGATCAGAGCCGGGATCGCGGACGGGGTCGCAGGCCGCGCCGAGCGGCGTTACCACGTGCGGAAGAGCGACCACGTTGGAGTTGATTTCCGGGGCGTAGAAATCGTTGAGCGCAATCGGCCCAACGCCAGAAGCCACGGAGGAGTAAGCGGGGTGCTTGTCGGACCAAGCGGTGTATCCGCCCGCCTGGTGAATGACGCTGAAGATGCTGTTGGCGCGAACAAAATCCCACGGCCAAACCGGGTTGCAGCCATTGTTTGGATCGCGTACCAGCTTCTTCGAGTCAATCGACGCGATGCCGCCGTCAGTCAGCGAAGCGCCCGGAGCGCCCCCATTCAACTTGGTCTTGTCGAGGTCGATACCTTCTTCATACTCCGTCGTGGTGCCGGTCGGCGTCGCAAACGGGGTGCAGGGCCCAGCGCCAAGGCCGTTGCCGGTGGTTTTTGCGGGCGCGTCATAATTCCTCGAATATGCCACGTCATAGTAGACGCCGGTAAAGGCCGGGCTTCCGCCCGTGATGATCGCGGTCAGGCCGGGGAAAGAATCCGAAGTCTTTGAGGTGCTGGCGGCGACGTAGTTCAAGCCGGTCTTGCCCAGGGCAGCGAGAGCGGGACAAAAAGGTTGGCCGTTATTAATGGTGCTGATGCCTCGGGCGCAGTTCTCGAAATCAACTGCGTGCATCCCGTCGACGCTGATCAGCAGAACCCGTTTGATATTGCCTTTCAGGAAGTTGTTGTTGCTCTGGGCGATTGCGCTACCCATGGAGCAGAGGAGGGCGAGGGAGAGTAAAACAAGTGTCTTTTTCATGTTTGGCCTCGAGCCTCGATAGTAAGAAACAAGAAGCCACCGGAATGTTACGGAGACTTGAATTGTTCGTGAAAATTCCGCGAAAGGTTGTGGAAATCGATTCTCAGCAACCCTCCGGAGCGCGGGCAAGGGCTTCCGTTTTATTCAGCTGTGATCGCCCTGGAATTTTTCCGTCTGACTTCACCATGAACTGGATGGGGCAACGCGACGGGATGCCCCCGGCCTGCACTTTCCGGGGTATCCCCCCTCCCCCCTGAATCTTGGGAATCATGGGGTTAGCACGAAATTGGAGGCAAAATCTTGATGTCAAAGAGCTTAGAGGTCAAAATCTTGAAAACAATCGAGTTAGAGGCCTCGCCAACGGGGCTGGCGTGGCTCCGTTTGGCTCGTCCATGATTGCGCAATTGTGGAGTTGAAGGCAAGGTTGGATGTCACACGGAGGGCTGTGGAAATTTGATTTGCCGACTATTCTGAGGTCAGCGCTTTTCGAAGCGATCTCAGCAGGGCTTCGGCCTCATCGAGATTTTTCAGCACCGTTTCATCCCCCCTTAATCCCTGCAGGGTCGTCCAAGGTACACTTTTCATCGCCTCAACTGCTGCCTTCAATTCGCCAAGTGGCTGGTTATCTGGCGTTTTCTCCAGCGGACGAATTCGGAGCTGAGCGGACTCAAGGTCGCCTGAATCGCTGAGGAAATGTGCCCGTGCAACCGGATCGGGGAGGATCGCCCTGAGTTTCCGAAGGTCCTTGGAGTTGGTGATCCGCTTCTGGTTTACCTTCTTGACCACTGCGTCGATCACTGTCGGTACCAAGAGCTTCTTGCTTACGCCCATTAGCTCCCGCGCCCAGGTAATGGCGGCGCTGGGATCGCGCAGCTCAGTAAACTTTGCCGACACCTCGTACACCTCGACGAGCTTATCGAGCTCGCGGACGGTGATGCCCAGGATGTTGGCGGCGCTGGCTCGTCCTACCAAGTCGACTAACCGGTAAGCGACCATCTCCTTTTCTTTCGCGTCCCACTCCTTTCGCTGGCGATGGATATATATCCAAACTCTGAGCCGCTCGTCTTCTGAGAGCGTGCGGTCGGTAATCTCGACGGGAATTTGACGGTATTGTTCTCGCCCGTGCTCGACGAGAATTCGGGAGTTCGTCCACCGCCTGTCGCCGTCAATGATTAGGAATTTCCCTGGTAGCTCGGGATGCGGTTCAACCAAGAGTGGTTCGAAGATCCCCTCGTTTGCTTCGATCTGCCGTTGAAGTTCATCATCCTCCTTCGGTCCAAGGCGCGGTTGGTCCGGGTTGGGCACTATGTCATAGAGGTCGACCTTAGAGCGGTACGTGAGCAGGATCGTTCGGTCGAGTCGGCGCTCCTGCAAGCCGGCGCTACTTGGGTTAAGTTGGGACGATATCTGAGTGAGCATTTTCAGGATGCCTCCGATATTTCGGTTTCATCCGCTGATGTGCCGATGATTGAATCGATCTCGCATGCCAGATCACCCTTGGCCTTCTGGATGGCGCGTACAACAGCACCCTGATTCTCCCAATTCTTTTTGTGCCACTTGATTTCTTGCTCCTGCATGTCGAGTAAGCTGCCGGCGCGCTGGTCGACTCGATCAAGGAGCTGTTTGCACCGCGAAGAGGTAATGAACTCGTAGAGCACGGCCGTTTTACTCTCGCGCTCAATCTTACTAACGCGAAGTGTATGAAGCTGGAGCATGTGCTGCCTGATGATGGTTACCACCGATACGACTCGAGCCGGGTTGGCCAGTAGGACCCCATCCCGATGGTGAAGTTGGTGCGCATTCCGTGGAAATTTGTGGGTGGAGAGGATCGCATGGTCAGCCTTCTCAGCTAGTTGGTCCCTCCTGAGCTTAGCGGCATGTTCCTCCCGCCACTTCTTGTGATTTTTCGAATCGTACAGGATGGTCCCGCACTTCTGACCACGCAGCATTACAAGGTGGCGGATGTCAGCGCCGGGAGCGCCCCTGCGGATAGGATCGATTTTGTCATCTTTGAATTCCGCCTTGAGCGCTTCCAAAAGATCGATTTCGGCTCCCTCGCCGAGCTCCTCGTTCGTTTTATTCTCTAATGCGCGCTTGAGGTCGCTGACTTGGGTCAACAGCTTCTGCTTATCTTGAAAGCTCCTTGCCTTCTCTGCGTTAACTGCATCATCTCCGGCCTTCTCAAGAATCTGTCTCTGCTCGTGAAGGCTGCTTTCCGCCTCCGACGCTCTCTTCTCAGCCTCGCGCAGCTTCGCGTTCGCTTTGGTGGCGGCCTTTTCGTGCTCTGCGAGTGTGTCCTGGAAGCGTAGCTGCGCTTTCTCCGTCGCAATTTGACGGATCCGCGTGGCCTCAGCCGCAGCATCTTCCTTGATCTTTGCGTTTGCTTGTCGCAGCTTCTCGACCTCCAGCTGCAGCGCTCCCTCATTTTTCTTCGCCGCGGTTCGGACCCGGTCCGATTCGTCGACCCTGGCCTGTAACGCGGCGACGGACCGCTGTTGAGCCGCCTCTATTGCCTGAATGCGCGCGGCTGCGGCCGACTCCGCCGCTCGTTTTGCCTCTTCTCGCGCTTGCATTTCACGCGAGGCACTCTTCCGTCGCTCCGCCTCCAGGTCAGCCCTCGCCTGGGAGTCTGCGCGCGCCTTCTCGATCGCATACTGTTTCTCGAGCTGGGCGGTGATCGCAAGCTTTCGTTCATGGTCCTTGGCGGCGATCCTGCCACTAATTTCTGCCAGCTTGTCTGGAGGAATCGTTTGGCCACAGGTGGGGCAGCTCTCGGGCCCGAAGTGAAGATGCGGTGGGAGTTTAAACTCTGATGTCTGACTGGATTGCGGAGCCATCTGGTACCTCGCTGTACTAGGACCTAATTTATCCTATTTTGTCCAATTGTCAAGCGGAATCGCCAAACTATCTTCCGAATTTAAGCCCCAAATTTTCTTGACAATTTATACTGTGTTATACATAGTGTGTATCACATACTATATGGCGAATGGTACTGACAATTCGGAACTGCTGGAAAACCTGAAGCTGGAGTTGCGGCGGGGGTGTCTGATTGTCGCCGTTCTGGCCCAGCTGCGGGCGGAGCAGTATGGCTATACGCTGCGGAAGGCTCTGGCCGATGACGGACTGGCGATTGATGAAGGCACGCTTTATCCCCTGCTGCGTCGACTGGAGACCCAGGGCTTGCTGGTGAGCCAGTGGCGCGAAGAGGACAAGCGCAATAAGCGCTTCTACCGGCTGTCGCCGGCAGGCGATTTGATTCTCAAGCAATTGCTTGAGGAGTGGGAAAGCATCAACGCGTCGCTGAACAAAATTCTTCAAGAGGCATCGTTATGAATACATCCAGCCCTGACTCGTCCACCAGAAACTCAACGGAACTGATTGATCGCTACCTGCAGGCGGTGCGCTTCTGGCTGCCCAGGACGCACCGGCAGGACGATCTGATCGCTGAACTCGGGGAAGATCTGCGGTCCCAGTTCGAAGATAAAGAAGAGGAACTCGGCCGCGCCCTCGAACGGCCCGAGATGGCGGCGATCCTGAAGCGCTGCGGCAGTCCGATGATGGTGGCTGGGCGACTGGGGCCGCAGCGGCACTTGATTGGGCCTGCGCTGTTCCCGATCTACGAATTTGTCTTGAAGATGGTGCTGCTGTGGATTCTGGTTCCGGTTTTCATCTTCATTGTTGGGCCAGTGAATGTGGCAAATCGCGGCGGTGGTTGGCCTGGCGCCATCCTGCGCACGTTCGGCGATTTGTGGTCGGGATTGTTCATCGCGGCTGGGATTATCACGCTGGTGTTTGCCATCATCGAGCGAACCAGCACAACCCTTGGAACCGAAATCAAATGGGACCCGCTCAAGCTGCCGGCGGTTCACCAGCACGAGCGCAAACCATCCCCGCTAAAAACGGTCAGCGAATTCGGCTTTGGATGCTTCGGTCTGGTCTGGCTGCTGCTGCTGCCACACTATCCTTTCCTGATCCTCGGTCCCGCCGCGGCGTTTTTGAAGGCCGGCCCGATGCTGCACAATTTCTACCTGCCGTTTGTTTTGCTCAGCAGCGCCGGGCTGCTGCGATCAGGCATCACACTGGCGCGGCCGCAGTGGACATGGTTTCCCCCTTTGAGCGAGCTAGTGAACTCTGCACTTCTGCTGATCGTGCTGCATTCCATGATCCAAGCGATTACCAGGTCGCCCAGCGCCTACCCGTTCGTGGTGTTACAGGATGCGGCCCGGGATTCGCCAAAATACTTCAAGCTGGTGGCGATTGTGAATGTGTCCATTCTCGCCAGCGTTGCTTTTACCTGGCTGGGAGTGTGTATCGCCGCGATCGTCCAGGTCTGGGCGTTCCTGCGCTATCTGCGGAAGCGGATCTCTGCCCCGAAGCAGATCGCGACCTTAGGATTGCGATAAAAAAGGCGTTCGCTTCACCCTCAGCGCGGCGGCGTTTTCTTGCGATAAGATCAGAGACTATGAAAACGCCGTCTAGCGCGGGCGAAAACACCGCGCCGGAGTCTCGTCCGTCCAACTTTATTCGCGACATTATTCTCGACGACCTGAAGACTAATAAGTTCGCTGGCCGGGTGCAGACGCGGTTTCCTCCCGAGCCCAACGGATATCTGCATATCGGGCACGCCAAGGCCATCTGCCTCGACTTCGGCCTCGCCGACGAATTCGGCGGGCATACGAATCTCCGTTTCGACGACACCAATCCTGCGAAAGAAGAAACCGAGTACGTCGACTCGATCATGGCCGATGTGAAATGGCTCGGCTGTCACTGGGACGGACTCTTTTATGCCTCGGATTATTTCGACCAGCTCTACGCCTGGGCGGTGAAGCTGATTCAGGATGGCAAGGCTTACGTCGACGATCTTTCGGCGGAAGAAATTCGCAAGCATCGCGGTACACTCACCGAGCCGGGGAAGGATAGTCCGTATCGCAACCGTTCGGTGGAAGAGAATCTGAACCTGTTCGAGCGCATGAAGGCCAAGGAATTTCCCGACGGCTCGCGCGTGCTGCGCGCCAAGATCGACATGGCCTCGCCGAACTTGAACATGCGCGATCCCGTGATGTACCGCATCCTGCACGCCGAGCATCATCGCACCGGCAACAAGTGGTGTATTTATCCGATGTACGACTACGCGCACGGGCAGTCGGACTCGCTCGAAAGAGTTACGCACTCCATGTGTACGCTGGAGTTTGAAGACCATCGCCCGCTCTACAACTGGTTTATCCAGCAGCTGGGAATTTTTCCGTCGCAGCAAATCGAGTTCGACCGGCTCAACCTGACCCACACGCTGCTCAGCAAGCGCAAGCTGCTGCAACTGGTGCAGGAGGGCCGGGTGCGCGGCTGGGACGATCCGCGCATGCCCACGCTGAGCGGGCTGCGGCGTCGCGGCTATACGCCGGAGGCGATCCGCAATTTTGTTGCGTCGATTGGAGTGTCGAAGACGACGGGGTCGATTGAACTCGCCATGCTCGAACACTTCGTGCGAGAGGACTTGAACAAGCGCGCCCCGCGGGTAATGGCTGTGCTGCGTCCGCTGAAAGTTGTAATCGACAATTATCCTGAGAATCAGTCCGAAGAAATGGACGCGGTCAACAATCCAGAAGACGAGAGCGCCGGCTCGCGCAAAGTCCCGTTCTCGCGTGTGCTCTACATCGAGCAGGATGACTTCCGCGAAGTTCCGCCGCCGAAATATTTCCGCCTCACGCCGGGGCGCGAGGTGCGCCTGCGCTACGGCTACTTCGTCACCTGTACGAACGTCGTGAAGGACGAAAAAGGCGATGTCGTCGAAGTGCACTGCAGCTACGATCCGGCGAGCAAGGGCGGGAATTCTCCCGACGGCCGAAAAGTGAAGGCGACCATCCACTGGGTCTCGGCGGCGCACGCGGTCGATGCTGAAGTGCGCATCTATGAAAATTTGTTCCTCAAGGAAGATCCCAGCGATGTCGAAGAGGGGCAGGATGTGCTCGACAATCTCAATCCGAATTCGCTGGAGATCATCGCCGACGCCAAGGTCGAGCCCTCACTGGCGAACGCCGTGGCCGGCACGCGCTATCAATTCGAACGCATGGGATATTTCAGCGTCGATCCCGACTCAAAACCGGGGAGGCCGGTGTTCAACCGGACCGTCGCGCTGAAGGACGCGTGGGCGAGGGTGGAAAAGAAGCAAGGCGGGAAGAGCTAGAGAGAAACTCTTCAACGGCCCAGACTAATTGCTATGTTAGAAAGCTGCCGGGCCCTGGCAAACAAATATTCTCGCCTGCTCTTCAAGTAGTACAATTTGCCGCGCCATCGTACGTCTGACATCCACATGCACTCAACCACTCTTCTCGCGTTTTTTGAGTTCTCCCGCACAGCGGTCTCCATGTCCGGCGCAGCCATCCTGCTTTTTCTGATTGCGCTGTGGGCTGCGAAGACCGATATCGCGCAGGCCCGCGGGCTCGACAAGGTCGTCGTGTTGAGCAATTTGTGTTTCGCGCTGCCCTTGGCGGTCTTCGGCGCCGAGCATCTCTCGGCCGCTAACGGCATCGCGCAAGGCGTGCCTTCGTTTATTCCGTGGCATTTGTTCTGGGCATATTTCGTCGGCTTTGCGTTGTTGGCCGCGTCTTTGAGCATCGCTACAAAAATTCAGGTGCGCTGGTCCGGCTTGCTGTTCGGTATCATGCTGTTTCTTTTTGTGGCAATGTTGCATATTCCGCGGGTTTACGCCAACCCCAAAGACCGGATCGGATGGGTGGTTGCCATCCGAGACATGTCATTCGCTGGCGGAGGCTGGCTGCTCGCGGCAACCGCCATGCGCGAGCAAAGCCGCGAGCAAGACCAAGGTGCCAGCAAGTTCATCACCGTGGGCCGCGTGCTGATCGGGCTCGCCGCCATATTTTATGGCGTGGAGACTTTTCTGCACCCACTGGGAATGCCCGGCGTCCCGCTTGAAAAGTTGATGTCCGAATGGATTCCGGCGCGCCACTTCATCGGCTATCTGACGGGCGCAATTCTTATGGTCGCCGGGGCAGGCATTCTCCTGAACATGAAGACGCGGATGGCGGCAACTTATCTCGGAACCTGGATTGTGCTGCTGGTCGTGCTGGTTTACGGGCCGATCCTGATCGCCTCGCTAGCCGACCCGAGCACCGATGTCAAGGTTGTGGGGCTCAACTACTTCTTCGATACGCTGCTGTTTGCCGGAGCGGTTCTCGCGCTCGCCACCGCGACGCCGCGCACGGATTAGAAAGTCACCGCCGCAATTCTCTGCCTCCCGCATGTTATCCAACTGATTCGCCGGCGCGGTCGCCGCAGGTCGCACCTGAGGACAAGGGCTCCCGTCTTGGCGAATCGTAACTTATTGTGCTGCAAATGGTTATCGAGTTTTCCTCGCATGTCTTACGGCCGCCTGGTCAGCCTGTCGCGCTACGGACTGTGGCTGTTTTACCACAGCCAGTTTTCTTAACATAAGCGTAATCTGACGTATTCACTGAACTTAGCCTCATTCATTCTTGACCCACGAGCAGACAATCCGCTCCGCGGTGGAATGCAGTGGCGTCGGCTTGCATAGTGGCGCGCCTGTTTCCATCCGCATCCTGCCGGCGCCATCGGGCACGGGCATCGTCTTTCGCCGCACTGATCTCGACGGTTTCGAAATCGAGGCCATCAGCCGCAACGTTGCCCGCGTCAGTTACGCCACCAGCCTGATGAAGAAAGGCGTGCTCATTTCCACCACCGAGCATGTGCTCTCGGCATTCATCGGCATGGGCATTGATAATGCGATCGTCGAACTCGACAACCTCGAATTGCCCATCCTCGACGGCAGCGCCCGGCCCTTTGTTGAGATGATTCGCAAGGTGGGCATCCGCAAACAACGGCGCGCCCGCAAGTATTTGAAGATTTGTCGCGAAGTTGAGATGCGTGAGGGTAACAAGTTCATCGCGGTCTATCCCGCGGATACTTATTCGGTTTCCTACTCCATCAACTTTCCGCATCCGCTCATCGGCAAAGAAACCTTTCAGGTCGAGCTCACCAACGGAAGTTATTTGAAGCACATTGCCGGCGCGCGCACCTTCGGTTCACGCCAGGACGAGCAGGCCATGCGCGATATGGGACTGATTCGCGGCGCGTCCCGCGAGAACTGCATCGTGCTCACCCGCGATGGCGTGGAGAACGGCCCGCTGCGTTTCCCCGACGAGTTCGTCCGCCACAAAGTGCTCGACCTGGTAGGCGATCTGGCGCTGTTAGGAAAGCAGATTCTGGGCAATGTTGTGGCCGACCGCGCCGGTCACGCCATGCATACCGCGCTGGTCTCGCGCATTCTGCGCGACAAGACGCTGTGGGAGGAAGTAACTTTCCCCGGCGAAGACTGCGCCAGCGCAGCCACCCCGAGCGCCGAAGCCGCCGCCGGATCGTCTCTCTAAATTCAAAAAATAGGATTGTCATTCCGACCGGAGCAGGAGCGTCAAGCGACGGCGGAGTGAAGGAACCTGCTGTTTGTTCGGCCGGTGGAAACGGGCTTACTCCCCGGGTTCGCGCGGCATCGCGCTCGGATCATGCAGGTTGTGCGGTTGCTCCCGCAACAGCCGTTGCAGCTCAGCTCGGGTCTCAGCAATCACTGCCGCCGCAAACTTCCGGGCGGATTCCTGCCGCTCCTTCGACAGCTCCTTCACCCGCATGTTGAGCAGTGGTATATCTTCCTCAAACCAGCGCAGCGTCTTTTGTACTTTGGCAATGCGGAAATCGTTGGTCAACATTCTGTCTCCCTAGGATCGTCCTCAAGTGATCTCCCAGATTGCCACGGCTACGGCCACGCGCAAGTCTAAAGAGAGATACCCCTGACAGAATGAATGCGTGATAGGCGAACGCTAATGCGAGGTTTCGGAATCCGCAGATGCCAGTCGCTCTTTGGTTCCAGGAAATTCCTGTTCGATTTGATCGTCGAGCCACTGTTCGAGTTCCTGCTTGGAAGTCTTCGAAAGGTCGTGAAAGCGGAATCCGGCGAGGCCTTTGACATCGACCCAGGCTACTTCGGCTTCTACATCCACGTGGATGTTGGTGTTCGGCAGCGAGAACTTCAAATGCGGCGCCGCCCCTTTCGGCGGAGCCTCCCGCAACTGGACCGCCAGGCCGCCCTCGCTGATGTTGGTGCTGGTCGCGTTCAGAGTTTTGCCTTCGTACACAACTTTGACCAGCATCTTCACCGGCTGCCGGAAATATCGGCGGCGTTCCTTGATCATGAAATTCAGCGCCGCATGAAAGCAGCGGGCGGCGTTGAGCATGCTGATCGGCTTTTGCAGTACGAAGTTGGCGCCCATGCCGAAAGCATCCTGGGTGGTCGTTCGCTTTCCGTTGAGGATCGCGAAGGCGACTGAGTTCTTATTGCTGGGCGTGCTGCGCAGACCCTGCAGCACCGCCAGGCCGCCGCTGAGATCGTCGCAATCCACAATGACCGCATCGAACTTGTCGGTGATCAGAATGTCGGCGCCGGCTCGCGCCTCATGGCAGATCTCCACATCAATCGACAATTGCTCGAGCGTCGGCCGGATCACACGCACTAATTCCGGGTCCTTGCTCAGGATCAGCGAATCCAACGTCATAGCGCAATTCTAGGGTGCGGGCGAGAGGCACGATAGTGACCAAGGTCATGGACCCTTCGTTGCGGATTTACCGGCTTGCCATGCCCTCATGACCTGGCAACTCCAAAACCGCCCAGCATTGTGCGGCACAATTTCGCAGCCGTAGAATGCATTCGCCAATGACCAACATCGCCTACCTTTCGCTCGGATCCAACGTTGGAGATCGCGAAGCCCAACTGCGCGCAGCCGTCGCCTGCCTGCAAGGGGAAGGTCGTATCGTTTCGGTCTCGTCCTTCTACGAAACGGAACCCGTAGAATTCACCGATCAGGCATGGTTCTTGAACTGCGCCGTGGCTCTCGAAACCACAGACACTCCCGCGCAACTGATGGCGGCGATTCTCCGAATCGAGCTGCAGATGGGCCGCCAGCGCATTCAGCGAAAAGGCCCGCGCACGATCGACATCGATATCCTCCTCTTCGGCGATACCATCCTTGCCACGCCGGCGTTGACCATTCCCCATCCCGCGATGCACCAGCGCCGTTTCGTGCTGCAGCCCCTGGCGGAAATCGCGCCCGCGGTGCAGCATCCCGTGCTGAAGCAGACCATGCAGGAACTGCTCGATGCTCTACCGGCAGGACAGACCGTGCGGAAATATCAAACCAGTTAGCCACGGATTTTCACGGATTTACACGGATCAAGAAGAAGAATTCTTATCCGTGGGAATCCGTGAAAATCCGTGGCCAATGTCTTAGGGCAGGATGATACGACTGGCAGCTTCCTGGGGCGCAACCAGCGCCGCTTCCTTCTCGGGAAACTGAGCAAAGAGAAATTCCACCAGCGCACGCGACTTCGGACGTCCCGAGGTCCGTCCGTGCGACAAACGCACCAGAAAAACCAAGCCCTTCATCACATCGGAATCCCGCAGGCTAACCAAGCCGGTGTGTTTCAGTTCAGCCTTGCGATATTCCTTCACCATGGTCTCGAGTTCGGCCGCCACTCGCCGCTGTGCATCGCTGGTGATCGGCGGCTCGTAGTGCAGCCCGGAGTTCACCAGCCGCTCGTAGCTTTTCGTCACGACCGTAAGCGCGGAGATCAAATCCTGATCATGCAAGTTGCGATCGGCCCGCGCCGCCTTGGCCAGCGCGTAGGTCAGGCCCATGAGCAGATGCTCTTTCTCGTACATGAACTGGTCGGAAACCTCGACCTGCAGAAACAATCCGGCGCGGTCGACTAGGTCGGCTGATCGTGGCTTTTCGTGCTCGCGCGCCTGCAGCAGATAAGTGCAATCACTCGGGCAATCCAGCGTCACTTCGCGTTGCTCGCCGCAGCACTGCGGGCAAATACGCCCGTGAACAGCGGGGCAAAAGCGTTTTTCCTTACGGACCTCACAAATTGCGCAACTCAATCGCGGACTCCTCGAAACCTGATGGCTTCTCGCAGGTTACCACGTTGGTACGCATGACAGGCCCGTTCCGGCATCGGGATGCACGGCAAGCCCTGTAAACATGGCCTCTCCCGCGTTCCAGAATTAGAAAACCCTAGTAAAATAAGGTGTTTTCCACAGCCCAATGGGTATAAGATAAGCCCCGCTAGCATTAAACCGATTTTTTTAGGAGGAAATACATGGCATCAGGTTTGACCAAAACACAGCTGATCCGGCATCTCGCCGAGAAAACCGAACTCCCCAACAAGACCGCGGCCGCATTTCTGGAGCACCTGGCCGACACCGCGATCAAAGAAACCAAGAAGAACGGCATCTTCGTTGTGCCCGGCCTCGGCCGTCTGGTGAAGGCGCACCGCAAGGCCCGCGTGGGACGCAACCCGCAGACCGGCGAACCCATCCAGATCAAGGCGAAGACCGTCGTGAAGTTCCGCGTCGCCAAAGCCGCGAAGGACGCGATCGCCCCCAAGAAGCCGTAGTTCTTTTTGAAATCAGGTCAAAGGCCGGCCAAGAGCTGGCCTTTGATTTTTGTAGCGCCGCCGTCTCGGCGGCTGTCGGGCGGGCGTCTCGCCCGCCCAGCCGAGAGAGCGACAGAGTGTAAATTTTGTAGAATCGCGCGCAGAAAATCAGGACCGCATGCTCAACTGGATCGTCATCGGAATCGGCGACATCGCCACCCGCCGCGTCATCCCCGCGATCCAATCCGAGCCCCGCAGCCAACTCTACGGCCTCGTCACCCGCGATCCCGCGAAAGCGGCGCCCTATGGCGCACGCGTACGGGCGACTCTCGACGAAGCCCTCGCTGACAACAAGGTTCACGCAGTCTACGTCGGTACGCCTGTCTTCCTGCACGCGCCCCAAACGATTCAGGCGCTCCGCGCGGGCAAGCACGTCCTCTGCGAAAAGCCCATGGCCATGAATGAAAATGAGGCCCGCGCCATGGTGCAATCGGCTGAACAGAGTGGAAGAATTTTAGGCGTCGCCTACTATCGCCGCACTTACCCCAAGGTTCAGCGCGCGAAGCAACTGCTCGCAGCGGGCGTCATCGGAAAGCCCGTGGTCGCCGAACTCACGTCGCACATGTGGTTTGACGGCACTGGCAGCCGCAGTTGGCTGGTCGATCCCGCGAAAGCCGGAGGCGGACCTCTCTACGACATCGCGTCGCACCGCATCGACGTGCTGAATTTTCTCTTCGGCCAGCCGCTGCGAGTCACCGCCCAGCTTTCGAACGTCGTGCATCCCTATGCCGTCGAAGACAACGCCACCGTGATGATCGAGTACGCGGGCGGAGTCCGCGGAGTTGTCGACGTTCGCTGGCACTCAAAGGTCGCACGCGACGAATGCCGCATCCGCGGCACCGACGGCGAAATGGAATTGTCCCCGCTGAACGGACCCGAGTTGATCTATCCCGGCGGCCGCGAAAATTTGCCGCCGCACGCCAACCTGCACTACCCCATGCTGGAAAACTTCGTCGACGCCGTCGAAGGCAAGTCCCCGCTACTGTCGAGCGGAGCCTCCGCCTACTGGACTGACTGGGTCACCGAGCAGGCGCGGGACGCTGGCTGCAAAAAAGCTTAACCACAGAGGACACAGGGGCACACAGGGGGAACCTGTGTTACCTCTGTGTCCTCTGTGTTTCAGTTTTTGCTACTTTCCGACCTCGTTCTTCACCACTTCTCCGCCCTTCATCACGAATTTCACATGCTCGAGGGTCGTCACGTCTTTCACCGGATCACCATCCACCGCAACCAGGTCCGCCCAAGCTCCCTGCTCCAGGCTGCCCACCTTGCCCGACCATCCGAGAAGATCGGCGGCGTTCACGGTTGCGGCCTGAATCGCCTGCAGCGGCGTCAACCCCAGCTTCACCATCACGGCAAATTCGTGGGCGTTGAGTCCGTGCGGATACACCGCGGCATCCGTGCCGAAAGCAACTTTCACTCCGCTGGCAAACGCATGCGCGATGTTCTTACGCGCAATCGGCATGACCGCCTTGGCTTTGGCGAGATAGAAATCGGGCACATGATTTCGTTCGGCATTTTCCAGGAACCAATCGCCGAGGTAAAGCGTGGGCACAAGATAAGTGCCGTTCTTTTTCATCTCCGCGATCCCCGCGTCGTCAATGTAGGAACCGTGTTCGATGGAATCAACGCCCGCCTCAGATGCCCACAGAATGCCCTGCGCTCCATGCGCGTGGGCGGCAACTTTTCGTCCCAGGCGGTGCGCGTCGGCAACGATGGCCTTCATTTCCTCCAGGGTGTACTGCGAAGCCTGCGGATCGTCGCCTTTAGAAAGCACTCCGCCAGTGGCGCAGATTTTGATCAGATCAGAACCGTACTTGATGTTCTCGCGCACCTTGTGCTGCACCGCCGCGATGCCGTCCGCCACGCCGTCGCCCACCGCGTGATACTCATACGGCAGCAGGTTATTGTCGCAGTGGCCGCCAGTGATACCGAGGGCAGGGCCGCTCACCAGCATCCGCGGGCCCGGGACATCGCCCGCATTGATTGCATCGCGCAGCGCCACGTCGCTATAGCCGCTCGCTCCCACGTTGCGCACCGTGGTAAATCCCGCCAGCAACGTGAGCCTCGCGTTCTTGGCCCCGATGAGTGTTTCGCGCGCGACTGAGATTCCCAGTTCCTCGTAACCGAACCTGGGATCCATGGTCAGGTGGGTGTGTGCGTCAATCAAGCCCGGCAGCACGGTCGCGTTCGGCAGTTCGATGCGCACGGCATCGGCGGGAATCTTCGCGTCCGCAGCCGCGCCCGTGCTCACGATCCGTCCGTCTTCGATGACCACCATCTGGTCAGCGAGCAGCTTGCCGGTCTTCACATCGAGCACATGTCCCGCATGCACCGCAACGTGCTGCGACGTCTGGGCAGTCCCCGCAATCCCCAGAAACAACAACGCAACCACACCCGCGCCGATCCTCCTGATGCTCATGCTCATGTATGACGTTCCCTTTCCCCAGATTGTTTGAACAGATGTTTTGTGTGGCAACAGCGACTACCCGCGACTAGCCGGCTTCCGCCGTCCATCGAGACCCCAGACTCGTCCAGCGTCTGCCGCGAAGAAGATGATAAATAGCAGCAATAGCGGCAGGTGATCAAGTTCAGCGCCGAAATAGCGCCAGACCGGCGCTCCGTGACCCGGCGCCCACCACGTGGACAGAAGCATATTCACTAGAAACAATATGCCTAGAATCGAAGCGGGCCGCACCCAAAGCCCGATCAAAAGCGAAACGCCGATCAGCAATTCGACCACCCCAACCGCGTACCCGAAAAACACGGCGTGCGGCAGAACCAGCTCCGCCAGAACCGGACGATAGAAGCTGACCACACTGTTCGCAATGAAATCCCGCAGATAGGTCTGAAAACCGCCGTGGGCAAAGCCCGGGCCCGCCACTTTATATTCGCCGAATAGAAGAAAGAACACGGATGTGGCGATGCGCACGCCAGCAATTGTCCGGGACAAGGCGGTGGGTGTGTCCATCACGAGAGGAGTGAATCGGGAAGCGAAATGGCCTAGCCCCCGGGCCCGTCATTGGAAACATATTGTTCGAGCGATTCCAGTTCGCGGCTCAGGTCGTCGACGCGCCACTCCAGCAGATTTCGGATGGAAAGAATCCCCAGCAGCTTGCCGTTGTCATCGGCCACAGGCAGATGGCGGAAATGCCGCTCCAGCATGATGCTCAGAGCTTCGCCTGCGCCCGTGCCGCGCGTGGCCATCTCGACCGGCGTGGTCATCAGTTCGCGCACTGAGGTCGTCCTCGGATCCACGTGGCTGAGCGCCATTTTTCGCAGTACGTCGCGCTCCGTAAAAATCCCCGCCACGCGGTATTCGCTGTCGACCACCGCAACGGCTCCGACATGATGGTCGAGCATCTTATGAATAGCGTCGGCGACGGTGGCTTCCAGCCCTACCGCGGCAATCTCACGGTCACAAAGATCGAGCACGCTCATAAATACCTCCATCGGTCATCGGTCAGAGGGCAGAGGTCGATACGACCTGGAGTCGAATTTGACCGAATCAAACGGGATTGACGCATTATGCTCGCAGCAAAGCCGATGTCAAGGGAATTTGCAACAAAATATCCCGATAGTCCGCGTTTTGGATGTTGATCAGTCCAAATACCTACTTTGCGCGAAACACCTTTCCGTCCTTCATCACAAAGTGGACGTTCTCCAACAGCTTGATATCGCGCAGTGGGTCGCCGGTTACCGCGACGATGTCGGCCAACGCGCCCGGAGCAACCACGCCGACCTGCCCTTCCATATCGAGCATCACCGCCGCGCGCGAAGTCGCGCTCAGAATGGCGTCCATCGGCTGCATGCCGAATTCCACCATGCGCGAGAATTCCTGTGCGATCGGCTCCGTCCACGGGATTCCACCCATGTCAGTGCCGAACACAATCTTCACCCCTGCCTTCAGCGCCTTCTTGAACGACACCTCGTGCACCGAGGCTCGCAGCCGGTCGCGTTGCCCGCCAGGCGTATTCCCTGCAGCCCAGTCGGTGTAGTAGACGCTGATCGTTGGCACATACCACGTGCCTTGCTTCAGCATCTGCGCGATCGCGGCATCGTCGAGATCGAGTCCGTGCTCGATGGAATCGCAGCCGCCGTCGAGTGCGCGGCGCAAGCCGATTCCGCCGTATACGTGACACGCCACCTTCTTGCCCCAACCGTGGGTTTCGTCCACAATTGCCCGCAGTTCCTCGACCGTAAGCGTCGGCTGCGAAACCAATTCTCCATTCTTTCCCACCCACGATCGATGGGTCATGTACACCTTGATCCAGTCGGCGCCATGGTCGAGTTGTTCGCGTGCGGCTTTGCGAGCTTCCACCGGGCCGTCGACAATCTGCGCGCCTTTCGGCATCTCAAGCTCGGGCGCGTACCCTTCCAACGGATATCCACCCGTGGTCGAGATCGCCCGCGTCACCACCAGCAGTCGAGGCCCCGGAATATAGCCGGCTTCAATTGCCTGCTTGATGCCCACATCGCCGTAACCCGCACCCTCGGTTTCCACGTCGCGCAAGGTGGTGAAACCCTGCTCCAGCGCCCTCCGGGCCGCGACCGTGGCTCGCGCCGCCCGCATCGCCAAAGGCGCCGTCAGAATGTTGGCGTCGTATCCGCCCTGGGCCGGATCTTCTCCCTGCAGAAAGATGTGCGTGTGCGAATCGATCAGCCCCGGCAGTACGGTTTCCTTGGAAAGGTCGATCACCGCCGCTCCGGCCGGAACGTTCGCATTCGCCGCGTCAGAAACGCTCTCGATGCGGTTGCCGCGTATGACGATCACCTGATCGCGCCGCGGCTTGTCAGACTTTCCGTCGATGAGTGTGCCGGCACGAACGACCGTAACCTGCGCCGATGACGAACCGGTCAATTGCGCGCTGGCGTAGATGGTGAATGTTAGAGACAGGATCAAGAGCAGGTGCTTCATGCATTCTCCTCCATAACTGTTTGCGGAAATTCCTGTCCGCTAAAACTAAAATGTGATTTGGCCGGAAGGATTCTATACCCTTACGCAATCGCCTGCCTCGATACGTCGGGGCAGATACTGGACCGAGGAGGATCAGCCTTGCAGATTCGGGTTGCGGAAGTCCGGGATGAGGAGGCCATCGTCTCCGTGATCAACGCTGCGTTTCGGCGCGCTGAGAACTTCCTCATCGACAGCGATCGTGTCGACCTCGAGGCCCTGCGGGAATTGTGGTGCAAGGGCAAGTTCCTAGTCACCGATGACAACGGATCTCTTGAAGGCTGCGTCTACGTAGAACTGAGGGGTGATCGGTCGTACCTGGGTCTGCTGGCGGTCGATCCTCGGCTTCAAAAAGTCGGCCTCGGCTCTACACTGATGATGGCCGCCGAGGACTATTGCGCCAAGGCGGGCAGCCGCTTTATGGACTTGCAGATTGTGAATCTGCGGCAGGAAAACCATGCCTTCTACCGCCGACGCGGATACGTCGAAACCGGCACTGCTCCCTTCCCGTCTGACTTGAACCCGAAGCTGCCTTGTCATTTCGTGACGATGTCGAAGCCGCTGACCTGAACGCTATCTTCAATTTCGCGGCAACACCGCGTCTGCTTCAATCTCCACCAGAATCTCGGGTGAGATCAGCGCGCTCACCTGAACCATCGCCGTTGCCGGACGGATGTCGCGAAAGACTTCCCCGTGCGCTCTGCCGATCTTTTCCCACTCCGCGATGTTCATGACGTACATGCGCGTACGCACCACATCTTTCAAACTCGCGCCGGCCTTTTGCAAAGCGCTCTCAATGTTCTTCAACGTCTGCACCGCCTGCGCATACACGTCTCCGACGCCGACAATCTTCCCGTCCGGCCCCGTGGCTGTTGTCCCCGAAACGTGTACATACGAGCCCACTTTGACCGCACGAGAGTAACCTACGATCGGTTCCCACGCGGTGCCACTCGAAATGTTCTGCCGCTCCCCACTCTGACGATTCATGTAATTCCTCCGGTCCGCCGCTCATTCTACAGGGGCGAATCAAGAAGATTACTCCGCGGAATTGGCAGCCACCTTCGCCGACTGCCAGCAAATACAGCGAAATCCCACCACTTTTGATAGCAAACCGCCCCAGTTCTAACGGATTCCGCGCACAACACGCTCGCAACCCGCCCGCTTCTAACTCATTAGTAAAACGAATCATGCGAATAAACAAAAGTCACTTGCGTTGCCCTATGAACTACGGTATCAACACAGCATGTGGCTGAAACTCCGTGCCAATCGCGGAGTTCAGGGGGATCAAAATGATTCCGGAATCGCATCCGTTGCAGCAGTTGTTTCAGGACTTAGTAGGACGGCACTACGCCTCGGAAATCGGCATTCGCGATCCGCAGATCGTGGCCTATGTCTCGCATCTGCTGGCAGAGTTCTGCGAAGCCGATCAGTTCTACAAAATTCACGACGCATCCGATCGTCCACTGGCCGACGTCGGCGAGATGCTACTGGAATCGGATCCCGTCTACGGCCCCGCTCCATCGTTTGACCGCGAGCGCCAGGTACGCAAACACATCGGCGACTACACTCTGTTCCTCGCAGGAATGTTCCCCGAAAGCATCAACCACTTCCGGCTGCGCCGCCAGCGTCTGGAAAATTTTGTCGAGTGGGTCAAGGCCGGCAAGGAAAGCTATTACATCGTTTCCAAGTTCGAGCACTTTGAATACGCCAAAGTCGCGCCCTTGTTCGCCAGTCTTTCGAAGAATTTCGAAGAGTGCGTCTACGGCCTGAACATGGTGAAGAACGATCTGGAAGAAATGCAGCACCCCATCGTTCGCCGCCCGAACGAGTTAATCATGTAGCTTTTCTCCGCGTACTCCGCGACTTTTCTCCGCGCACTCAGCGGTTAAAAGCTTTTCGCGCCCTCACACCCGCAGATCCCCCGCGCCGCCCAAGCGGTAAAAACTGAGCGCCGCGCTGCCCTGCGCCAGATGCCGAAACCTCCGCAGCGGCCCAAACTCCTCGCCCGGATCGAATTTCTTCTCGTGCTCGGCAATCACGACCGACATCGCCCACACCAGCGACGAATCCGCCAGAGCTCGCAGCGTCTTCATATAAGCGTCCTGCATACTGTACGGCGGATCGATGAACACCACGTCGGCCGCGACATGCTGCCGCTCCATCCGCCAGAAGGCGCGCGGCAAGTCCTCCTGCAGAATCTTGAAGCCCGCGCTAATACCCAGCCCTTCGAGATTGCCGCGGATCGCGTCCGCCGCGGCCGCCGAGTGTTCCACGAAATATACTTCTTTGGCCCCGCGACTCAGGGCCTCGATGCCCACTGCGCCCGTTCCCGCGAACAGATCGAGCCACACGCTGCCCTCAAGCGCCGCCGGATTTCCCGCCGTCAGCACGTTGAATAACGTCTCCCGCAGGCGGTCCGACGTGGGACGCACCTCCATCCCCTTCAGCGACCGCAGTGGACGGCTTCGATACTTCCCCGCAATTACTCGCATGGCTCTGTACTTTCGGGTCCCGCACTCAACTATATCCATCCATGTAGAATAAAAGTAGCGAAGCCCTTATGCGAAGCTGGTCCATCCCGGCAGGCCGTCTGTTCGGCGTCGATGTCCGCATTCACCTCACGTTCCTCATCCTGCCTATGTTCGTTTTCTATATGGATTATGGGGCTCACCCGGGCAACGTCACCGGACCTCGCGACCTGGCACTCGTTGCCATCCTTCTGGCTTGCGTCGGCGCGCATGAATGCGCCCACATGCTGGCCGCCCGCCGCGTCGGGCTGATTCCGAAGGCTGTCATCCTTCTCCCCCTCACAGGCGTAGCACTGTATGACGAATCGCACATCGTGAAGCCGCAACCCGCGGCGCAGCTGTGGCGGCGCGAGATCCGCCTCGCACTGGTCGGACCGCTGGCGAGCTTCGCCCTGGCATGCCTGACCGCCGGCGTTGTAACCGCCTTCGGGCGCGGAAGCGATTTGTGGAAGTGGCCATTCCTGCAAGCCACCAACCTGCCTAAAAGTCTGGTGGGGGCGAATCTTTGGCTGGCGGTTCTGAATCTTCTGCCTGCCTATCCTCTCGATGGCGGGCGCGTACTGCGGGCATTCTTTTCCCGCACTCTCGACGCTTCCGTCGCCACGCGCCGCGCCGTTTCCATCAGCAACGCCATTGCCATGGTCCTGATACTCGCTGGCCCGTTTAGCAACAACTGGCTGACCATGGTCGGCGTCATCGTTTTCTCCGCCGCTCAGTTGGAAGAGCGCGCCCTGGTATTCCAGTCGGTGCTCGATAGCGTTCGCCTCGAAGAAGTCATGCTCACCGACTTCGCCACGCTCTCCCCCGCCGACACTCTCGAAGACGCGCTGGAGAAAGCTGTCCACTCCCTGCAGGATGATTTCCCCGTGGTCCGCGGCAGCGACATGGTCGGAGTCATTTCGAAGCAGCGCATTCTCGATGCCCTGCGCGCCGAAGGAAACGGCTACGTGCAGGCTGTGATGAACAAGATTTTCGAAGTCTCCCTGCGCCACGACTCGCTCGGCTCCGCCTTCCGCAAACTCACCGCCCGCAATTCCAGCATCATCCCCGTCGTCGAAGACCAGCGCCTGATCGGCATCGTTACCCTGCAGAACCTGATGCACTCCATGTCCCTGCTGGCCGAAACCCGCAAACTGCAGCGCGAAGAATCGGAATCCTAAAATCGTATCTTGGGATTTGTTATGAAAGGGTGCGGCTTCGAGCCGTACCGCAATCGTTCCGAAAGAATGCCGGCTTCAGCCGCAGCGTGCGTCTCTGTGCGTGTGCCTGAAAGGTGAAATTCACGAGCGTGACGATTCCACGAGCGTAACGATTCAAGGAGTTAGGACCTTAGCGGCCTGAAAAACCTGAAATCCGAACGGCGCAAAAGCTGAAATTTCTCCCGAGTTCTGCCCCTATATCGACAGTTGAAACGTTGCCGATTGTCCCGCTGCAACGGTTGCAGCAGTGGGAGTAACGGATGCGCTGAAATCCGTGACCTCTAGCGTCGCATTGACCGAATGCGTGAGGGGAGAACTCGTACCGGTGATCGTGAAGGGGTAGTTTCCTGCAGGGACCGACTGCGTAATTACGCCGAAGGTATAGCTGGTTCCACTCGGAGAAGGCAGACTGCAGAAGTCAGTCGAGGGACAAGATGCGCCCTGTGGGAGCCCGGTGCAACTCAGGTTCACGACCTGCTGGTCGTAGTCGAAAATGGAAGTGAGTGTGATCGTGTAGCTTGCGTACCCGGTCGATTGTGCCTGCTGCATGGGAGAAGCGAGACTCATCGCAAAATCTCCGATGTTTAACGTGAAGGGGAGATCCTGCGTAATCATGCCGTCACTTACTTCCACTATCCCGGAGTACGCACCTGGCACGGTTCGGGCCGGCACCGAAAGTACCCAGCTTGCGTCCGCAATGTCCGCAGCGCGTAGGGGAAGGGTCGCTTGGGTGAACTGGCACGACACTTGCGCTGGGAGACCCAGGCACCGCATGGTTACCGTTCTCGCGTATCCATTTACGGAGGAGCGGCGCGCCGCGATATGCATGGTGCTCCCCTACGGGAAATACATAGACTGCAAGCCTCCCGTCCGAGTCGGAGGAACGAACCACCTCGGTTGAGAAACATCGTTTGGACAGTTACAGGTTCGTC
>Ga0210395_10000573_pt1 | contig 28361 bp, 22 predicted proteins | sample IncBWH4OmetaG_FD_150861 | JGI IMG/M metagenome (GOLD analysis project Ga0210395, IMG submission 150861) | Forest soil microbial communities from Barre Woods Harvard Forest LTER site, Petersham, Massachusetts, United States - Inc-BW-H-4-O ... | reverse complement strand
AGGAATCAATACCGCCATCCGCAAGATCCGCCGCGCCCTGGCGGACGATGCCGGCGAGCCGCAGTACCTGCAGACCGTAGTCGGCCGGGGCTATCGCTTCGTCGCCCCCACCGCCGAAGAAGATGCCAGTAGCCAGGTGCCGGCCGAAGGATTTGTCGTCTCCCCCGAAGAACTGGGACGCGCCATCATGACCGCGGCCGGGTTGGATCCAGAAAATCCCCGAGGAACCCCGAAGTCTCGCCCCGAACACCGAACGAAGTCTGAAAGTTAATCGCGGCAGCCGGAGACTCGCCTAGCGCCCGTCCTGATGGCTTCATGGACGAGAATCTCATTCAATCTTCAGATTGCTTCAGAACAATTCAGACTGTCTCCATGGACGCCACCGGCAATCGGGTGCAAAATCGCACCCATGATTTCTTCCCGCAGCAACTGGCACGAGTCGAAGTCAATTCATCACGGAGGTGATTTCATGAACGGATCAAAATGTATCGGACGGTGCAGAGTCCTGGCATCCATGGCAATGTTATCTGGCGCGATGTTTACGATATTGCTGCTCCCGGCCTATGCCCAGCAGGATGTCAGTCCGGACTGGTATGACCCGGCGCCAAACGCGGCAGCCGTTCATCCCGCTCAGCCAGCAGGGGTCGCGCACTCTTCTCAACCACCAGTCGCCACGCACCGGTATCAACAGACGGTCGGGTCTGCTTCAACGGCCCCGAACGCCGGGAAGCATCGTGTGAAGGACGCACAAATCCAAGGCGCCCATAACCCTGCTCAGAAAAGTGGTGAGGCTCCGTCTGGGGAATTGGTAGCGATCGCATCGCGCGACCCCCGTTAAGGTTGGCATTTACGCCGCAGCGGCGGTATGCGGTGACCTTCGCGAAAACACCCATGGCCGAAAACGTCGGTGACGGGTTGATGTGGCTGGACGACCTTGCCTATCAGCCCGTCGCTTGGGGTCGAAGCACGGGCTCAGTTCGCTTCCCCATTAGGCATCGCTGAGTCCCCATCGTCACCGGCCATTCTTTTACCAGTCTCTCGCAAAATCGCGATTTCAAATTCACAAAGCTTTAACAATCGTGTCATGCTCGCGAAACACGGACCAGCTAGCCTTCCTTTTCCCCGGCAACAACCCTTCAGAGTAACGGTGACTGTTGGCCGGAGGACGGAGGAGAAATATGTTCGACCGCATCAGAGCATCAGCCACCCCCAGGAAAATGCTTGCCTTACTGACCGCATTGACCACCGCCCTGGGACCAAGTGTTTCCCCCGCATTTGGCGCTTCGCAGGCGTCTGAGAAGAAAACGCCCATCCAGCACATCGTGGTGATTTTCAACGAGAATATTTCCTTTGACCACTATTTCGGGACCTACCCAGTCGCGTTAAACCCCAAGGGAGAGCCACCGTTCCACGCCAAGTCTGACACGCCCACGGTGAACGGGTTTAACAATGCGCTGTTGAATTTCAACCCCAACTTGAATCCGGCCAACGGAGCCGGGGCGACGAATCCTTTCCGGCTGGATCGTTCGCAGGCAGTAACTGCCGATCAAGACCATGACTACACAGCGGAGCAAATTGGCTTCGACATGGGCGCTATGGATTTGTTTCCGAAATCGATGGGAACGGCCGGACCTCCGCCATCTGGTGGAGGCATCGTCGACACCACCGGTTTGACTATGGGCTACTTCGACGGCAACACCGTCACGGCCCTATGGAACTACGCTCAGAATTTCGCCATGAACGATAACTCTTTCAGCAGCACGTTCGGACCTTCTACGCCGGGCGTGATCAACCTTGTGTCGGGCCAGACCAACGGCGCCGTCAAGACGCTGAACGGGACCGGCGGCGAAGTTGACGGTGGCGACGGCTCGCTGACCGTAATCGGCGACCCCGACCCGCTGAACGATGTTTGCTCGAATCCAAGCGGGGGGCAGGTACAGATGGGTGGAAAGAACATTGGTGATCTGTTGACCGCGGCTGGGGTGACCTGGGGATCGTTCATGGGCGGCTTCAACCTGAATATCAAGAATTCCAATGGCACTACCGGTTGCAACCGAAGCTCAACCGGACTTGCGGGTACAACGAACGATTACGTTCCGCACCATTCGTTCTTCGAGTACTATGCATCGACCGCAAACCCGTCGCATACCCGTCCGAAATCGATCACTGAAATCGGAAATAACGGTCCCGCGAACCACGAATATGACACTGAAGACTTTTTCGCTGCGGTTAAAGCGGGCAACTTCCCGGCCGTCAATTTCATAAAGGCGCCCGCTTATCAGGATGGTCATGCCGGTTACTCTGACCCCATCGATGAACAGCACTTCCTGGTCAAAATCATCAACTTCCTGCAGGAGCAGAAAGAGTGGGAAAGCACAGCTGTGGTGGTTCTGTACGACGATTCTGATGGCTGGTACGACCATCAGATGAGTCCGATCGTGAATCAATCCACTGGCCCGGCCGACGCTCTCACTGGTCCGGATGCATGCGGCACCGCCGCTAACTCCCTACCCGGCATCAACCCGAAGAATACGCACGCACTCGGGCGCTGCGGCTATGGCCCGCGTCAGCCCTTCCTGGTCATCTCCCCGTGGGCTAAACAAAACTTCGTCGATCACACCACGACGGATCAAACTTCGGTCATCCGGTTCATCGAGGATAACTGGCTCGGAGGACAACGCATCGGCCAAGGCTCCTTTGATGGAATTGCAAGCTCAATCAGCCAAATGTTCGACTTCCACCAGAAGCGGAGCGATGGCCGATTGTTCCTCGATCCGAATACCGGCGAACCTCGATAACGGTGTCAGCAACCACTGGCATCACCTCGGAGATTTTCCTGGACTGATGCAGGTTTGAATTAGCTGAAACAGAAACGGGCATGCGAAAATCGTTCTTCGCATGCCTGTTTTCATTGGTCAGGTTGTTGGGACGGACTAGGTTCTTGCGAGGAGCAGCCGGCAGTGTCCATCACACGAAGAGTGTTTCTACAACAGAGCGGGATGATAAGTGCGGGCCTGATGCTTCCCCAAACCATGCGCACGCGACACATGCCTCCCGTACGGCCACTACTCAATCCCAACTCGCTTACCCCATTTGTGGACCGGCTTCCAACACCCAACCTCGTAATGACTACTGCGAACCGCCCAAGTCCGGCGGACCCAGCCGTAAGACTTCCTTACTATCGCTTCACAATGCGGCAGATCGAAAGCAAAGTCCATCGGGATATGAAACCAACGCGGCTCTGGGGCTTCGATTCGATCTCTCCGGGGCCGACCCTGGAAACGAGAAGTGGTCAAGGGCTTTTCGTGGAATGGGTCAACGGGCTGCCGCCAGCGCACTTTCTGCCTATCGACCACAACATCCATGGCGCGGAGGCTGACAAACCCGACGTCCGGGCGGTAATTCATCTGCACGGCGCGAAGGCTCCTCCCGAAAGCGATGGCTATCCCGAGAACTGGTATGTGCCAGGAAAATCCGCAATCTATTATTACCCGAATAATCAGGATGCGGCGATGCTTTGGTATCACGATCACACTCTCGGAATTAACCGGCTCAATGTTGCCGCTGGCTTGTTCGGCGTGTTCCTGATTCGAGACTCGGTCGAGGATTCTCTGAATCTTCCGAAGGACAGGTACGAGATTCCGCTCGTGATCTACGATCGCATGTTCGACGAACAGAGCCAGCTCTACTACCCGGTCTCACCCGACCCCAAAGCACCCTGGATCCCCGAATACTTTGGTGATGCAATTCTGGTGAACGGGAAGCTGTTTCCGTATCTCGAAGTCGAGCCTCGCAGATATCGTTTTCGGGTTCTCAACGCGGCCAACGGCAGATTCTTTCACCTATCGCTTTCGAATGGACAAACTTTTCATCAAATCGGTACGGATCAAGGATTGCTGCCCGCGCCGGTTGCGCTCGATCACGTGCTGCTTGCGCCCAGCGAGCGTGCGGACCTGATCGTCGATTTTGCAGATCACGCCGGCGAGCAGATCATCGTCAAGAACGATGCCTTCACGGTCATGCAATTTCGGGTTTCGCGGGACAAAGTCAAGGACACAAGTTCTCTGCCATCGACGCTGCGGCCCGTGCCGAGGATTCTGGAATCCGAGGCCACAAAAACGCGCATGCTGCCGCTCGTCGAAATCGATGACCGCGCGCAGAACCCGGTCAGCATGCTGCTCAATCGTGCGCACTGGAATATGCCGGTCACCGAGGATCCCGTCCTGAACTTGGTGGAAATCTGGAACCTGATTAATCTGACCGACGACTCTCACCCAATCCATCTGCACCTGGTTCGATTCCAGATCCTCGACCGCCGTCGCTTCGAACCTTTCTTCTACAAAAACGAGGGCGTGCTCAAGTACACAGGTGCGCCGGTACCGCCCGATCCGAACGAGGCGGGTTGGAAAGACACGGTCCGGGCCGATCCCGGAATGGTCACGCGGATCATTGTGCGTTTTGAAGGTTTTGTCGGCCGTTACGTCTGGCATTGCCACATCCTCGAGCACGAGGACAATGAAATGATGCGGCCTTATGACGTGACTGCCGCGCGTTGAATCCGGGGTGCCGGAAGGAACGGTTTCCGGCCCCGAGTCTCGCGCGCAGAGGGCTCTGTCGCCGATAGAACTGTCGGAAGTTCAGGACAATCGTTTAACAATTAAGTGACAACCTCGCCGCTTCCCAATCGGCTATAACTGAATCCAACGATAGGTACGGAATGAATTTCAAAGATCGCGTCTGCTCGACGGTTGTATCAGCGGTGACGAAGAACGCAGAGCACGTGGGAGAGAACCTGCTCCCATGTAATGCGGCAGCCCGGTTGCAAGCCTGGGCCCCACAAGAAACATGTCTCCCCTGGCTCAACTCGATTGCCTGCTGGAAAACATCCTGCGGGAGCTGACTTTGCGTTTTGTGGTTCCGCGCCTGAGTGAGTTTGACTCTCTTTGGGACACCGCGAACCGGATCTGCGATCGCTACCAGATCAAGAGCATCTCCAGTTCGCGATAGATCAGCGGTTGCTTCGCAGACAGAGAGCTACCGTATTACGGTATGGAATGCTCCTGCGTCCAGTGATAAGCGCGGTAGGCAAAAAACAGGTTGGCGCCGGTTACAGCCGCAGCAGGGACGTACCAAACATGGTTGTGTTTCCTCTTCAGGCAGTAGGTCAAATACGCAACCCCCAAGTCAGCGGGAATTCCAATGCCGTAGATCGCCGCCCGGCTCTTTAAAGAGGATGGGACATCGTTGCAGGAAGGGTGTCTGCCCAAGCAGTTTATGGTCAATTCCGCATTGGCAATACTTGCGCCGACCATGCCGCCGGTGAGCGCCAGGTAAGTCCGGTCAGCGACCGTACGATCGACCCAGAGTGGGCCACCCTGCGCGGCTACTGGCGCTCCGTGAGACTCTCTTTTAATTGCCGGAGAAGCCGCCGGAGACGATGGATCTGCCGTGGAGGCATCAGGCTTTGTGGCGCTGGGTGCATCGGGCAGGTCGGAACGATCACTTACACCGGTGGCCGTTGGAGCCTCAGCGAGCATCGCGGCAAGCTGAGGCTCGCCGTCATCGCTCACCTTCCGCTGAAGGTCGTCCCACCGCTGAATGTCCACGCGATCGGACTGGGCCAGCAACGAAAGCGCCGACGCCAACACGAACGCGATACAGATATAAGACCCCTTATAACGGTTACGCACCATTTCCTCCCGGTGCTCAAGCTTTAGTTTTGCGAACGACCGCGCTTCACCAGCTGCAAAAAACTGGGTTGGCCGAGATCACACGCGGAGCCCCGCCGCATTAGAGCACTTTAATCGCCGAGACTAACTTGAAGCAGGCGCTCGACACTAGTAGCCGAGGAACTAGCACCTTAGATTGCAGTTCATTCGCAGGCATCGTTCGATAAAACACGAAGAGTTCGACACTTACACGAACTGTCGCTTCTTTCGTCTCGCACCGAACAAAATTTAGTCTGCTCTCGAAACCAGGTTTGCCGCGTTCAACCCAACGTCATTCTCTGATCATGAATGAGACGGGCGGATTAAATCGCTGGAAATTTCTCTCGCTTTGAGACACTAAGCCAACGGACTATCTGGCTCTGCAGATACATTCGCCGACACCAGGACTTTATTCTGACCTCGGCACCACCTGTGGCTCTCATCATCACGCCGACTGAAAGCTTGACGGGCCCTCGCACAAGATTGAAGCGTGAGTTTCACGGTCGACAATCGGTCGGGTTGAGACATTGCCGAGTTTTATTTGTTGAGCACTCTCGTTTTGAGACGCAGCTTATCGATGATTCCCGGATTGGAACGGCTAAACACTTAAGAAAAAGCCAGTTGGCGAAAATACCGAATTGGCACCCGCCATGCATCCAGGAATCGCGGCGAAGAGTGTAGTCGCCTACTTACACCGCAGCCGTATCAACTCGCGGTCAGGTAAGCGGTCTCCAGCATCGACCGCGAGCACCAACAAACTTTTCGGACCAAGCAAGCGCTATCTAAGCGACGGGGGCGAAGCCTTGTCTCAAGTAATCAACGCCAGCACTTCAGCGACGACTGCGAGCTTGTTGTCTCCGCCATGTCAGGCCGCCGAGCGCCCTCCCCACTGGTACGCTATCTATACGAGTCCAAGACATGAGAAGCGGGTTAACGAGCACCTGGCACACCGGCGTGTGGATTGCTTTCTCCCACTGTTCCGAAGCGTTCATCGCTGGAAGAACGGTTGCAAGGTTCAAGTTGAGCTTCCCTTATTTCCCGGCTATGTGTTCGTCAACATTCCGCGAAGCGAACGCGTTCGAGTACTAGACGTGCCCGGAGTTTTATCGTTTGTCGGCCCGAAGAGCGAACCTGCACGGCTATCTGATTTCGAGATCGAGACTTTGCGCTCTGGTTTGCACTTGCAGAAATTTGAGCCTTATCGTGGTCTCGCAATCGGCCGGAGGGTGCGGATCAAACGAGGAGCGCTGCAAGGGCTGGAAGGTACGCTGATTCGAAATGCCAAGAGTCTGCGAATCGTGCTCACGGTGGATCTCATTCAGCAAAGCATAGCTATCGAGCTGGACGCCGACGCGGTCGAACTTCTTTAGTAACGATTCTTTTCTCTACTGTCGCATCTCCCTACGCTCTCCAAACCAAGACTGCGCCTCATGACCGTTTCCAAAGTCCAAACCACGAATGGCACCGCGAACCGCATCGTTGAAGCGGCCGTGCAGCTATTCTCGCGGCAGGGTTTCGCCGCCAGCAGTACACACGAGATCGCCCGACTGGCAGGGGTTAGCGAGGTTACGGTATTCCGTCACTTCCCTCGGAAAAGAGATTTGTTCTGGGCAGCCACGGAATCCCGACTCCGGCGCCTTCGCATCAGCCGAGAGCTGCGTAATCGGCTGGAGAGCGATGAAGATCCTCGAACTGCGTTGCCTGGGATTGTTGAGCTGCTGGTTGAGACTTTGCACCATCACCCTGAGACCGTCCGATTGCTCTACCTCAGCCTGTTTGAACTGGACCACGGCGCTGAACGTATTTTGCGCAAGCATCTGATACCACTGTTTCAACCTCTCCGTGAATATCTTTCCCGGTGTGCATCGAAAGGTGTAATTCGCGACCTCGAACCCGGAGTAGCTGCCCTGGGACTGGCAGCGCTGGTTGCTGCCCACCAGGGATTGCAATCCGTTCTCACCGAAGATGAAGGTCCAGTTGCAAACACCGATGATGCAATCGCGACGTATACCAGCTTTTGGATGACGGCGATGTTGCCCGAACCTACTTTAGGAACACCTTAACTTAACGACAAATCTGGTTTTGGCGCGTCCCCTAATCAGGCGCACATCACCAAAGGGCTACATGAAAGACAACCAACCCACAGCGATAACCAAGAATACAGAGCTAGAGACAGTCACCTTCTCTGACATTTTCCCGGCGACCATGGAATCTCGCGAGGACCGTGTGTCCATTGTCCACCTCTGGCGCGTGCTTCAAAAACGGCGCTGGCTGGTCCTGGGCAGCCTGGCTACCATCGTTTTACTCGTCACTGCCATCTCTCTCGCGCTTCCCAAGCGTTACGATGCATCCTCGCGGCTGTTGCTGGATCTCGAGGGTTCGGAAGATCTGGGTCTTGACCAGGTAGTGATGCCTATCGGCATCGATTTGGACACGAAACTACAAACACAGATTCGCATCGTGCAGAGCGACACAATCGCGACCAGCGTCATTAAGCAGCTTGGACTTCAGAACAACCCGGCTTTCGCGGGAAAACAGGCTGACCGGCGTGATTTTGACAACCTGGACTTGCAAACCCGCGCAGCACTCACGAACGGCCTGCATAGGTATCTGACGGTCCAACTGGTGCCCAAAACGGAGATCATGGAGATTCACTTCCGCAGCCGCGACCCCAAACTCGCGGCGGACATCGCGAACGCCGTAGCCAGCACTTATATCGAACGCAATTTCCAAACCAAGTATCAAGCCACCCGGCAGACCTCTGACTGGTTGACCAAACAGCTGGAAGACGTAAGAAAGAACGCTGAAATTGCACAGGAAAAAGTGATTTCCTACCAGCAGAAGACAGGCCTGTATGGTGTCGACGAGAGCCACAACATCGTGATTGACAGGCTCGAACTGCTGAACAAAGCGCTCTCCGAAGCGGAAGGGGATCGAATTGTCAAAGAGGCTAAATATCGTATCGCGATGACAGAAAATCCGGATTTGATCGCGAACATCGCCCCGGAAAGCCTGCTGGGGGCCCTTTACAAACAGCGGGCTGAGAGCAGGTCCGAATACGCGCAATTGGCCGCCAAGTATGGAGCTTCCTATCCGCGAGTGATTCAACTGCAATCGCAATTGAACGAATTGGATTCCAGCATCGCCGAGGAAATCACGAAAGTCAGCGAGACTCTCCGGGCGGAATACCGGGCGGCACTACGGTCGGAACAGATGTTGCAGGCAAGCCTCGACAAACAGAAGGATGATGCGTACAAGATGAATCAGGATGCCATTCAATATGGCATCATGCGACGTGAGGTCGACTCCAGCCGCGACTTGTATGAAGGGTTGCTCAAGAAGCTGAAGGAAGCGGGCATCCTGGCTGGGCTTAAATCGAGCAACATTAACATTATTGATCAAGCTAGTGTGCCAGTGGTACCAGTCGAACCCAGGATCCCGCTTAACATAGCCCTGGGATGTATGGGTGGGCTGCTGTTCGGAGTAGCTTTGGCATTCATCGTCGAGAACGTCGACAGCTCCATACGCACGCCGGAAGACATCGAAACCTACTGCTCGCTTCCATCGCTCGGAATCATTCCCAGCGTAGCTCTGGAAGATAGTCCTGCACAGAGACAATTGACCCGAACCGGAGCACCGCAGTTGATCCTGCCGATTACGATGGAGTATCGCAATTCCGGCGGCGCCGAGGCATTTCGCGCCCTACGGACTTCTCTGCTCTTGTCTTCTCCCGGTGCGCCCCCACAAGTGATTCTCGTAACCAGTGCCATGATGCAGGAAGGCAAGAGCTTCACGTCCATGAACCTGGCTGTCGTGCTGGCTCAGACCGGGCAAAAAGTATTGCTGGTAGATTCAGACATGCGGCGTCCGGCGGTAAACAAATATCTCGGCATTGCCACCAACCGAGGACTGAGTGCATGCCTGGCCGGTACCGAGGATTCGGCGGCGATGATCGTCAAGATTGAGGAGATACCGGGACTTCACGTGCTGCCGGCGGGCCACATGCCACCTTATCCTTCAGAGATGTTGGCCTCAGAGGCGCTGCCGCAACTGGTGCAACGCTGGCGTGAAGAGTTTCGTTACGTGGTCATCGACACCCCCCCAGTCTTGGCGGTTACCGACGCAGTTGTTACCGCAAGAGTCGCCGATGTAGTAGTTCTGGTCGTTCGCTCTGAAAAGACCGGCCGGCAATCTCTCTTGCGCACACGCGATTTACTGAAGAAAGTCCATGCGAATATTGCTGGCGTGGTTGTAAATGACCTCTCTTTCAACTCCGTGGAATATCGCCAGTATTACGGATACTACGGCAAAGATCATCAGGGCTATTACCACGATGGAAACGGCAATGGGAACGGCAATGGAAGTGGCAACGGCATACACTGATCCGCAAAAATCAGCTCCCAACCTCCGCACATAATTTCTTGAGGATCAAAATGACGCAATTGAATATTCATTCCAAGTACTTTGCCGTTCTTCTCATTCTTTTAGCCGTGACCTCAACGGCGCAAGAGAAATCTGCCGCCGCCGCTAGCAGCATAGGCAGTAGCAGCATTGGTTTTGGCAGTGGTGCTGCAGGCCCGATCGGTGCGGGCGACTTGGTCGAAATGAGTGTTTTCGACACGCCCGAGCTCAGCGGAAAACTTCGCGTCAGCAATACGGGCGACGTCATTCTTCCGCTGGTCGGTCCAATTCACGTGGCGGGCATGAAAGCGGGTGATGTACAGAATCTCATTCGGCAGAAATTCATCGACGGAGGATTTCTGAAAGACCCGCAAGTAACAGTTTTCGTGGCTGAATATGCTACTCAAGGCGTTTCGGTTCTCGGAGAAGTCAAAACTCCAGGTATTTATCCCGCTTTCGGCGCGCACAATTTAATGGACTATATTTCCCTCGCCGGCGGTCTTACGCCCTTAGCCGGCACCAACATTACCGTTACCCGCGTGGCGCATCCTGACGATCCAGAGCATGTGAAGATCTCGGCCAGCTCAGCGCCCAAGCCGCTGAATAATCCCGAGGTTCTGCCCGGGGATTCCATTTTCGTGGAGAAAACGGGACTGGTCTACGTGATCGGCGAGGTCGCCCGGCCGGGCGGGTTCCCGATGGACCACGATGACCACCTTACAATTCTCCAGGCAATCGCCCTGGCCCAGGGCACGACGTACACGGCTGCGAAAGGTTCCACCAAAATCATTCGAACTACGCCACAAGGACACGAAGAGATCCCCGTTGACCTCAAAAAGATCCTGGCCTCCAAAGCCACCGATGCCTCGCTTCAGGACAACGACATTCTCTTTGTGCCCAGCAGCGCGGCCAAAGCAACATTGAAGAACATGGAAACTCTTCTGCCTGTCGCTGCCTCGGCAACCATTTACCGCGTCCCGTAAGTCTCTTCCCATACAAATAACCCTCGTATGAAAGTTCTTCAGGTTACCAAGACGTCCGAAGCATCTTTCTGGGCGGTACGGCAAGCAGCATATCTGATCAAGCATGGAGTTGAAGTCCATGCCGTACTCCCTGTTGCCACCGGTGCCGCCGTGGCTGCTTGGCAAGCATCAGGAGCCACTCTGCATTTTTTGGATTGCAGCTTGCCCATCCGCAAACCCGCCACGGTTTTGCAACGGGCGTCCCGGATTCGACAATTGATTGACGCCGTGCAACCCGATCTGATTCACACTCACCACGTTACAACTACCCTCATGCTACGTCTTGCGCTGGGCCGCAAACATTCGATCCCAAGACTTTTTCAGGTGCCGGGACCACTTCATCTGGAGCATTGGCATACTCGCAGTTTTGAAATTGCGCTGGCGGGCGAAAATGACTTCTGGATCGCCAGCAGCCGTTTCATCATGCAGCTTTATGAGAACGCTGGAGTGGCCGCAAATAAGCTTTTCCTGAGTTACTACACAACCGACACAACATCGTTCTCAAAGGTGCGAACCGGATATCTGCGTTACAAAGTCGGCATACCAGAAGATGCCGTACTCATCGGTAATATTAACTTCATTTATCCGCCAAAGAGATATCTGGGACACACCGTTGGCCTGAAGTGTCACGAGGACACTATCGAAGCAATCAGCATTGTGCAGCGTCAGCGGAATGACGTTTGGGGACTCTTGGCTGGCGGCACTTTCGGATCCTCTGACAAATATGAACGCAGACTTCGCGCTTTGGCAAAGCAAAAAGGCAACGGCAAAATATTGATGCCCGGCAGGTTGAACTCACAGGAAGTGGCCTGGAGTTGGCCCGACTTTGACTGCGCCATCCATGTGCCTTTGTCAGAGAATTGTGGTGGAGTGGTCGAACCTCTTCTAGCCGGCGTTCCCACAATCGCTGGAAACGTAGGGGGGCTGCCGGAGATTGTGCAGCGCGGTCTCACTGGCGAACTTGTTCCCAGTCGCAGTCCGCAATTGCTGGCGGAAGCTGTATTCAAACTGCTTGATCACTACGAAGAATTCCGCCGAATGGCCGAGCAGGGGAGGCAACTTGCGAATGTAATGTTTGACTCCGAGCGCTGCAGTAATGAAATCTTGGTCATTTATCGTCATCTGTTATTCAACGAATCCAGGCCTCCAGCCTTCGATTCCAGAAACTTTTTGGTTTCCTCCCAAGCGGCGAATCTGACGAATTTGGATCCCTCATTAAGACTTGCAGATGCAGTTTGCTGATTCAACCTTAGCGATGCCTCCGACACTCAAACGCACCCTTGACGTCACGGTTAGCTGCGTGGCCTTATTATTTTTGTTACCGATTCTTCTCACGGTTGCGTTGCTGGTGCGCTTGTTTCTGGGCAAGCCAGTGCTCTTTCGTCAGGACCGGCCAGGGTTGAACGCGAAGTCTTTCACGCTTCTTAAATTCCGCACCATGACTTATGTGCGCGACGCGCAGGATCAGTTGCTTCCGGACGCGCAACGTCTCACCGTTCTCGGCCGCTTTCTTCGCAGTACCAGCCTGGATGAGTTGCCTGAATTGATCAACGTGATTCGCGGGGAGATGAGCCTGGTCGGGCCGCGTCCCCTCTTACCCCGATATTTGAACCGGTACACTCCCGAGCAGATGAGAAGGCACGAAGTTAAACCGGGCATCACCGGGTGGGCGCAGATCCACGGCCGCAACCGCCTCGACTGGAACCAGAAATTCGCGCTCGATCTCTGGTACGTCCATCACCAGAGCTTTTGGCTCGACCTTTCCATCCTGGCAAAAACTGCCAAGCTGGTTCTCACTCGAGAAGGGATTACAAAACTTGGCTCTGCCACTATGCCTGAATTTCTCGGCGCGAATGTCGAACAAGAAAAAGGAAACGCGTAATGCGGCCGAAACGGATTGTTATCGCTGGAGCTGGTGGTATGGCAAGAGAAATCGCGTCCGCATTACGTTGGATCAACCGCGACAGCCGGCAGTTTGAATTTCTGGGGTATGCGGTCAGCGACATCTCGCGTTTAGGACAAAGAGACAGCCGCGATCAAGTGCTGGGAGATTTCGGTTGGTTAACCGCCAAACGTGATTCTTTTGATGCGCTGGCCATCGGCGTAGGCACCCCTCATCTTCGCTTGAAGCTTGCAGCCGAGCTGCGCCAACTGCTGCCGGGAATGGAGTGGCCGGCGATTCTACACCCGACTGCGATCATCGACTTGGAGTCGGCACAAATCGGCGAAGGATGTTTTATCGGAGCGGGCGTCACTGCCACGGTTAACATCACGCTCGAGCCCTTTGCGTTGTGCAATTTCGGCTGCACGATTGGCCACGAAACGAGGATCGGCTCAGGATCGGTAGTGAATCCCGGAGCAAATATTTCCGGAGGAGTGGTGATCGGCACCGGCGCGCTGATTGGCACCGGTGCGCAGGTTTTGCAATATCTGCACGTCGGCGCCGGCGCGATTGTCGCAGCGGGCGCCGTTGTCACCCGTGACGTTTCCGCATGCACTACGGTTGTAGGCATCCCGGCGCGCCCTGAGCGACTTCAGTCCGATGTGCAACAACTCAACTACCAGGCCTGATACCAAACATTCCTACGCTCGAGCTGAATAAGAGAAATGTACAGCAGCACAGTAGAAGAAGAAACACCAACCGGCTTTGAACTCCCAGTGCGGTCTCATGTACCGCAACTGGCACGCCAGGGACTCAACTGGTCTTTTTTCCTGTTGCCAGGAAGGTATTTGCTTTCTATGGGAAGCACTGCGGTCCTGGCCAGACTACTTTCCCCTGCGGACTACGGTTTGCTGGGGATGGTCGCAACGATCACAGTTCTCGGGCAAGCCATATCGGATTTCGGGTTGTCGTGGGCGACCGTGCAGCGGGAACGGCTCGACCGCAATCAGATCGACGCACTCTTCCTTATTAACGCCGCTTTCGGTGTTTTCTTAACTGTTCTATGTTTTGTGTCAGCGCCTTACGTCGCAACTTTCTATCGCCGCCCGGAACTGACAAAGATCATCATGGCAGCCAGCGGAACATTGTTCTTGTCTTCCTTGGCCGTGCAACCGACTGCGTTACTGCTTCGCCAGATGAAGATCAAAGTGCTCAATTTATCGGCTCTCTGTTCTTTATTGATCACCGCGGTTGTCACAGTCGTGATGGCCAAGCTGGGGTTCGGATACTGGGCGCTTGTGGTTCAACTGGTTCTTCAGCAGGCGATCACCACCGTGTTGTCATTTCCGCTAAGCGGATACTTTCCAAAGCTCCCGCTGCACTTGTTGAACATTAGTACGCTTTTGACCTTCGGCGGGTACTCGGCCGCTTACGGAATCGTCAATTGTCTTTCGAGGAATCTCGACAATGTGCTGGTCGGCAAGTTCTGGGGGGCGACCGCACTCGGATATTATTCCCGCGCGTACTTCTTGATGACCCTGCCCGGCATGCTCGTGATCAGTGTGTTCAGTGGCGTGCTTATTCCAGCTATGGCGTCCCTACGGAAAGAACCTGCCCGGATGCAATCGGCTTACCTTCGCGCGCTTCGCTTGATCTCCGTTTTGGGTTGCTCATTGGCTGTCGGTCTGGCGGCAACAGCGCCAGAAATCGTAGATCTTGTTTACGGCACAAAGTGGCACGCCGTAGTTCCGATTCTTCTGTGGCTTTCGGCTGCCAGCATCCTTCAGCCCATACAAAATACGTCCCAATGGTTATTCATAGTGGCCGAACGTGGCCGCGGGATGTTCCTCATGGGCCTGGTGATTGCCGGATCGGCTACTCTAGCTTTTGCTTTAGGTATTCGTTCGGGACCCATCGGGGTAGCTCGCGCGTATGCCATTTCCAACACCCTCATTGCTTACCCGGTCCTTGTGATGGGACATCGGGCTTGCGGCCTGGACATTAAGAAAACGATCGCCGAAAGCGCTCCTTTATTGCTTTGCGCACTCATTATGGGTGGGGCGGTTTGGCTGGTCGGAGTTGGATCCGGTGCCGCCGGCATGGGTCCGCACGGCCGCCTAGCGCTGAAGGTAATGGTTGGAATCGTTGTTTATTTGGGCTGCCTGCGGCAACTGGCTTTCCCAACTTATTCCGACATTCTGGCCCACGCAAACCTGTAAGCCATGCTTCACGTTCACGTCATCGACGAACTTCGCACCGGTGGTGCCCAAACTCATCTCATCACCACGCTGCGGGAGGCTGTCAAATATCCAGACATCGAGCATCACGTTGTGACCTTGTTTGGCGATGGAGAACTCAGCGAAGAGATCCGCGATCTTGGACTTCAGGTGCATGTTTTGGATCTGCGGCCATATTTCCGCAACCGGAGGTTCTACGCTGCGATTCATGAAGTTCAAACGTTGCTGGAAAACCTACGGCCGGACCTGGTGGAAGCGCACCTGACATGGAGCCGTTTCATTGCATTGTTTGCCGCGTGGCGGGCGGATGTGAGGTTACGAATCGGTTTTGAGCAGGGCGATCTGTATATGGACTCGTGGAGATTTCGCATAGCGAATTTCTTCGCACAATCCTTTGCGCATCGCATTGTCGTTTGCAGCGACGCACTCGCTGATTGGGTCCACCGCACGCATGGTATCTCTCGCTCAAGACTGTTAGTCATACATAACTGCGTCGATCTGGCGCGCTTTAGCAAGAACGGACCAAAGGCAAAGGACGTTGAGTTTGGCGACGGAACCACCGTGTTCTGCGCTGTGGGAACTCTTGGTCGCGGCGTTAACAAACGCGTAGATGTCTGTATCCGCGCGTTAGCTGCGGCGCGCTTAGCCGGTGCACAGGCAGCGCTGGTGATTTGCGGTGACGGAGAACAACGGAGCGAACTCGAAGAGCTTGCGCAGTCATTGGGCATTGCTCCCTACGTGAAGTTCCTTGGAACTCGCTCCGATGTGGCTCAGGTATTACGCGCCTGCCATGTGTTCTGCCATGCCGCACCGTTTGAGCCTTTCGGGATTGTGGCAATTGAGGCAATGGCAATCGGGCTTCCTATTGTCGTGCCAAGTTCTGGCGGAGTTCGAGAAATCGTAGAGCATGGCGTGAATGGGCTGCTTTACCCGGCTCTGAATCATCACGCGCTGGGCAAATTGATGGTGACATTCGCCAACGAGCCGGCCTTGCGTGAACGCATGGGAGCGGCCAGCGGGAGAGTTGTAGAAGAAAGATTCTCTGTCGAGCAGTACCTTCCCAAGCTCTATCGGGCCTATGGCATTGAGGTAGATCGCAACGCCACGACCGTGGGAGCCAGCGCATGAACCAAAAGGACAACGTGAGCGCACACGAGACCAACCTCGACTTCATTCGAGCAGTGGCCGTGCTGATAGTGGTCGCTTCTCATTTAGCGTTGTTTTTCGGAAACCTGCACATCGGGTTTCTTGAGCCCTCGCTAATCGGAAAATTCGGTGTCGTAATTTTCTTTGTTCACAGCGGAATTGTGAACATGTTTTCGATTGAAAGGCACGTTCAACAGCACGGTGAATACAGGCTCTTTCGTGCCTTCATGATACGAAGATCTTTTCGTATCTATCCATTGTCGATATTTGTTGTCTTAGCAATCTTTTTCACCAAGTTACCGGCAAGCCATGTTGCTAATTTCATCGCCACAATCGGTCAGCATGCCAACGCCGAGTTGGTCCCGAGTTTGCTTCTGGTACAGAACTTTGTGCGATTTGATCAAATCTTAGGGCCTTTATGGAGCCTGCCCTATGAAGTTCAGATCTACTGCTTGTTCCCGATGATTTATTTGATCCTGCGCCGCTTTAGCTCGACAAGAGCCATCTTATTTGCCTGGGCGATCTTAGCAGCGGTGGATCAACTGATTGCGCCGCGCCTAGCTAAGCATGGATACGTCGGCAGTTCCGTTGTTATCCCCGACTTACTTTTCTATTTCCTTCTATTTCTAGCTGGTTTGTGCGCCTACAAGGAAATGCAAACCTCCCGTCGGCTCCTGCATTTCTGGCTCCTGCCGGCTCTCTTGGCATTCATGTGCGTAGCGTGGTTGCTCTCCTACGACAACATCAAGTGCATTTTCCTAAGCCTCAGTCTTGGTCTCGCGCTGCCACACATCCAAAGCTGCGAGATCAGTGCGCTGAAGCGTATTTGTGGATGGGTGGCGAAATACTCGTACGGGATCTATCTGCTACACGACCCCGCGATATGGTTAGGCTTCGTTCGATTGGGCAATCTTCCGATCATGGTGCGGTTCAGCGCGTTTATGCTAGCGACGTTTGGGGGGAGCATCCTGATTTACCACGCTCTTGAACATCCCATGATTCTGATCGGCAACAAGGCTGCCGTTGCGATCAGTAGGAAGAAAATTCCAGCCAAGGTACGAGTCGCCGCAGCGATTGCAGGAGCCAGCGTATGAACCGCTCGGTGCTCATTGTTACACCATTTTTCGCACCTCAGAATCACGCAGCGGTCTTTCGCGCATACAAATTGGCAAAGTATCTGCCACAATTCGGTTGGAAACCAATCGTTCTCACCGTGGATACGCAATATGAGTTTAACGAAGACCCCACTTTGCTAGCGGGACTACCCGCGGAAGTCGAAATTGTGCATGCACGGTATATTGAGCCCACCTTGCGAGGTGTGCGCATGGCGCTGGGAGGCAGGAGCAGAACCTTCAACGCCGCGAAAGGAACCTCTCGGAATCGGACCTCTACGAGTCCCGTCCGAAAATCCGCTGTAAACGGCGCCTACCAGTATTTGCTTAACAACTGGCTCCATATACCCGACGCCTATTGGACGTGGGCGCGAACAGCGACTGGGGCCGGCAACAAAATCATTCGGGAGCGCGGCATAAGCGTTGTGTATACCTCGTGTTCACCTTATTCTTCGCTGGCTGTAGGCCGGGCACTGCAAAAGCCCGGAGTCCAGTGGGTTGCCGATTTTCGGGACCCACTTGGCTATTCTCAAAAGCTGGCTAACTATGCTCCCCGTGTTTATAAGCGTCAACGTAGCGCGGTCAGAGATGCTCTCAGCCGGGCGGATGCCGTCACCGTGCTGGCATCGAGTTACCGCAGTATTTTTCGCGACGTATTCGGGAACGAACACACCGATCCGATTTTCATACCCACCGGAATTGATGAGGGCCTGCTGAAAACACGAGAGCAGCAGACTGCCACCCGAACTCCTTACCTCATTTTTGCCGGAGAATACTTGCCGGAGTATGACACTTCATTCCTAGAAGCGTTCGCGGGAGCATTGCAACACGAAGAGATCGCAAAGATGAGTGTCAAGCTGCTGATGGTCGGAACGCTGGAGATTAATCGGAAAAGGCTGGCACCCTTCATCGACAAGTTTCGCCTTCACCAACAGGTTGAGTTTGAGGATCAAATGCCACAAAGCGAAGTGTATGAGCTGCTGCGTAACGCTTGCGCTGGCTTGCTGATTCCTGGTACGCGCGCTTGCTGGTGGACAAGCTTCGCCAAGATGACTGATTGCATTGGAATGCGCAAGCCGGTCGTGGCGGTTGTCCCTGACCCTTCCGAGGCCCGTACCGCCTTGACCCGCAGCCGGCTCGGTATTTTTCTGGATGGCTCCCCGGGAAACCGGGTGAAAATTCTAACTGACTTCTTGCTGGGCAAATACAAACTACCAGTTCCCGACAAAGACGAATGCGAACGCTACACAGCTCGCCATCAGGTGCAATCTTTCGTGGAATTGTTCGAATCTCTATCAGCCCGCAGCCAGAGTTATAGGCAATGACGTGCCACAGGCTTATGTGCGCCGCGCTCCTAACTTTGATTGCCCGCAGTGCAGGTTTTGCGGTATCAGCTCCAACTGCCCCTCGAACGTATTACATTTCCTCAACTTCCGGCAACGACATCAACGACGGAATGAGTCCTGAAAAAGCCTGGCAGCATTTATCGAAGATCTACCTGAAATCCATCTCCAAGGACGCATTCCAACCGGGCGACAGCATCCTGCTCAAGCGCGGAGATCAATGGGATGGCCAGATTCGACTGCAAGGCAAAGGCACCGCACAAAAGCCGATCACCCTCGGCGCGTATGGAGAAGGCCCGAAGCCGTTGATCTACGGTGATAACCCGGACGCCCGCTGGGAGCCTGTTGCTGGCCACAAGGGAATCTACACAACCGACATGGGGGAAGGAAGTATTCTCGGATTCATTTTGATCGACGGCAAGGTCGTGAAGCCTATCTACCCAGCCGGATCACTGAGCCGTCATGAAGATGTCGAGATATTCCTGGCGAGATTGCGGCCGGGAACGGAGGCGGGACTGTTTGGCGGTCGCCTTTGGGTTCAAACGATCAGCGACAGGCCGCCTAACGAAGCAATCCGTATTTTCCGAGTCGCCGGGGTCTTTCTTGCCAATTCTACTTTTGTCCAGATTGAAAATCTCAACATCCAACGTTTTTATGTAGGCATCGACGTTTCGGACTCACAGCAAGTCGTTGTCCGTCACAATGATATTCAGGATGTTCTCGGCATCGGAATCTATCTCCGATCAAGAGATGAGAATTGCCAGGTTATGAGCAACACGGTTTTTCGTAGTGGCAACACAGCTCTGTATGTTTTGAAGGGCTCCAACAATACGTTTAGGGACAACTGGGTTTCGCATGTGGACACCAATATTCTGGGAGTTCACGTAAGCGGGGACGGGATGGGCATCGGCTTACAGCAATCGCAGAAGAGTCTCGTCGAATATAACTACTTTGCTCATAGCGGTGGCATGGATTTCTATTACGAACAGGGCAGCACGGTTCGATACAACTATCTTTATCATGTGCGGTCTTCAGGCGCCCCTCACGGAGCGAATCTTGAGGTCTACGGGAACATTTACAACCTGGCCGGCCCTGCGGGAAAACCAGTGTCTACTGGCGTGAACGCCGTGGCTACCGGACCCGGAACCATCGCCATATTCAACAACACAATCTTTAACGCGGCCGGCTTTCTGTTGATGGGTTCCTCGGATAAAGGCGGCAAGATCGTATTTTCCGACAATATAGCATTTTCGTCGCTGCCCGGAACTGCAATGACCGTATTCGGAGCCAATGTGGCATCCGATCATAATTGTTTTTGGACGTCCGGCCATCCGGTTTTTCGGTACACGAACGCCAGCTTCTCTTCCCTCGAAACTTATGGGGCAAAAAGCGATCTGGATCGGAATTCGGTTTTCGCTGACCCGCAGTTTGTCAGCTCAACAGCGATCACCCCCCTGGATTTTCGTCCCCGCATTGGTTCAGGATGCAACTCCCCAGCCTTGCACATCCCGTTGGCAGATCCGGCAAACGGCCGTACTTACGATCATGAGCACATCATCGCAAGCGCACCAACCATCGGAGCGCTGCGGGCAGATAACGCACCAAACCAGCCCGCCGTTCTTAGCCAAATGTGCAACTCTCATTGCTTCCAACATCCGTTTACTGTTCCGAATGGCGTCCATCTCGTACGTCTAAAGTTCGCCGCTAGTGCATTATTGGGGCAAAAGCGTGAACTCAGTTTTGTCTTGAATGGCAGGAGAGTAGCAGCGGAACTCGATCCCACTGAAACCACCAGCCCGGATGACAGCCTTGTTCAATCCTTTCTCGTGCGCCCGGGTGGCGCATCGATTGTGCTCGAACCGGACGCAAGCACGGATACCTCCGTCGTCGATGAAGTAGACATCACGCCATTCGATACAGTTCATGGCGATGGGCCGCAAGTGATTCCCTGGTAAATCCTGAACTTTTCCAATGACAGCATCAAACCAGTGCGAACTTCTTCTGTTCGCGTTTGAATATCCACCGGTTTCTGGTGGAATCGCCAGACTGTGCGGAGGAATTGGCGAGACGTTAGAACGCGGCCATTTCAATGCACGTGTTCTTACTCAGGATTGCGCAGCAACCCCTTGCGCTGGTTTGCCTGAGATCCGCGTCGCCTCCCGGCGCCCCATTCGTGAATGGCTTGCATTTCAACGGCTGCGAAAGATGCGTGGCGCATCCTCGATCCGTCGCGCGACCATTTGCGGAGTTTGGTATCCCGAAGGCTTGATCGCGTATCTTGCCGGAACCCGGCCACTGGTCATCCTCGCACATGGAGCAGAACTGCTGCCCACCGTAGATCGCTGGAGGCGGCCCTCATGGAATGCCCTGCAGCGGATTGTATTGGAAAACGCAGACCTAGTGATTGCCAACAGTGAATATACGCAGCGGCTTGTATCCAGCGTGGCCCCAAAAGCACACGTCGAAACAATTCCCCTGGCGGTTAATGCTGCACACTTTGCCCCTTTAAATCGTGACGCAGCCAAAACCAAGTTTGGCGTTGCCGGTAAACGAGTGCTTTGCACCGTGTCCCGCATTCACCATTACAAGGCACATGACACGGTCTTGCGCGCAATTGCGAGTCTTGCTCCGGACGAGCGCGCGCGACTTGTTTACCTGGTCGTGGGTAAAGGGCCCTACGAACTGGAGTTAAGAAGGCTGGCAGGCGAACTGGGAGTTGAATCTCATGTACGTTGGCTGGGGTTCGTTCCCGAAGAAGACTTGCCCCAAGTTTATTGCGCGTCCGATTTGTTTGTACTCTGCACCCGCGATGCTCCCGACGAGCGTGCTGTTGAAGGATTCGGTCTGGTTTTTCTCGAAGCACAATCGTGCGGCACTCCGGTTGTTGGCACACGGAGCGGCGGAATTCCAGAAGCGATTCGTGATGGCAAAGGTGGATGGCTCATCGAACAGGACGACGTTCAGAAGCTCACCGACATCGTTCGTGAACTGGTGCATTCGCCAGAATCGTTTCGTACTGCGGGAACTCGGGCTCGGGAACGCGTGCTCCGTGAGAACACGTGGGAACGTTATGGGCAACGTTTCGTTTCAATCTTGCAAAGTGCCGGTATTTTCCATGGATAAATACAAAGTCAACCTGGGCTCCGGCAACCGCATCCCCTCATTAGACGGGTTACGAGCTGTTTCAATTTGCATGGTCGTAATTGGACATTGCAGCAAAACTATTACGGGGCTCAGCAGCAGCGCTTACATGTTCTTGGGTTTTGTCGGAGCCGGACGTCTTGGGGTTTCCACTTTCTTTGTCATCAGTGGCTTTCTTATCACGACACTGCTGGTTCGCGAACAACTAAGCACGCACACCATCAGCCTCAAAGACTTTTACATTCGGAGAGCGTTCCGGATCTTCCCGGGATTTTATGCCTACTGGCTGGTTGCATTCGTCCTTGCGTTGCTTGGGTACATACAGCTTTCACGGTCCGACTTGATTAGTGCCGCAACATATATCTGGAACTATGTCCCTCGCAACGTTGATACGTGGTTTCTTGGGCACACCTGGTCTTTGAGTGTTGAAGAGCAGTTCTATTTACTGTGGCCGTTGATTTTGAAACTTTCCGGCCCGAAACGCGGAACGTGGGCAGCACTGGCAGTGGTGGTGACCGCGCCGTTCGTACGCCTGGGCTCGTATTTTCTTCTTTCCTCGACCCGGCCACGGATCGGAATGATGCTACACACTCGCGCAGACTCATTAATGATTGGGGCATTCCTGGCGTTGATCTGCTTCAACGAAGATCATCTGCGCATTCTAAAACGCTTGGCGCGTTCGTGGCTGATTCCAATTGTATCGCTGTGCTTTCTGGTAGTCGATACGTTGCTAACCATGCATTTCAAAGGCGGGTATGTCCTCTCTATCGGATTTTCACTGCAAAACCTGATGATCGCCTTGCTGATGGCGCACGTGGTTTTTTATGCCAAAACCATATTAGGACGGATCCTCAACTATCCCGCGGTCGTTCACGTTGGGCTGATCTCTTATAGTTTGTACCTCTGGCAACAATTATTTCTAACGACGAACAATACTACGTTTTCCGGATTGTTCCCGTGGAACATCATCTGTGCTTTCGCGGCTGCGGAAGTGTCCTATTACATGCTCGAGAAGCCCTTCTTGCGTTGGCGCAAGCGTTTTTCAAATGTCCAGGACAACGCAGCACCAAGACAGCACATTCCTTCGGAACGGGGCATGGAGCACTTCGCAGCTTCAGCTTCCGCCTAGAGTCACACCAGTCATGGATCAACAAAGGCAAGGAATTTCAGTCGTGGTACCTACCCTGAATCGTGGATCCTATTTGATCGACACACTTCATGATTTGCTCGCACAGGATTACCAACCGCTCGAGATCCTGGTCGTAGATCAATCTCCTGGGGAAGACGGGAAACTGCTGGAACTGGTTCTTAGACATTGCGACTTGATTTCTTATCACAAAGTTTCGTTTCGCGGATTGCCGCTCGCACGCAACTATGGGTGGCAGCACGCCAAGTACGAAGCCGTTGTTTTCGTGGATGACGATATACGCTGCGGCCCCTCTCTGGCGGCCGAACATCTCCGCGGATTGATCCAGCCAAATATAGGCATGGTCGCGGGCGGAATCGACGAGCGGCTCTCTTCCGAAGACAACTCGGCACCGGGACGGTTTAATCCGTGGACAGCAACCCCGCAGCGTGGTTTTAGCGCAACTGGTGATTGCCTCGTGAAGCATGTTCCCGGCGGCAATTTTTCTGCGTGGCGCTCTGTACTGCAAGCAGCAGGAGGATTTGACGAGGCGCTTGACCTCGGGGCGGCATTGTACGAGGAGACTGAACTCTGTTTGCGGGTCCGGAAATGCGGTTTGGACATTTATTTCAATGGAAGCGCCCGCCTTCTCCACCTGGCGGCTGGGAGTGGCGGATGCCGGGTTCTCGACCTCCCAAAATACATGGGATCGCTGGCACATAACCGGGCCATCCTGATCCGCCGCCATCTGCGATGGTTTCAAACTCCAATTGCATACCTCCGCCTTCTTCTGCTCTTTATTTCCTATGCAGCGCACTATCACACTCTGCGTGTATTCCCGCCAGGCATCGCCGGGTTTTTGCGAGGCGTGCGGGCAGCCAAACGGCCTCCAGTGTGCAGTCGCTATACAGATGAGGCGTACGCGTGAAACGGCTTTGGCTTTTCTTCTTTCCTCTGCTTTTCGTGCCCAATTTCGGCTTTTCACACCAGACCGATTTTGGAGTGCTCGAAGTCTGCGATTGGCTGATCGTGCCTTTCATCGTTTTGCTGGTTATCGCTCCTTCCGCCAGGTATGAGCAACGGGTCGCAAGACTAAATCCGTTTTTGTGGGGCTTTCTCGTTTGGGCCTTATTATCGACGTTATCCATTCACTTTCGATATCAGTATCTGGATGATGTTCCCATTCTTGTCGGATCTTGCCTGAAATTGGTCAAGCTCGTTCTCTTTGTAACGGCGGGCGTTCTAATTGCAAAAAAACTTTCGGAGCCGGGAGTGCGTGGCGAATGGATCTGGTCACTCCTTGCGGCCATGGTCATGCTCAGCATGGGCTTGCTGGCAAGCAGCGGAGGTCCAGATGTTCAGCCAACTGATGCCCTCGAAGGATACAAGTCCTACAATGCCATCATCGTTTCAGTCGCGATCCTCTGCTCTTACATTGCAGGGCTGTGGGTAGACAATATTGGCAGTCGCAGGTGGAGACAATATGCGAGTGTCTCCATCGCGTTCGCGATATGTTCTGTATTGATATCGAGTTCGCTTTCGAGCCATGGGCGAGGTGGATGGCTCGCCTTCGCCGCGGGTTTTGGTTACATCTTCTGGAAAAGAACACAGACCCTCAAGACTCTGGCGATCATTTTCATAGTTGGCTTGGCGTCCGTGACCGCATACGAGACTCTTCCGAATTTTCAATCTCTTGTTGATTTGACGTTCTCGCCCCCTGACGACACATCACTGCAGTCGGTGGACGATGGCGCGCGTTTCTCAACATGGGTCCACGAGGCACCAAAACTGATCAATGCGCCTGTCCTTGGCACGGGGTTTTACCATCGAGGAGGAACCTCGGGTCTGTGGGACTCGGGATCCCATAACTTTTTCCTTCAAATGTTCTTAGAGACTGGCATCGTCGGGGGAATCCTCATGATGTCGGTCTTCGCGCTTACCTGGCGGCAGGCCGGGCTAAAGACCACCAGCCCAAACAAGATCAGCGTTGCCACTCGCGCGGCCTTGATCACAGCCATTGTCGGCGGCATGAGCGGTGAATACTTTTACGGTGGCGTTAGCGTCCTGGTACTCTTCGCCACCTTTGCGATTGCGGCTGCCCTTCCTACCGTGGAAGTTGTTTTCATGACGGACAAAATGCGCTCCCACGTCGTGCGATGGCGGCAGGTGGCCTCATGATACCCCTGATCTCGGTTTTGATGCCCGTGTTCAATGCCACCGACACGATTCCTCTAGCCCTCGCCTCTCTCCAGGCGCAGACCTATGACGCCTGGCAGTGCATCATCGTGGACGATGGCTCAACGGATAATCCTGAGCACATCATTAATGCAGTCGGCGACTCCAGAATCCAATGTCGTCGTCTCGACCGCAACTACGGCCGCGGCCACGCTCGCCAATATGCGCTGGAGATGGCGCAAGGTAAATACATCGCATTCCTTGACGCCGATGATTGGGTTTATCCAGATAAGTTTCAAGATCAAGTGGAGTTGCTCGAAGCTGAGCCGGATGTTGCCATGGTAAGCACCGGCATGGCTATCGCGAACACGAACGATCAACTGGTAGGAGTGCGATGTTCAAACGGGAGTGCTCCACTTATCCGCCCTCCCATGAAACATCCGGGGATGCCGCCTTTAGCATTTGCGCCCTCGATGATCAGAGCTGATCTAGCCAAGCAAACCGGTTTTGACACCACATTTCCGATAGCCGAAGACGCTGACTTTCTTTTGCGGGCATTGCTGGGCAGACAATTCGCGGTTTTGCCCGCGCCTTTGTATGTTTATCGTGAACAGGGTTCGACCACGCTCAATAAAGTCAGCTCGGCTCTGGGCTACTGTTGCCGGATGTTCCAAAAACAACTTGATCAATATCCGCTGGATAGCGCGATTGAGATCGTCAAGGCCCGGGGAAAGCAGATGATCTATCTCTCGGCTGCGACACTCGGGTTGTGGGATCACATGATTGCTCGCCGTTCTCGAATTCCAAACGATGCCGACTATCAGCAATATCAACATGCGTGGCAAACGATCTCTGCTATTGCGGCTGAATATGCACTCGCGGTTTGACCATTCTGAAAACGCTTCCAACTCCATGACTACTGCAGCGCTTCACCAGAGAACTGTGTCACCGGCCGGGCAAACCCTGTTACAGTTTGCCCCATGGCCTCATTTCGAGGGCGACGAAATCGAAGCCGTGACTTCCGTCCTACGATCGGGAAACGTCAATTACTGGACTGGACACGAAGGCCGGCTGTTCGAGGCGGAATTCGCCCAGTCGGTCGGCACAAAGTATGCTATTTGCCTGGCCAATGGAACGGTTGCCCTGGAATTGGCATTGCAGGCTCTCGGAGTCGGACGCGGGCACGAGGTCATCACTACTTGCCGCACATTTATCGCTTCCGCCAGTTGCATCGTTATGCGTGGCGCCCGTCCAGTTTGCATCGATGTTGACCTTGACAGTCAGAACGTCACGGCAGAAACCATCCGGCGCGCCATCACTCCGCGAACCAAAGCCATCATCGCGGTGCATCTGGCTGGCTGGCCTTGTGACATGGACCCTATTCTCAAGTTGGCGGCCGAGTTCGGTCTGTACGTAATCGAAGATTGTGCGCAAGCACACGGCGCCATGTACAAAGGGCGACCAGTCGGATCCATGGGACACGCCGCGGCCTTCTCATTCTGCCAGGACAAGATTATGACGACGGCCGGCGAAGGAGGAATGCTTACCACCAACGATCCCGCCCTTTGGGAGCGCGCGTGGAGCTTCAAAGACCACGGAAAAAGCTACGACGCCGTTCACAACTGCGAGCACGGAGAAGGCTTTCGTTGGCTCCACGAATCGTTCGGTACAAACTGGCGAATGACAGAGGTACAAGCGGCACTCGGACGAGTGGCGCTCACAAAAGTACCTCGGTGGGTAGAGACCAGGCGTCGTCACGCGAACACGATGACCAATGCTCTTGCCGGCTTGCCCGGCCTGCGAATTCCAACAGTCCCGGACAGCGTTTATCACGCGTATTACAAGTACTACGCGTTTGTGCGTCCCGAAATGTTGCAGGATGGATGGGATCGCGATGCCATCATGCGAGCGATCAAAGCGGAAGGCGTACCTTGCTTCGTCGGAAGTTGCAGCGAGATCTACCTTGAAAAGGCGTTCGTTGCGCGGCGCAAGCATCCGACTCTCCCCGTGGCCAGGTTACTTGGCGAGACCAGCCTGATGTTCTTGGTCCATCCCACACTGTCTGACGAACACATCGCGCTCACGTGTCAAACAATCGAAGATGTAATCACGAAAGCAGTAAAACGCAACACCGTCTCGGCTCGCGGTTGCGCCGCGGCACCGACAACTTATACATAAATCATTTTCCGATCACTCCTATGTCAAGAGAATTCCGTAACACCTCCTCTATGTTTGTCAGGCAGCGGTTTTGGGCGATCACATTGTTTCATTTTCTGCTGATTGCCAGTTCGGTCGCGCTCGCGTGGTTGCTACGCTTCGACTTTCGAATTCCCTTCCCAACCCTGCTCTTTAGCTGTGTCCCAGTATTGATCTTGTTCCGAATCGCCGCATTGGCGCGCTTCAATCTTTTGCATGGATACTGGCGTCATACTGGCGTGAGCGATGTCATTGACATCGGAAAAGCAGTTGCTCTCGGCAGCCTGGCGTTTTTCGTGACCACTCGTTATGTTTCTAGAAAGTATGAGTTCCCACTTTCGATTTACATACTCGAAGCGATTATTACGGCAGCAGGGTTAGCGGGGGCGCGCTTATGCGCTATGGCTCTCAAGAGCAAAACGCTCGTCGGCTCAGCCATGCGCGAGAAGCGTCCGGTGATCATCGCAGGTGCGGGAGAGGCAGCGAGCCTTCTGATACGCGAAATGTTGAAAACTGAATTTGTTCCGGTGGCATGTCTCGATGACGATGTTTTCAAGCACGGAGCAAAGATCCATGGTGTGCCGGTCGTGGGCAAGATTGACAGCGTCGCGACGATGGTCGACACCTATGATGCGGAAGAGCTGTTCATCGCCATTCCTTCAGCCAATAGCGCCCAAATGCAGCGCATCAGCCGAATATGCGAGCAAGCCGGTGTACGTTATCGAACAGTTCCGCACCTTCATGAGCTATTGATGGGCCGCGGGGCAATTTCACAATTGCGAGAGGTCAGCGTTGAGGACCTTCTGGGCCGCGATCCTGTTCAACTGGACCTGAGCCAGGTTCGCAACCAGATAGCCGGAAAAGTTGTGATG
>Ga0210395_10000572_pt1 | contig 28393 bp, 25 predicted proteins | sample IncBWH4OmetaG_FD_150861 | JGI IMG/M metagenome (GOLD analysis project Ga0210395, IMG submission 150861) | Forest soil microbial communities from Barre Woods Harvard Forest LTER site, Petersham, Massachusetts, United States - Inc-BW-H-4-O ... | reverse complement strand
CGCGGATCCGCTCCCCGGACTGCGGATACTCGAGCACGGCGTCGTCGTGGTAAATCTCGTGCTCGGTCTCGAAATCATTCGCGTCCGAGGCTGCCCAGTGGCGATCCAAAGCCGCGCGAATAGTCTTTTCTTCATTCATTGTCTTCGCCGAGATCTATCCGCGAGGCTTGCTGCCGAACCAAAGTGCCGCCCCTATTCGTGCAGCAGCGTTTGCCAGTTTGCAGGCACCCGTTCGGCTGGACCGGGCGCCGGTTGATCCAACGGATGCGCGTGAGGCGCGGGAAGTTTTGGGCCGGCGAAGAAATCCCCTGTACGATAGTCGTAAAACCACCGCTCGCCCGGCTCGAAACTCGTGATAACCGAGTGACCCGTAGCGGCGTAATGTTTCGATGCATGCTGACTTGGTGAACTGTCACAGCAGCCGACGTGACCGCATTCGGCGCATCTGCGCAGATGAAACCACCATCCGCCCGCGCCTGAGCATTCGACGCAACCTGTTCCGCTCGGCTTGACTGCCGGGTTGATTCCTTCCCTTTCGGTCTTCATGGGCTCCTCTCCGACTTCCGTTTGCTTGAGTTGCCCCTCTTAGCCGTAAGTGACGCCCGGGTAGCTTTGCCCAACTTCTATAATGTAACCATCGGGATCGCGAATGTAGCAGCGCGTCTCGCCGTATTTGGGTTTTGGCTCCGTGATGAACTCGGCTCCTCGGCTTCGCCATAGTTCATAGCAGGCTTGAATATCGGCAACGCGGATATTCATAAAGCTGTTGACCTTATCGGGGTCGGCGGGGACGCTGAGCGTTACCGATGGTTTGTCGGGTGTCGGGCCGCCACCGACATTGACAATGAGCCACGTGTTCGCGATCTGGATGTAACCCGGCGCGCCCTTGCTATCGCCTCTGCTCAGAATGCGACTACCGAAGACCGTCTCGTAAAATCGGAGCGATCGCTCGATGTCGGCGACGGTGATAAAGTGTGCGACGGTAATGCCGTCCTGCGGAGGCATCTGATAGCTTTTTTGTCCGACTTGCACTTGGCTCATGGACGACTCCAATTCGGATATGGTACTGCGCCCTTCGCAAGATTACGTCTGGCAGTGTGCTTTAGCAATGAACTGTGACTTACAGCTAAATACACAAACTCGTTACAGCTAAAAGCGGAAGGACTGAGCGCCCGGCCGACACGGAGCGAAACTATGACAACTGGAGCTTCTTCGACAGCTGCGGCGGCGTCGACCATTGGTCATCCTGCGCCTTCGCTGGAGTCGACATCCGCGACAACGACCTATCACCGCGTGATGGTTGATGGTGTCGGAGTTTTCTATCGCGAAGCTGGTCCGAAGGACGCGCCGATGATCGTGCTCTTGCACGGGTTCCCCTCTTCCTCGCGCGAGTTCGATACGCTCATTCCCTTGCTCGCAACGCGCTATCATCTGATAGCACCGGATTTTCCCGGATTCGGTCACAGCGAAGCCCCGCCGCCATCATCCTATGTGTACACCTTCGACAATTTGGCCAAGACGATCGACGGTCTCCTCGAGCAACTCAAGATCGACAAATACACCTTCTTCCTTCACGACTATGGCGGGCCGGTCGGCTTTCGCATCATCTCGGCGCATCCGGAGCGGCTGCAGGCGCTTATCATCCAGAATGCCAATGCGTATAAGGAAGGCCTGGGCGCCAAGTGGGCCGCCATTGCGCAATATTGGGCCGATCCGAAAGCACATCCCGAAGTGTTCGATGCGTTCGTGTCGTTCACGGCGACCGAACAGCGTCACACGCTGGGCACCTCGCATCCCGAACGTTATAACCCGGATACCTGGACCGACGAGTACGCCCATTTATCAAGGCCCGGGCAACGCGAGATCCAGGCGGATCTGCTCTACGACTACCAAACGAACGTCGCTTCGTATCCGGCCTGGCAAGCGTGGCTGCGTGAGCATAGGCCACCGACCCTGGTAGTCTGGGGGCGGAACGATCCTTCGTTCATTGGTCCAGGCGGCGAAGCGTTCAAGCGCGACCTGCCGGACGCCGGGATCCATCTCCTCGACGCTGGCCATTTCGCCTTGGACGAGAAGAACGACGAGATCGCGAGTCTTATTCTTGCGTTCTTGGCCAAACGTTCCGTTTGACCGATCGGCATGTCATTCCAGGCGCCGCGACGCGGCGTTGCATCGTTGGCTCGGCAGCACACGGGTTATGGCGCGGCGATGCCGAACAGTGCATCGATCGAATATTTTCCGGGACCGGTCATAAACAACAGCAAGAAGCCTCCCATAATGCCGAGATTTTTGTAAAAGCCATCCATGTTGTCGACTCGTTCCGGGCCCGTCATCGTCCAGTAGCGATGCCCAAAACGCGCGGTGCCCAGCGTGTATAAAAACATAAGTAAAGCCGAAGGACGCGTGAACGCGCCAACGGCGACCGCGAACGCAACCGGAAGCTCCATGAAGGTCGCTACGGCAGCAGCCAGGATCGGGACCGGGACGCCAAGCTGCACCATTTGACTGACAGTGCCGGAAAAATCCCTCAGCTTTCTCCAGCCGAAAATCAGAAAGAGCGCCGTGAGCAGAAGGCGAGCCGCAAGAATGAGCTCGTTGTTGATGCCGTTTATCATCACGCTGCCCTCGCTCATGCTTTATTCAAATCGATCATGAGAAATCTCGAGGAATGGTGCGATCCCAGTCGCGACGGCACACTTCGTTCGCGCCCTCGAAGGCGCGCAAACTTCCCTGCAGCAGGAAGGCATTGCGCGAGGAAGACAGCCGCATCTGCGTCTCGACCCGGATTTGCCATTCGTTTCGCGACAGCGTCTGGGTCTGGCGCAGCTCGGCAACGGCGCTGAGCGGATCGTTCTCTTCGACGTGATAGTCCGTCTTGTACTGTATGCCCGATTCCAGACCGATGCGGTCGATGCGTTCGATCCGCACGCCATCGCGATGAATGATGGTCGGCTTCTCCGGTGACGCCGTCTCTGGTTCGGGAAAAGGCGAGAGTTTTGCGTCTGCGGCGTTGGCCGAGCGTTGCGGCAGATCGAGCGTGCCGGCAAGGATCTGCACAGTCGCCGTCTCGGGGCTCGGCCAGATCATCGGCCAGTAAGCCGTGGATATCGCAAGCCTCACCTTGTGGCCGGGCGGAAATACCGAGCCTGTATCATTGAGCTTTATGCGCACGCGGTAGCGCTCGCCTGGCGCCAGGAGCGCCGGCTGTTCGTGGCTCTCGCGATGCGTGAGGTTGAGCACACCATAGCTGACACGCAGCGATTCACCGGACGGGTGCACATCGCATAACCGAACGACCAGGTTCGCAATCGGCCGGTCGGACGCGACATCGAGCGTTGCGATCGGAGCGCCGAGGATCTCGATCGGCTCATCGAGCGGCGCCGTCTCGAAAACCAGGGAGCGCGCGTCGTCTTCTTGCTGGTCGCCTGCCTGATCGCGCCCACGCCCGAATGGCACCCATTCGCCGGAAAACTTGCCAACCGTCTGCGGCGAGCATACGGCGCGCGCCGTCAAAGCTGCCGCGGCTTCGCGCAAGCCTTCATCGGTCAAGAACAGCCGCCGCGGCATTCTTCCCGGCGGCGGCCACGAAGGTTCTGCAATCCACCGGCCTGGCAATACGTCGTGGTGCGACGCCGGTTTCACACTTTCCGTCATCCACGCACGCAGCATGGGCTCGTCCATCACGCCCGTAGCGACGCCCTTGAGCCAATAATCCCACCAACGCAGGATTTCTTGGAGGAATCCGATCTGGGGTCCGGGAAGTGCAAAGTGCGGATAGGCGTGTGCCCATGGCCCGATGAGACCCTTGCGGGGCACCTTCAGTCCTTCGAGAAGGCGCGGAATTGCGTTCTTATAACCATCGGTCCAACCACCGACGGCATAGACCGGGCATTGGATCGCCGCGTAGTCCTCGCATACTGAGCCGTGCTTCCAATACGCGTCGCGTCGCTGATGCTGCTGCCAGTTTTCCTGGAACAGCGGTACGTTCTCCACGCGCTCCAGCCACATCGCCCGCCAGCTGTCGCCGACCAGTTCGGGATCGGGCGGCAGGCACATCAGGCCGAAAAGGAAAAAAGCCCACTCAAGTCCGGCCTTGGTCAGAAACGTGCCGCCCATGTAATGCGCGTCGTCGGCATATCGATCGTCGGTCGAACAAATGGTTACGATGGCTTTGAGTGCTGGCGGACGGCGCGCCGCGATCTGAAGTCCATTGAACCCACCCCAGGAGATTCCCATCATGCCAACGGCGCCATTGCACCAAGGTTGTGCCGCCAGCCAGGCGATCAGCTCCACGCCATCGTCTTGTTCCTGCTGGGCGTACTCGTCGAACAGCAAGCCAGCCGATTCACCGCTACCGCGAATGTCGACGCGGACGCCCGCGTAGCCGTGACCTGCGAGATAGGGATGGGTCAGCGCGTCGCGTTCGTAAGTCCCGTCGCGCTTGCGGTATGGCAGATACTCCAGGATTGCCGGAACTGGATTCTGCTCGGCATCCTCCGGCAGCCAGATGCGAGCCGCCAGCTTCGTGCCGTCCTTCAACGGTATCAACGTATGTTCGATGACCCGCACAGTTTTGGGGAAGGACGTGACAATATTCGCCATTGCGAACTCACGCGCCGTGTTTATCGATCAGGCCCAAGACCAAGGCATCAAGGCTGTAGGGTCCGGCGCCGGCCGAGACGACCACGATCAGCATGAAGGCATAGAGGACCTCGGGCAGATAGAGCCAATCGTCGATCCGGTCTGCTTCATCGACCGGCTTGTAGTCTTTGATTCGCTGCCGTCCTGACGTCGCGATGGCGACGAGGATGATCACAAGCAGGCCAAGCGCGGCCAGCGGTGCGAGGAGCCCGATGACGACAGCGCCGCCGGCGGCGAACTCGACTGTCGGCACCCACCACTGGTTAAAGCCCACGGCATGAACGCCCAGTTCCTTGAGTTCGTCGGCAAACGCGCGATGGCGTTCTGGGTCGAATAGCTTGTGGTAGCCTGAGAGCATAAAGAACATCCCAACCGCGATGCGGTTGAGGGTGAGCGCGATGTCGGTCCATCCGACACCATGGAACAGTATGTCCATCATCGTTGCGGTCCTTTCCCGTGCCGCTATGTTGGCTCCGGTGCGGCCACCCGAGTTGGAAGCCGGGGATCGCTAAGAGAGGAGTGTACCCGTTTTTACGGCAAGACGAAGTCACAAGAGCTGCGCAACAATACCGGTGCCAAATACCTGGGCCAAATACCTGGGCCAAATGCCTGGGCCCGAAGCATCTCCTGGACACGTCGCGATGGTCGGCGGGACCGAGAAGAGACAGAGCACCTAGGCGCGAGGTCGGCGCTCGCCCTTAGCGGCCCGGCGATAGGATGACATGGCGGCGATAGGACGACATGGCGGTTTGCGGCGAATTTTTTCCGTGGCCGGTAGAATCGAAATTAGCCGGGTCCGCGTAAGCCGCCAGCCATTGTTGGACTCTGGTCTAGCGAATGAGCCGCCGATATTCTTTTTCGGGAACGCCGTAGGAACTTCCAGCGAGCTTCTCGATCGCGGTACGGTTGAGCACAACGATCTTGTTCCGTCCGTTCTCGATCAGTTTCTGCCGATTGAGGCTTTGCAGCGCCTCGGTGACGCCGGACCGCCTTACGCCCAGCATCAGCGACAAAAATTCGTGGGTGAGCGACAGCGTCTTGCCGCCGATGCGGTCATGGGCCATCAAAATCCATCGCGCCAGACGCCTGTCGATGTGGGCGCGGGCATTGACGATTGCCGTCTGGCTGGTCTGTACCATGAAGGCTTGAACGTATTTCAACAACAAGGTGCGCAACGATTCGCTCGCCCGCATCGCTTTGCGTAATTCGTCTGCCTTGATGTACTGTGCTTCGCCGGCATTCTGGACGTATGTAGAATGCGGCGATTGATCGCCGCCCAACACGACTGCCGTGCCGGTCATGCCCTCGTACCCGATCAATCCGACCTCGACCTGCGTCTCGTCTGCCTGGACGGCGACGACCGAGGCGAATCCGGCGTTCATGAAATAGACTGTATCGATCCGCCGGTTCGGCCGTTCGATCTCGTGCCGGACCGGCACGGCAAGGGAACGCAAGTGCGGTTGCAACAATGCCAGGTCCGCTGGCGATAGGACGGCCAACAGCCGGTTGCGCGGTCGCGGCGAACGAGATGGTCGAGAGATCGCAGGCATGGCTCTTGTTCCCAAAGGGGCAAGAGCACAGCAGGGTCTCTCAAACGCCGGCGCCCGGGGGTCGGTCGCTGCTGGCGGTAAGGAACCCTACGCCTTCCGCGCTCGAAGTCCTAATGAAGTTCGCGGAACAGCAGAATAAACTCTAACTGTACGGAACCGTACCGGCTGCTTGCGGTTGGCACTCAATAGGCGCGATTCCTACGGCGACGGAGCGCCTTTAAGAGAGCGAACCCATCCTCTTGCGGCTGAGCTTTGGGCTTGGCGGTAAAGGTCGCGCGCGTCTCAACTTAAATAGATACGCGCGCTGCAATCGCCGTCGTATTTGGGATTTGAACAAATAGCCGACGCGCCCGCAGATAGCCAAGGGCGACCTTGGTGGCGGGCGAACGATAGGTTTCGCAAACAACTCAAGGGAGGATCGCGAATGAGTCCCATGACCGAACACGAACAAAGCAAGAAGTTCCCCGACAAAAGCGCTGCGACTGCCAACAAGGCTTTTGCAACAGTCGAACAATCGGCCCGAGCAGTTGAGCAGAGCTATTCGGTCTCGTTGGAAAACATCCGGGCCTTCAATCTCAGGATGATCGATATGGCTCGGGCTAACGTCGAGGCGGTTCTCGATCTCTCGCAACAAATCGCGACCGCCAAGGCGCCATCGGATGTTGTCGAGCTTTGGACGACGCATGCGCACAAGCAATTCGAGATGCTGAGCGAACAGAGCAAGGAGCTGGCAGCACTCGCACACAAGATGGCCGGAGAAAGTGCCGAGACGATAACGCGCAGCGTCAACCAGGTCTTCCAGAAAGCCTCTTGAGAGAACCAACGGCTGCTGGAATGCACTGAACTGACTAATAATAAAGGGAGAACGCCCATGGAAACGCGCAACCAACAAAGGCCCTCGGAGGGCCGTGAGCTTCTGGAATTCATCGGGCGGGAACTCAAGAGAGATATCGACGTTGCGGAACCGATTCCGGAACGGCTCAATGAACTAATCGAACAGCTTATGCTGCGGATCAACGAGCGCGAGAAGGACCCCGGAGAAGCCTAGTGCCTCTAGGCATCGTCTCGCCTCCATCCATCGCTGTCCCGTATATGCCGCTCAGTCGTACCGTCAGGAAAATCGATGACGAATGAATGAGCTTGAATCTGATCGGCGGTATGGCGGGCTGTTGTAAGCGCTTCAGCATGCGTGACGAAGCCGCTATTCGCAACCGTGAGGTTCGCGGGCTGCGCGCCCGGCGTCGATGGTTCGGCAAAGTAGCCAACGGTCAGGATCATGCCAGCGAGATAAGCAATCTCTAGGCGAGCGCAACAGGCGGCGGCTAGGAGCGGAACCGCCTTAAGCTCTGAAGGCCGCTCAGCCCAGTGGTTGCCCTCTGAGCGGAACAACACACTGAGTAGCTCTAGCCGCGCTCGCTTTGACGAATGTCACGATTATGTACGCTATCGTACTAACCTCTGGACTTTGAGCCATTAGCGGAGCACCATTCGGCTACGATCCCAAACGGCAATTCGCCTGGCGCGAAAGGAGTTCACTATGCCTTTCGACCGATTTAACGACGACACCTGCCCAAAGTGTCGCAAGCCAATCAGGCAGACGACCGTCGATCGACATCCAACGCGCAGCGATCTTGCAATTCATAACTTCCAGTGCGCGAACTGCGGTATCGTAAAAACTAAAGTTCTTTTCCGGAGACCGGCCAAGCCCTCGCTAAGACTGGTGGTCTAGAGCGGTCGAAACAAACGCGCGGCGAGTTTGTCCATTCGCCGGCCGCCTGCCGCATGATAACGTTCCTCGTGGCGCGCACCCATGAGGCGATCGAATGAGACTTCCCCGCCGTCATTTTCTGCATCTTGCAGCAGGCGCCGCCGCGTTCCCGGCGATGTCACGCATTGCATGTGCGCTTGATTACCCGTCGCGACCGGTGCGCTTCGTTGTCGGCTTCCCCGCCGGGTCCGCGACCGACATTGTCGCGCGTCTGATTGCTCAATCGCTTTCGGCGCAGCTCGGGCAGCAATTTATCGTCGACAACCGACCGGGAGCTGGGAGCAATCTTGCTGCCGAGGTTGTCGTCAGGGCGGACCCCGATGGCTACACCCTCCTTCAGGTCGCTTCGCCGAACGCGATCAATGCGACGCTCTACGACAACCTCAGTTTCAATTTCATCCGCGACATTGCGCCGGTCGCGGGCATCATGCGGTATCCCTACGTCATGGTGGTCAACCCATCACTCCCGGCCAAGACCGTTCCCGAGTTCATCGCCTATGCCAAGGCCAATCCGGGCAAAATCAACATGGCCTCGGCCGGCAACGGCACCGCGCCTCATGTTTTTGGCGAACTGTTCATGATGATGACCGGCGTCAACATGCTGCACGTGGCGTATCGCGGCAGTTACTTTTCGGATCTGATCGGCGGACAGGTGCAGGTCGTGTTTAGTCCACTGCCTTCAACAATCGGGTATATCAAGGCCGGTACACTTCGGGCCTTGGCCGTGACCACTGCGACGCGCTCGGACGCGCTGCCGGACATTCCGACCATCGGCGATTTCGTGCCTGGCTACGAAGCCAGCAGCTGGCAGGGTGTCGGCGCACCCAAGAACACGCCAGCCGCGATCATCGACATGCTGAACAGAGAGATCAATGCCGTCATCGACGATCCAAAGATGAAAGCGCGACTTGCCGACTTGGGCGGCACGGCACTTTCAAGCTCGCCTGCGGACTTCGGCAAGCTCATCGCCGACGAGACCGAGAAGTGGGCCAAGGTGATCCGAGAGGTCAACATCAAGCCGGAGTAAGACGGATACCCCGGCGCCGGCAACGGACATGCGTGCCTGTAGCCTAGGCCGCGCCACCAATGCGGTCCCTGTCGAGCGAGGTCGTGAGATGCCGGGTGCAATTGAGCAAACTGACCCGATGCGGCGCGTCTTCATGTATCTCGGTTATGCTCGTGTTGTCGAAGCGCTCTGGAACAAACACGCCTTCGGGCAATAGCGCATGTCGCTCGACGAGGGCACGACAGACCAGACCATGTGTGACCACCACTAAGGTGCCGTTCACGCTCCGGCGCCTGTTCACGATCAAGGCAAATGCATCTGCGACGCGCGCATGAAATGTCGGCCAATCTTCACCGTTAGGCGGCAGGAAGTCGGATGAAAATGGATTTTCAGTCAGCGCGGCATAGGGTAGGCCGCGCAAATCGCCAAAATTGCGCTCCTGCAGCAGCGGGCTTTCTTCGATTGCAATTCCCGATCGGGCCGCGAGCGGAGCCGCGGTCCTGCGTGCGCGCAATAGGTTGCTGCATAAGATGCTGGCGAAACCGAGAACGAACAAGCGCCGCGCCAGCTGTTCCGCCTGACGTAACCCTCGTTCGTTGAGCGGTACGTCAGGGCGCTGCAGAATGCGCGCTGCGTTGCCATCAGTCTCGCCATGACGGACAAGCAAAATCGTCATGCTGCGTAGTTAGCAGCGTTGGTGCGCACATGCGAGTTCCAAATTAAGTTCGATGGCGCGCATTGAGTCCACGCCCTGGTCGCACGCTATCCCCTCTTATTTGTCGTCGTCCTCTTTGTCGGGCTCTTCGTCGTCGTCCTCGGCTGCTTCTCGCCTTTCCCTTTCCTCCTCGATCTCGCCCGCTATGAATTCGGCGAGATCGTCGAAGGCTTCCTGAATCTCGGCTGCCGGAATGTCGTCGTCCAGCGCGGCTTGAAAGCATTCGTTCGCCAAGGTTTTGGCCGCCGCTTCGTCGCCCTCCGCGGGAAGCGTCTCCATCGCCTCGATTTTCTCGGAAACCCAGGTCTCGACGAATTCGAGAGCGCGTGCACTCATGTATGATCTCCTGCTTCGCCTGCCTTGTGGCCTAGCTTGAGGCAGAAGCCGGAGGGATGGCAAGGGAGGAAAGCGTGACGACAAAAGAGCTCGGCATCGCCGTCATCGGCTCGGGCCGCATCGGCACTTTGCGCGCAAGGCTCGCGGCCAAGCACCCGGCGGTGCGCTTCGTCGCGGTGTCCGACAAGGACCCGGCCAACGCCAAGAAGCTCGCGGATCTGGCCGGAGCGCATTTTCACTCCGCCGACAACGACGAGATCATCGCGCATCCGGACGTGACCGCGGTGTTCGTCTCGACGCCAGAAGGCGAACACGCCGCGGCGGTCTGCAAGGCGCTCGAATTGGGCAAGGCGGTGCTGGTGGAAAAGCCGCTGGCGCTGTCGCTCAACGATGCCGAGGCCATCATCAATACCCTCAGGCGCACCAACGGCACCTTGCGCGTCGGCTATAGCCGCCGCTTCAAGGAATGCTTTCTGCGCGCCAAGGAGCAGATGATGCACGGCCGGCTCGGCCGCATCAGCGGCGGCTTGGCGCGGGTCTATAATTCACGCGCGCAAACCTTTGCCATCCTCAAGCGCGATCCGCACGCCACGCCGGTGCTCGACGTGCTCACTTATTATGTCGACCTGATGTGCTGGTTCCTCGACGGCAACAAGCCGGTGGAAGTCGTGGCGCGCGGCCAGCACGGCATTTTCCGCGACGCCGGCTACAGCGCCCACGACGTCACCTGGGCGATCGTGACGTTTGCCGACGGCGCCGTGGTCAATTTCGGCATCAGCTACGCGCTGCCGGCAAATTACCCGACGCAGGGGCAATCGGATCGTGTCGAGCTCCTGGGCACCGATGGCACCATGATCATCGACGACGATCACATGGAGCATTTGATTTTTTCCGAGAAGGGCATCCCGCACCCTTACGTGCCCGGGCATTCGATCAATCTGGCGTTCCTCGGCAGCAACACCGCGGGCGATTGGGCCATGGGCGATTTCTGGGGGCCGCTCGGCAACGAGACACGCTCGTGGCTCGATTTTCTCGCGACCGGACGGGGAGGGAACGTGCACGCCACGCCGGAGCAGGCCATGCTCAATCTGAAAACCACCTACGCTATCGAGCGCGCGGTCGCGACCGGGCAGGCGGTGCGGCTGGATTAGCTGGCGCGCGCTCGCGTCCTAAAATATCAGCTCGCTGAGCTTGAAGAAGCCGTATGCAGAGACACCCAGCAAGAGTGCGGTGATGAAGGGTGTGACATCTGCGGCCGGCCAAACGCGATGGATGATCTTGCTCACAATACCGACTCCCGCTTGACGCCTCCGAGCCTAAAGCTCCGCGCATTCGCAACTCCACACGTATTAGTCGAGGCGTCCGCGGCGCTGGTTCTATTGTACGGCGCCGGTTTGGGCGCCAATCTGGCAACGAAGACCGAGGGGGAGAGTTCCAATGACCATCCGCATCGCCGCCGTCGGCGTCAGCCACTGGCATGCGCTCAACGACGCCGCCTATCTGCGCCACCTCCTGGCCATGCCGGATGTCGAACTGGCCGCCATCCAGGATGCTGACGCCGCAATCCTTGCAAAAAGGGCAGCCGAGGTCGGAAACCCGCCCACCTACGCGGACTACGGCAAGATGCTGGCGGCGGTCCGCCCCGATTTCGTCCTGGCGCTGGGGCGGCACCGGCAGATGGCGGCAACCGCCCACGACCTGCTCGACGCCGGCTATCCGTTCCTGATGGAGAAGCCGATGGGGATCAGCGCCGCCGAGGTCGATGCGGTTGCGGCCAAGGCGGCCCGGCTCAATGCCTTCGTCGCCGTGCCGCTGGCGCAGCGCTACGCGCCTTTCGCCGGGCGCGCCCGCGCGCTGATCGACGCCGGCCGGTTCGGGCCGCTGTCGCACATTTACGTCCGCATCAACCGGCCGGGCCCGGCGCGCTATCCGGCCTGGGATTGCGCCTGGATGCTCGATCCGGCCGAGGCCGGCGGCGGAGCGTTGCGCAACCTCGGCCCCCACGGCTTGGACATGTTCCTGCACCTCACCGGGGAGGAGGCCCAGGTGACCGCCGCCCAATTGAGCCGGCGGGCGCACGAGCAGGCGGTCGAGGACTATGCGTCGGTGATGCTGCGTTCGGCGAGCGGCGTTCTCGGCACCGTCGAGGTCGGCAATGGTTTTCCCCGCGACGGCACCGACGGCGAGTGGAAGATCGCCGGCCGCGACGGCATCCTCACCATGAAGGACGGCATCCTGAAGCTCGCCACCGCTGCGGGCGACGAAGTCTTTCCGGGCACCGAGCTCACCGCGCCCTATTTCACCGCCGTGCGCGACGCGCTCGACCACTGGCAGCGCGGCGCACCGCCGCCGATCGGCGTGCACGACTGCGCGCGAATGGTGCGGTTGATTGATCAGGCCTACGCGCGCGCGGCGGAGAGCGGGTAGCGTCGTAGCCGGCTACGTCTTACTAAGCTTCCTCGCCAAAGCTATTGCGCAGGTGCGGGCATGGGCAGGATGCTCGACACTCGCCATCCGCTTGGCGTTTTGACCAATACCTGATTCATCAGGAATTTCATCTGCTGCGGCGGTTGGCCGGGCGGCCCGATCGTGAACACGATCGGGACGAAGATTTGCGCAACACCTTCGCCGATCATTGTAATTTTCAAGCTTGAGGGCTCGGGATCGAGTCGCCACGTGCCCTCATAAAGGGCGGCAAAACGTTTGATCGCCGCGTCCGGCCCCCAGATGGGTGTGCCACGCGTAATCCAAAGAAAATCTGGCGAGCCGAGTAACAGCGTTTCCACCGCTTTGATGTCGTGCGCGTTTTGAGCGACAACGAAGCGGTCGAACGTCGCCCGCACCTCATCTTCAGGCCCCGCAACGGCGGACGTGATCATTGCGAAAACAAGCACGAGCGTCAGCCCGGCCGTAAAATTTTTTGCAGCGCGCGTCCAGATATTTGACCGTACCTTCATGTGCCTTTCTCCTTTGGACGGATTCGCCCCGGCCGTGAGCTTTTGACGTTCACCGTGAGCTTGCTTGATCAAGCTGTCGGACCGTGCGTCTCCGGCCAGTGAATGATCGGGCTTTCCACCGGCTGATGTCGTTGGAGATACCTTAAATTTTTCCTGCAAATTTCCTATAATGGCGCAATGCATGTGCCGGAAGATCGGACTTTCGAATTTGGCGATTTCACGCTCGTCCCCAGAGAGCGCCAGTTGCTGCATGACGGTAGGCCCGTTCATCTGACCGCCAAGGCTTTCGATCTGCTGCTTGCTCTTGTCCGCCGCGCCGGCCATCTGGTCAGCAAGGACGAACTATTGCGGGAAGTGTGGCCCGATACATTCGTCGAGGAAGTCAACCTCACCGTAAACATCTCGACGCTGCGCAAGGTTCTGGATCGGGCGCGCGACGGAGATGGAATGATCAAGACGGTGCCGAAGTGCGGTTACCGCTTCGTCACACCGGTCACATTGCGGGACGCTGCAGTCGTCTGCGGCCGGGAGGCGCGTCAGCTTGCTCGACAGGTTACCCAGAATGCGGATGCGTACCGCGCCTACCTTCAAGGTCGCCACGATTGGAATCAGAGATCGGAAGAGGGGCTGAGACGGGCGATAGAACGGTTCCAAGACGCCGTCGAAATGGATCCCCGGTTTGCGCTCGCCTATTCCGGGCTCGCCGATTGCCACGCAACACTGGGCTATTTGAATCATATGTCGCCCGCAGAGGCTTTCCCGGCGGCACGGCGGTGTGCAACGAAGGCGCTTGAGCTCGATGCGTCGCTGGCCGAATCTCATGCATCAATGGCTTTCGTCAAACTGTACTTCGATTGGGATTGGTCCGGTGCTGATGCGGATTTTCAGCGCGCGATTGCGCTCGATCCGAATTACGCGCCCACGCACCAATGGTACAGCATCTATCTGCTGGCTGCCGGCCGGGTGTCCGAGGCATTGCATCAAATTCAACTGGCGCGTCAGCACGACTCTCTGTCGGTGCCGATAAATTCGGACCTCGGTTTTCACTATTACTACACGGGCCGCTACGACGAGGCGGTCAAGCAATTGAAGTTCGTTCTGGAGATGAACAAGGACTATGTCCCCGCCCATTTATGGTTGGGCCGGGCCTATCAAGAGCTAGGCCGCTTCGAGGCTGCACTCGCCGAATTTCGGCGGGTCGAAGAAAGCCTTCCCGAGTGGCCCGTTTCGATTGCGGCGCGAGGATTTGTCGCGGGCATTGCGGGCCGTACCGACGAGGCCCGGCAGATACTCGCCGATTTGAAAGGGCTCGCAGCTCGGAAGTTCGTTACACCCTATGGTGTAGCACTTGTCCATGCCGGTCTCGGCGAGAACGATGCCACCTTCGCGTGGCTCAACAAGGCCTTCGACGAGAGGGCGCATTGGCTCGTTTGGCTGCGCCTGGACCCACGCTGGAACGGGCTGCGCCGCGATCCGCGATTTTCCGACCTTGTGAGCCGCATGCGGTTTCCGCCGTAGGCCAGCCAGCGAATTGCCTTCGCTTTGTGAAGTCCGCACGCTAGCCCTGTCCGGCAAGTGGGAAGAGCGTGCGCGCGACGTTGTAAGTTGCCCAGTCTCATGCAGCCGGCGAGCCTCAATGGACGACAAAACCAGACCGAACGAAATTGGCTCCGCTTCGGCAAGTCGTTGCCGCCCAAGGAGGATGCTCGGCTGTTCGCCAGTTGGCTGGCGGGGGCCAACCCAGTGTAAACCTTTCCTGTTCGCGGCTTTCGTGTCCGCCGGCAACTGCTATAGTATCGCGGGCTGGTTTTTATTTGCTCATGGATGCTTGAGGGCATGAGCGGCAAGATTTTCATCAATTATCGCCGTGGCGATGAGCCGGGGTTCACCCAGGCGCTGCTCGGCCGTCTGGAGCAGGCCTTCCCGGCCGAGCGGCTTTTCATCGACGTCGACAATATCCCTCCCGGCGAAGACTTCGTCCGCATGCTGGAGTCGCAAGTGGCGCAGTGCGACGCGATGCTGACGGTGATCGGCACCAACTGGCTCGACGCCGCCGACGAGCGCGGCGGCCGGCGCCTCGACGACCCCAATGATTTCGTGCGCATCGAAATCGAATCCGCGCTCAAGCAGGGCAAGCGGGTCATCCCAGTGCTGGTGCACCAAGCGCGCATGCCGCACCCGGATGAGCTGCCCGAAGCGATCCGGCCGCTGTCGCAACGCAATGCCGTGCGGCTCACTCACGAACGATTCCGCTCCGACGTGCAGGGCCTCATCAAAGCGCTGCAGGGAGCGATCGAAGACGTCGCGTCGCGGCGTTCCAGCACCGTTGGCGCTTCCGGCCACGCTGTTAAGCCGTTAGAGCGGCCGCCGTCTTCACGCCGCGCGCTCGCCGCCTTCGGCGTACTCGGCGTTGTCTTGATCGGCGCCGCCGGGATCTGGTTCGCCTATCCGAAGCTGGCGCCGCCGTCTTATGAGACGGCGTCCGTGCAGCCGGCGCCGGTGCCGCCGACATCCGCTCCGCCGGCGCCCGTGCAGCCGGCTTCGGCACACGACCAAGCGCCGGCTGCGCCGGTCCAGCCGGCGGCCAGCGTCGCCGCGCCACTCGCGCAGTCCGCCTCAGCGACGCCGCCGGAGCCCAGTCTCGACCCCTCCCGCATCGAGGTCGCATTCTGGAATTCGATCAAAGACGAGAAAAATCCGCACCTGTTCGAAGCCTATCTCAAGCGCTATCCAAACGGTGCTTTCGCCGATATCGCGCGGATCACGCTCGAGGAACTGAAGGCCGCGGCGCCAACGCCAACGCCGCCGCCAGCGCAAGCCGATGACTCGGCTCAGATCAGCGATCCGGTTTTGCTCAATGAATTGCGCGACCGGCTCTATGAATTGAATTTCGATCCGGGCCCACTCGACGGTCCGCTCACCGATGCCGCTCGCAAAGCGATCCAGGAATTTCAGCAGCAGATCAGTGTGCCGCCGACCGGTATCGCAACCATGGGCCTGTTGCGGCGGTTGCGCGAGCTGGGCGGCGTCAAACCGTGGGCGTCGATCGTCTACGGCAAGGATAACGGCAAGTGGGGCATGGCGTGGAACGAGAGTACGCGCAAGGCGGCCGTGGCGCGCGCGCGCGCCTCATGCGGCGACAGCAGCACCTGCCCGGTGGAGGTCAGCTTCTTCGGCGCCACATGCGGCGCGTTCGCCTATTCGGCGACGAGCTGGGCGATCGCGGCGCGCGATGCGATCGCCAAAGCCAAGGCAGATGCCTTGGCGGATTGCGGCAAGCGCGGCAATTCCTGTCAAGTCATCGCGTCTGTCTGCGCCGATGGCGCAGAGCGGTTCAGCGCCAAATAACCAGATTCCCCGCCACTCCGTCAGGACTTCGTGGCCGACCATGTCCCGGGGCAACCGTCGGCGCCGGTAAACGTCCCGGACGCCTGGCGCCCGCCAAAGTGTCCTATGAAATCAAATCTAAGAGCCAGCACCAGGACGTGACCGCTGGCGGAACCGCCTCGGGAAACTTGTCCGGCAGCGCCACTGCCGGATATGACGCCATTGTTGATCAGGAATGTAAGCTGCCATGGCGGAACGCAACGGCCAGTCGCCGAAACAGCCCATGTGCCGTCGATACTCCCCGCCGCGCGGCCCTCGCTCGCCGGAGCGCGCGATACCCGTTTGCTCGGGCGAGGCCTCGCTTCACGCTCTTGACCGCCGGACGTGGACTTTTCCTGTACGCCGACTGTGCCTCCGGTGCTTCCCTGAGCAAACACGCCGCTAGGTTCAAGCAGCAATGCAATCGCGATAAGAAACCAATGGGGCTTGATGGCGGATGCGGATTCCGCACAGCGCATTGGATGTTGCATCGGCTTTTCCCCAAGTGAAACGTGTCGCCACTGGACGGCTGCGCGGAACTGACCTGACTGGAAGGCATCGCGCCGCGCCGGCACGCGATAAGTCGCGGCAGGTTCGCGGCAACGGAATGAGCCGCCTGAACCGCCCGCGTCGCGACGCAAATTCCCCCACAGACCGGGGAATTTTAGCTCCGGCTCGCGGCAAGGTGCAAGATGGCCAATGGCCTGCATGCCGCTGATTCTGCGCGCCAACCTTCTCACATCGGCGGGGATGTATTAGGAATGGCCCCGGCGAGCCAACCGCCTGCGAGCCCCAATGGACGACAAAACCAGACCGGACGAAACCGGCTACCGCTTCATCGGCAAGCCGATGCCGCGCAAAGAGGATGCGCGGCTGATTACCGGCAAGGGCCGCTTCACCGACGATTTCAATCGCGACGGCCAGGCTTTTGCGGTGATGGTGCGCTCGCCGTATCCGCACGCGCGCATTGTCGCGATCGACGTCGCGGCGGCGAAGGCGATGCCCGGCGTGCTCGGCGTCTTCACCGGCGCCGACTGCGCCGCCGACAAGCTTGGTCCGATCCCGCACGATCCGGTGCCGAAGACCAAATTCGACATGAAGCTCACTGGGCCCGGCGGCGGCGCGGTGTTCATCGGCCCCAATGCGCTGTTGCCGGCCGACAAGGCGCGCCATGTCGGCGAAGCGGTCGCCATGGTGGTGGCGGAGACCAAGGCGCAAGCCATGGATGCCGCCGAGGCGGTCGAAGTCCGCTACGAGGAATTGCCGTTCGTCCTGCATTCCGAAGACGCGATGCGATCCGGCGCGCCGGTGCTGTGGGACGAGGTGCCGAATAACGTCACGGTGGAGACCGTGTTCGGCAATGTCGAGGCGACCGACCAGGCGTTCGCCCGCGCCGCCCATGTGGTGACGAAGAATTTCCATATCGGCCGGGTCACCGGCGTGCCGCTCGAGCCGCGCGCGGCGCTCGGTCACTACGATGCCGCGACCGGCCGCTACACGCTCTATGCCGGCTCCGGCGGCGCGGTGCGGCAGAAGAGCGAGCTCATTCAGGTGCTCGGCATCGCGCCGGAAAATTTGCGCGTGCTGTCCCACGATGTCGGCGGCAATTTCGGCACGCGCAACCGCACCTTCGTCGAATTCGGCCTCGTGCTGTGGGCCGCGAAAAAGATCGGCCGGCCGGTGAAATTCACCGCGACGCGCTCGGAGGCTTTTCTCAGCGATTACCAGGGCCGCGATCTGGTGACCAAGGTCGAGCTGGCGCTCGACGACAAGCATCGCTTCATCGCCATGCGCGCCACCAATATCAGCAATGTCGGCGCGCGCTGCGTGTCGCTGTCGCCGCTGAGCAAGGGCTCGGGCCTCATTCCCGGCTCCTATGCGATTCCGGCGACGACGCTGCGCGCCATGGCCGTGTTCACCAACACCATGCCGACCAACGCCTACCGCAGCTCCGGCCGGCCGGAAGTCACTTTCGCCATCGAGCGGCTGGTCGACACCGCGGCGGCGCAGCTTGGCGTTGATCGCATTGCGCTGCGCCGCAAGAACCTCGTTCCGCCCAAAGCGATGCCGTATCGCAATTCAGTCGGCATGCTCTACGACAGCGGCCGCTATCAGGAGAACATGGACTGGGCGATGGAGATCGCCGATTGGAAAGGCTTTGCCGCACGTCGCCGCGAAGCAAAGCGCCGCGGCAAGTTGTTGGGCCGCGGTCTTGCCAATTATGTGGAATCCTCGATCGGCGCGCCGCGCGAGCAGGCGCGCATCAAGGTGCAGCCGGAAAGCCGTGTCGATGTGGTGATCGGCACGCAGCCGAGCGGGCAGGGGCATGAGACGAGTTTTGCGCAAGTGATCTCGGACCTGCTGCACGTGCCGGCCGAGAGCGTGCGCATCATCCTCGGCGATACCGACGTGGTGAAAGTCGGCGGTGGCTCCCATTCCGGCCGTTCCATGCGCCATGCCGCCACCGTGTTCTCCAAGGCCGCGGCCGATCTCATCGCCAGGGGCAAGGAGATCGCCGCCATCGTCATGGGCGCGGCGACCGACAGCGTCTCGTTCAGCGACGGCCGCTTCGCCTCGCGCGATACCAACCTGACCTTCGATTTTCTCGAGCTCGCCGCCGAGGCCGCGCGGCACAAGCTTCCCGACGCGCTGAAGGACGGCATCGCGGTGGTCACCGACAACGAGATGCACGAGCCGGTCTTTCCCAACGGCACCGCCATTTGCGAAGTCGAGGTCGATCCCGACACCGGCGAGATCGCGATCACCCGCTACGCCTCGATCGACGATGTCGGCCGCTGCATCAATCCGTTGATCGTGCACGGCCAGACCCACGGCGCCATTGCGCAGGGCGTCGGCCAGGCGATGTGGGAGCAGATCTTTCTCGATCCGGATTCCGGCCAGCCGCTCACCGGCTCGCTGATGGACTACGGCATGCCGCGCGCCGATATTTTGCCGCCGTTCAAGACCGAGATCGCCGAGGTGCTGTCGCCGACCAACCCGCTCGGCATCAAGGCCGGCGGCGAAGGCGGCACCACGGCGGCGCCCGCGGTCATGGTCAGCGCCATCCTCGATGCCTTGGGTGAGCTCGGCGTCCGCGACATCACGATGCCGGCGACGCCCTATACGGTTTGGACCGCCATCCGTGAGGCGAAAGCGCGCGCCGGCAAGGACTGATTTCGTGGAACGGCTTGGCGTTTCGGCCGTTTTGCATCGGGCATTTCGCGTAAGCCGCACCATATTAACGGCGGCAATGGGTGCAGAAATCCGGCGCCGTGCCGGATAAGGTGGTAGCCGCCGCCGAATCGCAGTTTTTTGGGCATTCGGGATCAAGGAATTTGCGACAATGAATCCCTTAAAGTCGCTTGCGGATCACGGTCAGGCCGTCTGGCTCGATTTCCTGTCCCGCGGTTTCATCGCCAAGGGCGGCTTGAAGAAGCTCGCCGATGACGACGGCCTGCGCGGGGTGACGTCGAACCCGTCGATCTTCGAGCAGGCCATCGGCCATTCCGACGAATACGACGCGGCCATCGCCCGCATGTTGCAGGTGCAGGACCGGTCCGTCGGCGGGCTCTTCGAGCATCTCGCGGTCGAGGACATCCAGCAAGCCACCGACGTGCTGCGCCCGACCTTCGATGCGACCCATGGCGCCGACGGCTTTGTCAGCATCGAAGTCTCGCCCTATCTCGCCAAGGACACCCAAGGCACCATCGACGAAGCCAAGCGGCTGTGGCGCGAGGTCGGTCGCAAGAACCTGATGATCAAGGTGCCGGGCACGCAAGAAGGCATGCCGGCGATCCATGATCTGATCGCTGGCGGCATCAACGTCAATATCACGCTGTTGTTCGCGCAAGCGGTCTACGAACAGGTTGCCGAAGCCTATCTGTCTGGCCTTGAGGTGCTGGCCGCCAAGGGCGGCGACATTTCGCAGATCGCCAGCGTGGCGAGTTTTTTCGTCAGCCGCATCGATACCGCGGTCGACAAATTGCTCGACGAAAAGATCGCGCAGGCCAACGATCCGGACGAGAAAGCCCGCCTCAATGCGCTCAAGGGCAAGATCGCCGTCGCCAACGCCAAGCTCGCTTATCAGCGTTACAAGCGGCTGTTCGCCGGCGCGCGTTGGCAGGCGCTCGCCGCGAAGGGCGCAAAGACGCAGCGGCTATTGTGGGCTTCGACCGGCACCAAGAACAAGGCCTATAGCGACGTGCTCTATGTCGAGGAGCTGATCGGGCCCGACACCGTCAACACCATACCGGTCGCGACCATGGATGCGTTCCGCGACCACGGCAAGCTCGCCAAGACGCTCGACCACAATGTCGCCGATGCGCAGCGCGTGCTTGGCGATCTAGGCCGCGCCGGAATTTCGCTCGACGCCGTGACCGACAAGCTGGTCGAGGACGGCGTGCGGCTGTTCGCCGACGCTGCCGACAAGCTGCTGGCCGCCGTGGCGGAAAAACGCGGCAAGATCCTCGACGGCAAGATCGACACGCAAACCCTGGCGCTGGGCGACGCATTGACCAAGAAGGCCGATGCCGCGGCGGAGGAGTGGCGCAGCCACGGCAATGTGCGAAAACTTTGGCAGCGCGACAAATCGCTGTGGACCGGCGCCGACGAGGATCGCTGGCTCGGCTGGCTCGACGGTGTCGACGCCGATCAGATCAAGAGCTACCAGGCCTTTGCTGAAGAGATCAGGCGCGAAGGATTTGCCGATGCGCTGCTCCTCGGCATGGGCGGCTCCAGCCTCGGCCCGGAAGTCTTGGCGGCGGTGTTCGGCCACAAGCAAGATTTTCCGCGCTTGCGCATCCTCGACTCCACCGTGCCGGCGCAGATCAAGGCGATCGAAGGCACGCTCGATCTCGGCAAGACGCTGTTCATCGTGTCGAGCAAGTCGGGCTCCACGACCGAGCCCAACATTTTCAAGGATTACTTTTTCAAGCGCATCGCCGATACGGTTGGCGAAGCGAAGGCCGGCCGGCATTTTGTCGCCATCACCGATCCAGGCTCGGCGCTGGAGCAATCGGCCAAGGCGCAGAACTTTCGCAAGATATTCTTCGGCGTGCCCAGCATCGGCGGCCGTTATTCGGTGCTGTCGCCGTTCGGTCTGGTGCCGGCCGCCATCGCCGGCATCAACATTGAGGCGCTGGAAAAGTCGGCGCGCGTGATGATGCATTCGTGCGGCCCCGACGTGCCGCCGTCGCAAAATCCCGGTGTCGCGCTCGGCCTCGCGCTCGGCGCCGCGGCGCGGGCGGGCCGCGACAAGGTGACGATTCTGGCGTCGCCGCGCCTGGCCGATTTCGGCGCCTGGGCCGAGCAGCTGTTCGCCGAGTCGACCGGCAAGAACGGCAAGGGTATCATCCCGATCGACGGCGAGCCGCTCGGCGTCCCGCAGCTTTATGGCGATGACCGTTTCTTCATCGAGCTTTCGCTTGCAGGCGACGAAGATTCCGGGCGCGATCGTAGGCTCGACGCGCTGCAAGCGGCCGGCCATCCGGTGGCGCGCATCAAGCTGGGATCGCCCGAACACATCGGCCAGGAATTTTTCCGCTTCGAGATCGCGACTGCCGTCGCCGGCGCGGTCATCGGCATCAATCCGTTCGATCAGCCCGACGTCGAGGCCAGCAAGGTCAAAACCCGCGAACTGACGGCCGCCTTCGAGAAAACCGGTGCGCTGCCGGCCGAGACGCCGGTGTTGTCCGGCAAATCCGTCGACCTTTATACCGATGACGCCAACGCCAAGGCGCTGCGCGCCGCCGGTGCCGGCTCGACCCTCGATGGCTGGTTCAAGGCGCATCTCGGCCGCATCGAAGCCGGCGACTATTTTGCCGTGCTGGCCTATGTCGCGCGCGACGAGGCCAATGCCGCGCCCTTGCAGAAGGCGCGGCTTGCGGTGCGCGACCGGCGCCATGTCGCGACCTGTCTCGAATTCGGCCCGCGCTTCTTGCATTCGACCGGGCAGGCCTACAAAGGCGGGCCCGATAGCGGCGTGTTCCTGCAAATCACCGCGGACGATGCCGAGGATCTGGCGATCCCCGGGCACCGCGCGAGTTTCGGTATCGTCAAAGCGGCGCAGGCCCGTGGCGATTTCGGAGTGCTGCTCGAACGCGGCCGGCGCGCGCTTCGGGCGCATCTCAAAGGCGATTTGTCGGCCGGCCTCGCCGAACTCGAGGCCGCAGTCCAGCGTGCATTGGCGTGAACGGAGTCCATTATGCAGATCGGCGTGATCGGTCTCGGCCGCATGGGCGGCAATATTTCCCGGCGTCTCATTAATAATGGCCACGAGGTGGTCGTTTACGATCACGACGCCAAGGCGGTCGCCGCGCTGAGCCGCGATGGCGCAAAGGGCGCCGGTGGTCTCGACACGCTGGTGCAGCAACTGCGCCCGCCGCGCGCGGTATGGGTAATGCTGCCGGCCGGCAAGATTACCGAGGATGTCATTGCCCAGCTCGCCAAGCTGCTCGCCGCCGGCGATATCGTGCTCGATGGTGGCAACACGTTCTGGCGCGACGATATCCGCCGCGCCAAGATGCTGAAAGAACGCAATATCCATCACGTCGATGTCGGCACCAGCGGCGGCATATGGGGTCTCGACCGCGGCTATTGCATGATGATCGGCGGCGACAAGGCGATCGTCGTCCGTCTCGATCCGATTTTTTCCGCGCTGGCGCCCGGCCTCGGCAATGTGCCGCGCACGGGGAAGCGCGACGGCCGCGATCCGCGCGCCGAGCACGGCTACATCCACGCCGGGCCGAACGGCGCCGGCCATTTCGTCAAGATGGTGCACAACGGCATCGAATACGGCCTGATGCAGGCCTATGCCGAAGGCTTCGATATTCTCAAAAACGCCGACAACAAGACGCTGCCCGAAGACGGCCGCTTCGCTCTCGATCTCGCCGACATCGCCGAAGTCTGGCGGCGCGGCAGCGTCATCAGCTCCTGGCTGCTCGATCTCACCGCAAGCGCGCTCGCGGCCGATGACAAGCTCGAAGGTTTTGAGGGCGTGGTCGAGGATTCCGGCGAAGGCCGCTGGACCATCATGGCGGCAATCGAGGAAGCGGTGCCGGCGGACGTGCTGTCGGCGGCGCTCTATACCCGCTTCCGCTCGCGGCAAAACCACACGTTTGCGGAAAAAATCCTCTCCGCCATGCGCAAAGGCTTTGGCGACCACGTCGAGCCGAAGGCCAAGCAATCATGACGGCTACAACGGCGACGGCGCGGCCGGCCGATCCGTGCAGCCTGGTGATTTTCGGCGCGTCGGGCGACTTGACGCATCGGCTGCTGGTTCCGGCGCTGTATAATCTCGAAGTCTCAGGCTTGCTGCCGGAGGCCTTCGCCCTGATCGGCGTCGCGCGGAGCGAATCGTCGGGCGACGCGTTCCGCGCCGACCTCGAGAAAAGCCTGCCGCGATTCGCCACCCGCAAGATCGATGCCGCCGCCGTGAAAAAGCTTCTCGCCTGCGTCGCCTATGTGCAGGGCGACCCGGACGATCCGCAAACTTACGAGAAAATCGGCCGCGAGCTCGCCCGCATCGAAGGCGAGCGCAAGACCAACGGCAACCGCCTGTTCTATCTCGCCACGCCGCCGGCCGGTTTTGCGCCGATCGGCTGCCAGCTCGGCGAGTCGGGGCTGGCGAGCGAAGCCAATGGCGCCTGGCGGCGCATCATCATCGAAAAGCCGTTCGGTACCGATCTTGCCTCGGCGCGGGAGCTCAATAAAAAACTGCTCGGCGTTCTTCGCGAGGATCAGATTTTTCGCATCGACCACTATCTCGGCAAGGAGACGGTGCAGAACATCTTGGTGCTGCGCTTCGCCAACGGCCTGTTCGAGCCGATCTGGAACCGCGACCATATCGACCACGTGCAGATCACGGTCGCCGAGGCGCTCACCGTCGGCCGCCGCGGCAATTATTACGACTCGATGGGCGCGCTACGCGACATGGTGCCGAACCATTTGTTCCAGTTGCTCTCGCTGGTCGCCATGGAGCCGCCGGCGCGCTTTGCCGCCGACGCGGTGCGCGCCGGCAAGGCCGAACTGCTCGACGCGGTGCAGCTGCAAACCCGCGACGAGGCGCTGCGCAATGCCGTGCGCGCGCAATATACCGAGGGCACGATCGATAATCGCGCCGTCGAGGCCTACCGCGACACCAAGGATGTGCGGCCCGACAGCACCACGGAAACCTATGTGGCGCTCAAGCTGATGATCGACAACTGGCGCTGGGCCGGCGTGCCGTTCTATCTGCGCACCGGCAAGGCGCTGTGCGCCAAACGCACCGAGGTGGCGATCAAGTTCAAGCAGGCGCCGGTGGCGATGTTTCGCGACACGCCGATCGAGAACTTGGCGCAGAACTTTTTGGTGCTGGGCATCCAGCCCAACGAATGCATCGGGCTCGAGTTCAACGCCAAGGTGCCGGGGCCGTCGATCGCCATCGGCGGCGTCGGCATGACGTTCAAATACGAGGACTATTTCGACGTGGCGCCGTCGACTGGCTACGAGACGCTGATCTACGACTGCATGATCGGCGACGCCATTCTCTATCCGCGCGCCGACGGTATTGAGGCCGGCTGGCATGTGGTGCAGCCGGTCATGGAGGCCTGGCGCGACGCCGGCGGGCAGGGCTTGGCGAGTTATCGTGCCGGCAGCGAAGGTCCGGCCGAGGCCGACCGGCTTCTCGCTCAAGACGGCCGCCGCTGGCGCGCCATTGCATGAGGATTGACGAAATGGATTCCAAACATCGTCAAGTTATCGTGGTCGACGATCCCGCCGCGCTCGCCGAAACCGCGGCGCAGCGGCTCTTGAGCCGCATCGCCCATGACGGCCGCTGTTCCGTTTGCCTCACCGGCGGCTCGAGCCCCGAGGGGCTTTATCGCCTGCTCGGCGAAGAGCCCTGGCGCGGCAAAGTGCCGTGGGACCGCGTGCATTGGTTCATGGGCGACGACCGCTTCGTTCCGCTCACCGATCCGCGCAGCAACATGGGCATTGCCAAGCGGCTGTTTCTCGATCGCAGTCCGGCGCCGCGCGGCAACGTGCATCCGATCCCGACCGACGCCAACTACCCCGAAGGCGCCGCCAATCTCTACGCCGACGAGCTGCAGACGTTTTACGGCGCCGACAAACTCGATCCGGCGCGGCCGTTGTTCGATCTCGTGCTCATGGGGCTCGGCCCCGACGGCCATGTCGCGTCGCTCTATCCGCAATCGCACGCGCTCGACGAAAAGGAGCGTTGGGTGCTCGGCGTCGCCAAGGCCGGATGGGAGCCGTTCGTGCCGCGTGTCACACTGACGTTTCCGACCCTGGCCTCTTGCCGGGAAATGCTGTTCCTGGTCGACGGCGCCGAAAAGCGCGACATTTTGCATCGCGTGTTCTCCGGCGAGGATTTGCCGGGAGCGTGCGTCTATTGCAACGCCGATCTGGTGTGGCTGCTCGACCGCGCCGCGGCGCCGGAGCGCGTGTCGTGATGGCCGACGCGTCATCCAAAATTCCTTCCGTCATCGTGGTGATGGGCGTTTCCGGCTCGGGCAAGAGCACGATCGCCTCGATGCTGGCCCATCGCCTGCATTGGATCTACGAGGACGGCGACTGGTTTCATCCCAAGTCGAACGTCGAGAAGATGCACCACGGCGAGCCGCTGACCGACGAGGATCGCTGGCCCTGGCTGCGCGCCATCGCCGCCTGGATCGACGAAACCCGCAAGGCGGGTGGTCACGGCATCGTCGCCTGCTCGGCGCTCAAGCGCGCCTATCGCGATACTCTCGTTGGCGAACGGCGCGATGTGCGGATCGTCTACCTCAAAGGCGACCGCGATTTGATCGCGCGACGCATTGCGGCGCGCGACGATCATTTCATGCCGCCGTCGCTGCTCGACAGCCAGTTCGCGGCGCTGGAAGAGCCGACGGCGGACGAACGCCCGATCGTCGCCTCCATCGCGCCGCACCCCCGCGAGATCGTCGATGACATCGTTGCAAAGCTCGGCATTGCCGAGGCGGCGACGCCGATATAAGAATTTCGCGCGGCATCGGCAAAGGCGCCGCAGGCGACAGGGGAGGAAGACATCATGGCGAAAATCGTCATCAGTTGCGCGATCACCGGCTCGATCCACACGCCGACCATGTCGGACGCGCTGCCGATCACGCCTGACCAGATCGCCACCCAGGCCATCGATGCCGCCGCGGCCGGCGCCGCCATCCTGCACCTGCACGCCCGCGATCCCAAGGACGGCCGGCCGTCGCCCGAGGCGTCCGTCTTCATGCAATTCCTGCCGCGCATCAAGCAGGCCACCGACGCCGTGGTGAACATCACCACCGGGGGCGCGGTGACCATGACGGTGGAGCAGCGCATCTCGGCGGCTAATACGTTGTCGCCGGAAATGTGCTCGATGAACATGGGCTCGATGAATTTTGCGCTCTATCCGATGGCGAAGCGCTACAAGAATTGGAAATACGATTGGGAGGAGAGCTACCTGCTCAACTCCGATGGCTACATCTTTCCCAATACGTTTCGCGACATCGAAAAGGTCTACAAGACGCTCGGCGAAGGCCACGGCGTGAAATTCGAGCATGAGTGCTACGACACCGGCCATCTCTACAACCTGGCGCATCTGATCGACAAAGGCCTGTTCAAGCCGCCGGTCTTCGTGCAGCTGATCTTCGGCATCCTCGGCGGCATCGGCGCCGACCTCGACAATCTGTTCTTCATGAAGCGCACGGCAGACCGGCTGTTCGGCAACGACTATCTGTGGTCGGTGCTGGCCGGCGGCCGCCATCAGATGAATTTCTGCACCGCCGCCGCCATGATCGGCGGCAATGTGCGCGTCGGCCTGGAGGACTCGCTCTATATCGGGCCCGGCAAGCTCGCTTCGAGCAACGCCGAGCAGGTGACAAAAATCCGCCGCATCGTCGAGGACCTCGGCCACCAGATCGCGACGCCCGCGGAAGCCCGGCAGATGCTCGGGCTCAAGGGCGCCGACCGGGTGAAGTTCTGAAATGTTTCCCGGGCGCAGCGCAGCACGAAGTGCTGCGCTGCAGACCCGGGATCGTCGCAAACTCGGAGTCTTGTGATCCCGGATCAGCGGTGCATCACTTCGTGCTGCACCGCATCCGGGAAAAGAGCTAGGGCATGAACGCCATCGATCTCAAAGGCCGCACCGCGATCATCACCGGCGGCGCCAGGGGTATCGGCTTTGCGGCTGCGCAAAAGATGCTGGCGTCGGGCGCCGCGGTTGCGCTGTGGGACATCGACGCGGCGGCGCTGGGCAAGGCGGCTGCATCGTTGGCGAAGAGCGGGCGCGTTTATACCGCGATCCTCGATCTCACCGCCGAGGCGGAGATCGGCAAAGCCGTTGACGCGCTGATCCGCGACGCCGGCAAGATCGATATTGTGGTCAACAATGCCGGCATCACCGGCGGCAACGCGCCGCTGTGGGAGCTCAAGCCCGACGTCTGGCGCCGCGTCATCGAGGTCAATCTCGTCGCGCCATATCTCGTCTGTCGCGCGGTGGTGCCGCATATGACGGCGGCGGGTTACGGGCGTATTGTCAACATCGCCTCGATCGCCGGCAAGGAAGGCAATCCGAACGCCTCGCATTATTCGGCGTCGAAAGCCGGCCTGATCGGATTGACCAAATCGCTGGCCAAGGAATTGGCGACCACGGGCGTGCTGGTGAACGCCATCACGCCGGCGGCGGCGAAAACCGAAATGTTCGGCCAGATGACTCAAGCGCATATCGACTACATGCTGTCGAAAATCCCGATGAACCGTTTCGTCAACGTCGAAGAGCTCGCGGCCATGATCGCGTGGCTGGCGTCGGAGGATTGCTCGTTCTCGACCGGCGCGGTGTTCGATATTTCGGGCGGGCGGGCAGTATATTAGGTGAGAGAGGCTGGCTCCACCCGGCCTGCGAAACGACGTTCGGGCAACGCTTGGGGCCGCGCCTCGAACGCTTACTGAATCACAGCATCGCCGCGCTCATCCGCAATTCCAGATCAGTCCGATAGGCGTATGGGTCCAGCACGGACCGAAGCTGCCGCCGTTGTAGCGTCCACGGGAAAATCCAGGACGGCCAAA
>Ga0210395_10000571_pt1 | contig 28453 bp, 23 predicted proteins | sample IncBWH4OmetaG_FD_150861 | JGI IMG/M metagenome (GOLD analysis project Ga0210395, IMG submission 150861) | Forest soil microbial communities from Barre Woods Harvard Forest LTER site, Petersham, Massachusetts, United States - Inc-BW-H-4-O ... | reverse complement strand
CGCGAGTTCGAAGTGGTTTATGCCGAAGACGCCCCTGACAAGCGCCTCGCCGGCAAGGCCTTCGTCTACACCGTGAAGGTTCAGGCCATCAAGCAGAAGAACCTTCCCGAACTGAATGACGACTTCGCTAAGGAACTCGGCGAGTTCACCAGCCTCGATCAAGTCCGCAAACAGATTCGCGAGAACATGCAGGCCGAACGCCGGCACGACGCCGAACGCGAAGCCAAAGATAAACTGCTGGCCGAACTGGTCAAGCGCAATGATTTCGAGGTGCCCGAGTCGCTGGTCGACCGGCAGATCGATCTGCGTCTGGAGCGCGGTCTGCGCGCCCTGGCGGCTCAAGGCATGAAGATGGAGGACCTGAAGAAAATGGACCTGCCGCGTCTGCGGGCAGGCCAGCGTGATCAGGCGGTGCAGGATGTGAAGTCGTCGTTGTTACTGGAACGCGTCGCGGATCTGGAAAAAATCGAAGCCGGAGAGGACGAAGTGAATCACGAACTCGAAGCCCTCGCCCAGCAGTCGAAACAGACGCCCGAAGCGCTCCGCGCTCGTTTGACACAGGATGGGGGCCTCGATAGAATCCGGAACAGAATCCGCAGCGAAAAGACCCTCGATTTTCTATATCGCCAGTCCGAGTAGAACGAGAAAGACACGGACCACTTTCGAATCCTCCCCAGCCAGCTAAGCGTTGCGTCGGGGCGGAGTGTGACAGGTGAACATGAAGCAAAATGATGGGAACAAGAACGACGCACACATGATGCTCGTTCCGATGGTCATTGAGCAGACCGGGCGGGGCGAACGCGCCTACGACATTTATTCCCGTCTGCTGCGCGACAACATTATCTTCATCGGCACGCCCATTGACGACAACATCGCCAACCTGGTGATCGCCCAAATGTTGTTTCTGGCTCAGGAAGATCCCGAGAAAGACATCCAGCTTTACATCAACTCTCCGGGTGGTTCCATCACGGCCGGCATGGCGATTTACGACACCATGCAGTACGTGAAGAACGATGTTATGACGTTGTGCGTGGGCCAGGCCGCGTCGATGGCAGCGTTACTATTGGCATCAGGCCAGGCTAAAAAGAGATTGGCACTGCCGAATTCGCGGATTCTAATACATCAGCCCTCGATGGGAGGTTTGTCGGGACAAGCCACCGACATCGACATCCACGCCCGGGAAATCCTGCGTATGCGCGAGATAACGAACCAGTTACTCTCCAAGCACAGCGGGCAGAAATTGGACAAGGTCGAAAAGGATGTGGAGCGCGACTTCATCATGAACGCGCAGCAGGCTAAGGAATATGGAATCATAGACGATATCATCTATAAGACCGTAAAAGCGGTATGATCTGCCTTCGCGCCTGATGGAATTCGTCAGCCGCGAAAAGCAGACCGGAGGGTCGACCTGGATTGATGGATCGAAGTTCGGTTGATTCAGGAAAGAACCGAAGGACGCTGGGGTTCTGACCAGGCCGGAAACAGATTAAGGAGTGCAGCCGAGTGAAAAATAAGTCGGGCTCCGACGAGATTCTACGCTGTTCGTTCTGCCACAAGTCGCAGGACGCCGTGGCCAAACTGATCTCGTCGCCCAGCGATTATCCGCGCGCCTATATTTGCGACGAGTGCGTCGCCGTCTGCAACTCCATTCTTGAAGACGACCGCACCGCGACTCCTCCCAGCAGCACGCCCAATCAACTGCCGAAGCCGCAGGAAGTGAAAACCTTCCTCGACGAATACGTCATCGGCCAGGAGCAGACCAAGAAAAAACTGGCGGTCGCGGTCTACAACCACTACAAGCGCATCTTCATGAACCGCCAGAAAACCGGCGACGGCATCGAACTGACCAAGTCGAATATCATGCTGATCGGCCCCACCGGAACGGGCAAAACGCTGCTGGCGCAGACTCTGGCCCGCATGCTCGATGTGCCCTTCGCCATTGTCGATGCCACCACGCTGACCGAAGCCGGCTACGTCGGCGAGGACGTCGAAAACATCATCCTCAAATTGCTGCAGGCCGCCGACGGCGACGTAAGCCGCACCCAGACCGGCATCATCTACATTGACGAAGTCGACAAGATCGGCCGCAAAGACGAGAATCCTTCGATCACCCGCGATGTTTCCGGCGAGGGCGTCCAACAAGCCCTGCTGAAGATTCTCGAAGGCACCATCGCCAATGTTCCTCCGCAGGGCGGACGCAAGCATCCGCATCAGGAATTCACGCCGGTCGACACCACCAACATCCTCTTCATCTGCGGCGGAGCCTTCGTCGGCCTCGACAAGATCATCTCTCGCCGAATGGGGAAGAAGGCCCTGGGCTTCAAGAGCAGCGACGACGCCGACAAAGAAGAATCGGCTGTCTCGAAGAAGCGCACTCAGGAACTATTGAGTGAGATCCAACCCGAAGACCTGATCAAGTTCGGCCTGATCCCCGAATTTGTCGGCCGCCTGCCGGTCGTCGGCATGCTCGAAGATCTCGACGAGTTCGCCCTCATCGAAATCCTCACTCGCCCGAAGAACGCTATCGTCAAGCAATACCAGCGCCTGTTCGAGTTCGAGAATGTTCGCTTGAAATTCCACGACGAGGCCCTGCGCGCCATTGCGCGCCAGGCCATGGCGCGCAAAGTCGGAGCCCGCGGCCTGCGCATGATTCTCGAAGAGCTCATGCTCGACCTGATGTTCAACCTGCCCAGCCAGAAGAAAGTAAAAGAGTTTGAAGTCACGCGGGAAATGGTGGAGAAACGCAATGCATCCTTCACTACCGTAATGGAAAAAGCCGGATAAGCATTGGTAGATCGTGCAGCAAGATGATGTTGCAAGTTTTTGCAAGCAGGGTCCGAGTGCGAAACCCGTATTCACAGGCCGTCAAGTGGGCGTAGAATCTGATAGGTGGGCAGTTCGTCGCGCCAGTTAGTTTTCGCGAGTTCGTTTTCGTCGATTTGTAAACCCAGGGAGACTCAGTGACCACATCCAAGGAAAAGTTCGAATCACGGAAGCTGCCCATGATGCCCATCCGGGACGTGGTCATCTTCCCCTTCATGATGACGCCGTTCGTGGTGGGCCGCGAGTCGAGCGTACGAGCCCTGGAAGAGGCGCTGGCCGCCGACAAGAAGATTTTCCTGGCCACCCAGCATGACGCCTCCATCGACGAACCCAAATCCAACGAGATTTATCAGGTCGGCACCATCGTCAACATCGTGCAGAGCCTGAAACTGCCCGACGGCAATATCAAGGTTCTGGTCGAAGGTGTGGAGCGCGGCAAGATTCTGCAGGTCGTCGACACCGAGGGCTTCATGCAGGCCACGGTCCGCGTGGCCCGTTACGCCTCGGAGGCCAACCCGGCTCTCGAAGCCAGCATGCAGCGCGTCACAGCCCTCTTCGAGCAATACGTAAAACTCTGCCAGGCCCTGAACTACGAGACCATGATCTCGGCCGTGCGAATGGAAGACCCGGCCAAGCTGACCGACGTAATTTCCGCCAACCTGCAGCTCTCAATCGAGGAAAAGCAGGAGTTGCTTGAGATTTTCGATCCCGCCGAACGCCTCACCCGCATCGCCGATGTGCTCGACATCGAAATCGAAAAACTCAACGTTGACCGCACCATCCAGTCGCGCGTAAAACGCCAGATGGAGAAGGCGCAAAAAGAGTATTACCTCAACGAAAAGATCAAGGCCATCCAGAAGGAACTGGGCCGTGGTGAAAAGAGCGAATTCGATGAACTGAAGAAAAAAATCGAAGCCGCGGGCATGCCGAAGGAAGTCAAAGACAAGGCCCTGCAGGAACTGAAAAAGCTTGAAGCCATGCCGCCCATGTCGGCCGAATCCACGGTTTCGCGCAATTATCTCGACTGGCTGCTGGCCGTGCCGTGGAAGAAGCGCTCCAAGGAAATCCGGAATATTTCCCGCGCCGAAAAAGTTCTGAACGAAGATCACTATGGCCTGGAGAAAATCAAGGAACGCATCCTTGAATTTCTCGCCGTCCGCCAACTGGTAAAAAATCCCAAGGGCTCGATCCTCTGTTTCGTCGGGCCTCCGGGTGTAGGCAAAACTTCGCTGGGCATGTCGATCGCCAAGGCCACCGGCCGCAAATTTGTCCGCATGTCCCTCGGCGGCGTGCGCGACGAAGCCGAGGTTCGCGGCCACCGCCGCACCTACATCGGCGCGTTACCCGGCCAAATCATTCAGATGATGAAGAAGGCCGGCACCAAAAACCCGGTCTTCATGCTCGATGAAGTCGACAAGATGTCGATGGACTTCCGCGGCGACCCGTCCTCGGCTCTGCTGGAAGTGCTCGACCCGGAACAGAACTTCATGTTCGTCGATCACTACCTCGACGTGGAGTACGACCTCTCGCAGGTCTTTTTCGTAGCCACCGCCAACGTGATGCACACCATTCCGCCGGCGCTGCAGGATCGCATGGAAGTGCTGCGCCTGCACGGCTACACCGAGCAGGAAAAAGTTGAGATCGCAAAACAGTTCCTGGTCAAGAAGCAGATGCTGGCGGCCGGCCTGTCGGAAAAGAACGTCAAGTTCACTGACGACGCCATCACCGGCCTCATCCGCTCCTACACGCGGGAAGCCGGCGTGAGGAATCTCGAACGCGAAATCGGCAACGTCTGCCGCAAGGTCGCTCGCAAGGTGGTCAAGGAAGGCCCGAACTACACGGTCGCGGTCACTGGCGCAAACGTCCTTGAATTCCTCGGCGTCATCAAATTCCGCGACACTCTGGCTCACGAAAAATCCGAAGTCGGCCTGGTCACTGGCCTGGCCTGGACCGAAGTGGGCGGCTCCATTCTCAGCACCGAAGCCAGCGTGGTCGACGGCAAAGGCAAGCTCACGCTGACCGGAAAACTCGGCGACGTCATGCAGGAATCCGCGCAGGCCGCCATGTCCTACGTGCGCTCGCGCGCCCACCGCCTCGGCCTTACCCGCGACTTCTACCGCAACCTCGATCTCCATGTGCACGTTCCCGAAGGCGCCATTCCAAAAGACGGCCCCTCGGCAGGCATCACCATTGCGACTGCAATATCGAGCGCGCTCAGCAAAATCCCCGTGCGCCGCGACCTGGCCATGACTGGCGAGATCACGCTGCGAGGCAAGGTTCTGCCCATCGGCGGCCTGAAAGAAAAACTGCTCGCCGCCCATCGTGCCGGCCTCTTTGAAGTGATCCTGCCCAAAGACAACGAAAAAGACGTCGCCGAGGTCCCGGAAAACCTGCGCAACGCCATGAAGTTGCATTTCGTCGAAACCATGGATCAGGTCCTGGCCATCGCCCTCGAATCGCCGCTACCCGCGATCCGCGAGGAAGAAACCGTGCAACCGATCGCGCCTCTGACCTCCACCACTGGAGACAGCCCGGCGGCGCATCAGTAAGACAGATGTCCACATCGAACCAAAGTCAGATTGCTTTTGAAAATGGGCCCGATCTGCCCACTGAACCAGCACAGCCGCGGACCACGGGAATCCTCCCCTCGCAGGAAATCACCAACTTAATCGCACGCGGACACATCACGGCCACACCCGCAATTCATCCCGACCACATCCAGCCCGCTAGCCTCGACCTGCGATTGGGAGATATGGCACACCGCGTTCGCGCCAGCTTTCTGCCCGGACCCAACGCCACGGTCGCCGACAAAATCAAAGACCTGCGCATGACACGCGTAGATCTGACCGCCGCACCCGTCTTCGAAAAAGATTGCGTCTACATCGTTCCCTTGGTCGAGGAACTCAGCTTACCCGACAACGTTTCAGGCCGCGCCAATCCAAAAAGCACCACCGGTCGCCTCGACATTTTCACCCGCCTCATCACCGATTACGGCACCGAGTTCGACAGCGTGCCTCAGGGATATAAGGGCAAACTCTACGCCGAAGTTGTTTCGCGCACATTTACCGTCGCCGTCCGCGCCGGCATGCGGCTCAGTCAGTTGCGCTTCGTGCAAGGCAGCCCGCGCTCCGGTGATCGCACCATCAAAGGCTTGGATCAAGAGGAACCGCTGGTTTACATGGAGGAAGGCGTCCCGGGCAAGGCGCAACTGCAGCGCGGCCTGCGCATCACCGTCAACCTCGAAGCCTCGGAACCCGGCGAAATCATTGCCTACAAAGCCAAACGCTATGCACCGGCCATCGAACTGGACCGCGTTAACTTTTACCCGACCGAAGAGTTCTGGGAAGTTCGTCATCAGAACGCAAACAAGAATCTGATCCTCGAGCCCGGAGATTTCTATATTCTTGCTTCCCGGGAACGCGTCCGTGTCCCTCCCGACTTCGCCGCCGAGATGGTCCCCTTCGATCCTTCCGACGGTGAATTCCGGATCCACTACGCCGGCTTCTTCGACCCCGGCTTCGGCTACGGATCGAGCGAGATCAAAGGAACCCGCGCCGTCCTCGAAGTGCGCGCCCACGAAGTTCCCTTCCTCATGGAACACGGCCAACTCGTCGGCCGCCTGAATTACATGCACCTGCTCTCCCGCCCGGAAAAAATCTATGGGACAAACATCGGCTCGTCCTACCAGCATCAGGCCCTCACCCTGAGCAAGCAGTTCCGCCGCGACCCGGTGCGCTGACTCGGAATCCAAGGCCCGGACTGGAGGCTGCCACGCACGACACCCGCATACCGCCGATCGTATTCGTGATCGTCATACTTACCTTCTTTCCCCGTCGGGTCGTCGCTGAAAAGGTCGGCTACTTTGGCATGCGCTGTATTCTCGCTGCCGCCGTGCTCGTCCCTATTCTTTGGGCTCTCCTTCGATCAGGGAAATGAGATCAACCCGTTCCCTGACACACCGCTTAGGATAGAGCCGCTTGCCAATCTCCTCTCCCTCGTTGCAAACTTGACCATGAGGGTTCTCTCCCGCTTTCTGGCCTCGGCCACCGACGCCTCCCACTTCCCCGTTCCCTCGCTCCCCGAGATCGCTTTCCTGGGCCGCTCCAACGTGGGCAAGTCCAGCGTCATCAATTCCCTGGTCGGCGACAAAGTGGCGCGCACCAGTTCCACTCCCGGCCGCACCCGCAGCATCAACTTCTTCGAGATTCGCTGGCCCGGAAAACCCCAGCCCGAGCTGATCTTCGCCGACCTCCCAGGCTACGGCTATGCCAAAATTTCCCGCGAGATTTCCCAGGAATGGCCGAAATTCATTGAACCTTACATCAACGAACGCCCCACACTGAGCTTGTGCGTCGTTCTGGTCGACGCCAACGTCCCCCCGCAACCCAGCGACCGCCAACTGCTCGACTTCCTCAGTGCCTCCGACCACGAGTTTCTGCTCGTTGCCACCAAGAGCGACCGCCTCTCCAACAACCAACTGAACAATGCCTTGCGGACCTTAACTCAGGAGTATCCCGCAGCTCGCCCCCTTCCCTACTCCGCCAAAACCGGCGCTGGACGCGACGAACTGTGGAAGCAGATCCGGCAAGTAGCGCAGCAAATGGCAGCGCCCGCAGACTCGTCAAGCGGGTCCTAAATTAGAAGACTCTTAACACCATTCCCGTTCGCGCCTAAATCTTTGGAGTCGTTTTTCCGATAGTAACTTCATGTCCCCGGCACAGCTCGCGCGTTTGACGAGCCGCCCCGTGGCCGACTTTCGACTAAAACGGACGTTGTTCGTCCGCATCGGAGTGTTATGGAAAAGGAATACGACGCAGGCGTTGCCTATCTGAAAGCTTTGAAACAACCGGCCTCCTCCACCGCGGGCACAGGCGCGGCCGGAATGCAGACCGAGGAGCATGCCGGATCGAATCTCACCGGCGCCACCTCCGGCAATCGATTCCAAGGAAGCGAAAAACGTCGCAGCTTGCGCTACCAGTGCGAGGGCAGCATCGAAATGCGCGAAGGCGGCACCGCCGGTCACACCTGGGCCACGTTCACCGACATCAGCCTGCACGGCTGCTATGTAGAGGCCCAGTCCGCCTATCCGAAAGGCACGGCGCTGCACATAAAATTGGAAGCACACGGCGTGCGCGTTGAGACTCAGGGCACCGTGCGCGTGAGCTATCCCTACCTCGGCATGGGTATCGCCTTCGTGGATACATCCCAGGAGAACACGGCGCGATTACGGGAAATGCTGATGAAAGTTTCGCGGCCATCCATGCTCATGGGCCCCGGAATCGCCTCCACGCTTCCCTCCGGCAAAGTGCTGGACGCGATGCCCGTCATCTCCAACCCCGCGGCGGCGGTGCAGGCGCTCACCGAGTTCTTCGAAAACCGCCAGATGCTGATGCGCGAAGACTTCCTAAGAATTCTCCGGACGACTCAGGGCACGAACCCAAAGAAGTAACCGCCTGCTTCCCTCTCTGCGCGAAGTCCTTCACCCGGCTTGCCGCCGGAACCCCTTCTTCTACTCGCGAAGTCCCCGCCATTCGTTATTATGAATGCACATGGCTCTCTATCTGATCACGGGTATTGGCGGCTTCATCGGATCGTCGCTGGCGCGGGCTCTGCTTTCCCGCGGCCAACAAGTGCGCGGCGTCGACAACTTTTCCACCGGCAAACGCGAGAACCTCGCGGACATTCTCTCTCGCATCGACTTCCGCGAGTCCGACATCCTCGACCTCGAGGCCATGCACCAGGCCTGCTCCGGTGTCGACTTCGTGCTGCATCAGGCCGCAATTCCTTCCGTGCCGAAATCCGTCCTCGATCCCCTGGCCAGCAACCGCGCCAACATTGACGGCACCGTCAACGTTCTCGTGGCCGCGCGTGACGCCATAGTCAAGCGCGTGGTCTACGCCGCGTCATCTTCCGCCTACGGCGACACCCCCACGCTGCCCAAGCACGAAGCCATGAAGCCCGATCCCATTTCTCCCTACGCTGTCGCCAAACTCGCCAGCGAGCACTACATGATTTCCTTCTACCGCTGTTATGGCCTCGAAACCGTCGCCCTGCGCTACTTCAACATCTTCGGCCCGCACCAGGATCCCTCATCTCCTTACTCCGGCGTGCTGGCCAAGTTCATCACCCTGATGTTGCGCGGCGAACAGCCCGCAATTTACGGCGATGGCGAGCAGAGCCGCGACTTCACCTACATCGACAACGCCGTCGAAGCCAACCTGCTGGCCTGCACCGCTCCCGCCGCCAAGGCCGCGGGACAAGTTTTCAACGTCGCCACCGCCCGCCGAGTCACCTTGAATGAAACTTTCAAGATCCTGCAAGGTCTGACGTCCTACACCGGGCAACCCAGGTACGAAGCCGAGCGCGGCGGTGACATCAAGCACTCCCTCGCCGACATCTCGAAGGCCGAAGCCGGCCTCGCCTATAAACCCAAAGTAGATTTCGAAGAAGGCCTGCGGCGCACCGTGGACTGGTACCGGGGAAAGTGAGTGCGATGGCCCGAGCCCTGTTTTGAGTGTAACTCTAGTCGGTTCTTCATCCTCGATTTTCGAGGGAGGTTCAATGCGGGTGCTCGGGTACACGTGGGCAGGGGTGCGGAGTCCCGATCTCAAATCGGCGGCACACTTTTTCACTGAGGTCTTAGGGCTCTCGGTCAGCTATCAGAACAACGGCGTGGTCCAGTTCGAACTGCCATCCGGCCAGTTGTTTGAAGTGTTTGGTTCTGAGAGCCGCTTCTATCGGTTGCATGCGTGTCCAGTATTGGCTTTTCAAGTGGAGGATGTGAGGGCGGCAAGAACTGAGTTGACCTCGCGAGGCGTCACGTTTGTAACCGATGTTGAAGGGAATGAATTAGAGGCTTGGACGTATTTTCGTGGCCCCGACGGCCTTCTATACGAACTTTGGCAAACGAACAGGCCTCTCCATGCGCTATGCCGAGGTCAGTGAGTGCCAGGGGAATGTTACGCCGATAATTTCGGGAAAGCGATACGCTCGCAACCACGCCCTGGTAGTTTTATCAAGCATTTCATTGAGCTAGTCGCAGGGAGTATGGTGGGCGCAATCACTGGCCCTTGATTGCGGCTGCACCTTTTCCGTGGTCCGTGCTGTTGATCAGGACCATCAAGCGATCCGCAGCTTTCTGCATATCTGCCGTTTCGCGTATTACGTGCTCGATGAGCTCCACGATCTTATCGATCGCGCTAATCGCGTAGTCCAAGCGGTCGCGAGATTCTTTAGTGACAACGCCGTCTACGGCGACGAGCGACGGAATATACAACTTTGCAAATCCCTTTACATTCGCATTTGCGGCCGTCATGGCCACTAGGGCGAGGTCTTTCACTCCGTCACAGGTTTCTTTCAGATCAAGAAGCAGCTTCCGCTTTTCGGAGAAAATATGGAGCGCGACCGTAGTCTCCTTCGAAACGAGTAAATTCACCTTCGAGTTCTCCATCCACCAGCCCTCGTCGTGCCGCGCGAGGCTTGTGGTTTGGGTGTAGAGGAATTTCGATACCGCAGCGACTTGGTTGATGGTGTAGTCCGAAGAAATCAGCTCCCCGGTAGCCGCACCTTCCAGTACGGTAGCCGCTTTATCGAGCTCGCGCACGACTTTGTAACCCTCTTTCCCGATTTCTGGCAGAGATGAGATCTTGACCAGGAAATCTACGGCTTTCTTCGCGAGGCTCTTCAGTAGTGCCTGCTGCTGCTTATCAAGAGCTTCGTCACTCATACTTTGTTCTCCTCTCTAGCCTGATCCGGCGCAGAGCGGCTCTGCCTGCGTGGGATAATATACTCTGCGCAGTCTTGCGGCTGTGGATTTTAGCACACAACGCACATTAGAAAGCAGTGTCATTTCTTCGTTCGAGTGCCTTCGCCGGGCCCGCCAACCGACTGATTCTTGCCCGCGCATCGCACACTTCCCGAAGCCGTACGCGTCATTACGTTGGTTATCTACGTCCGCATTACGCCCACCGCTACAGTGGAAGCCATGACACTTTCCTCGATGGTAGTTTCACGCGACTGGCAGGAAGTTAGTGTTCTGGAATGCATCCTGGGCGGCCTTCACATGGACGTCTCCGTTGAAAACGAACCCGAGCGCGCCATGGCCCGCATGTCCAAATCAAAGATCGACGCTCTCATCGTGGACTGCGATCTCAACGGCAGCTCGCAATTCCTGCGCGAACTGCAAACCATGGAAAATCCCAGAACTGTCCCGCTCGTGATCATGGGCGGCCCGCAGAATACGCGGAGCCTCGAGCCCAGCGGCGCTCTGTTCGCCTTCGAGAAGCCGATATCAGTCGAACAGGCGGTGCGCACGCTCTCCGCGGCGCGAAACATGATTCTTGACGGCCGCCTCCGTTATCATCGCGCCGGCCTCGAAGTGCCCGTTTCCCTGAACAGCAAAGGCCACAAGCCCGTGGACGCCTACCTGGTCAACGTCAGCCAGGGCGGCATGCAGATTCACACCAGCGACCCGGTCGAAGCCGCGAAGGCCTTGCAAGTTTCTTTCGAACTCCCCGGCGCGCGGGCAGGCCTGAAAGCCAAAGCTGAAATCGCCTGGCAGGACAAGCGCGGTAACGTCGGCATCCGCTTCGTGAAGCTGGCCCCGCAACAACAGCGCACGCTGCAGCTCTGGCTCGCCCAACAATACTTCGCCAACTGAAGCCATTCTCGAAACGATCAGAAGCCGCGGAGCGGCGACAGAATGCAGCCCACGGCGCAAGCCGTGGGTGGAAAAGTCGAAGATTGAGCGAGCCCCGAAGGGGCGGAAGAGAAGCTGCGGTTAGGGGCACTCCACTCTCACACTCTTGGCACAAACGCGGCAACTCACCGAAACCGCGTATCCCTCGCTTCCTCGTCCTCCACATCCCGCCCCACCAACCGCGCCAATCGCGCCCCAGGACTGGTCCCTCCAAACACCTGAAAAAATCCCCAATACAAAGCGGCTACAAGGATCGCGGCTCCGCTCACCATCGCCCCCGGCCACGCCGGGGCTTCGCCAGTCACCGACAAAAACACCAGCGCGAATAACAGCAGAGCCGCCACGATCACAAGTGTATTGATCGTCCAGATCAGGCTGCGCCCCGAAAGCGGCTGCGAAAGCCAGTCCAATTCATTCGCCGGACGCGCGATCTCACCGCTATCCACCCGCAGATCAGCATGCGACACCGCGTCCGCCCGCACCGGCAACTCAATCACCTTCAGGGGTAACGCGGAAACCATCAGTCCATCGTCACTCACCTGGATAGAAGCGGAGTCGGCAAACATCGGTCCCGCGTGCTCGGCATGCAGCGAAACTCCGTCCAGGAGATTCCCGAAAATCCATTCATTGATCTGCCGCGTCATCCGCGGAGACAGCTCAACAAAGCGAATCCCGCATTGTCCGGAAAACGTGGACCACGTGACCTCGCCGCGAGCTTCCACCCGCACCCGCGGATTGCGCAATTCAAAGCGGACCCGCAATTGCTGCTGCGGACGCACCGCCGCCACTGCCTGCACGCCAATGCCTTCGTGGCTCAGATTGCGAACGATCCCGCCGTTCGGCTGGTCAAGCGTCACATAGGTCAGAGTGCGGAGTTCGTGCCGATGCTTGGCCCGCGCCTGTCGCGCGGGAGATAGTCCTGCTTCCATAAACAGCACCGCCGGAAAATCAGGTCGGCCAGGCCCCTGTCCCAGCAATCTTATCCCCCGCGTCAGATACCGCCTTAGTAACTAGGAAGGTACGACGGAACTCATTCGTAGAGCGAATCGGCTCATGTGGCGACGTTCCGGGAACGAAATACGAGACCTTACTAAAGTACATATCGGGCATGTCCAAGTGATTGCCACCAGCCTAAAAGATCGTTAACTTAAGGATGAGCCGTCTCGAAATGCCGACCACGACCACCAAACCGGACCACGCGGTGACAACTGCGTTCAGCGCAGTTGGTGACGGAGCTCGTGCGCCCGCGTGGCCGCGCGAGCCGGGCGCTTCACCCTCGCATCCCGCGCAGGATCCGACGAAACCATCGCAACGCGACGCGCTGCAGGCGCTCCTCGCATTTTCCGCGCTGCATGACCAAGTCCGCCGTAGAAAGGCGCTGGCCTCAATCCACAAAGGGTTCGATGCCGGCGCTCCCGTTCCCGTCAGTGAGTTTGAATCAGACGAGCAGTTCGTACTCGATGAAGTATTGCAGCTGGTCGCCGAACGCGCCGTAGCCATCACGGGCGCGGACGGCCTCGCCATCGCACTCGCCGAAAATAATGAGATTGTTTTGCGCGCCGCAGCAGGCGCGGTTCGTCCCGACATAGGTGCGCGCATCGACCGCGACTCTGCCTTCTCCGGAGCTTGCTTCCGCAGCGCGCAGATCGTGATGTGCGACGACACGGAAACCGACCCGCGAGTGAACCTGGAGGCCTGCCGCAAGCTGGGCGCGCGCTCCATGGTTGCGGTTCCGCTGTGCGGACGCCGGCGCGTGATTGGCGTGCTCGAGGCGTTTTCCGAATGGCCCTTCGGATTCAACGACAGCGACGTCCGTAACCTGAGCCTGCTCGCCGAACTGGTGTTGGGCGCGCTCAAGCCTGAGGACGAAGATCGCTTCGCGCAGTCAGCCGATGCTGCGGCCACCAAGCTGGAACCCGCGCCGCGCCCGACTAAAACCTCAACCGCAGTCGACGCCGCGCCAGTCGTTCCAGTTCCGATCGTCCCGGTTCCGATCGTTCCGGTGCAGAGTGTTCCCGCGCGAACTGTTTCAGCGCCGGTCGTCTCTGCTCCCACGGTTCCGGCTAACATCGCTCCTGCGCCTCTCGTCTCCGCGCCTGCAAAAGTCGAACCGCCAAAAGTCAGCCGCACTGCTGCTCCGGTCGCCGTTCCGCCCGCGCATGTTCCGGCTGTTCCGGTTCCGACGGTTCGCGCCCCGGTGACCGCTGCTGCGCTGAACGCAGCGCGCGCCGCAGAGTCCATCAAGGGAATTGAAAAGGTCAGCCCAACCGCGGCGGCGCTCCCCAACAAGCTCGGTGTCGAGGAGACTCCCAACGCCGGCGCAGCCGAAACCGCGACGGCGCCAAATTTCGCGATACCCGAAGCCGACTCCAGACAGCACCGGCCAATCCTGCTGATTCTGCTGGTCTGCATTGTCGTCGGCGCCGCGGTTGCCGGTGCAGTGTGGTTGAAGAGAACGGCGCAGGGCAGCGCGATTATTCATAGCGAGGAAATGCCACTCAAGCCGGCCGACTCGACAGCGCCGAAAGAAGTGCCGACTGCTGCACCGGCAACCGCTGCGGGCGCGACCACCGCGAACAGTCCCGAGGCGAATTCGGATGCAGGCGAGCCCGACAGCGCACCAGGCTCTCCGCAGGAGCTCTCGAAGTTTCCGCGCGTGACTGGAATCCGCCACTGGACATCGGCCGACTCGAGCACAGTGGTTCTCGATCTGCAAGATCAGGTGCAGTACGAAGCGCATCGTCTCGCCGGTCCCGACCGCATTTATTTCGATTTACGAGACACCCAGCTTTCTGCGGAGCTGGTCGGAAAATCCGTCGATGTGGGCGACACATTCGTGAGCCGCGTTCGCATGGCGCAACCGGTCGCGGGCATGACGCGCATTGTGCTGGAGACGAAATCGAATTCAACTTTCTCGGTGAGCTTGGAACCGAATCCTTATCGCCTGGTCGTCGAAGTCCGCAAGGTCGGCGCGACGCCGAAAGCTGCAGTGAACCTGTTCCCCAACGCCGGCGAAGCGGAAAAGAATAAGCTTGCGATCGTGGTTCCTCCGCCGACGAAAGAAGATCTGCAACTGCGGGCGCGCGTGCCCAAGATGCGCATTGTGGTCGACGCCGGACACGGCGGATGGGACCTCGGAACGGTCGGCCGTCGCGGGTTGCTCGAAAAAGATCTGGTACTCGAAATTTCGCAACGGCTGGGCAAACTCCTCGAAAGCCGTCTCGGGATGGAAGTGATCTACACGCGTCCCGACGACAACTACATCACGCTCGACGAGCGCGCCAGCATCGCCAACCAGGCGCAGGCCGATTTGTTCGTCTCCGTGCACGCGAATTACAGCGACTTGCCGTCGGCGCGAGGTGTGGAAACTTACTACACCAATTTCTTTTCCGCTCCGGGATCGAAAGATGTTGACACGCATGCGGCCGCGGGCGGCGCTAAACCGGCTATCACCGCGAGCCTCTCCCCAGCCGACTTGCATGAACGCATCGAGCAATCGCGGCGGCTCGCGGCCAGTGTGCAGCGGTCATTGTATGGAACGCTGTCTGCGCAGAATCCTGGATTGCGCGACCGCGGCATCAAAGAGGCCGGATTCGTCGTGCTCACCGAGAGCGCGATGCCGGGAATTCTGGCGGAAGTTTCGTTCGTCAGCAGTCCCACTGACGAGCAAAAACTGCGCAGCGACGGCTACCGTGAGCAAATCGCCGAAGCGCTGTATCGGGGGATTGCGCGTTATGCAGCGACTTCGAAGGGCGTGAAGATAGCTGCGAAGTAGTCGCGCTTTCCCCGTTCTCAGAGAACTCAGCACAGCGATTGCGCTTCGGGCAGGCCGGTCAACTCTGCAAACCATAACCCAGAAATCTATTTCTTCTCACCGGCACTTTCTTTTTTGTAAGCGGCGCTGAGGGTGCCTTTGCTCTCCGCGATCGGCAACAGAGTGGGATAGAACTGGACGAACGTAGTATCCACCGCCGCGTGCTGCTCGTGACAGGAATAACATGCCGCCGTGGTGGGGACAATCGTACCCGTCTTCTCGTCGCCGAAGATGAAGAAGGCCCACTTCCCGGGAAAGCGCGCCTCGTCTTTCACGTGCGCCTCGCGGCCCATAACCTCGGTGTTCTGGAAGTTGCCTTGCTGATTGATCGATCCCTTGCCCTGCGCCATGCGGTTTTCCAGCATGAGCACAGTTTTGTCGGGCCACGTCCCGGTTTCCAGAAACGACTTGTACGACTCGGGGTTGGCAAAAACGTTGTCAAACATGTGGTGGTCCATCTGCATTGCGTCCCGGCTGTAGCTCATGTCGAAGCCGGTGGTCACATAAGTCCATTGGCGATAGTTTTCCGGCAGTTTTAGTTTCTTGTCGCTCGTATACTCCGGTCCAAACACTACCGGAGCCGGTGCGGATTTGAGCAACGCCGCGGTAGACAGCAGAACGATTACTGCCAGCGGAAGAATGACGGTTCGGTTTGTTTTCCTCATGCGGGGAAGTATCGTTCATCCTGCTCCCCAGAAACCAGACCGCCCACTGCAAAACGCTGGCGGTTGGCTGCATTATTGCGCTTTTCGGGGGACCGTGGAGTAGGATTCTGCTCATGGACGAGGCCCGCAGACAATCCGAGTCAGCCCGCTGGTTATGGATCGCAGCCATCTGGTTTGGGATCGGCCTGTTCGACGCCACCCAAACTGTTTTTGTTATGCGGGCCGAAGGCATGCGCCACGATTGGGTGCCTCTGTTTTTCACTCTGCTCTTTGCCTGGGTGCCGTGGGCGGCGGCGACTCCGCTGGTGCTCCGGCTCGCGCGCCGCTGTCCTCCAGCGCAATGGAGGCGCGTCTCCACCTGGACTGCGCATCTTACCGCTGCGGCGGCGCTTGGCCTGCTTCACTCCGCGTGGGTTTCCATTTGGGAGAAGGCGTTCAATCCCTGGATGGTCGACGGCCCTCCCATTCCCTTTGCCACTCTTTGGCGGCACAGGTTCTGGAACGGACTGCTTTCGTATCTGATTCTCTACGGACTCATCCTTCTGATCGCGCACGTCCTCGAAGCGCAGAAGAAGCTGGCGCGGCAGCAGACAGAAACGGCGCGGCTAAACGAACAGCTCTCGAAGGCGCAGCTCAACGCTCTGCGCCGTCAGATCGAGCCGCATTTTCTATTCAATACACTCAACGCGATTGCCGGACTCGTCCGCGAGAATCGAAATGACTCGGCCGTAAGCATGATTGCCGCACTCAGCGATTTTCTGCGCCGAGTGATCGCCGATTCCGGACGCCAGGAAGTGCCGCTGGCCGAGGAACTGGAGTTCACCCAGAAATATCTCGATATTCAGAAAGTGCGCTTCGCTGAACGGCTCGAGTTCAGCATGGATGTTCCCCCAGACCTTCTTTCCGCACAGGTCCCCAGCCTGCTCTTGCAGCCGATGGTTGAGAACGCCGTCAAACATGGTATCGCCAAGCGTGTGCACGGAGGCGCGATCCGGATTGCCGCGTCGCGCTCGAATGGCAGGCTCACGTTGCGCGTGTACAACGACGGCCCGAGCCTGCCCGCAGGATGGGAGAACGGGCAGTCGGGCATCGGCATGTCGAACACGCGAACTCGGCTCCGAGGCCTGTACGGCGACGCTTTCGACCTGAGCATGCGCAATCAGGAACCCGGAGGCGTCGAAGTATCGGTGTCGGTGCCGTTCACATCCGCAACTGCGCCGGCGCAAATCAGAGAGTGACTCCGTGCATGCCGAAGCGAACCCCTCGAAAATCCGCGCCCTGATTGTCGATGACGAGCCGCTGGCCCGGAGCAATCTTTCCGTGCTACTGCGGCGCGATGCGGAAATCGACATCGCCGGCGAGTGCGCTTCCGGCATGGAGGCGCTTGCCGAAATCCGCAAATCGAAACCGGATCTGCTGTTTCTCGACGTGCAAATGCCCGAGGTTGACGGCTTCGATGTGCTCGAAATGCTGGGCAAAGACCTGCCCGCCGCCGTCGTGTTCGTGACGGCGTATGACCGGTACGCCCTGCGCGCGTTCGAGGCTGGAGCGCTCGACTATCTGCTCAAGCCCTTCGACAACGCACGCTTCGAACTGGCCGTCAGCCGCGCCAAACAACGCATTCGCGGGGACGCTCCGCGCAAGCTGGAACGCGTTGCGGTCAAAGCCGCAGGGCAAGTCTGTTTCCTGAAGCTTTCGGAAATCGACTGGATCGAAGCCGCCGACTACTACGCCTGCCTGCATGTCGGGACCAAGAATCATCTGCTGCGGCGCAGCCTCGCCGAACTCGAGGAAGAGCTCGACCCAAACATCTTTTGCCGCGTGCACCGTTCCAGCATCGTGAACCTGGAGCGCGTGCGAGGATTAACGTTGAGGGCGGATGGCGAATACGAAGTCCGGCTCGAGAGCGGAGCAAGCGTTCGCCTCAGCCGAAGATACCGGAAGCAATTGCAGGAGCGTATGGGCGGGCGCGAAGACGTGCCGACCGATTGATCCGGCGAGGATCAGCTCAAGCGACCACAAAGAAATCGGTGCAAGCTTCAACTATACCCACCCTTGCGAAGAACGAACGCAAGGATGGGGGCACCCGCAGTAACTTGTCACCCGCCCGATTTATCCCGGCTTTACGGTTGGATCCTGGACTCCTTTCTTTGACAACCAGTCCTGGACGACGCCGCGCACCTGCATCCGAGCTTCTTCTGGGGTGACTTGCGTGGCTTTGGCGGGCTTTTTCGCGCTGGACTCGGGTTCGGCTTGAGCGGAGGCAACGGGTTTCTTGTCATCCGCTTCTTCGTCCTCGTCTTCCACTTCGTCGTCTTCGTCGTCGAAATCTTCTTCGAACCATTGGGGGCCGTGGATGCAGGTGGCGTTGACGGTGTCGCGGTCGATGACGATCGTGCTCACGTCGCGGACTTCGAAGTCGGCATGGCGCAGGTTGGAGCTGGCGGTTTGCAGGGCGTAAAGGATGAGGCCGGCGGTTTTGTGGTCCATGCGGCCGGAGGCGAGCATTTGGATTACTTTCATGAGCGCGACCTGAACGCAGTTGGCGTCCTCGAGGAGGGGCAACTCAAAGGTTGGCTTCGCCGAGACCTGCGCGGCGATTTTCGCCTGCTCGCGACGGATGCGCTCGTGAAAAAAGCAGTGACGGCGGCGGCGCAGGGCGGGAGAACCGCACTGCGTTCCATTCATCTTCACGTGCTGACAGCGTGGAACATTTTCGAGACCCATAATTTTTTCTCGCGTCCTCTTTTTCTGTACCTCGACTTCGCGCGACGGGAGGGGTTTTGGGGTATCCCCCCTCCCCCACGAATCTTGGGAATCAGTGGGTTAGCACGAAATTCCCGGTAAAATCCGTTTGGCAAAGAAGTTAGATATCAAAATCCGTGAAACAAAGGATTTAGGGGCGGACGGTTTGGGCTTTGCCAGACTGTCGCGACCTGGGCCATGATTTAGGAATTAATTTCCTCAGTCAAGGTTGCGCGTCACAGTTTGGGCTGTGGAAAAGTGTTAGACCGTAGTACGAATCCCAGGTTTCACAAAAGCGGCGATGCTTGGCGCAGCATGCGGCGTGACGGTTAGTCGATTTCCGGTTAAAAGAATAATTTCAGGTCGCGTGCACCGTGGAGTACTCGGACAACCTGAATTCCGCGCGGTCTTGGCAGGTAGAAGATGACGTACTTTCCGACCGGAAAACTACGCAGGTTGGGCAGCAATTCGGGTCTCTCGCGTCCCATCCTGGGTTGGCGAGAGAGCAAACGCAATTCCCCATCGATGCGGGTGGCGAAAGCATTGGCCTGACGCACGCTATCCTCTGCAATGTATGCCCAAATTTCTGCGAGATCGGCCACGGCTTTGGGGCGTATAACAACGGACGGCATTTATTCGGCAGCTTTGCGGGCTGCGAGACGTTTTCGGCCCTGCCGCTTCATCTCGGCCACACTCCACGGGCGCGCGGGGCCGCTGTCGAGGCCTTCTCGGATGTCGCGGCGCAGCCGTTCGAGCTGGAGGGTGTGCATCTCGTTGTGTCTTTCCATGAGGCGTAACGCTTCGCGGACTACTTCGCTGGCGGAGTTGTAGCGGCCGGAGTGGACCTTCTGGCGGACGAGCTTTTCGAGTTGCGGGGTCAGATTGATGTTCAGGGTCATGGGGTTCCGGTTGTTTCAATTTTAAAATTATGCGGATTGGCAAGGATTGTCAATGATTGACATGGCTCTGTCCAACCGAATTCATCTAGTTTGCGCTTTCCATCTCCTCGGTCAAGGTTGTTCGTCACGGCAATGGGGAAAATTTCTTTGGAGGCCTGTGGAAAGAGGGTTGGTGCTGGCGATTTCCATGACATATGCCCTACGCCGATTCCTCCCCGTAGAGGTGCCTTCGAGTAAGTAAAACCAGGTCGAAGCGTTCGCTTCCGAACGCTTTGAGTATCCGCTCAAGGCTGCTCGAATGCCATTCCTCGCTCGCTGTCGCGAACACAATTTGCTGAGCGCAGAGCCGCTTTGCCAATTCCAATTGTTTTGAAAGCGCCTCAGACTCTTCTTTATCGTTTTTCCCGAGGCGGTCGTCTTTCTTTGCTTCCCCGATGGTGAGCACCCCGTCAGCGATACAATTAATGTCTACTTCTATCAGCGGCTTGTCCTTATCTTTCTCGTCTTTTTCACGGTATTCGAGCTCGTGAACATAGAGGAAACTGTCCTTGGACCCACGCAGGATGTCGAGCGCGAGGAGCGGCACTTGCATGTTGTGTTCAAGCCCCAAGTACACCAACTCGTCCAATTGATAGTACAGATGCGGTTGATTTGGATACCGCCAGTGCTTTTGAGTGAACACTTGGCCTCTATGACACCGTTTACAGGTGAAGGAGTCTGACAGTTCGACCAGTGGAAACCAATCAGCGCGTCTGCAGTATTGGCATTGCAAGATAAAACCACGATATAAAACGGCATCCGACGAGAGGCGATCAAGTACTTGGGCGGCCTCAGGCGCACTCCCAAGAGTCGCGGCTAGCGAATCCAGGTCGAAGTACCGCCTTCTGTCGCTTAGGAGCGCGCCTTTCAGGTGGTCGTCTCCCTCAGGCTTTGTTTTGTCAAGATATGCCGAGGTAAAGAGCTGTCCGCTTCGTGATCGGAGAAATCCGGCCAGCTTCTCTAGCCCACCAAACTTCTGGCAGGCGTTCTCTGCATAGAATCCCTTGTCAGAAATCGCGCAGGACAGCCCACTGGGCCTAGCTATATCCCGAAATATTTCAAGCGGCTCTGGAATGTGTATTGTAGGACGAGGAACGGACGATTCGGCCGAGGCACCCCCGAAAATGAACCAACTGGGGCAGAAGTAGGTCGGCCCAGTTGACGAGATGCGTATGTCTCTCGTGGTAAACGCCGAAGATCCCATCATGCGCTCGCCTAGCACATAATGGCGGGGGACTTGGTACTGCCTGATGTTCAACTCCGTAAGCCAGCGGTGTTTGCTGGGATTAACTTCGGCGAAGCTCTGGGGTAACGGCGTTTCGAATAGCCGGATCATGCCGTCCTCCGTCACGGCGAAGGATCGAAGATCGGAGACATTATTCGTCTCGTAGTGACGGATTGGCTCCGCCGGGATTACTTGGGTGGGCGTTGCGATTTGGCACTGACTGATACCGTTCACAGCGATGTCCGACAGGCGCGCTTTTACTTGATCCAACTGCTCCGGCGTCAACGTTATACTAAGCAGCTTAAGCCCGGCGTAGCGCTGCGTATTCCCCGCTGCCAGACTTGCAAGATCGTTGACGAAGTGCCATGCGGGATCAATTCTCAAGCTCGTCGGCGCCGGCCCGAGAAGCTTGTCCAACACCGAGGGTGGAATCCAGACAACCCGACTCCGCATGCGAGAAAGGGCATAATATAGGGCGAAGTCTTCTATGGAAGTTCCAGCTACTGCAATCACGAGTTCCGTAGCATCTTGGTGTCGGATCGATCTGTAGGAGCCGAGCCCAGTCATCGATAGTCGCGCGGGTGCGGACTGGAAGACTTGCAAGATCGTGTTTACCGACGTATTCGTCAAGAATCGAGCGGACTCGATTTCCTCAGAGCCTTTGACAGCTAAGCTTGTAAGCAGCTTAGCTTCGTCTTCGGATCTGCCGTATTCGTACACTTCAACATTTGACTTCGCGAGCTGCGCTTGCATCTCGGTGTTTACCGATCCAAACGACGATGCCCACCACAATTGTGGGAACGGCGCTGCCTCGCATACGCGCATTACACGTTTCGAATGTTCGGCGTGGGGCAGGATATCTATGACGTCCGTGTGCGGATGATGTGGGACTCTGCCCGCGCTGAGTGAGCCCGCTTCGACAATCCACTGCTGAAAGTAGAACGGCGCGAGGCGGTCTCTTAGTTCTTGCTGTAGCTCGGGCGAAATTCCGAATTGCGACCGACCAGAGTTGCGAAGATTATCCCGGATCGTATTCGCGGCGTGGGCATGTGTTTTTTCACCTATTTGCTTTTCCCAAGATTCAATATGACGCTGGAACGCCTCTTCGAACTTCGCGGGCTGCTCAATCTCGATGTCCCGCCCTGTTCTGGCGTAGGCTTCAAGGTAATCTGGATCGAAGCGTCCCAAAATCCGCCAAAAGAGAGGGCTGATCTGTTTCCCATCAGTAGGAACGATGATGTTTCCGCATCCACCCCATAGTCTCGTGAAATATTCGATCACGCGCAGGCACGTGTTCTGCCACTGGGGATCGTTGATGTCGACAAGGACGGCCACTCTTCCAGGTCGCACTCTCGTCTCAATTGTTAAATGGCGCATTTAGTGAATACTAATCGAGGTCTTTGTTCCGGGAGCAATCGATTTATGCCGCCCCTTTAGTCAAGCTGAGCGGGGGACCTATGCAGTCGCCGACAACATTGGCGATGACGGCGAGTTGCATAGGTCCTTCGTCGGGCAAAGGACGCCCTCCTCAGGATGACAAGTGCTGGTTGAGTTGCGGTTAGTTGGGAGTTGGCACGCCGCTGTATTTTTGCAGCCACTTCAATTCTTCTCTTACTTTTATTTTTCCGTGCCAGGGATTCTTGCCTAGGCTGTGGCCTTCGCCGGGGAAGATCAGCAACTTATTCGGGATGCCAAGGGAGTAGAGGGCGTGTTCTAGTAAATAATCTTCTAGGACGGCGACTCTAATGTCGTCGGCGCCGGCGACCATGTGCGTCGGGGTTTTTACTTTGTCGATTTGGAAGATGGCGGCTTCGTCGTGATATTGCTTGGCGGCTTCCCAGGGGCGTCCGCCGAGGAAGTAAGCGTCGTCGTAGGTGGTGTCGTCGTTGCCCCAGTTGCCGATGTGTTCGACGGCGCCGGCGCCGGTTACCGCCGCTTTGAAGCGGGTGGTTTGGGTGATGAGCCAGTTGGTCATGTATCCGCCGTAGCTGTAGCCGCCGATGGTGAGGTGGTCGGGGTCGGCGATACCGTCTTTGACCAGGGCGTCGACGCCTTCGAGGATGTCTTTGCCGGGGCGGGAGACGATTTGGGGGACGATCTGCTGGAGGAATTTGTCGCCGTATCCGGTGCTGCCGCGGTAGTTGGGGCGGAAGATTAGCCATCCGTTGGTGGCGGCGAGGGCGGCCCAGTCGTACCAGTTGGCGGCGAAGGAGTTGCCGTCGGCGTCGGCGGGGCCGCCGTGGATGAAGGTGAGCATGGGGAGATGCTTCTGCTCAAATTTGCCGGGAGGATAAATCAGCATGCCTTCCACCGTCGTGCCGTCGTCGGCCTTCCATTGGTAGGGCTTGCCTTGGGGGAGATCGCGCTCGGTGAAGAGTTTGTTGAATTGCGTGATGGGCTGGGCTTGGTCGAGCGTGGAGGCGGTGTCGGCTAGATAGACTTCGTCGGGCTTGCCGAGCGAGGAGTAGACGAAGGCAACACGCTGCGAGTGGGCGGCGGTTGAGATGCGGGAGTAGGTGCCGGGCCAGGCGGTGAGGCGATGCAGCGAGTCGGTGGGCTTGGCGGCGGAATAGAGTTGGACTTCGGTGCCGAGACGGGCGGCGGCGAGGATTGAATCTTTTTCATTTAATCTGGCGACGGTGTAGCGTTCGACGGGGCCGATGAAGTCTTTGCTCCATTGCTCGACCGGATCATGTTCGAGCCTGCCTGATTCGGTGTCGGACTTTTCTGTGCCGGACTTTTCTGTGTCAACCCAGTAGAGATGCGGTTGCAGGTCGCGGTAGGGGCCGGAGACGTCTCCGACGCCGACGCTGAAGAAAATGTGGCGGTTGTCAGCGGCCCAGCGGGGAGTTACTTCTTCGGCTTGATTATTGGTGACGCGGCGGGGTGCTTGGACGGCATTTGCGTTGCTGCCGGCAGTCGCGGGCGAGGGCGCCCGCGCCACATTTGCTAAATCTACTACGTAGATTTCGGTGTCTTCGTATTTTTCCTGACGCCGGTTGATGGCGTTGCTGACGAAGGCCAGCTTGCTGCCGTCGGGAGACGTGGTCAGATCTTCGACGCGCAGGGGAATGGTGGAGATGGCGAGGGTGCCCGGAGTGATGTCGGGCTGCGGCTCGGGCTTTCCTTCTTTTTTCTCCGCTTTGGCGGGGGCGATGGTGTGGCGGCTAAGCGCTACTGCCAGGTCGAGCGCGAAGATGGTGTCGCCGCGCTCGGCGGTGCGGTACTGGACTACATCTTTCCAATCTTTCTTGTAGTCGTCTTTTTGCGACTTGGTCCAAGGCTGGCGAGTGGCGAAGTAGATTTTTTGCGAATCGGCTGACCAGGCGAAGGTGTGGACGTCTTCTTCTCCCTGGGTCACGGGGAAGGCTTCGCCGCCGGCGGGAGAGATAAGGTAGAGCTGGGCGGTGGAATCGTCTTTAGAGTCGGCGTCGCTGTCAGAGTCGTCGGATTTTCCCGAGGCCGATCTGCGATCGGAGAGGAAAGCGATCCAGCGGGCGTCGGGGGACCACTTGGGGTCGGAGTCGTGGCCGGATTGGGTTAGCTGAATCAGAGTCCCGGTCGCGGTGCCAGAGTTGCCGGCATCGTTCTTTGATTCGGCATGCTTTCCTGAATCGTGATAGAGCCAGAGATCGCTGCGGAAAATTTGTTGATCCCAGTCGGCGCGCTCCGCTCCGATAACGATCGAACTCCCATCGGGAGAAAGCTCTAGCGCGGTCACGTCGACGGAGTTGAAAAATTCGTCGAGCGTGAGCTTGGGTTTGTTTTGCGCAGCGAGAGGCTGAGTGGCAAGAGGCAGCAGGCAGGTTATGGCGATGATTACGAGGCAGGCAGTTTTGTGGATTCGCATAGGGGTCCCGTGCAGGAAGAAGGGTTATACAACGGCGGATTCCGCGGAAGCAAGTTTGTGACCGGGGGTTGCGATGCGGTACAGGGTCCACAGAAGCGCGGCGAAAACGACGACCGATAACTGAAGATGGGTCCAGCGGGCCAGCGGCCCGATGAACGGCAACACGAACGCGAGGTACAGCAAATCGCGCAAGAAGGGAGCGGAAGAATAGGAGGTGCGGTCGCGAGACCAGTCAACGGACCAATCGACCGACCAGTCGACAGACCAATCAAGCAGGAGCAACAACGCGGGGGCCAAGACCAGGAGGTCGTAGACGTAGAGGTGCGGATTTACGAGCACGGCGGCAAGAATCAGTGCGGAAAAGCGAGGTGGCAGAGGCAAAGAGGACTTCCAGACGACAGCCGCGATTCCAATGACAAACACCGCGCTTAAGATGTAGAGCGCTGCCGCTCCGGGAGGCCATGAGATCAGGAGCGACCAGAACGAATAGAGGGAATGCATCTGGATCGGCGACAGGCTGAGTTCGGTGGTGCTGGGACGACTTGCGCTATGCAGCAGCATTCTGAAGTAAGCGAGCATCACCAACCTGCCAAAGTACAGAAACGTAAATACGAGTTGTGCAACTGCGGAGAGAGTGAGACCGGCTAAGGCTTTCCACGCCTGGGCGAGGAGCAGTGCCAGCGGCAGCGCAACCAGAAACTGCGGCTTGAATACGAGGAAACCGAGAGCGATGCCGGCGAGCCAGTCCCGTTGCGCACGAAATGCTATCAACGCGGCGGTAAAGCACAGCAGAGCAACCGCGGAAATCTGGCCGCGGACGAAGAAGTGCCAGAGTGGCGGGTAGGCGGCGGCACAGAGGGCCACAAGTCCTGGGTATAAGCGAAGACTTCTGCACGATCTCCAAGTCAGATAGACGCATCCGAAATAGGCCAGCAGAGAGAGTGTGACCCAGATCTCCGCCGCGGTAAGAAATGAAAGGCGCTGCAAGGGAACGAAAAGCAGCGCAACCTGGGGTCCATAAAAGTATTGCAGGTGGATGGTGGTTTCGCGGCCGACAATTGTGCGACTCTCGTCGTCCACGATGTGGTTGTTGTAGAGTTCCGCGGCGCGGCCTTGGGTCACCAGATGGGCGGCGATCGGGAACTGAAGGAAGTCCTGGAATTTGATGTTGCCGGCGCGGTCGAACAGGCCAGGGGTGGCGAAGTCGACGGCGCAGACTCCCCACAAGCAGACGGCTAGAACGAGGGCCTGGGCACGGATGCGGCGCGGGGTGAGCCAATTTGTGGCGAAGAGGATCCAGGCCGGCGAGGGTTGTGCCATCACTGCGCGGGCTCGGCGTTTTTGAGTGCGTCGTCCAGTGGCTGGCCGGGGCGAGGAGTGGTGGGTGCGACGACCATGCGCCAGCCGTCGTCGTAGTCGCGGAAACCGACGGTGGAGTTGTAATGCAGGTCGCCGGAGTAGAGCGCGGCGCCAACTTCGTTCAAGGGGACCCATCGCCAGGTGAAGTCGACGTCGGCCAGGCTGCCCTGCTTGCTGATTCCGGTGACGGCCACGAGTTCTCTTCTGGCGACGGGGATGAAGAAAGAAGTCTGGTTGGCCTCTTCGGCGGGAACCAGGGCTCGAACCGTTTCGACGCCGGAGGGAGTCAGCAGGACATCCCAGCAGGGCGGCGGCTCCATGCCGGGGAGGCAACGGGCCGCGGTGGCGGAAATCCAGCCGTGCTGTTGAAGAATCAGGTATTCGGGGGAGACGTAAGTTTTATTGGAGAGGATTCCGGTCTGAAGGGCAAACTGCTGCGGGATGCGGAAGGCGTCGGAGGCGGAGATCAGGTCGGTGGCGAGACGGTGGGTGAGGAAGTCGCGGGGAGAGCAGGCGGTGAGGAGGAGCAGAGCCGCCAGCGCGAATGCGTTTAGGCCCCTCCCACCCTTCGGCAGGCTCAGGGCAAGCTTTCTCGCGCCAAAGACGCGCGAGAAATGGGGCACCCTGCGTGGGTTCACATCGTGTCGTAGGCTTGGAGGATTCAACGACTTGTGATTGTAAATAAAGGGGAGGGTTTGTGCGGGAGGAAAGGGTGGGAGGTGATCTGGCCGTCGAATTTTGTGGACCAGCGGCCGGGGATTTGGGATGAACAACTCGGGCAGCGGCCTTCGGGGGTCAGGCGGTAGCGGGTGATTCGATATCCGTAGCGGGTGATTAAAGTTTCGTGGCACTGCGGGCAGCGAGTGTCTTCCCAAGGGCCGACCATGCCGGGGAGATTGCCGGCGTAGATGTAGCGCAGGCCGGCGGCATGGCCGATTTCGGCGGCGCGCAGCAGGTCTTCGGGCGTGGTATTGCGCTGAGCTTCCCCTTGCATTTTGTAGTCGGTGTGGAAGGCGGTGACGTGCCAGGGAATGTCGGGGGAAATTCCGGCGAGGAATTCCGTCAGGCGGCGCAGTTCGTCGTTGCTGTCGTTGAAATTGGGGATGAGCAGGGTGACGATTTCGAGCCACAATCCCATCTGGTGAATTCTGCGGATGCTGTCGAGGATGGGGGCGATGCGTCCGCCGAGTTCGTGGTAGTGGCGATCGTCGAAACTTTTGAGGTCGACTTTGTAGAGATCGAGATGGGGACGCAGGTATGCGAGAACTTGCGGCGTGGCGTTGCCGTTGGAGACGAATCCGGTGAGCAGGCCGGCGGCGCGGGCTTCTTTGAAAACGGCGACTGCCCATTCGGCGGTGATGAGCGGTTCGTTGTAGGTGCTGACTAGAACTTTGGCGCGTTGGTGGAGGGCGTCGCGGACGAGCACTTCTGGAGAGGCTTCAATCGGCGGCGAAACGGCGTTGGGATCACGCAGGGCTTGCGATGTGACCCAGTTCTGACAGTAGCCACAGTGGAGATCGCAGCCCAGCATGCCGAAGCTGTAGGCGAGAGCGCCGGGGTGAGCGTGGAAGAACGGTTTTTTTTCGATGGGATCGCATTGCATTCCGGCGGTGTATCCGTAGGGAACGTAGAGGGTGCCGCCGCGGTTGTAGCGGACTTTACAGACGCCGGGCTGGCCTTCGGGAATAGGGCAGCAGTGTCCGCAGGAAAAACAGCGGACGCGCTGGCGGCCGAGTTTTTCGTAGAGGGAGGGGTCGGCCTCGCGAACTCTTTCGTCGAGAATTGCGCGGAGGGTGGGCACGGGAGGCTCTGGGGATATTTTAGCGCCGGACCAGCAGTTCTCAGTAGTCCCTGCGGGACACTTCGCTGGGGTGGATGCGAATCGCTGACTGAATACTAAGAGCTGAGAGCTGAGAGCTGAGAGCTACAGCCCGTACTTCTTCATCAAATGGCGGAACGATCGGTAGGAGATGCCGAGCACGTCGGCGGCTTTGGTCTGGACGCCGCCGCACTGGTTCAGCGCACTCTGCAGTAGCGAGCGTTCGATGCCGGCTACATAGTTTTCCATGCCTACGCCTTCCGGAAGCGTTATATCGCCACCGATGTCCGGCAGCGAACCTCCATTAGCACCAGCGGAGGCGGCAGCGGCGCGGGCTTTCGGGCGCTCGGCGGGAAGTTCGACGTGGAGTTCGTCGGTGGTTTCAAGGGCCACGGCGCGTTCGACGGTGTTTTCCAACTGGCGGACATTGCCCGGCCACTCATAGCCGCACAGGGAATCGAGCGACGGCGCATTGACTCGCAGGATGCTGCGGCCCGCCGCGCTGGCGTATTTTTTC
>Ga0210395_10000569_pt1 | contig 28577 bp, 21 predicted proteins | sample IncBWH4OmetaG_FD_150861 | JGI IMG/M metagenome (GOLD analysis project Ga0210395, IMG submission 150861) | Forest soil microbial communities from Barre Woods Harvard Forest LTER site, Petersham, Massachusetts, United States - Inc-BW-H-4-O ... | reverse complement strand
CCTCTTCCGCCGCCGTCACCGATTTCCGGGGCCATCAAGCCGTTCTCGAAGATTTTCTTGCCGCTATCCAACAAAATCGCGCCCCGGCCTGCGACGGCCTCGAAGGGCGCCGCAGCATCGCGCTGATCGAAGCTATCTACCGCGCTGCAAAAGCTCCCGATCGCATCTCGACCGTTGGGACTACCTAAGAGACTCTGTCCAAGGATGTACCCCCACCCCCGGTGTTTTTTGTAAGAGTGGCAAACAAAGGACTTATGCTTGACGCGGCACGTAAGAGTGGCAAATGCAGGACTTAAAGTGGCTGGATTTTCAGTGAGTTGCGAGTGGCCTGTAAGAGTGGCAGGGAAAGGAGTTACGGAAGGGGAGGCAAAGGAAGCAAAGGAAATAAAGGAATTAAAGGAAGTAGAGGAAATAAAGGAAGTAAAGGAGAAGGGCGGGTGTTGCTTTGCGTGCGTGTGATGAGGTGCGGGTAGTGACGAGTTGCAAAACTTTGGAGCGGAAAGGAGGGACCCCCTCCCCGGTTTTTTGTAAGTGTTGATTCTAGGGGAGTTGAAGTGGAGTGGAATCAACACTTGTAGAAGTGTTGATTTTGAACGGGTTGGGGCAGGACAGTTTTTATAAAATAGTAATCTGGGAGGAACGGAAGATTTTTGTGGAGTTTGAAGGACCGCGCGGCGGGGACGCATAAGCGACGCGGGCACAGAAAGGTCAGGCGCCCGAATCAATCGAGAACAGTGTAACACATTATTACTATTTGTCAAGAATAAACTGTAAGTCGTTTGTTTGGTGCAAGTTGATGGGAGATGCTCAGAATAACAAGCGGAGATGAGTCAGCTACAGCAGTCACGCTCTGAGACGGTCGGCAGTCTGGCGCTCCTCTTCCAGGCCTTCAAAACTGTACCGTAGCGGGGAAACACCGTGCTTCGCGGCGAAATCCATGAAAGCCGCGACTGGCGTCTGACACAGCTCGGCAGGACGCCCCAGCGAGATTTTATCCTCGCGATAAAGTTCAAGGGCCAGCAGTCGAGCGGCTTCCTGGGAGAGGCTGCCTTCCTTTAAATTCGCGGCCCTTACAAGTTCCGAGGGCAGTTTTACATCCACGGTTTCCATACATCCAAATTACGACACCGGTTGTGGTTTGTCATGCCTTATCGAGGGAGGAGGGCGGAAAGCCCACCCTTTCCTAAACCAAACCCGAAAGGGTAGGCCATCCCGACAGAAAAAGACAAAGTCAAAATCGTCTAGGCGAGTTAAGGATGTCCCAACCCGCCCATTGTTCGTGGTAAATCTGATGTATGAAAAATCGGGGATTTCTTAGCACGTCTTAGCACGGCGTAGTGGGCTAATTGTCCCTTGATTTCAGGACAAACGCGTGTCGTACCCTGCTGAAATGAAACAAAGACCACATGCTTCTGCTGATTGACTTAAATCCACGTCTATCAAAAATTTCACCGACACGGTCTTCGTCAAAAAGGTCTTCCACTCGTTCGTTCTCAAACATCCCTCGCACAAGTTGTGAGAATTCTTCGTCGGGGACTCGCCCGCTCGCATCACTTAAATTCACTACTAAGGCTGGTTTGGATAGGATTTGTCGGAGAAAGTTTGGTTTGTATTCGTACACCGCAGCTTGCAGTCTGATGCGAAACTCTATTGGAGTGAACTCAAGAAACACATCTTCGTCGTCGAGACCAACATCAGTAGGAATCTTTATGCGTCGTTGAATGCTCGCAAGGGAGACGAAATACACTCTCTTGTTGAAGTGATTTACTACACGCATAGGCGTAACCGATCCTTTAAGATTTCCCCTGTTCAGCGAGGACAAACTCTAAAGCGTCTTTCAGCGAGGGGTTGACCCAAAACGAATCCATTACGCCTCCGCCCCACGGCCCTACAGGGGGTTCAGTGTCGCGGCGATGCATGATGAGACCACACTTCGTACCTTTTTGGGCGAGAGCATCGTAGAGGATTCTTTGGTCGAAGCCAGATTCACGCAGCGTTGCTGCGTTGACTTCACCCTTGTCAAAGACGAACCGCACCACATCTTTCTCTTCCGGTGTGAACTGCTGCCAATCCTTCTGTACCTGTTCCCGCCTCCGCTGCTCCGTTGGCGATACGGCTGTTTCGCGTTCGAGAGCGGCACATCTTCCTATGCAATCTTGAATGACTCCGAGTTGCTCGCCGTAGATTCGGGGAGGCGTTAACACGATGAAGCTCCAGAGGGCTTCGAGCAAGAACACTCCGAGATAGACCCCTGCGATAATGGCGAGGCTGATCCACATCTCGGTGGGTGGAGTCTGAGCCGTGCGTCTCCAAAGGAACTGCACTATGGAAACAAGGATGCCCGGGATTGCGCGGTAGAGTGAAAAGAATTTGGGCTTGACGCGGTGACGCCGGACTTCAAGCCAATACATCCGCCAAGGGTACGACGGCGTCGGAGGATTGACTGGCGTGGACATTGCGCGCGTATCATACGGGGACTACACGGATACGGCAATGGAGGCCGCCGTGGTAGACTCCGCCCCATGCCCAAGTCAAGCGAACTCTGCGATTGCGGTCACTCCTACAAACAACATCGGAGCAAGGGTGGGGAGTGCCTTGTCATGGACTATAAGGGTATAGACACCGAGGCGACCGGAGAAAAGGGCGAGACAGCAATCGTGGATAACGGAACAATCTGCGGGTGCGAAAAGTTCCACTCCCGAAGAGCCAAAGTCAAGGTAAGCAAGAAATAAGAACGCCGCCCGGAAGGTTCTAAGAACCGGACGGCGTTTCGATGTAGCTACACTTATGGTTTTCGTACTACCGGAACCTGATGACCTGCTATCAGGTTCTTATTCTCCGGTGTCAAATATGGAAAGTGAAATTCGCCGTCTGCAACCCATGAGATGCTGTCTTCAATTCGCGGCAGCACGTCCTTCAGTACTTCATCATGCGGATATAGATACCACTCGCCCTCTGCACAAAAGGCTATGTAGAGGTCTTTCCCAATATATTTTTTGTCGAAGCTAAATCTACCCTTCAACTGCACTCTAACGGTTTCGCCGTCTATATGTAGCGCTATAAAATCGGCTCCATTCCAATCGTCGCTCAATCTCAAGCTCACGTAGCCGTAGTCCGCTAGGATCGCCGCTATTTTGTAGAAGTTGTAATTTTCTTTCTGCCTCGCATTGAGGTTGCCGTATTCGATCTTGTTTAGGGCGAGGCTCATGCCGAGATACTAGCACGGTGGCAGCGTGTAGAGTTCATGGCTTGTCCGCGAGGAACTGCGTGATCTTCGGCTTGAGTGCGCGGAACTCTTCGATTGTCTTGCGACGCTCGTTGCTGCCTCGATGCGCGTCTTCAGCACCGGAAGAATTTCCAATTAAACGCTCGAGCTGTGGATGGCGTCGCAGACGGCGGAGGTGACTTCTCGTGTCGTGGCTTTGCCGCCGAGATCGGGAGTGTGGAGACCGGAGGCGGTGACGCGTTCGACGGCTTGCATCAATCGCAGGGCGGCATCTTTTTCGCCGAGATGCTCGAGCATCATGGCGGCGGTCCAAAACGCGCCGATGGGATTGGCGATGCCTTTACCGGTGATGTCGAAGGCGGCTCCGTGGATGGGCTCGAACATGGAAGGGAAACGGCGTTCGGGGTCGAGGTTGGCGGTCGGGGCGATTCCGAGACTGCCGGCGAGGGCGGCGGCGAGGTCGGAGAGGATGTCGGCGTGAAGATTTGTGGCGACGATGGTGTCGAGGCTCGCCGGCTTACCGACCATGCGAGTGGTCATGGCGTCGACGAGCATTTTGTCCCATGTTACGTCCGGAAACTCGTTTGCTACATCGGCGGCGATTTCGTCCCACAGGACCATGCCGTGACGCTGAGCGTTGGACTTGGTGACGACCGTTAGTAGCTTGCGTGGCCGCTGCTGGGCAAGTCTGAATGCGAATCGCATGATGCGTGTTACGCCCCGGCGAGTGAAGATGGAAGTTTCCGTGGCGACTTCCTCGGGAAAACCGCGGTGGGCGCGGCCGCCTTGGCCGGCGTACTCGCCTTCGGTATTTTCGCGCACGATGGCCCAGTCAAGATCGGCCGGCTTGCAATCGCGTAGGGGAGATGAAAGGCCTTGCAGGATGCGCGTGGGGCGAAGATTCACGTACTGATCGAAACCCTGGCAAATCGCTAGGCGCAATCCCCAAAGCGTGACGTGGTCGGGGACATCGGGGGCACCGACTGCGCCAAAATAGATCGCACTGAACGGCCGCAAGAGTTCGAGTCCGTTTTGCGGCATCATCGTGCCGTGTTTTTTGTAGTAGCCGGAGCCCCACGGAAACTTTTCTACTTTCAGCTGAAAAGCGCCGACTTTTTGGGTGAGCACCTGCAAAACTTCGAGGCCGGCGGCAATCACTTCGGGGCCGATGCCATCCGCGGGGATGGCGGCAATGGAGTACTCTCGCATTTCAACTCCTGGAGCAGATTTGTTGAGGTGATGTCAATGAAAGCCCACGTTCCACCAGCGCCGCTTGCCACGAGCGCGGTAATTCCAAGCGAAGAAGGCTGCGTTCCTTTTTTCTGAATACTGCGCGGTGCGAATATTGTGCCGCGAACAGCCAAAATGATGCAGGATACCTCCGCCGATCTCTGCGTTCTTGTGAATCGAGGGAAGATGGACGTCACACCGACGGACCCAGCAGTCGCCGAGCGCGCACGAAAACGAATCGCGTGGCGCCTCCTTCCCTTTCTCTTCCTGCTTTATATCATCGCTTTCCTGGACCGCATGAATGTGGGCGCCGCGGCGCTGCAAATGCCGGGCGACCTGGGCTTTAACGACAAAGTGGTCGGCCTGGGAGCCGGGATGTTCTTCATCGGATACGTGGTGCTGGAAATTCCCGGCGCGTTGATCGCCGAACGAGTGAGCGCGCTCCGCTGGATTGCCCGCATCATGATTTCCTGGGGAATCATAACCGCGCTGATGGCGTTTATCCACACGGCGCGGGAATTTTATTTGGTGCGCTTTCTTGTGGGAGCTGCAGAAGCAGGATTCTTCCCTGCCGTCATTGTGTATGTGTCGCACTGGTTCCGGTATCAGGACCGTGCTAAAGCGATCGCTGTTTTTTACGCGGCGAGTCCGCTCTCCTACGTCGTAGGCTCTCCTCTGGCTGGTTTATTGCTGGGAATTACTTGGTTCGGATTGCGGGGATGGCGATGGCTATTCATATTGGAAGGCGTTCCCGCGGTCGTGTTCGGCGTGATCACGATTTTTTACCTGACCGATTGGCCGCGAGAAGCGAAGTGGCTCCTACCGGTCGAACGGGACTGGATTAACGGCCAGTTGGAGAATGAAAAACAGGCTAAGCGGAAGATCCGTTCTTACACCGTTTGGCAGGCATTTGCGCAACGCGACGTTATTCTGCTGACCTTGTGTTACTTCTGTGCGACGACAGGAGGTTATGGAGTCGCGTTTTGGCTGCCGAGCATTCTGAAGCGGCTTTCCGGGCAGAGCGACATGCGGGTCACATTGTTCGCCGCGCTACCGTATCTTGGCGGCTTTTTGGTCCAACAACTGAACGGGTGGCATTCGGACCGGACCTTGGAGCGGCGTTGGCATGCAGCCGTTGCGATTTTCCTTTGCGGAGTTTCTCTGTTGCTAGCGGTGATTTATGGTTCGAGTCTCACGATCGCGGTCGCTCTGTTCTGCCTCGTGGGGGCAGGCTATTACTCATTCCATCCCTGTTTTTGGGCTGTCCCGACCGCGTTCTTGAGTGAATCCGCCGCAGCTGCTTCCATTGGATTGATTAATTCGGTGGGTAATCTTGGAGGATTTTTTGGACCGATGATCATGGGATATCTGGTCAGCCGCACCCATTCCTTCCGCGCGGGACTGCTGTATTTGGTTGGGAGCTTGTGCCTTTCGGGAGTCTTAATGCTCGCTGTTGGCGCAGGAAAGCGTCCACTCCATCAGAGCAGTGAAGCAGCCGCAAGTTAGAAGTAAGAGCGGCCCATTTCCGAAGGCCCCCCCTACACATGCCCACGGGTGACAAGATTCGGGGCAGAGATGTGAATTAGATCTTCAATGGATTTCTGGCTCAGGGATTGGCGCGGTGCCTTCCAGGAAATCGAAGTCGCAGCCTTCGTGAGCTTGCTTGATGTGCTGCATGAAGAGTTTGCCGTAGCCGCGGGGATAGATGCTTTCTTTAGGGCGCCAGGCCGCGCGACGACGCGCGAGTTCATCTTCGCTTACGCGCATGTTCAGTTGGCGGGCGGGGACGTCGAGTTCAATGATGTCGCCTTCTTTAAGCAGAGCGAGTGGCCCACCCACGAAGGATTCTGGGGAGACGTGAAGGACGCAGGCACCATAACTCGTGCCGCTCATGCGCGCGTCGGAAATACGGACCATGTCGCGGACGCCGGCCTTTAGAAGTTTTTGCGGAAGCTGGAGATTTCCCCACTCGGGCATTCCGGGGGCACCCTTTGGACCTGCGTTGCGCAGAACCAGAACGCTATTCGCGTCTACGTCGAGGGCCGGATCGTCGAGACGGGCGTTCATTTCGTCGAAGCTGTCAAAGACGACCGCGCGGCCGGTGTGCTTGAGAAGCCTGGGCTCGGCAGCCGAGGCTTTGATGACTGCGCCGTTGGGAGCGAGATTGCCGTAGAGAATGGCTAGGCCGCCGGAAGCGAGCACAGGATTGTCGAGACTTCGAATTACATCGGAGTTATAGATTTCGGCACCGGCAATATTTTCGCCGAGGGTTTTTCCAGTGATGGTCGGGCAAGTTAAATCCAAGTGGGGCGACATGGCTTTAAGCAGCGCTGGCAAACCACCTGCGTAATAGAAATCTTCCATCAGGTATTTGCCGCTCGGACGAATATTCGCGAGCATAGGCGTCTTCTTCGAAAATTGGTCGAAGCGTTCGAGAGTAATCTTTATTCCTGCGCGCCCGGCCATGGCTAGCAAGTGGATGACCGCGTTGGTCGAGCCGCCGAGGGCAAAGACAGCAGCAATCGTGTTGTTGAAGGAAGTTTCGCGCAAGAGGTCGCGCGGCTTCAGGTCTTCCCAAACCATTTCCACGATGCGGCGGCCAGAGCGATTGGCCATTTTGGGATGATTCGCATCGACCGCGGGAATCGAGGTCGCGCCGGGAAGAGTGAAACCGAGCACTTCGGTCAGGCTGGTCATGGTAGATGCCGTACCCATCGTCATGCAGGTTCCAGCGGAGCGGGCAATGCCATTTTCGATCTCGGTCCAGGCTTGCAGATCGATGTTGCCTGCGCGGCGCTCGGCCCAGTATTTCGAGACGTCGGAGCCGCTGCCCAGGATTTGGCCGCGCCAATTGCCGCGGAGCATCGGCCCTGCGGGAACATAGATCGCGGGGAGATTCATGCTGATGGCGCCCATTAAAAGTGCAGGCGTGGTTTTGTCGCAGCCGCCCATCAGCACGCAGCCATCGGCGGGATAGGAGCGCAAGAGTTCTTCTGTCTCCATCGCCAGCAGGTTGCGATACATCATGGTTGTGGGCTTCTGAAAAGTTTCGCCGAGGGTGAATGCGGGCATTTCGACGGGGAAACCGCCGGCCTGCCACACACCCTTTTTCACGTCTTCCGCGCGCTGGCGAAGATGGCTGTGGCAGGGATTGATGTCGCCCCAAGTGTTTATGATCGCGATGACGGGCTTTCCGGCGTAGTCGGCTTGCGTGCAACCCATGGAAGCGGCGCGCGAACGGTGACCGAAGGAGCGGAGATCGTCGGGGCCATACCAGCGATAGCTTCTCAATGACTTGGAATCTTTTGGCGGCACAGAATTCCTTTCGAAACTTTGGGAGTGTATGGAAACAACCGTAGAACTTTGAAGCCGTTCGGTCAACCGGATTTGATCTTTCGAAACTACGCTTGCTGGATACGGCACGCGCGGTTTGTGGTTTAATCTTTTGCGCTGTTGATGCGACGACGATGAGAAACGACACTATTCTAGTTCTGGCCAATCCGGCTGAGCCGCAGCTTGCGATGTTGAAGCATCTCGCCGACGTGAAAATTGTCGTCGGCAATTCTGCCGAAGTATTTGAACAAGAGGCTGTTCATGCCACCGTTCTCTTCAATTGGTCGGGATCGCTTGCGCTGTTCAAACAGGTGTTCGAAATGTGCTCAAATTTACTTTGGGTGCATTCCCGATCGGTGGGACTCGAGAGAACGCTGTTTCCGGAACTGATCGAGAGTGCCGTGCCGCTAACCAATGGAGCTGGAGTGTTTAGCGCATCGTTGGGCGAGTTTACGCTTGGGGCGATTTTGTATTTCGCGAAAGATTTCCGGCGGATGATCCGGAATCAGATGGCTGGCGCGTGGGAGGCGTTCGACGTGGAATGGGCTTCGGGGAAGACAGTGGGAATTGTTGGTTATGGAGACATTGGACGGGCGATTGCGGAGAGGGTGCTTGCGATGGGAATGAACGTGCTCGCGGTGAGGCGGCATGCTTCAGCTTCGCGGAGTGCGGATCCGCTGGTTGCCGAGACTTATCCGCCCGAACGCCGACTCGAAATGATTTCGCGCTGCGACTATGTGGTTGCCGCAGCGCCTCTGACCTCAGAAACTCGCGGAATGATTGGCAAGGCGGAATTTGCAGCGATGAAACCGACAGCGGTGGTGATCAATGTCGGGCGCGGGCCGGTGATCAATGAGGAGGCGATGATTAGCGCGCTTTCAAGCGGCCGGATTAAAGGCGCCGCTCTGGACGTCTTCGATCACGAGCCGCTGCCGGCGGGTCATCCGTTCTACAAACTGGAGAACGTTTTGCTTTCTCCGCATTGCGCCGACCATACTCCGGATTGGCTGGACAACGCGATGAAATTTTTCATCGAGCAGTATGAACTATTCCGGAGGGGCGTGGCGTTGCTCAATGTGGTGGATAAGAAATTGGGGTATTGAGCGACGGGTTTAGCCGGAGCCAACAGCACCGCATCAGAAGGTGTTCAATGTAGGAGAGCAGGGCGGGGCAAGGCCCGCCCCTATACAGGAGATTCGGCACGGCCGACGTTACTTTCCCGTGTAGCTGATGCGCCAGATGGATTTCGAGCCGTCATCGGTGACGAGGAGCGAGCCATCGGGAGCGACAGTTACGCCCACAGGTCGTCCCCAAACGTGGCCATTGTCCACGACAAAGCCGGTCATGAAATCTTCGTATTCGCCGGTGGCATGTCCCGTTTGATGCAGTGGCACGCGAATGACTTCATAGCCTACGCGCACCGAGCGATTCCAGGAACCATGCTCGGAAGCGAAAATATCGCCCTGGTATTCGGCCGGAAATTGTTTGCCGTTGTAAAAAGTCAGTTCCAGCGAGGCATTGTGCGGGTTGAGGATGACATCCGGTGTGATAACTTTGTCCTTTAGCTCGGGATGCTTGCCTTCGTGGCGCGGATCTTGATGGCGGCCCATGTACCACCAGGGCCAGCCGTAGAAGCCGCCTTCCTGGACGTGCGTTATGTAATCCGGAACGAGATTGTCGCCAAGAGCGTCGCGTTCGTTCACGGAGCACCATGGCTCGCCAGTCTTGGGATTGATGGCCAAGCCAACGCAATTGCGGATGCCGTAGGCGTAGACGCGCATCGCGGAACCATCGGGATTGAACTCAAGGACATCGGCGCGATTCTTTTCAGCGGGCGTGGTGTCGGGGTCGTCGATATTCGACGCTGAACCTACAGAGACCAACATTTTCTTGCCATCGGAAGTGAACTGAATGTCGCGTGTCCAGTGGCCGTTGCCGCTTGGGACATCGGCAATGTGTTCCGCAGGGCCGCTGGCTTTCAAGTCTCCGTTCTTGTAAGGAAATCGCACAACCGAGTCCGTATTTCCAATGTATATCCATTGCGGGTCCGGACCCGGCGGATAAAAGTTGATGCCGAAGGGACGGTTCAGACCGGTGGCAAAGGTCTCTGACTGCGTGGGCTTGCCCTCATCGGTGATTCCGCGGAAGACTCGAATGGTGCCTGCGCGGCTCTCGGTGACGAAGAAATCGCCGTTGGGAGCGGTGCGAATGAGCCGTGGCTCATCGAGGTCGGCAGCATAGAGCTCGACTTTGAAGCCAGCAAGAACTTTCGGCCAGGCGTCCTTTGGGCGAGGCACGAGTTGCGGGGCATTGCCAGACGACGCCGTGGCGAGTGGATCGGGCAGATCCTTTACAGTGATCTTGCGAATCTTGCCAGGCTCTTCAAATCGGTAGTCGGTGAATGGTGGTTTGGGCGGTGGCGCTTTGGCGGCAGTTGCGACGGCTTCGTAGGCGGAAAGCGGCACGCGGGGAGAACCGGGTTTGAGGGTGCCGAGGACGCGGAGGTAGTTAACGATTTGCCATCTCTGCTCTTCCGGTAGGCTCTCCCAGGAGGGCATGCCGTTGTTCACATCGCCCTTGGTGATGTACCAGAAGAGCTCGCCATCGCTGGCACTCTGGGCCTTGCCAGTGGCTAACGCAGGAATGTTTCCCGTGCCTTCTCCGTTTTGCCCATGACAGGCGCCGCAACGCTGAACATAATCGGCCCTGGCGGAGGCCGGGTGCTGGCCCTCGAAGGGATTCTTCTGCTGCTTAACGGATAGCGGGGCGTCGTGGAATGTCGGAGTCGTCGGCGTCTGAGCAAGGGATCGAACAATCAGAATAAGAGACATCAACGCGCTAGTTGCCAGAGAAGTTGTGATGGTGCGAGCGTTCGATTTCAAGATGTTCTTTACCTCCTAGGGCGTCCTTGGTTGAGTTGGCTTTCCGGCGAAAGACCGACATGGCTGGAGAGCGAAGCTTGGCTCGATGAATGGAGGAGACATTTTTCACGCATTGCGCCAGCTCGCGGTACTTTTGGGCATGGCTATTTTGCCATGCCACTCCCAACTTGCACAAACGCATGCCCGCGTTGCTGCTTGTTCGTTTTTGCGAAAATGCCGCCGGGAGGTGCTGGGGAAGCAGGTTGAGGATCAATGACGTGAGCACAATGCAAATTCGGCGTGCAGTTCTACTTCGCGCTGGGATAGACTTGGATGCTGCTAGAATCCGGCGGGAACCGGGATTCGAGGAAACAACCAATTTGGCGGATTCGAGTTCCAAGAATCTAGTTTGACGGGCTAACGCACGAACGATTCCTGAGTCATTAGAGGTTATGGGTCCTAAAACCCCACACCGCGGCAAGCCCAATATCCTTCTTCTTCGTATCGCTTCTGTATTGCTAGTCGTGGCTATCCCCTTTCTTTTTATACATTTCCGGCAAGGACGGCCTTCGGCAGATCGGGCCGATTCCATCGTCAGAGTCGAGCGAAAGAACCTTTCGCAGACATTGCGGTTGAATGGAACGACGCAGGCTTCGCGGTCTTTTGTTGTGCTTGCCCCGAAGCTGGAAGGGGCGCAGGTGGGCTCAATGGTCATTACGAAGCTGGTCCCTGCGGGCACGCACGTCACGAAAGATGACGTCCTGGTGGAATTCGATCCACAGGCGCAGACGAAAGACTACCTCGATAAAAAGAGCACGTACGACAACCTGGTGAGCCAGGTGGCGCAGAAGCAGACGGATGAGGAAATCGCGCGTGCCAAAGACGATACGGCGATGAAGCAGGCCGAGGATGAATTGAAGCGGGCGCAACTGGAGATTCAGAGAAACGAGGTTGTTTCGCGGATCGACGCCGAAAAGAATCAGGAAGCGGTGGATGAGGGGCAAGCGACACTGAAACAGCTCAAGGAAACTTACCAGTTAAAGCGAGCGGCGGCAGCGGCGGCGATAAAGATCCTTGAGATTCAGCGAGATCGCGCGAAGGAAGCGATGCGCTACGCTCTCGCGAATGCGGCAAAGATGACGGTGCACTCGCCCATGGCCGGAGTCGTGGTTTACAACACCATCTGGCTTGGAGGGCGGATGGGCACAGTGCAGCAGGGAGACCAGGTGCGGCCGGGGGTGCCGTTTCTGCAGGCGGTCGATCCGTCAAGGATGGAAGTGCGCGTCGAGCTGAACCAAGTGGATCTGCTGAAAATCCTTCCAGGCCAGAAAGCGGTAATGCATCTCGATGCGTATCCGGGGCTGACACTTCCGGCGGTGCTCGATGAACTCTCACCACTCGGGCACACGGGACAGTTTACGGAAATGGTGCGGTCGTTCACCGCGCGTTTCCTGGTGCAAGGAAATGACCCAAGGCTTTTGCCGGACCTTTCTGCGGCAATGGACCTGGATCTTGGGACGGAATCGAATGTCCTGGTGGTTCCGTACCAGAGTATTGGGACGGAATCGGGGCATTCGTTTGTCTGGCTGAAAAACGGAAGCGGTTTTGAGAAGCGCACGGTGAAAATTGGGCGGCGGAACGACCTGAACGCTGTGGTGGAATCCGGATTGGCAGAAGGAGATGTGATCCGAAGGGATGCTAACGAAGACCCCGGTGCAGCGGAGCGGCCATGAGCGGCGGAAGTCAGAAATCCAAAACCAGAAAGAAAGTGATCCTTGGCGCGGCCGTCCTGGTGATTGGCGGGCTGGTGTTTGGGGCTTTCCGGCTGGCGAATTCAGCGGTGAATTTCCCGATGACGGATGTGAAGCGCAAGGAATTCGTGGATTACCTGGAGATTAAGGGCGAGGTGAAAGCGATTCGCTCGGCGGTGATTGCGGCACCTTACGGCGCTGGGGATTTGCAGATTTTGAGGCTCGTCGACAACGCCACGAAAGTGAAGAAAGGCGATTTTTTGGTGGAGTTCGACGCGACCACAGTGAAGCAGAAGCTGGCGGAAGATCAGTCCGCGGTCAAATCCGCGGAAGCGGAGATTCAACAATCACGCGCGGCGGCGCGTTTGAAGGAAGAGCAGGATGTGACCGACGTAATGACCGCGAAATACGATACCGAGAAAGCGCGGATGGATGCGAGCAAACAGGAAATTCTTTCGGTGATTGAGGGCGAGCAAGCCAAACTGAAACTCGCGGATGCGGAGCAAAAACAAAAGGAGACCGAAGCCAAGCTGAAAGCGGATCGCGCGGCAGCGGTTTCCGATCTCGCCAGTAAGAAGCAGAAGCATGACCAGGCTGCCTTCCAAGTGGAGCTGGACCAGCGCGCCCTGGATTCCCTTACGTTGCGAGCTCCGCTCGACGGCGTTGTGGCGCTGCAAAATCATTGGCAGCCACAAGGCAGCCCTACGACCTTCAAACCGGGCGACCGAGCGTGGCCTGGCGCAGCGATAGCGGAGCTTCCCGATGGTTCTGCGCTGAAGATCTCGGCGCGCGTGGAAGAGGCAGAAAGAGGGCAGCTGAAATTGGGACAGACGGCCAGCGTGCGGCTGGACGCGCTTCCGGACCGGAATTTCGACGGGCATGTCGACACGATCAGCCCTACGGCCAGTTTGGACTTTGGCGCGGGATGGCCAGTGCCGCGAAATTTTGCGGTGGATCTGGGCTTGGCAGGGAGCGATGCGCGGCTCACGCCTGGAATGGGAGCGACTGTTCGCATTGCGGTGGATCGCGTTTCCGATGGAATTGTTATTCCAACGAATGCTCTTTTCAGGAAGGCGGGACGAACCGTTGCGTATGTGCGGCGGGGATCAAAATTCGAGGAAACACCAGTGGAAGTGTCGAGGCAGAGCGGCGACGAGGCTTTGATTGCCAAGGGATTGCAACCGGGCGAGCGGTTAGCCCTGAAGGATCCGACGCTTGCGAAATAAGAAATTCATGGTGAGCAAGGGAAGAACGCGTGCGGCGGCATTTCTCCTGGCACTGGCGCTGGGCGGGAGCAGTATTGCATGCCGGCAGACCACGGTGATTGCCAGCGATGCGGAAATTCCGACCGCGACGGTGAAGGAGGTTGATTTGCAACTCAAAGTATTCACGAAGGGCGCGTTGCACACCGAACAATCGAGAGTCGTTTCGGCGCCGCCGATTGCTGGAGGCACGCTGCAGATCATCCAATTGGCTGCTGCTGGAGCGCAGGTGCACGCCGGGGATGTGGTGCTCGAGTTTGACCCTAGCCAGCAAGAGTACAACCTGGCACAAAACCGCAGCGACCTCGAGCAAGCCGACCAGGAGATCGTGAAGGCGAAGGCAGATGCGGCGGTCCAGACGGCGGAAGACCAGACAGCGCTCTTGAAAGCCAAATACGCCGTGCGCAAAGCGGAACTTGAGGTCAGCAAGAACGAACTGTTGAGCCAAATCGATGCGCAGAAAAATGTTCTCGCGCTCGAAGAAGCCAAGCGCGCCTTGACACAGCTTGAACAAGACATACGGTCGCACGGCGCGTCCAATGATGCGGCGCTGGCGATCAGCCAAGAGAAGCATCATAAGGCACAGTTGGCGATGGATCAGGCGGAGCGAAATATAAAGAATATGCGGATAGCCTCACCGATCGATGGGCTAATGGTCATCCACGGCAACCGCGATTCCACTGGAGGATTCTTCATGGATGGGATGACGCTTCCGGATTACCACGTCGGGGATCAGGTAAACCCAGGCAGTTCGATTGCGGAAGTGATCGACAGCTCTCGACTGGAGATTTCGGCTCAGGTGGGCGAAACGGACCGCACGAATCTCAAGACAGGACAGTCCGTGGATATAAAAGTGGATGCGCTGCCAGGCGAGTCCTTTACCGGGAAAGTGCGAACGGTTGGAGGAGCCACGGCCCGCGAATTCTGGGACGACAACGCAAAGCACAAATTCGACGTGGCCATCCAACTGGATCGCGCTGATCCGCGCTTGCGGCCGGGATTCGAGGCGCAATTGAGCATTCTCGGCGATCACCTTACGAAGGCCGTGTCGCTTCCAGCAGAAGCAGTGTTTGAACACGACGGCAAGAAGATTGTGTATTGCGAGCGCGGGAGGGGATTCGAGATGCAAGAAGTGAAGGTGCGGGCGCTGAGCGAAGGACGGGCAATCCTCGAAGGAGTCCAGGTGGGAACGGTTGTCGCGCTTGTGAATCCTGACAAAAAACGCTCCGGGAAGCCCAAAGAAAGCGGCGGCGCAACTCCCAGCCTTGGTACGAGTTCCAACTAAAGCGAGTGTGGCGGCGATGAAACCTGGTTCGATGGCTCAGCCGAGATCCCTGGAGCAATGGCTGCCTGATCTTGCTTTCGGCTTGGAAAACCTGGCCAGCCATAAGTTGCGCTCCCTGCTGACCATGCTGGGAATGATTTTCGGGGTGGCAGCGGTGGTGGCGATGCTCTCGATTGGCGCCGGAGCGCAGCAGAAGGTGATGGCGTTCATTGAGCAACTGGGTGTGCGCAACCTGATCGTGGAAGCCAAAGAAGCGCGCAACGGCCAGGAGCTTCAGAAAGTCCGGAAAAACTCGCCGGGCTTGACGCTCAGCGACTACCAGATCATCCGACAGAACATGCCGAGCATCCAGGACGCGACACCGCGCAAACGGTTCACGCCGACGAAGATTCTTCCGAAGCCTCAGCAGGACACGCCCGTCGTTTACGGGGTTGAGCCTAGCTATTTGGCTATCGGGCATTTGCGCGTGACGGAAGGGCGTTTCTTCGACGCGTCAGACAATGGGGCATCCGCGCCAGTGTGCGTTTTGGGTGCGGCGGCGAAAGACAGCTTGTTTGGCGCATCTCAGGCGGTTGGAGAATACATAAAGCTCAACGAAATGTGGTGCCATGTGATTGGGATCGCCGGGCCGCAACTCGCTCCCGAATCCGACGTGTCCGGCGTTCGCACCGAAGACATGAATAACCTGGTGTATGCGCCGTTAAACTCCGTGCTCTATCGCCTGGAAGACTCGCAAAGCTGGCTCAAGGACGAAATCGACGGAATGTACCTGCACCTGGCATCTGTCGATACCAGCGTCACGGATGCGGAAGTGGTGCGCGGCATCCTTAATTCTTCACATCACGATGCGGGCGACTTCAGCGTTATCGTGCCTGCCGAGCTGCTGGCGCAGCAAAAACGCACGGAGCAGCTTTTCAACACCGTGATGGTGGCCATTGCGTCGATTTCACTTCTGGTGGGCGGAATCGGAATCATGAACATCATGCTGGCAGCCATATTGGAGCGCACGCGCGAAATTGGCGTTCGCCGGGCGATCGGCGCGAGGCGCTCGGACATCGTTCGTCAATTTGTGATCGAAGCAACACTCATTTCTTTCGCAGGCGGTCTCCTGGGGGTGGTGTTTGGGTTCGCTATGTCACGGCTAATTGCCTGGCTTGCGGGGTGGTCCACCGTGGTTACGATCAGTTCGATCCTCTTGGCTTTTTTGGTGTCCATCTCCGTGGGCTTGATATTCGGGATTTATCCGGCGGTGAAGGCCGCGCGGCTCGATCCCGTCGAGGCCATTCGGTACGAATAGTCTCTGCTGACAATCAGACGATCCAATGGGGGGTGATCGATGAGGGTGGTGCGCTTTTTGTGCGTTGCGACCTTGCTGCTTGCGGGATGCGGAGTCTCGACGCGGGCTCAGAACGCTTCGCCGTTGGAAACGGTGCTGGGTATAAGCGGAAGGCATAAACCTGCCGCGCCGTTGCTTCCGCCGCAGGGTTTGCAGGATCACGTCGTCGACGGGAAACTTGTGCTTTCCTTGGACGACAGCATACGCCTGGCCTTATCCAACAACACGGACATCCATCTGGACCACTACCAGATTGAAACCGCGGAGGACAATCTTAGGCGTGTCTACGCGCCGTTTGATCCGTTGCTGACCTCGAGTTTCAACGATCAACGGATCAAAACGCCAACCTCCACGCAACTCCAAGGGGCGTCGATTCTCGACACTTTGAGCCAGTCGACGCAGATCGGCTATTCGCAAAAATTTCAAACAGGCACAAATTTTCAAGGTTCAATCATTGCAGACAAGAGTTCGACCAACAGCTCGTTCAATTTTCTGAATCCGTCCATCGCGACAACGCTGCAGTTCACGGTGACGCAGCCTCTTTTGCGAAACCGCGGAGTCTTTCCGAACCGCGCGCCGATATTGATCGCGCAGCGCAATCTGAAACAGGCTCGCGCGTCATTTCTGGGAGAAGTGAACGGGGTCATTCTCCAGGTGGTGAGCAATTACTGGGGTGTTGTGCTGGCGCGAGAAAATCTCACCGTGCAGCAAAAATCGCTGGACGAGGCGCAGAAGAGTTACGACCACGATAAGAAGGCGCTGAGCCTGGGGGCCCTGCCTCCTTTGGACATCTATCGCTCCGAATCGCAAGTGGCGTCGCGGCGTGTTGGAGTGATTCAGGCCGAGTATGCAGTCAAGCAGGCTGAGGATCAGTTCCGCCAGGGGATCGCGGCGGACCTCGACCCAGCGACACGCGTGCTTGACCTTGATTTGACCGACCGCCCCGAGCCCTCCGGGGAACTGCCCAACGTAGATATTCCGACCGCTCTCGCACGGGCCATTGCGAACCGGCCGGAACTGGAGGCCGCGCACCAGCAGCTCGCCGTCGATGAACTGAGCGTTCGGCTTGCGCACAATGGACTCAAGCCCGACCTCGAACTCTCTGGCTTCTATGCCGGGAACGGACTGGCCGGGAACGACCCTGCCGTTGGGAATACAGGACTCGGCAACACTCTGAGCCAGTCTTTCCGTTTTGCCTTTCCGGCGTATGGCGCGGGTCTTTCGTTGACGTTGCCGGTGAGAAATCACAACGCAGAAGCTAATCTCGCCGATTCCCTTGTAAACCGCCGCCACGACCAATATCAGGAAAGAGAAACAAACCAGAGCATCTCGCTCGAAGTTACGACTGCCGTGCACTCGCTTGAGGCGGCCAAGCTCGGGATGGAAGCCGCCAAAGTAGCCGTGGATCTTGCGAAAGAGACGCTCCATGCCGACGAACGAAAGTACGAATTGGGCACGGAGCAAATCTTCTTTGTCCTGGACGCGCAAACACAACTGGCCCAAGCGGAGCTGAACCTGATTCAATCTCAGGTAAGTTTTCAACTGTCTGTCACACAGCTGGATCATGCGACAGGAGACCTGCTGGAGCATCACCACGTGCAGGTCGTGGAACCCTCAAAATGAGATTGCCGTTAGCCCCCGAAAATCGTTATACGTGATTCGACGCGGCTCGTACAAAGCCGGATATGTATGCGCGTCAAGTCCGCTGAGCGGATTTTGGAGGCGCGGGTGGGATTCGAACCCACGAATGGAGGTTTTGCAGACCTCTCCCTTGGGCCACTTGGGTACCGCGCCAAACGAACAAGTATAGCAAAAAATTTACCGCGGCCCGGAAACCGGACGGCCGCAGAGCGCGGACGCCGCGCTATTTTTTTGTGGGCGCCACGGGCGAAGTGATTTTGGCTTCGCGCAGGAAACGGGCCGATTCTTCGGGCGGCGTTGGGTTGATATAAAAGCCGGTGCCCCACTCAAAGCCGGCAACTTTGGTCAGCTTGGGGATGATTTCGATGTGCCAGTGATAATGATCGTTGATCTCTTCGCCGATCGGCGAGGTGTGAATCATGAAGTTGTAAGGAGGCCGGTCCAGAACGGCATCGAGGCGCATCAAGGTGTCCTTCAACATACGCGCCAGGCTGGCGTACATGGTGCTTTGGTTGTTCTCGTACGATGAGCCGTGAACCTTGGGGAGCAGCCACATCTCAAAGGGAAAGCGAGGAGCGTAGGGAGCGAGCGTGATGAAGTGATCGTTCTCGCCGATGACGCGTTCGCCGGTGTCGCGTTCCTGGCGGATGATGTCGCAGAAGATGCAGCGCTCTTTCTCGTCGTAGTAGTGCCACCCGCTATCTACTTCTTCGCGAACGCGGCGCGGAACGATTGGTAGAGCGATCAATTGTGAGTGGGTGTGCTCCACGGAGGCACCCGCAGCTTCACCATGATTCTTGAAGATCAGCACGTAGCGAAACCTTTTGTCGTTCTTCAGATCAAGCATACGGTCGCGGTAGGCCCACAGGACATCTTCGATCGCCCGTTCTGGCAGGGATCCCAGCGTAGCAGCGTGATCTGGCGTTTCGACGATGACCTCGTGCGCACCGACGCCGTTCATCTTGTCAAAGAGACCTTCGCCCTCCCGGTCGAGATCACCTTCAATGCCGAGAGCGGGAAATTTGTTGGGCACAACCCGAACGGTCCAGCCCGCGGTGTTCGGTCCACCGTTGCTCCGGCCATAGACAAGAATCTCCGGCGGCGTCTTGGATTCGTGGCCGGGGCAGAACGGGCAATTCCTGCCGTCTGGCAGGGGAGCGACGCTCTCGCGCAGAAAATCGTTTGGGCGCTTTCCGCGCTCGGTGGAAATAATCACCCAGCGGCCAGTAATCGGGTCTTTTCGCAACTCCGGCAAAGCAAACCTCCTCGAAAGGGGTCAAAGATTTGGGCACGGAAAAAGCCCCTGGGCTCCGATTGTACCGCGTCTGGCCGTGCTCAGGAGGCGTTCCGAAGGATTTTCCTGTGGAATCTTACATTTGTGGGCTAAAGGCGTCTTTATGCAGGCGGACGACCGGCGGCCTGCCGGGAGAATTATCGATAGCCACGACATCGAATCGGCATGGGCATTCGCGAACGCGGCGTTCCGTAAGGAAGTGTTGCGCGGTGCGAGCCAGGAGATGTTGCTTTCCCGGCGTTACGCTTAGCTCCGGCAAGGCGGACATTTCTTCGCGGACGGTCCTCGTGCGCACCTCGACGAAGGCGAGCGTCTTGCCGTCATAACCGACCATATCAATCTCCCCTTTTGAAGCTCGAGGAGTGAAATTGCGCGCCACGAAAATGTAGCCGTGGCGGCGGAGATACCAGTAGGCGTAAGTTTCGCCGCGAATGCCAGTTTGGCGAGCTTCGTGTTTTCTTGCTTCGGGAGACACAGCTTCGCCATCGCGCAATCCTTTTCGCGCAGCCCAGCAGATTGCCTGAAAAATCAATCGCGAAACAATCGGCATCGACTCTCCGCGGAAAGAAGCGTTATCAAGCGCAGTATAAACAAAAAACCCGTGGCTGCCATAAAACTTTTGCGGCAGCCACGGGAGTTTCCAAAGTAAGTTTTGTTGGCGCCCCGAACTCTGCGGGAGCGCGTTAGCCTATCTTCTCCGCTTCGCGAATGCACTCTTCGAGAGTGCGAACGGCATAGTCGGCTTGTTCTTCGTCGATGAGAAGCGACGGCGACAACCGTACGGTGTTTTCGCCAGCGCCAAGGATGCACAGGCCTTTGTGGAAAGCGAGGTCGACGATGGCATTGCGCAAGTCCGCGGCTTTTTCCTTGGTGCGCTGATCCCGGACAATTTCAATGCCGATCATCAAGCCGCGCCCACGAACGTCCCCCACGATCTTGAACTTCTTCGTCCAATCGGACAGACGGCCGAAAAGGTACTCGCCCATGCGGCCGGCATTCGCGAGGTACTGGCTCTCGATCAAATCCGCAGTCGCCAGAGCCGCCGCGATACAAACAGGATTTCCGCCAAACGTAGTTCCGTGCGCGCCCGGTTTCCAGTTCATGATGCTGGCTGGCGCGAAGATTGCGCCGAGTGGCATGCCGCTGGCGATGCCTTTGGCGCTGCAGATGATGTCCGGTTCAATTCCGGCGTATTGATGCGCCCACCATTTTCCGGTGCGGCCCATGCCGGACTGCACCTCGTCCGCGATGAGCATGATGCCGTGCTTGCGACAAATGCGCTGCAGCTCCTGCAAGAAGAAATTCGGAGCAACGACGTACCCGCCTTCACCCTGAATCGGCTCGATGATGATGCCCGCGACTTCCTCTGGGTCAAAAAGGCGTTTGAAAATCTGCTGCTCCAGTTGCTCGAGAATTTCCGCGCCACAAGTTTCTGCGGTGTGGCCGTGAGCGCAGCGATAGGCGTAAGGAAAAGGAATGTGCTCGACGCCAGAGAGCAAAGCGCCGAAACCTTTGCGCTGCGTGGATTTTGAAGCAGTCAGCGAGAGTGCGCCCATGGTACGACCGTGAAAGCAGCCATAGAATGCAATCATTTTGTCGCGTTTGGTGGCATAACGGGCCAGCTTGATCGCGCCTTCAATGGCTTCGGCACCGGAATTGGTAAAGAAAGCCTTTTTCGGAGCGGTCCCGGACAAGGTGTTCACAAGTCGCTCGGCGAGGCGCGGCATGCTCTCGTAGTAAAAATCCGTGCCGGACATGTGGATAAGCTCGGCGGCCTGCTGTTGAATGGCGGCTACGACTTTGGGATGGCAATGCCCTGTCGAACAGACGGCAATACCTGCGGCGAAATCCAAAAAGGAATTGCCATCCACATCTTCAATAATTGCGCCGTGGCCCCGCTTGGCGACAAGCGGGTAGTCCCGCGTATAAGACGGCGACATGAATTTTGCGTCGCTTTCCACAACGCGCCTGGCGTTGGGACCGGGCAGTGCGGTGATCAGCCTCGGTAATTTTGTTTCCGCTGTGGCAATCATCTCTTCCTCCTGGGGAAAATGGTCAGCAGTTAATGTGGATGGGCTGGCGCAAAGCAGGTTTGTGTGCGTACACCAATACCGAGTACACGCCCTGCCAGGAGAGAGATTGCTTAGTCTACGCCGAAGAGGTTGGGACGCAGCTCGGCCGGAGAGAAATTGCCGGGGAACCGATAGAGATTAGAGAGTTTCATTTGCGTTTCCAACGGACGCTGCCGTCCTTTGCATCTTCAATCAGTATACCACGATCCGCGAGTTCTTTGCGGATGCGATCGGAGGCGGCGAAGTCGCGCCGCTGGCGCGCAGCCTGACGATCGGCAATGAGTTTGTCGATTTCGGCGTCGCTCGGGCCGCTCTCGGCAGCGCCGAAACCTAGCGCGCGGAACTTTTCCGCATCGTTGTCCTCCATAATGGCAAAGACGCGGTCGAAGTTAGCGAGGAATTCCTGGGCGGCGGCTACGTCTCCCTGGCGGAAATCGCCTTTGTCCATGGCGATATTCGTTTCGCGCAGGAGATCGAATGCGGCAGCAAGCGCGCGGGCCGTGTTCAGATCATCGGAAAGTCCTGCGTCGAATTCTTCCGCGGCTTCCTTGACGCGGGCGGCCATCCCCTTCTGCTTTCCCGCCGGAAATTTCCCCTGGCCCAGGCGCGCGGCGAAATTGCGAAGGCGCTCGACAGAACTTGCCGCTTGCTGCAATCCGTCAAACGTGAAATTGAGCTGCTTGCGGTACGGCACGCTGGCCAGCGCAAAACGCAGCGCCGAAGGTTTGTATCCCTTGGCAAACAAATCGCGCAGCGTAAAGAAATTGCCGAGCGACTTGGACATCTTCTCGCCTTCGACGAGCAGATGCTCGGAGTGCATCCAGTAGCGCACGAAGGGCTTCCCTGTCGCAGCTTCGCTCTGCGCAATTTCGTTTTCATGATGAGGAAATGCAAGATCGATCCCGCCAGTGTGAATATCCAGCGTCTCGCCGAGATATTTCATGGCCATCGCGGAGCATTCGATGTGCCAGCCAGGCCGGCCCTTGCCGATCGCCGTCTCCCAGAAATGCTCGCCGGGCTTTGGCGCTTTCCAGAGAGCGAAGTCGCGAGCGCTCTCTTTTTCGTAGCGGTCCACATCGACGCGGGCGCCGGCTTGAATTCCGGTCGCGTCAATATTTGAGAGCTGGCCGTAGTGCGGAAACTTCCCAATTCGATAATAAATCGAGCCTTCGCTGGGATAGGTGTACGTCTTCTCTTGCAAACGCTCGATGAGCTTGACCATATCCTCGATGTGGTCGGTGGCGCGAATCCAATGCTCGGGCGTCTCGATGCTGAGCGTCTTGCAATCGTCGAAAAAAGCCTGCACGAATTTTTCGGTATAGTCGCGAATGCTCACGCCCGCAGCGGCGGCGTTGGCGATGATGCGGTCGTCCACGTCGGTCAAGTTCATGACGTGATTCATCTTGAAGCCGCGCAGCTTCAGAAAGCGCCGAAGTACGTCCTGAAACACGAAGGTGCGATAATTTCCGATATGCGCGTAGTCGTACACCGTCGGCCCGCACGTATACATGCGGACTTCATTGCCTTTCTGCGGAGTGAAGGTTTCGATCTTTCCGCCCAGCGTATTGTGGAAGCGTATTTCGTTCATCGCAGCCCTATCGGCGTATTGCCTCGAAGGACAAACGTCAGATTGTATCCGAGCGTTCTAGATAGCCGCAATGAAGAACGGCTCGGTCGGTGTGTTGAATTGCAAATGTGCGACTCAATGGGTCCGCATTGAGGAGCCACGCGGGGACAGGCGCCCCGGCCGTCAAATCAAAGGCGCGCGGATGGAGCGCGCTTTGACCAATCGCCGGATTGCAGCCGATCAGAAAAGAAACTTCAGCGCCATCTGTACGAGACGCCCTGGCAGCGCCTCGGAAATTTCGCCAAAGTTGGGCGAGCTGATGTCGTTGTTCGGCAGACGGAAGTTAGCGTGATTGAAAACGTTGAAAAACTCCGCGCGGAATTGCAGGCTCTTGGATTCACGAATCGGGATGTTCTTGAATGCGGAGAAATCCCACTGCTGCAAGCCTGGTCCCTGCACCACGTTGCGGCCTTCGTTTCCGAACTGTCCAGCCTGGGTGGCCGGATTGAGGCGCTGGAACGCGGCTACGTTGAACCATTCTTGCGGAGTGCGTGGCCCGCTATTGGGATTGCCGATCACATCGGGGCGGTTGCTGGAGAAGCCGGAGATTTCCGGTGCAGATCCTTCTAAAGAAACATCCTGGGAATCATAAACAGTGAAGGGAGTTCCGCTCATGAATGTGGTTATGCCGTTCAACTGCCAATCGCCAAAGGCCTGCTGATACCAGGTCTGCGGATGACTCCAGAAGGGAACCCTCCATTCGTAACTAAGCACGAACCGATGCCGCGCATCGAACATGGACCTGCCTCGTTCCGCCGCCAGATCAAATGGATTCTGTGCCAGGTCGTTCTCGCCCGCCACGCTCTGTGAAGCCGAGCCGGTGATGTTGAAGGACGAGACGTCGTCGATGGTCTTCGACAGGGTGTACGAAGCAAGGAATGACAGTCCGTGGCTGAAGCGCTTCTTCAGGCTCGTTTGCAAAGCGCTGTAGCTCGAGTTCGCAATACCCGCGATTAAACCCACCGATGCGAAATTGCAGGGGCTCGATTGCGCCAGCGTACAACCCGAATATAGTCGTCTCTGGTTGACGTTATCCTCGGTTGAGTTTGGAGTTCCGCCCGTTTCTCCCGGAACAAAAACAGCTGGATTCCCTTCGATGAATCGCGGCAACTTCGTGCCTTTCGTTCCGACGTAACCAACCTCGAACAGCCAATCTCCGCCGAAAGCTCTTTGGAGGTTGAGGTTCCAATCTTGCGCATAGGGCAGACGCAGGTTCTTGTCAATCGTCAGCAGGGTCATCGGCTGCACGAACGTGCCATTAAAGGGATTTGCTCCGTTGAAGGGATCCGCGAAATTCGGGAAATTTAATTGTGGAGTCTGCAGATAAGGTGGCGCGCTAACGGGAGATTGTAGCGGCCCGCCTTGTCCGTTGTAATAGGGGTCATAGAAAATTCCGTAGGACGCGGTGACCAGCCAGTGAGCATTGCCCCGAGGGTCCCAAGCCAAGCCAACGCGCGGAGCAAATGCTGTTTTTTCTGCCGGTATCAAACCTGCAGATACGCCCGGATCCCCGGGGTATACCAAACCCGCCGGCGCGCTCGGAATCACGACGGACTGCACGCCGGGCTCAAAGAGGTTCTGGCGGTTGTGAATCTCCGTGTAAGGAAACGGAAGTTCGTAGCGCAGACCGGCATTCACCGTCAAGTGGGAGGTGATCTTGAGAGTGTCCTGGCCGTAGAAGTTCAGATTGTTTCCGCGAAGTCCGCGCGACGGGTCGCCCCCGCCTTGCAAGAAAAACGCCGGGGCACCCAGAAGGAAGCTGGCGAAAGCATCGTTGGCAGGAACCGGAGCAAAAACGAAGAAGCCGTTCGAGGCGATGCCGAACAAAACGTTGATCTGGTCGTGACCGTAACCCCCGCCGAATTTTACTTCGTGGCGGCCGTGAACCCATGTCAGGGACCCAGAGATATCGAAAGCGTTCTCATAGGTGTCGCGCGGTCCGGAGATAGGATCGCCGACCGATGCGTAGCCGCTGACCTGTATGAATGGCGGCCCGATGGCAGCATCCAACGACGGAGCATATTGGAAGCCAAAGCTCGACGGGGTCGTATGATTGATCGCTTCGTTGAAGAGAAACTTATTCCGTAGAAACGAGAGCCGCACGACGCCGGTTAGCGTCGGCGAGAATGTGTGCGCTTCCTGCGCCACGAAGTTCTGAGCCCGCTGCCCTTCTCCTACGGGAAAGCCAGGCACGTTAGCACCCGCCGTGGAGAGTGGATCGGTAGTGGTTCCCTGCGAAAACATGTAGCGAAAATTGAGGACGTCGCGTGAAGTCAGATAGTGGTCGACGCGCACTCCGAACTGGTCGTTATTCTGATCCAGCGTCGCGGTAGCGTTGTATGCGTTTGGCCCAAGGCTCGGCTGATTGGGCATTGGAAAGAACGACAACAGCGCCTGGGAAAGCGGATCGACACCCGGAAGTTTGTTGAAGAGAAAAGGTTGGTTCGAAAATTCGTTCACCAGCTGGCCCGCGGGGACGCTGCAAATGCCGGAAGCGTTAAACGTCCCCTTTGCCTGCGTGCAAAGCTGGCCAAAGTCTCCTTGTTGTTCGGCTTGCGTTGGTACCGTTGCGCCCACGGTTTCACCCTGGCGATTGCGCAATCCCTCGTAATATCCGAAGAAAAAGGTCTTGTCTTTCTTTATCGGCCCGCCGAAGGTCCCGCCGAACTGGTTGCGCTTCAACGGCTCGACGCTGGTGGCAAAGAAGCTCTTGGCATCCATCGCGTCGTTGCGCAGGAATTCCCATGCCGCGCCATGAAACGCATTCGAGCCGGAGCGTGTGATGATGTTGGTCGTCGAGCCGCTGCTGTGTCCGAACTCGGCGCTGGCCGTGTGCGTCAGGATGTGAAACTCGGCGATAGAATCGATCGGCAGCTGGATCACCAGTCCGCCGTCAACGGCGTTGAAATTGTTCGCGCCATCAATCAGAAAATTGTTGGATTCGGGACGCTGGCCATTCACGGCGTAAGCCTGCCCGTTGCGCAGAGAGCCGCCCGCCTCGGCAAGCCCTGGCGTGATGGGGAAAACGCCAGGCTGGAGCAAGCCGAGCTGAGAAAAATTACGCCCGTTCAATGGCAAATCCAATACATCGCGCTCCCCCACCGTTTTTCCCAGGCTGGTAACGGTAGTCTCAACCAGGGCCGCGTCTGCCTGGACGCGTACTTCTTCCGTGGGGATTCCAACCGCGAGATGCACAATGACCGTGGCGGTCTGATTTACGTCCAGGGCGATCCCCTCCTGAACGTACTTCTTGAATCCCTTGGCCTCGGTTTCCAGACGGTAGTGGCCGACGGGCAGCTCGACGAGTACATAGGCGCCCTGAGAATCCGTTGTGGCCATCCGTTCGAGGCCTGTTTCCGTTTGAATCGCTGTGACCCTGGCCCCAGAAACAATTCCGCCGCTGGCGTCCCACACGGTGCCTCGTATGCTTCCAGCGATTTCCTGCGCCGGGGCGCTCAACCTCGCGCAAATGGCGATCACCAGCATACAAATCAGCCTTCTGAGATTCCGCATGCGATTCTCCGGTTTTCTCTCGACGGACTTTCTGGTTGTTGGGGTACACAAATCCTGCGAGCGCAAAAATGGCTTGCGCCTTAGGCCGCTGTGACGAACATCACCCCGTACTTGAGTGGCGCATTATAGGTAGCGAGTACACCGGAGGGTCAATAATGCAAAAGAATTAGCGAGCGTCCCCCGGACAAAATTGACGATGGGCCTTGCTGTGGTTAGAGTCCTAGGTTCTAACTTCAGAGGTGCATCGATGAATCGCTCCATATTGAGCAGTGGCCTACTCGGTATTTTGGCGATCGCGGGAGTTGCCCGCGCGCAAGAAAAGCCCGCTGCGGATGTGGCCAAGATGCTTACGCCGGAGGCAGCTCTCAACTTGCGGTCGATTTCCGATCTGCAATTCTCTCCCGACGGCGCACGGGTGGCATTCGTTGTCGCGGAGCCGCCTAAAGGCGAACGCCGTGCGCGCCACATCTGGCTGTACGACAAAAAGTCTGGTGCAGTCCGGCAATTTACATTTTCAGCCAAGGATGAATCTTCGCCGCGCTGGTCTCCCGATGGTAAGCAACTCGCGTTTCTCTCGAATCGCGACGATCAGCAGCAGATTTACGTGATGCGCTCGGACGGCGGAGAAGCCGCGGCTCTAAGCAAGGGAAAGCGGAGCGTGCGCAGTTTTGCGTGGTCTCCTGACGGGAAGCAAATCGCTTTTCTTGCCCCCGACGCCAAAAGTGACGCCGAAGAAAAAAAGGAAAAGGATAAAGATGACGCGCGCGTCGTAGATAAAGACGACAAGCAACCCCGGCTCTGGCTGCTCACACTCGCAACAAGCGAGGCCAAAGCGCTAACAGACTCCAAATGGGAAATGAGTGAGCTTGCCTGGCTACCAACCGGCGACCGCATCGTCGTCAGTGCCACGGATCATCCGGAATCCGACCAGGAGACGCATCGCATTTTTTCAATCTCGCTCCCGGACGGCTCGCGGAGGCTGATTTTCGCGCCGCACGGTCCGTTTGGCGATCCGCGTGTCTCTCCGGACGGCTTCACGGTCAGCTACGTCGGCTCTCGGGTCGATGGTCCCTCGCCGCACGACCTGATGCTCTTGGACATCGGCAAGCGCGCCACTCGAAATCTCACTGGCGCGAGCCTTGATCGCGCTGTCTCTGAACATCGCTGGACGAAGGACGGCTCCATGTTCGCGCTCTACGCGGATGGTTTCCGACACAAACTCTTAGGCTTTTCTCCGCAAGGCATGAGCATAAATCCCACTAACCCGCCGTCCGGAAATGTCAGCGCGTTTACCGTTGCTGACTCCGGCGACCTTGTTTTCGTGGGGCAGTCCGCCACGACGCCTCCCGAACTCTGGCTGTGGGATCAGAAAAATCCCCCGCAACAAGTCTCTCACCTCAACGATTCCTGGAAACAGTTCACACTGCGCGCGCCTGAATTGTATAAATACAAATCGTTCGACGGTCTCGAGATCGAAGCTGCGTTATTGAAGCCCGCCGGAGCCGATGCCATGGATAAACTGCCTCTCATCGCGCTGATTCATGGAGGCCCCACGGGCAACTGGCAAGAGTCGATCGAAGTTTGGGGCCAGCTCCTTGCGTCGCGCGGCTATGCGGTTTTCTATCCCAACATTCGCGGCTCGACTGGTTACGGCCAAAAATTCATTGAAATGAACCGGGGCGATTGGGGTGGCGCCGACTTCAAGGACGTGATGTGGGGCGTCAAGGATCTCATCGACCGTGGAATCGCCGATCCCGCCAAGCTTGGCATTGGCGGATGGTCTTACGGCGGCTATATGGCGGAGTGGGCTGTCACGCAAACCAACGATTTCAAAGCGGCGGTTTCCGGCGCGGGCCTTTCCAATTTAATAAGCGAGTATGGCAGCGAAGAGCACCCTTCCTACGACGAATGGTTCTACGGCGTGCCTTACGAGTCGGACAGCCTCGTGAAATATCTGAATAGTTCCCCGTTCACGCAACTCAAGAACGCAAAGAGGCCGACGCTCATTCTTCAGGGCGAAACCGACACGACCGATCCGCCAGGCCAAAGCCAGGAGTTGTATCGCGGCCTGAAGCACTATGGTGTGGAGACGGAACTCGTCATGTACCCTAGAGAGCCACACGGTCTGCGTGAAGAGAAGCCCCTG
>Ga0210395_10000568_pt1 | contig 28588 bp, 11 predicted proteins | sample IncBWH4OmetaG_FD_150861 | JGI IMG/M metagenome (GOLD analysis project Ga0210395, IMG submission 150861) | Forest soil microbial communities from Barre Woods Harvard Forest LTER site, Petersham, Massachusetts, United States - Inc-BW-H-4-O ... | reverse complement strand
GGCCGCCGGGTCTGAGTGGCTACGTAGTGCGCGATTTCTTTCTGTTCGCCGGGTGCAAACCAAATATGCGGAGAGCGACGGTCCCTCACCCCGAAAGCAATGGCCGAAGTTTCTAGAAGTTCGCCGATGAAGTGATCAGCCTCCGATCTGTTCATGCTGCTGTAGTCCCCGTAAAGGAAGATCAGCACTGGCAACGGCTCGGGCGGTGACGAGCGGGTTGTATCAACGATCTGCTGCAACGTGCTCTGCAAGGCCAACTCACCGACTCGATCGGCGTACTTGGTGTCGGGGCCGGGTGCAAGGACGTGCTCCAACGTGGTAGACACACCCTCGACATTTCTTGTGGGCATTAGGTCGAGATTCGATCGTCCATCATCGCACCAATGCGCCACCGCCACAGTATCTCCTTTCTCCACGTATTTCAGAGCTGGCTGGAAACGACTGATTTGTCCTTTGAAAAACCCGGAACCTTTTGCTTCATCGCCTTGCATGTGGCATTGTACGATGAACCAGAGAGCGAGAGGGCGAGTCGTAAACTGTGCGCCGCTGTCAAACGTCTTGATCGAAACCGGATAGCCGTTGTCAAAGAGTTGAAAATCGCCTCGCTTCAATGTCTCGTCCGGAAGGCCATTCTTGGCATTCAGGGCAATGACATCGACCAAGACTAGATTGGATTCAATGTGGATCGCGGACGCCGGTGATTGAAGAACTGACGAGGCTTCCTGGGCGAGGGCCAAGGGTGTAGAGACGATTACCAGAAGTATGATTTGTAATAATAGAATCACGGCACGCATTTCGCGACACGCTGAAGTCTTGGCACTGCTCAAGTGCCTTCCATCTGGTAACGCGCTTACCGGACATCCTTAGAATAGACGCATAAGATCAGTCCCGATTAACGTTAGCCGAACTTTCTCAGTTGCAACTGGTCAAGTTGGGTTAGTGCTCTCTCGGAGGCGCGCTTTCGCGAAAGCGTGAAGTTGGGCGAGATGCTCTTGGCGCGTTCGATAGAGCCGTTTGAAGGTGGCCGCTGGCGGTTGCGGCGGACGCGGGCTAATGGCGATGGGAGGTCTTATGTTGGTTCCGCTTCTTTTCTCAACGCGCCAGCGTATTTCATCATCCGGCTAAATACAGCGGCAGTCCCGATTCGTATCCCGCCAGCCGTGAACCCCAGGGCCACAGGCAATCATGGCTTGCCGGACGGGCTGTCCTTCGCCCCATAGACAAATTGACGGATTTCCGCCCTCTGTTTTTCAACATCCTCCAGGTGCTGCTCGCGAATCTTTTGATAGACCTGGAGTTGCTCCTGCGCCGACTCCTTTTGGCCGGTGCGAACGTAGGCCTGTCCCAAACGATAGTGGGCGTCGGCAAGATCGGGGTTCAGCTCGAGCGCCCGCACATATTCCGGAATGGCCTCGGGATACTTACTCTGGTCGGAGTAGAGATTGCCCAATTGCAGGTGCGCCTCGGCAAGCTTGGGGTCGAGATCGAGAGAATTCTTAAGCAGGGTCTCAATTTGACGCAGGTCGAGGCTGGGGTCTTGAGCCCGCTTGCCTTTCCACAAACTCATCGCGTAGTAGTAGAGGGCTTGGGCATTGCGCGGCTGGAGTTCAGAGTACCGGCGGAATCGCTGGATGACGTCGTCGGCCTGGCCGGGCGAACTGCCATAGGCCCTGGACAGAAAAAGGTAACAGCTAGGATCGGAAGGGTTCAGATCAGCCGCCCGGAGCAACGATTTGACGGCTTCGTCATAATTGCCGTGCGCGTAGAGAGCCATCCCGAGACCGATCGCCAAACGGGGCGAAGCTGGATAGCGTTGGGCGGCATCCTGGAAGACTTGTATGGCTGGTCCGAGCGTGCGGTGAACAAGGAGTTCACTGCCCCAATCGAAGAGGTTGCTCTCGCTCGGATCGGCGTGCGCGGCGATTTCGTATTCGTTGGCGGCCTCGACGAAGTTCCCGTCCTTTTCTTCCACCTCGCCGAGCAGGTTGTGCAGTTCGGCGGTGTTCTTAAGCCGCAGAAGCAGCTGGATTTGTTGGCGAGCGTCGGCAAGGCGACCAGAGAGAAGGTAGGCTAGCGACAGATCGTAGCCGTTGTCGTAGGACGATGGCTCGACCCGCTGGGCGCGCTCAAGATACGGCACTGCATCGGCGATTCTTTTAGACTGGACGTAGAACTCGGCGAGATTGTGATTGGTGTCAAAGTTCTGCGGCTCGAGCTCGGCGGCTTTCTTGAACTGTTCTCCTGCACGGTCGAGCTTTCCCAGCCGGACAAGGTTGGCGGCGAGGTTGCTCCGCGCAGGAGCAGAAGTTGGGTTCAGCCGGACTGCTTTCTCAAAGTGGGCGTTGGCGGTGGCATCCTGAGACTGTGCGGAGTAAACCATCCCGAGAAGTTCGTGAATTTCAAAGTTTTCCGGAACCCGACGGACCAAGTCTTCTAACTTTGTGGTGGCTTCGGCAAACTTCCCAGCGTCATATTGCGCTACGGCCTCCTGGAATTCGTGATCGAGACGCTGGTCCTGGTTGGCGCGGGCCCGCACCGCAGACGCGCACGCCAAGAGAATGAAAAGAATAGCGTTGATGGAACGGGGGACGATGAACACGGCGTTCCTAGGTTATCACCGCACGATTAGACGAGGAAAGATCGAGCACAAAAAGGCCCCCGCAGAGCGCCCTCGACGAGCGCTCTAGGGGTAGGGGTATGAGGCTGCCTTAGAAAACCAGCTTCAAGGCGAACTGGATCTGGCGCGGATCGTAAGGATCATCGCGTGTGGATCCGATTTCACCGAACGTCGAACTGTTGTAGTTGCCCGAGTTGGAGATCGCGACAACGCCATTGCCTCCGAAGTTGGGAGCGTTGAAGTTCGGATGGTTGAATATATTGAAGATCTCGGCACGGAACTGCAGTTGGATGCGCTCTTTGATCGGAATCACCTTGAAAACGGAGAAGTCCAACCTGTGGAATCCCGGTCCGGGAACCTGTGTGATGCCACCCAGAGCGGCAGCCCCTGTCAAAGGAGTGCAACCAGCGGGGGTACCCGCCTCAGGAACACCCCCGGCCCCTAGCACACAAGGCTGCACGAAAGCTCCAGGGTTCCCAAACCAACTTAAGAGCCCGTTCGCGTCGTTGTGCAGTCCTAGATCCAAGGGCTGTCCGGTATAGAGAGCACCGCATCCGAGGTTCGAGGCCGTACCGCTTGGGCAACCGAGGCTAATCGGCTGGCCGCCTTGAAGCGTGGTGCTCCAGTTGAGGCTCCAGCCTCCAACCAACTTGTCCTGGATTCCGGAAGCATCGGATATGAAGCGCTTGCCTTTTCCAAACGGAAGTTCATAGCCGCCGCTAAAATGGAAGACGTTCCGAAGGTCGAAATCCGCCAAGCCGTAATCAAAAGCCATGCCGAGACCGGGAACGTTTGCCGCACGGAACCCCGCCACGCTGCCTCCGTTGAGCAGGTCTCCCGCGTCCGTCATCGTCTTGGCATAGGTGTAGGTGAACAGGAAGTTCAGCCCATTCGAAAACTGCTTTTCGACTTTGGTTTGCAGGGAATGGTACGCGCTCATACCCGCGGTGGCCGCGTAGCTCGCACCAAACCCGAACTGCGGAAATGGCACGAGATTCGCTTCAGGCGTACTTTCGGCCGCGATGGAAGTAGGGCTGTTCGAGCCCGGGAACGACTCCAAGTGCCGAGCCAGGGTGGTCACATAGCCAGCTTGCAAGGACAATGAAGGCGTCAATTGATATTGGACTGTGAGATTGGCACCCATCGTATAGGGCGTGTCGTAGTTAAACTGAATCCCCCGCAATGCCAAACCGCTAGCGTTGACCAAGAGTGGGCTCAATGGAGTGCAAGAAAATCCCGACTCAAAAGTTGCAACCCCAACCGGCTGACCACCTGCCGTCGGGCACCCCGCAAAAGGAGTTCCTGCACTGATGGGGGAAACGTCATTGGGCGAAGAGTAGTTGAAATTAAACTGGAAGGGATAGTTTTCGCCCAGGTTCGGTGAAAACCCGCGGTTTTCAAAGCCGTTGTAGAAGATTCCAAATCCGCCGCGAACGACGAGCTTCGGGTTAACCTGGTAGGCGAATCCCACACGGGGTGCAAAATTATTCTTCTGTGAATTCCCGAGGCCGGCGCCTTCCGCATTGGTAGCTTCGCACAAGATGCCGTCCTGAGCTAGCAGTGTCAGGAAGCTCTGAGAGAGGTCCGCTGTGCTGCAGGAGTTCTTACCTCCTGGGAGTAAGTAAGCTGGTCCCCCGAACGGGCCGCCCGCGGGGATGAAGTTTGCTTGGTTGCTGTGATGCTCATAAACCAAGCCGAAGAAGTCATAACGCAAGCCGAGGTTCACCGTCAGTTTGCGAGTGACCTTCCAGTCATCGTTGACGTAACCGCCGTAGTAGTCCTTGCCGTTATCTGTGAGCGAGATGTTGGATATGTCTACCGCGCTTGAGCCCCCGACGTCATTGATTCCGCCGGCCACCGTAGAGGCGATCGGCGTCAGCAGGAAGTCCGCTCGTCCCGTGTTGCCACTGTCAACGGTAGGAATTTCCGTGTAATCGCCGTTGTAATCGAATTCGCCCCGCGACCAGGGCGGCTGCAGCGTCGAAAATTTTACGTGTTGCCACTCAAAGCCCATTTTGAAAGTGTGCTTGCCGTAAATTTTCGTGACGCTGTCGGTGAGCTGGAACGTGGAAGTGACTTCGTCCGAAGGCAGAAAGGCGTTGCTGCCCAGGGTGGACAGGCCGTTGATCCCGAAGGCCGGAAGCCCGCCATTCAGGTTCACCTGGGGAATATCCTGAATGCCAAATTGTCCGGGGATGTTGGTCAGCGTACTGGCGTCAGGTGAATAGCGTGACGTACGGAGGTAATTCAGCCCAGCACGAATTTCGTTGATCAGGCTGGGAGAAAACGTGTGCGTATACCCTAAGGCGCTTTGTTCGGCGATCGCCGTCTGGGTTCCCTGTTGGAAGCCGCCTCCGTCCGCGGCCCCTCCGAAAATGCCGGGAATGAATTGCGGGTCGTCCACCAGGCTGAAGCGGAAGAACAACTGGTTTTTTTCGTTAAAGTTGATGTCCATCCGGGTATCGAAGGAGTTGCTGTGTTCAAACAGTTTTGGCGAATTGGCGTAGTTGGAGAAAAGCGAACCCACCGCATTGGTTGTAGGCGCGGGATACAGGTTCAACAGCGCTATGGCGTTTGGATCCAGGCGGCCGACCGGGATTATGTTCAGGCCGCAAGTCGCGACGGAGTAGGTAAAGCCGGCTGGCTCGTTGGCGCAGGTACCAAAGGGATCGCGGACAAACACTCCGGGAGAAATCTGACGGGTGGTCGCAGGGTCCAAAATGGTGCCGACGGGCATGGTACGCCCCAAGGCGTCGGTGACTGTGCCCGATTGAGCGGCGATGAGGTCTTGGAAGTTGGTGTAACCGCTGCTGCGCTCTGCCGCGCTGGGAACCGAGCCACTCAGAATCGTTCCTTGCACGCGGCGCAGGGCCTGGTAGTCGCCAAACACGAAGACTTTGTTTTTGCCGTTAAATAGTTTGGGGAGGTAGACAGGTCCACCAGCGGTGAAGCCGAACTGATTTTGCCGGAGTTCGCCTTTGGGAACCTGGTGTTCGTTCTCAAAAAAATCGGCGGCATCCAGCTTATCGTTCCGGAAGAATTCCCATACGTCTCCGTGAAACTCGTTGGTGCCGGACTTGATGGTGGCGTTGAGTACCGCGGCGCCGGAACGGCCAAACTCGGCGCTGAAATCCGAGGTTTGCACCTTGAATTCTTCGACGGCATCAACCGGTGGAAGGACGACGTAGTTGGTGCCATTGAGGAAGTCCACGGTGTCCGAATTATTGTCGATGCCATCGAGGAGATAATTGTTCTGCGCGGGGCGAAGTCCATTGGCAGAGAAGGCGCCGCTAGCCGCGTTGCCGCGCGTGTCGGCTTGAGGAGTGTTGACGCCAGCAGCAAGCTGGGCCAGGAAGGTAAAATTCCGCCCGTTGAGGGGAAGATCATTGACGCTGCGCGAATCGATTACCTGGCCTACGGAAGCATCCTGGGACTGCAGCACCGGAGCAGCCGCAGTGACCTCAACCGTGGTCGTCACGTTTCCGGGCTTAAGGGTGAAATCCGCGACCACGTTTTCCCCTACATTGACCGAGACATGGGGCCGCGTGATGGTCTCGAAGCCTTGAAAGGTGACCGCGAGTTTATAACTCCCGATTCTTACCGGCGTAAATTTGTACGCCCCGTCGTTTCCCGTAGTGGTCGAGAGAGCGGCGTTGGTACCTTCATTGGTAAGCGTGACCGTGGCCCCGTGGACGGCCGAACCGGAGGCGTCGGTAACGGTCCCCAGGATGGCGCCGGCATCCACTTGCGCGCGGAGTGACGTCACGCACAAGAGCGTAAGCACAAATGCAGCGGTCATCGCCAACCAGGTTCTGCGGATCAAATTAGAAACTGCCTTTCCCCTCATGAACTTCCTCCTCGGCACGAGCACAGTGCCGTAATTCACCCCGTGATCACCGACGCGGGCCGTCCATCAGCGAAACCCGCCGGCAACGCCGTTACCTGCCGCTATGACAGGTCACTCGATCGATCCTCGGATCGAACGCATCAGGTCACAGAAGCCACAGCCATAAGACACAAAGGTCAGTTAATTGGACAAGTCCAAAGCACGGGAATGGATGTAAACCTCTTCACCCCAATTAAGCGACCCCAAAGCATTAACCGCTTAACCTGGCTGATATCACGCTATTTTGCATGTTGTCAAGCACTATTTTTGATTTATACTCTGGACGAACGCGGGATTTCCGCTGGTCGAGCTTGTTGTCTAGCCTAGGAGTTTGGTCGAGGACAACTGATGCGGGCACTATGGGGCTAACCATTCGCGATGTGGCCAAAGCTGCGGGTGTGTCCACGGCCACGGTTTCCAACGTCCTAAACAAGACCGGCAAAGTGGGCCCGCGCACAAACCGCTTGGTGCTACTGACGGTGAAGCGCCTCGGCTATTTTCCGAATGTTCATGCGCGACATCTGGCTTCGCGCGACAGCCGCACCCTGGGAATTATTGTGTCCGACATTGTGAACCCCTTCTTCCCGGAAGTGATCAAGAGTTTTGAAACGCGCGCGCGCCAGCTCGGATACGATGCGATTCTAAGCGATACGAACTACGATCCGCGGCGAACGCGCGAAGCAGCCGAGCGCATGATGGAGCACAACGTACGCGGCGTGGCCATCATGACGTCGGAGATCAGTTCCAGGCTCATTCTCGAATTTGAGCGCAGAAGGATTGCCGTCACCTTCCTGGACCTCGCCCCCGTTCGCGGCTATGTCAGCAAGCTGCGCATCGACTACTTCTCGGGAATCAAGCAGATCGTCGAATACCTGCACAAATGCGGTCACCGGCGCATTGCCTTCATCGCCGGGCGGCCCAAGCTCAAATCCAACCTCGCCCGGCTAGAGGCTTACGAAAGGTGCATGCGGGATGTGGGACTGGAACCAGGACCGATCGTACACGGAGACTTGCGCTTCGAAGGCGGCTTGGCGGCGGGTTTAAGTATAGCGAAACTATCGCCTAGGCCTACTGCGGTGATGTCCGTGAACGATCTTACCGCCGTAGGCGTCATCAAGGGATTACTCCGAGGGGGCTGCCGCGTGCCGGAAGATATATCTGTGACGGGATTCGACAACACACGCTTGGCCGAATATAGCAATCCTTCTCTGACCACTGTGGATATCCATCGGGATATGCTGGGCGAGATGGCGGCCAACGCGCTGCACGAACTTTCCAGCTCCGCCAATCCGCAGGGACGGGAATACGAGATTCCCGCTGAACTTATTTTGCGAGATTCTTCAGGGCCTGCTCCCTCGGAAAAGTCCTAATCGAGCTCGAGGCACTTTCGGCGTGGCACGACCCAATTTGCCGGCTGGGGGTTGCTCCGAAATTCGGAGCGGTTAGTCTTTCGAAGAGCTTCGCCACGATGCTAGCATGCCGAGGCCGAACGATCGCGGCGGGGACATTCCAGAATGGCGCGCCGAAAAGATCCAGACCAGCCTTTTTCCCGGCGCGCCTTCCTCGGGAGGATGCGCTGGGCGCCGATCCTTTTTCTGCCAGCGCCTCTAGAGGCGCGCGCGTTGGGGTCCTTAGGGTCCTTACTCGGCGTGACTCCGGGCGACGGTAACCCTTCTCTCGACTTTGCTGATCTTCGTGTAAGGCCACACTATCCGACGAACTCCCCGCTCGATGCTGTTCTCGCGAAAGTCACTCCCGGCACGGATGCGTTTGTCACCGAGAAGTACGCATTTGAAATCCAGCGTCTGCTCGAGGAATGGAGCCGCGGCCTCAGGGCCGGGCCACCCGCCTCACGCGTCCTGGCGAAATTCCTGGACGCTTCGCTCGAAGCGTGCTCGCTGGTTCCCAGTCAGCAAACCAGCCTTCGCTCTGAATATGGGATTGACGTATTTCGAAGAAGATTTGCGACCAACGGCGTCTTGGGCCGGGAGCGCTTTCTAGAGGAGATGGAGAGATACCTGGCCTCGATGCCGCGTTTGGACACGGCTGAATTCGAAATTACTGGGATCGAGCGAATGGCCGGCTCTTCGCCGCTGGTGCGCGTGGAGATTCGCTATGACCTAGTCGGAACGGGAATAGACGCAACGCGCGAGCAGCGCGTCGGACAATGGCTGACCGAGTGGTCGTGCGATGCCCGAAACGGATGGCAAATTCGCAGATGGGAGGCCACCCAGGAAACCCTCAGCCGGGCGCGGGGGCCCATATTCTTGGATGTCACTTCGCGGGCGCTTGGCCAAACCGAATCTTACAAACAGCAGCTGTTACACGGAGTTGATTATTGGCGCACCGTTTTGGACGGGGCTTCGGGCATCGACATTTACGGCAACAACGGTTTGGCGGTGGGGGACATCGACAACGACGGACTGGATGACCTGTACATCTGCCAGCCCCCCGGACTTCCGAACCGCCTGTATCACAACCTGGGGGATGGAACGTTTGAGGATGTGACGGAGAAGGCGGGTGTAGGCGTGCTGGATGGCACGGCTTCGGCGCTATTCGCGGATTTTAGGAACCAGGGGATCCAGGATCTGCTCGTGGTTTGTGGCAGCGGGCCGCTGCTGTTCCTGAACCAAGAGAACGGAAAGTTTCAACTGAAACGCGATGCCTTCCAGTTTCGGCAGCCTCCGCAGGGAACCTTCACGCACGCTGCCGTAGCCGACTATGATGGCGACGGGCGTCTCGACATCTATTTCTGCTTATACAGCTACTACCTGGGTCTGGACCAGTATCACTATCCGGCTCCTTATTTCGATGCGCGCAATGGGCCTCCCAACTTCCTGCTTCACAACGAGGGGAACGCAACTTTTCTGGATCGCACGGAGGCGGCGGGATTGAACGTGGACAACGACCGCTTCAGTTTCGCGTGCGCCTGGGGTGATTACAACGCCGATGGCGCGCCAGACTTGTATGTGGCCAATGACTTCGGACGGAACAACCTGTACCGCAACAACGGCGACGGAAAATTCACGGTGGCCTCCGCGGAAGCGGGCGTCGAGGACGTCGGAGCCGGGATGAGCGCGTGCTGGTTCGATTTCGACAACGACGGCAACCAGGACGTATACGTTGCCAACATGTGGTCCCCTGCCGGCATGCGCGTTTCCGAACAAAAAAATTTCCAGGAGAAGGAGCCGGAGGCTATCCGCGCGCTTTATCGCCGGCATGCGCGCGGCAATTCCTTATATCGAAACCAGGCGAATGGAAAATTTCAAAACGTAAGCGTCGAAGCTGGAGTTGATGTGGGTCGGTGGGCGTGGTGCTCCGACGCTTGGGATTTTGACCACGACGGCTATCCGGACTTGTACGTCGCGAATGGCTATATCTCCGGGCCCCGAACGCCTGGGCACGATCAAGACGACGTGGCGAGCTTCTTCTGGCGGCAGGTCGTGGCGAATTCACCCGAGACTCGAACGCCGTCAGTGAACTACGAGCTGGGGTGGAACGCTATCAATGAGCTGATCCGATCGGACGCCTCTTGGAATGGCTATGAGAGAAACGTTTTCTACGTGAATAACCACGATGGTACGTTTTCCGACGTCTCGGGCATTTCTCGATTGGACTTTCCCGACGATAGCCGATCCTTCGCGCTCGCCGACCTCGACCACGACGGGCGTTTGGAAGTGATCCTCAAAAACCGGAATGGGCCGCAACTCCGGATTTTGCGCAACGCGATGAAGGATATTGGCAACTCCATGGCCATCCGATTGCGCGGGAAGAAAAGCAACCGCGATGCGATCGGCGCCCGGGTAACGGTAGAAGTCCCGGGACATCGGCAGACGAAGTATCTCCAAGCCGGCTCCGGATTTCTATCCCAGCACACCAAGGAGCTTTTCTTTGGTGTCGGGAAAACGCAAGGCACCGTCGGCGCCACGATCCGCTGGCCCAGCGGACTGACTCAGGTCTTCGAACGTCTGCCCGTAAACCGTCGAATCGAGATTGAGGAAGGCTCCGAGGATTTTGTGGCGAAGCCGTTTGCGGTTGTACCAGGGTCTTATGCTCGAGCGGGCGACGCCGAGAAGCCGGAGACGTTGCCTTCGTCGATCGAGACCTGGCTCATCGAGCCTTTGAGCGCGCCGGAGTTTTCCTTGCCCGACCTGACGGGAAATAGACGGGACCTGCGGTCGTTTCGAGGCGCTTTCCTGCTGCTCAACTTTTGGGCCACGGCTTCGCCGGCTTGTGGCCAGCAGCTGCGCGTTTTCGAGAAGGGCCAGTCAATTCTCGCTCGAAACGGTGTGCGCATCTTGGCCCTCAACGTCGATGATCCTCGCGATGTGGCCGCGGTTCGAGCCATTGTCGCAAAGGAAGGGCTGTCCTTCCCGATCCTGCTTGGCACCGAGGAACTGACCGGCGTCTATAATATTGTTTATCGTCACCTTTTTGACCGTCGCAGGGATCTTCCGCTCCCCACATCGTTTCTCGTAGATGGCAGCGGCATGATCGTCAAGGTTTATCAAGGGCCCGTGAACCCGGAACGGCTCGCCGAAGATCTGAAATCAGTTCCGGAGAACGCCGCCGACCGTATGCGCAGAGCGCTTCCATTCGAAGGCGGGCTGTATGTAGGCGAGTTTCAACGCAATGACTTTACGTATGGCGTCGCGATGTTTCAGCGCGGTTACCTGGAGCAAGCTGCGGCGTCTTTCCTGCTGGTCATCGCGGCCAAGCCGCAGGAACCGGAAGCTTATTACAATCTGGGAACCCTCTACCTCCGGAAAAACGCCCTGGGGGATGCGCGGCGGTATCTCCAGCAGGCGGTGGAGCTCCGTCCGGACTATCCGGAAGCCTGGAACAATCTTGGAATGATCGCCGGGCAGGAAGGCCAGATCGACCAGGCCATCCACAACTTTCAACAGGCCTTGTCCGAGAAGCCCAACTATGTCATTGCGCTGCTCAATCTCGGAAACCTCTACCGGCGGCAGGGAACCGTAGAAGAGGCGGAAAAGCTTCTGAGCCGCGCGCTCGAACTGGAGCCTGATAATCCGGAGACGAACTACAGCCTAGGAATGCTCTACGCGCGGCAAGATCAACTCGAGCGCGCCTCAAACTTCTTGGAAAGGGCGGTCGACTTACGCCCGGACTATCCCGATGCGCTCAACAACCTGGGTGTCCTCTTCGTCCGCGAACAGCGCTACTCCGAAGCCAAGCAGAGATTCGAGGCTTCGATCCGGGTGGCCCCGAACTTTGACCAGGCCTATCTCAATCTGGCCCGCTTGTACGTCCTTTTGAAGGACAAAGAGAAGGCCAGAGAGGTTTTGCTGGCGCTACTCCGCCAGCAGCCGCAGCACAAGTTGGCTCAGCAGGCGCTGGAGATGCTAAATTGACCCTTCAAGCTCGACTAGAACGCCTGCGGAGGAAAGTTGGGAAATGTTTAGCGGTACGTCACCCGAGCGTCTATCGAAAAGTGCCGGGAGCTGGCCGCGACCTTGCCGGATCCTTGCGCTGATGGTGCTTCTCTCTTCCGTGCAGGGTTTTCCGCAGCAAACCGTCCCCAACCGCAGTAATGCCCGGCAACCCTCGAAGATCTCGCCCCTTCTCGAGGAAGCAGAAGAACTCCTTCGCCGCGGTTCCGTCGATCGGGCCAAGAACAAAATCCAGGAAGAACTCCTGCGGAATCCGTCCAGCGTCGAGGGCTACGACCTGTTGGGGATTGTTTACACCGATGAAAAAGACTACGCCCAGGCTCTCGAGGCTTTCCAGCAGGCGCTCAAGCTTGACTCCAACTCCACCAGGGCGCTCAACAACCTCGGAAACCTATACGTTGCCGAGAACAAGCTCGATCTTGCAGAGAAAGAATTCAGGAAGGTCTTGCGCCTCGAGCCAGGCAATCGCGATGGAAACTATAATCTGGGCCTGGTCCTGATGGCCAAAGGTTCACCGCAAACGGCTATTTCTCACTTCGAGCGCGTCCACCCTCCGGACATCGCCTCCCGCTCCAACCTAATCCGCGCCTACCTCCGGGCTGGGCGAACCGCGGAAGGGTTGAAGCTCGCTAGCGATCTTTCCGCACAAAAGAAAGACGACGTGCAATTGCATTTCACGCTTGGCGTGTTGCTGGCCTCGGAAAAACAGTACCGGGCGGCTCAACTCCAACTGGAACAGGCCAATGCGCTCGAGCCGGAAACGCTGGAGATTCTCTACAACCTCGGCCAGGCTTATCTTCGGACTGCTGAATACCCGAAAGCCGAACTGGTGTTGAATCGCGCGCTGAAACTGAAATCCGACTCCCCCGAAACGCTCTATTTGCTGGCGCAAGTCTATCAGCAGCAGAACAGGTCCTTGGATGCTTTGGATTTGCTGGTGGCCGCCCATAAGCTCGCTCCTCAGAATACGGACATCATTTTTCTGCTGGCGCGCGTCAGCATGACCCAGAACTATTTCGAAGACGCGATTCCTCTTCTCGAATCAGGCTCGAAGATCGCTCCGCAACGAGCCGATCTCCGCGCTGCTCTGGGCGAGAGCTATTTCATGTCGGGCAAAGCGGAGAAGGCCATCGAGGAGTTCAAAGCGCTGATTGAAGTAGACCCCTCGGCACGCTCCTACGCCTTCATGGGTCTCTCGTATCGGCATCTTGGACAATTCGATGAAGCCAGGAAGTACTTTGAAGCGGGCCTCAAACAAGACCCTCACAACGCCTCCTGCTTATTCAACATGGGCTATATCGAGGAGCGCCAGGGAAATCATGCCCGGGCCGAGGAGCTGTTCGAGGCGGCGCTCGACTCTAACCCCAATCTTTCCGAAGCGATGTTGGAATTGGCGAATCTACGAATCGCGAGCAAAAAATTTCAGGAGGCGGCAGACCTCTTGCGGCGATACGTCAAAGTGAACCGCGAGCCTGCTGCGGGCTACTACAAGCTGGCCATGGTGGAGAGAAGCCTCCATCAGTTGGACGCGGCACAGAGGGATTTGCGTGTATTTCAGACTCTCTCGAAAAATGCTCCTGCGGGTCCCTATCCGTATCAGCATCTTTTCGACTACGTAGACAACCGCTCGAGCCTTTCCAGTCAGGACCGCACGCAACTCGACCTGACGCAGCTGACCGAAGAGGTCAGCAAACATCCGGACCAGCCTCAGAACCTCTATCTGCTCGCGGAAACTTACCTGAAACTTGGAAAACCCGACGAAGCCCGCATGACCATCGTACAACTCGATCAGTTGAGCGCGGGCGACTACCGCACGCAGACCGGAGTGGGTGTACTTCTGGCGCGTTATCGTTTCTACGACGACGCCGTCCAGCATTTCGAGACCGCCTTGCGCGCAAATCCCGACTCGGATGACGTGAAATTCGACTTGGCCGATGCCTACTTCCGCAAAGGCGCCTATGCTCAAGCGCTCGAAGCTGCCAGGCAAGTTTCCGCGCCTGGCCAGCAGGACGGCTCCTTTTTGGCTTTGCTCGGAGATATCTACGCGCATCTTGGCGACCCACGGGCTTCTCAAATTTTCCGGGACGCGATCAACCGAAACCCGGATAACGATCAGCACTACCTCTCACTCGCCCTGGTGCAGTTGCGCGAGAATAATGCCGGCGGCGCGGAAGAGACGTTGCGGAAGGGTCTGGCGCGAATTCCTGGCTCCGGAAAAATCTTCTGGGGCCTGGGATTGGTCTCCGTCCTGGAGGGTAAGACTCCGGAGGCAGAAGCGGATCTCGAACATGCCGTGGATCTGCTTCCGGAATGGCCCGGAAGTTACTCGACACTGGGCGTTTTTTATTATCAAACCGGAGAGATCGCCAAGGCGCGGGAAGTGTTGAATCGCTTCAAAGGCAGCACTGCCGCCGGCGGCTTTGACCTAGATCGCATCGAAGAGGCGTTGTCGCGAGCACCCGAGGTGCCCTCTACCATTCGCGAACCCATGCCCATGGCTGCCAGGTTCGAGCTGCTTCAGCTGGCGCTCTCGCTGGCCGACCGCACACTCTAGAATTTCCGGCGGAAACTTGCGGTTGAACGCGTGGATAGCCGGGGCTAGAATGCGTTAAGCGCTTCATCATTCCACAAGGTTCGGAGCCTGATGGCCCGCTGCTGACGGAACGAACAGTTTCGAGACAAGCTTGCGATGCGGAAAAAACCGGAGGCAGGCAGGCGACAGGTCCTCGCAAGCGTGTCGAGCGCAATCCTGGCGCTGACCGGGGTGGTAGTCGGTACCTTCCATCAACAGGTCCTCGCTCGGCAAACGCCTAAAGCGCAGGACTCTCGCATCAGCGTCCGGTACACCGACGTTCGACGAGAGGCCGGCATCACTTTTCTAGAAGACTCCACGCAGACCGAAGAAAAGTATTATCTCGAGACCATGGGCACGGGCGTCGCTTGGCTCGACTACGACCAGGACGGCTTGATGGATCTGTTCTTCGTCGAATCCGGCGAAACCGACGCTTACAAACCACCGCATCCCTTGCGTTCCGCGCTTTACCGCAATAATGGCGACGGCACCTTTACCGATGTCACCGAAAAAGCCGGCGTCGGAGGCACGGGACACTATGGTCAGGGCGTCGCCGTGGGCGACTACGACAATGACGGCTACCCCGATCTGTACGTTACCGGCTATGGCCGCGCGATTCTCTACCACAACAACGGCGATGGAACCTTCACGGATGTCACCGCAAAGGCCGGTGTAGCCGATGAAGGCGGATGGTCCACCAGCGCAGGATGGTTTGACTACGATCGGGACGGCTGGCTCGACCTAGTGGTCACCAATTACATCGAGTGGACGCCCAAGACGAACCTGTGGTGCGGAGAACGCCGCCCAGGCTATCGTTCTTACTGCAATCCAGGCAACTACAAGGGGCAGAAGACCAAGCTCTATCACAACAATCACGATGGTACCTTCACCGACGTAAGCGATTCTTCCGGCGTTGGCAAGCCCGAATCCAAAGGCATGGGCGTGGTCCTGGCGGACTTCAATAACGACGGCTGGCCGGACATCGCCATCGCCAACGACACCTGGCCCAATTTTCTGTTCCTCAACAAACACGATGGCACCTTCGAGGATGTCTCGCTTGTTTCCGGTTTGGCCGCCAGCGAAGATGGCCGTTACGAAGCTGGCATGGGCATCGATGCCGCGGACGTGGACGGCGACGGCTGGCTGGATGTCTACATCACTCACCTGGATTTCGAATTGAATCGTCTCTATCACAACAATCACGATGGAACGTTCGATGACTATACGTATCGCTCGGGCATCGGCAACAAGGCCATCCTGCTCAGCGGCGTATCCATGAAGTTTCTCGATTACGACAACGACGGCTGGAACGATATCGTCCAATTGAACGGCGCCATGCTGGACAACGTCCAGCTCTACCACAGCGAAGTCTCCTACAAGGAGCCTTTGCTGATGTTCCGCAATCTAGGAAAGGGCCAGTTTGAAAAAGTTTCCGACTCCCTCGGTCCTGACTTCCTGCGGCCTGTCGCCGGCCGCGGCATCGCTACCGCTGACTACGACAATGACGGCGACATCGACATCGCCATCAATAACCGGGGGGATTATCCCGAGCTCCTCCGCAACGATGGAGGAAATCTCAACCACTGGCTGGAAGTTCTGCTTATCGGCACGCGTTCGAATCGCGATGGCATCGGCGCTTCGTTAAAGTTAACCTCTGAAGGGTTCGTGCACGTCGAACAATCCAAAGGCGGCATGAGCTATATGTCGGCAAGCGATCCAAGAATCTTCTTTGGCCTCGGCAAACGCACCAAAATTGAATCCTTGGAGATTACCTGGCCAAGCGGCCAAGTGGAAAAACTCACGGGTCTCGCCGTCGATAGAATCATCGCCGTAAAAGAAGGCACAGGAATTGTTGCGCGTTCGTTTCCCAAAATAAAGCCAAAGGCGGCAAGCCAATGAGAGGACGGAACTCCATCGATCCGGCAAAAATGGATTGCTCCTCGGCCAAGTTCTCGCCGCGGCAATCTCCCGTCTGGACAAATCAAAGGCCATGAATCCACTCCGCCGCCGTTTCCTTGGTTGCTCTTCGGTCGTTCTGGGCAGCGCGCTGTTGGACGCGCTTACCACCCCGCTCTCTGAATGGAAACGCTCCCCGCTGCTGGAAGCTTCTGCGGCATCCAATCCGCAATCGCCAAAGCCGAGCATTTCCACTCCGCCAGCAGGTTCACCTGTCGTGTTCGTCGACGTGGCCAGAGAAGCCGGTCTCGATTCTCCAAACGTGTGGGGCGGCGTCGATAGAAAAAAATACATTATCGAAGCCAAAGGCAGTGGACTTGCTTTTTTCGACTACGACAACGACGGCTGGCTGGATATTTATTTAACGAACGGAACCCGTTTCCATGCCGATTGGCCGCCCGGGGCGGCTCCCACTTCCCATCTGTACAAAAACAACCGCAACGGAACTTTCACCGATGTCACGGAAAAATCCGGCCTGGCTCGAACGGGCTGGCAGACGGGCGTCTCCGTGGGCGACTACGACAATGACGGCTGGGATGATCTCTTCTGCTGCTTCTGGGGACACAACATCCTGTTTCACAACAACGGAGACGGCACGTTCACCGACGTGACTCGCAGGGCGGGTGTCTATGACGAAGAAATCCGCTGGGGCGCCGGCTCGACTTGGCTCGACTACGATCGCGACGGTCACCTTGATCTCTTCGTTTGCAACTACATAAAGCTCGATCCAAAAAACACTCCTTCGCCGACCGAGCCTCCCGTTTGCCAGTGGAAAGGTATTCCCACTATGTGCGGCCCGCGGGGTCTTCCTGGCGACACCAACGTTCTCTATCACAACAACGGCGATGGAACTTTCACCGATGCCTCCGAAAAATCCGGCATCTTGAAAACCGGCCCGCGCTATTCCATTACACCCGTTTCCTACGATTTCGATAACGACGGCTGGCCGGATATCTATGTCGCTGTCGATTCCGAACCCAGCATCCTGCTGCACAACAATCACGACGGTACTTTCACCGATGTCGCAGTCATGGCCGGCTGCGCTTACAGCGAGAATGGCCACGAGCAGGCCGGCATGGGCGTAGCCGTCGCCGATTACGACTGCGACGGCTGGTTCGACATCTTCAAAACGAATTTTGCGGACGACACTGCGAACCTCTACCACAACAACGCGGACGGCACCTTTAGCGATGTCACGTTTTCTTCTGGAATCGGAATCAACAACCAATACGTGGCCTGGGGCTGCGGCTTCATCGACTACGACAACGATGGCTGGGCTGACCTTCTCCAGGTCAACGGACACGTGTACCCGGAAATCGAGGGCCACGAGACCGGCCAGACATTCAAGAACCCGCGCCTGGTCTACAAGAACCTGGGCGATGGACGGTTCAAAGACGTTTCCTCCGAGATGGGCTCTGGCATTAGCGAGCGATTCTCGAGTCGCGGCGCTGCGTTCGGCGACTACGACAACGATGGCGACATCGATGCCCTGATTTTGAATATGAACGATTGGCCTTCTCTTCTGCGCAACGACGGCGGAAACAAGCAAAATTGGATCAAAATCAAACTGATCGGGACCAAGTGCAATCGCACCGCCATTGGCGCTCGCGTCCGCGTAGTGACCGGCAAGCACGCTCAGATGGATGAGGTCCACAGCGGCACAAGTGTCATGTCGCAGAGCGACCTGCGGCTGCACTTCGGCATCGGAAAAGCTCAAAAGGTGGATTTTATCGAGGTGAAGTGGCCGACCACCCAGACGATGGAACGGTTCACGGATGTGCGTGCCAACCAGATCCTTACCATCCGCGAGGGCAGCGGTATCGTCGCGGCTGTAACACCCAAGACCAAATAGCAAATCAAAAAAGGGAAACCAAACGGTTTGCTCCGGCTTTTCTAACGCGGCGGAGTTGCCGGCGGCTGGTCCTTTAAAATAATCACAAATTGCCGGAGTTCCCGCCGCTGACGTTCGAGGTCGGCAGCCTCTGTTTCCTGGGCTCGCTCATACGCTCGAAACTCCTGTTGCGCCTTTCTGTCGTCGCCTCTTCGTTGAAAAGCCAGACCGAGCTGGCGATGGGCTTCGCCAAGGGTCGGGTTGATTCGAATCGCCTTCTGGTAACCGCGAATGGCCTCGTCGAAATCACCTCGCGCGAAATGTAGAATCCCCAGCTGTAGGTACGCTTCGTCGAGCTGGGGATCGATAGTCACGGCTTTCTCGAGCAGCGCTTCGGCCTGTTTCCAACCCGCCGGATTTTCAGATCCCCTTTCGCGCTTCCAAATGCTTACCGCGTAGTAGTAATTGGCCAGAGCATTCCCGGGCTGCTCCTCGGCAAATCGCGCCAGTTTCTGTTCGCTGCAAGGCAGCGGCGTGGGAGACGTCATGGCAATCTTGCCGAGGAAGAGATACGGAGCTGGGTCGACCGGTTGCAAGTCAGACGCATCGCACAGGCGCCGGGCCGCTTCTTCCCGCGAGCCGCTCGAGTAGAGAGCCGCGCCGAGCCCAGCCAGCATTCTTGCCGATTTCGGATGCGCGGTCGACCCGCGCGTAAAAACTTCTACTGCTGGCTGCGCCGCGTTATGGAGCAGCAGCTCCGTACCCCATTCGAAATAATTCTGCTCACTGGGGTCCATAAGAGCAGCGCGTTCGTATTCGCGGACCGCTTCGAGAGGGTCGTTCAGTCGCTCATCAAGTTCGCCCAACAAGCGGTGTCCTTCTGCATCATCTGCTATTGCAAGGACGTTTCGGACTTGCTCGCGAGCTTCCGCGAAGTCACCCTTGGCGCGGTAAGCCAAAGCCATCTCGTACGGCTTGCCGGAACTGCCTGGGGACGCGGTCTCCGGCTCGCTGGATTTCAACGCCTGCGTTTCCTTGGCAAGCGATTCGCTGGTTTTCAAACCAGCTGCGGACCCATGCAAACCGAGATTGCTCCAATCGGTTACACCCGCCACGGTAAAGTTCGGCTCATCCTTGAATTCCATCGCGGACGGCGACGTCGCGGAAGATTCGAGCCTGACCGATCCGATCGCATGGAGGAGCACATCGACATGCTTTTTGTCTCCCGCCGACAATACCAGAGGCTCTAGGACAGAATCGATCCATCCAGATTTTTTCGCCCGCACGGTGTATGTGCCCGCGTGATCGGAGGAGAGGACGAAAGTCCCGCCTGCATTCGTTTTCGTTTCCCCGATCGTTCGGTTGCCCTTCTCGTCAAGAAGCACGGTGACACCGGCGACAGGCTTTCCGGCGGTGTCTCGAATCGTGCCTTCGACAGTGACCGGAAGGTGCGGGGAAGGATCTTGCTCGAAAGCTGCCGCGCCCCCTAAACCGACGAATGTGGCAACCAGTACGGCGAGAACCCCGCTTCTTCGATTCCGTGTCCTTCGAGAAGGGCGCCGGAGTTTGTGCCAGCCGTTTATCATCTCGACCGAATTCCTTCCGCTGCGCCCTAACTCACGCCGAATCCTCGACGAGCGCGCCACCTTTCAGGATTCTGCCGTCGGGATTCCAACGCTGGTGCCCGCATTCTACACCGGCGACATGCGCTTGCGGCAGGCCACAACCTCGTATGGATCCGCAGCCTGGCGAGAGCCAACTCGTCGACAAGTTCAAGGATCTGCTCGACACTTCGGCGCCACGTCCTCCCAAGGAGCCTCTTGCTGGCTCCAGCCAGTACCTCTCGCGATCATCATTCTGGCCGGAACGCTTCTTTTGAATGTCATTTTCTGGTAGAAAAATCATGGCCCTGCACATTCGTCTAGCGATTGGTATCCTTTTCTCACATCTCGGATGGGGCTGGGGCGTAGACCCAAGCGTAGAACAGATTGATGACACGACGGTCGACTATCGTTGAGCGGTTTCGTACGCGATTTGGCGGGGACCCGCGCGTCTATCGCGCCCCCGGACGTGTCAACCTGATCGGAGAACACACCGATTACAACGAGGGCTTCGCGATGCCAGCGGCCATCGAGTTTTATTGTTGGGTCGCCGTCGGCACCAGAGAGGATCGCCAGCTCCATATCTACTCGGAGGAGTTTTCAGCTGCGGCGGACGCGGATTTGTCTTCCGCGGCACGGCAGCCATCCAAAACGTGGAGCGACTATCCCATCGGCGTGGCACTGCAACTCGAACAGGCTGGTTTTCGGCTTCGTGGAGCGAATCTTCTCATTGAAAGTGAAGTCCCCATGGGCGCGGGCCTTAGCTCTTCCGCTGCCATTGAGGTGGCAACCGCGCTGGCTCTCGCCGATCAGTCTGGCTGGTACCCGGAGCGCCTGCAATTGGCGCTGCTCTGCCAAAGAGCGGAAAATGAATTCGTCGGCGCGCGGGTCGGGATCATGGACCAGTTCGTCTCCCTATACGGAGAAAAGGACCACGCGCTGATGCTCGATTGCCGCGCGCTGAGCTTCGCGTCTCTCTTGATTCCCGATTCCGTCAAACTGGTGATCAGCAACACCATGGTCAAGCACGAACTGGCCTCCAGCGAATACAATCGCCGTCGCGCGGATTGCGAAGAAGCCGTCCGCCGCCTTCGAGAGTTTTTGCCGGGGATTCGCGCTCTACGAGACGTAAGCACCGAGCAGCTGGAACAGTATCGCACCATGATTTCTGAAGTTGCCTACAAGCGCGCGCTGCATGTTGTCGGTGAGAACGCGCGCGTGCTCGACAGCGCGGAGGCACTCCGCTCCGGTGATATCGGGCGGTTCGGAATGCGCATGGCCGAATCCCATCGCAGCCTCCGGGATTTGTACGAGGTCAGCTGCCCGGAACTGGATTTGATGGTTGACCTGGCGTACCAGCAAAAGGGAGTTTACGGCGCGCGCATGACGGGCGGTGGCTTCGGAGGAGCCACCATCAATCTCGTGGACGCTCGCTACGCCGGAGAATTCAAGGAAAAAATGGCCAAGTCCTATCAGAGAGAAACTGGCTTGGTGCCCCAGATCTACATTTGCAGGCCGGCCGAGGGGGCGGGCCCGTTTCCATCCTCTGATCTTTGACCTCCTCTCGAGGGGCGCTCCTGCTTCGCGCCGGCAACTGATTTCTGCCTGCTCGAAACAGCTAGACGACTTCCGGAGAACTGCCAGCGATTTCAATACGCAGCTGCTGCGTACCCAGCTCGGGATGTGTTGCCGTGAGCCGCACCGTTCCCGGTTGTTCCTTCGCGCGAATCCAGATCGCGCCCGTTCCGCCGATCAGCGCAAAGGGATTGTCGCCGATAATTTCCGCAGGGCCTTCCAGGTCCAACTTGATGGCGTCGTTTGCAAATGGCCGGATGGCGCCAAATTCGTCGGTTACGCGCAAAACAACGCGGGTGGAATCAGCGCCATCCGCGTTGAGACGAGTGTCGTCAGGCAGCAGTGCGAATTTCTGGTCGACACCTCTGCCGGATAGAGTCTTCACAATCGCTTGCTTTCCGTCCAGATAGCCTTCCACCCGGAGATCTCCCCAGTTGCCCAGGGCGTGCCCCAGATCAACGACAAACGGCGCATAGCGAAGGTGGGCAAACTCGGTTTTGTTTGGATCGGCTTCCGCGACCAGCTTGCCGGCTATGTAAAATTTAAGGTGATCGCAATTAGAACAGACCACCGCCTTGGTGAATCCGATCGATTCGTCGCCCCGCGCCCAGTGAAATGCAGGCTCGAGCACCACTTCGTCCGAGGGATCGCATTGTGACTTGTAGAAACCGGCGGCAGGCTTGGGTTCCCTGAAAATGTCGGTCACTCCGTGATAGCAGATCCGGTCGCCGCTTCCAAAGTCTCCATGCGTGTTGTAGTCAAAGGCGCACCAGCCGATGCCGCCGGCGTACTGCGCATCGCAAGCAAGCTGGTTGTGAATACGCGCATGACGCATGGTGTGCTCCGTCAGACGCTCGACTTGATCGATAGTCTTCGTGGGATAGGTGTGACCCACGAATTCCGTGTTGAGATAGCGGGGGTGATTTGGCGGTTTCAGAGGGAATCCAAAATCGTTCATGGTAAAAACATCTTCCAGAAATTCGGAGGACTGGAAATTGCGGATCCCGCCCGTCTGACGTGTAGGATCGAGACGGTGAGCTAAGGCGTTCGTGCGCGTGTAGAAATCGTGGTCGTCCCTTGATTCGTTGATGCGCACGCCCCACAAAATAATGCTGGGATGATTCCAATCGCGACGAATCATGCGGCCGACGTTGTCGATGGAGATCTGCTTCCACGCCTCGTCCCCGATGTGCTGCCAGCCGGGTATTTCTTCGAGGACCAGCAGCCCCATTTCGTCGCAAGCGTCGAGGAAATGCCGCGATTGCGGATAGTGCGAGGTGCGGACGATGTTGCATTTTAGGTTTTTGCGCAAGATTCGCGCATCGCTCCGTTGGGCGCGGCCCGGCATGGCCTGGCCTACAAACGGAAATGTCTGATGGCGGTCAAGGCCGCGCAGTTTGATGACCTTGCCGTTCAGCTCGAAGCCGTGATCCGTAAACTGCGCCTCGCGAAAACCAACCGTGCGACGATCCTGATCGACTAGCTCTCGTCCCCCGAGTAAGCGCACGTGAACGGAATAAAGATTCGGATGCTCGAGGTCCCACAGCTTGATCCCGCTAAGGCCGTCGAAGTGCACGGTATGCGCCACTGGGTCCGTTAGAGCCTCGGGCGCCGGAACGCGTTCGGTCGCTTTGGCCACCACGCGATCCCCTTCGCGGAGCTCGGCCTCCAGCGTCAGCGCCTCGCCGGACGCTTCCATATGCTGAAGGAAGCAGTCTAGATCGCATCCGGGGTGTTCGCTGAGCACCGCTTTTGGTTTCGCAAAAATATTCTCTATAAACGTCGTTGGAACGATGCGCAGCCAGACTTCGCGGTAGATCCCTCCAAAAGTTAGGTAGTCGATCTGATGACCAAAAGGCGGGATGTCCGGCCGTTCCGTCGAGTCCACATCAACGGCAAGGACGTTTTCACCGCCGAAGTCGATGTGCGGGGTCAGATCGAAAGAAAAAGGCGTGTAGCCACCCTTGTACTCGCCCAGCCGCACGCCATTGATCCAAACGGTAGAGGCGGTCATGACCCCTTCGAAGTCGACGAAAACGCGCTTGCCACGTGCCTCCGCGGGCAGACGAAAACGACGCCGGTAAATGGAAACAAACTCATACTGCTTGTCGTCGAAGCTATGCCAGGGCAGCCGGACATTTGTATGCGGAATGACGATGTGATCAAACGCAGAATCGTCGAACTCCCGCCCGTGTGCTCCTTCGACGAAGGCCCGGTTGTACCGCCAATTCCGATTGATGGGAAAAACCATCCGGCCCGGGGCGTTGGGGGCCGCGGGCACGGAATTGCCGGCAAGCAGTCCTGGCGCAAGTGCGGTTCCCGCAAGGACAGCGCTCGTGGTCTTCACAAAATCTCGTCGGTCCATAGCGTTACATCTTCCTTTTCGATCCGCGCCGAGAAAAGAGCGCCGCACGAAGTTTGCGCCGCGCATCTTACCAGCTTTGCGTCCGATCTTTGACGATTCTTCTTGGCACTCTTGGCACTCGAAGACCGCGCTCTGGAGCCCAAAAACTTAGCTCACAAGATCATCGGCAAACTCGAGCGAATTCTGACAGGAGGCTCAAAAGCACCGCGTGCTCTGCCGCGCCGGCAAAGATCCTGTTTACCAGGAAACCGTTCGTGGGGTGGGCGGGTTTCCGTGAGAACTTCAGATGTGGCTCATAAAACGAAAGAAAATCGATTGACTAAAACCCATTCAAAAAATCTATTGTTGACAACAATATCTTTGCTGGTGTCCAATCGTCTCAACTGGGGTGCTTGGAACTGGGCTGCTGGACAATCTCTGTTTGTCCGCTGTCTTTCGCGTTGGGCCAACGCTCCGGCCACGCGGATTCTCCCAGATAGTGCTCCCTCAAGGTGCTGCGAGGTTTTTTTGGGTAGCTGGGGAGGCGGATCTATGTGCTCGTTGCGTTTTCTTTTTCAGACCTTCGCCACTTTTTTGATCGTTCTCGTCACTGTTTCCACGTCCAATGCGCAATCCGATGGCGGAGCAATAGCTGGCTCAATTCTCGATTCGTCAGGCGGTGCGGTTGAAGGCGCCGCAATTACCGCCATTGGAACGGAAACCGGAACTGTTTACAAAACGACTTCCACGTCTACTGGCGCTTACCGCTTTTCGAGCCTTGTTTTGGGGCACTATGACATCGCCGTGACGGCAAAGGGCTTTAAGGTTTCCACCGCGACGAGAGTAGAAGTACAGATCAATTCCACGTCCTCGCTCGACATTACTTTACAACCTGGGGACGTGCAAGATACGGTGACGGTTCTCGCCGACGCGCCGAGCATCGAGACAGGCACTTCCGAAATGGGTACAGTGGTCGGGTCCAGAGAGATTTTGGAATTGCCTTTGTCGTTGAGTGCGACGGGCCAAAGCTTCCTCCGATCACCGGAGACGTTTGTGTTTCTGGCTCCTGGAACGCAGGGACCAGGCACCAACCAAAATGGCAGCACCTCCTCGGGCATTTTTGAGTCGAAATTAAGTGGAGGCCAGAATTTTGGCACGGAAGTTCTGCTCGATGGTGGAAGCACCACGCGGTCGGATAGTGGTTCGGCATTCGACCAGACCGCGCCCTCCGTTGAAGTACTGAGCGAATTTAAAGTTCTCACTTCCACTTTCAGCGCTGAGTATGGCAGGACATCCGGGGGAATCGAAAGCTTCGCCACCAAGTCTGGAACAAAGGACTACCACGGCACCGCGTTCGATTTGTTCCGCAATACGGCCTTGGATGCCAATTCCTGGGACAACAATCTGCATGGAGCTCCCCGGCCGGCGGATCATCAAAATGACTTCGGGGGTAGTTTGGGAGGCCCGGTCCGCATCCCGAAGCTGTACGACGGTCGCCAGAAAACGTTTTTCTTCTTCTCTTGGGAGCAGTATCGCAACAATCCGGGCACGACCAGTGTAACGACCTTGCCGACTCAGGCGGAGGAAAATGGCAATTTCTCCGCCCTTCTCGGCCCGCCCTTAATGAGTAACGGCCAGCCCGTCATCAACCCCTGTGATGGCACGCCCGTTCTGACAGGGCAGATCTTCAATCCTTCGACCACCAAAACCGTCGGCGGTGTGCCGTGCCGCACCGCCTTTCCGGGAAACATTATCCCCACTGCGGCTTTCGACCCCGTCGCACAGAAGATCCTGAGCTTTTTGACCGTGACGCCCAACCTGCCAGGCACCGACAACGGCCTGGTTAACAACTTTCTGTTTCGCTCGAGCGAACAGGAACGCGACACCACCATGAGCTTTCGTATCGACCAGAATTGGGGAACCAAAGACAAATTCTTCTTCTCCTACAGCAGCCGCGACCAGGGGACTCCGTCCGGAGGTAACACGCTGCCGGGAGTTTTGAATCCCAATTTCTTCAATATCAATTTCACCCATTACCTCCGCGGAGGCTGGGATTACACAATTTCACCGAGCTTGCTCAACACTTTAACCATCGGCTTCAACCGCCTCAACAATCTCAGTAAGGCGGACAGCGTGAATGGTACTGATTGGCCATCCGCATTGGGAATCGGCAATGCCAATGGCTTGGTATTTCCCCAAATCAGCTTCGGCGGAAGTCCCCTCGGAATTGGGTACCAGGGCTTCAGCACGGAAAGCTTCAACGGCCATGTGCCCAACAGCCTCGTCACCGCCGATAACGTTCGCTGGATCAAAGGCCGCCATTCCTTCGATTTCGGGTTTGAATGGAGAGCCTACCAATATTCTTTCATCGCCCTGGGCGATACCTCTCCGAACTACGGATTCAGCAACTTTCAAACCGCCTTCGCTCCCAATAACCCCTCGACCGGTGATCCTTTTGCCAGCTTCCTTCTCGGTTTGCCCAATCAGGCACAGTTGTCTGACACCTTGGCCAATCCCCGGTTGAGCTCGTACTACTATGCTGCTTACGTCCAAGACGACTTCAAGCTACGCCGCGATCTCACACTAAATCTGGGACTTCGCTATGACGTGGACACGCCGCGCCACGAAGACCACGGAGACCAGTCGAGCTTGAATTTGAACACCCCCAATCCCGGAGCTCCCGGGGAAAATGGTGCCCTCCTCTACGGCTCGGCGTCGAATCAAGGCCAAACCTACTACAAGGATTTTGGTCCGCGAGTGGGTTTTGCTTATGCTCCGACTGAATTGTTCGGTCACATTCACAATGTTGTCGTGCGAGGAGGTTACGCCATTTACTATGCCGCACTCTTCTACGATGACCTCCCGACCGGCACGATTCAATTCAGCAACGGTAACGTGGTCCAACCAACGTTCACGTCTCAAGACGCCTTTACTCCTGTCCAGGCGCTCTCCGCCGGCTTTCCCAACTTCGCGCCTCCGGTTAACAGCACCGACCCCTCGCGTCTCAATGGCCAGAACGTAGGGTACATTGCGCCCAGTTATGGGCGCCCAGCCAGGACTCAGAATTGGAGCTTGGAGGTCCAGAAACAACTAGCCCCCGACCTGATCCTCAGCTTGGGTTACGTGGGGGTCAACGGAGATTATCTTCATACCAACATTGCCCAGATCAATGCTCTCAACCCGAAATACTACAATCTCGGCAACGCCCTCAATGACTCCGTCACTTCGCCAGCCGGCCAAACTATCCTGAGCAACTTGGGAGTAACCGTGCCGAGTTGGTTTGTGCCGCTCTATAATTCAGTGAACGTTACGCCGTCGGTGGGGCAATTGCTTCGCCCATTCCCTCAGTATCTCGACATCGGCGGCAGCAACAACAATATGTGCTCGTGCCTCGAGAATCTGGGAGTCTCCACGTACAACGCCTTCCAGGCAAAACTCGAACGCCGCTTCCGAAACGGCCTGAACCTTCTGGCTTCCTACACGTTCTCGAAGACCCTGACGAACGCGGACAGCGCCATCCCCGTTTTCTCTGGGTTCCAGTCCAATGAGTTCGCGGCCCAGGATCCGTTTAATCCCAAATCTCAGAAAGCTCCCAGTTTTCAGGACACGCCCCACATGCTCGTTCTCAGTTACATCTACGAGCTGCCCGCCGGGCCGGGCAAAAAGTATCTTAACCATGGCGTTGCCGGCAAAGTTCTGGGAGGTTGGCAAGTGGGAGGCGTGCAGCGTTATCAGAGCGGCACTCCAACCATCTTGAGCACCAATGCCCCCTCAGCCCCCTTCACGGATGGAGCATACCGGTACAGCCTCGTTCCCGGCCAACCTATCCTGGCTCCCGACCATGGCTCCTTTAATCCCTTCGGTGCCAATAGCGGCTGTACGGAGCAAGCCAATGGGACCTTTATCGCGAATAGCCCGAATAACTACTTCAACTGTGCTGCCTTCATGGATCCGAACGCCCCGGCACTTGTCGCTCAGCGCGGGTACGTCTATGGCGACGCTCCCTTAATCCTGGGCAACGTTCGAAGTCAACCATACTTCAACGAGGACTTCGCCATCCTAAAACGCACAGCCATAAATGAAAGGCAGTCCATCGTCTTTAAGGTTGATATCCCAAACGCTTTTAACCGCCATGTTTTTGGCACGCGTGACGGCGGCCTTACAGACAGTACCCTTGGCGTTTCCGGAGGTAGTGGCTATAACGTTGTAAGCCCGGTTCGCCAAATTCAGTTGACGTTGCGCTACCAGTTCTGAAGTTTGACGCACTTCGCCGCAATTCTCTCCTCCTGCCGCTCCACGCCGCGGTAGGAGGACTTTTTTAGAAAGCGTCGCAAAGTGCTACCGTTTTCCTGGGATGGTGTACCATCGAGCTGTGAACTGGACAGAAACCATTCCTCGTAGTTTTCCGCCTGATGCAGGCCTTCTTTCTCGACTTGTTCGGCGGATGTCCTCCTTCGTATTCACGATTTTGCTCTTGCCTGCCGCGGTTGCCCGCAGCCAAACCACACAGACAAGCCCGGCGATCGCCCAACAGTTTCAACTGGCTACTGAAGCCATGCGGGCGGGGAATCTCGAGCAGGCCGGTGATGGCTTTGCCGAAATCCTCAAGCACGCGCCAACCTTTGCGGAGGCGTTTTTGAACCTTGGCTTAGTTCGCGAAGAGCAAGGCCGCCACCAAGAGGCCATTGCTGATTTTCAGAAAGCCCTGCAACTCAAACCCAGATTGCGCGGCGCAAGTCTGTTTCTTGGAATCTCAGAATATCGCACGAACCTGTTGGAGGCCTCTGTGGCA
>Ga0210395_10000565_pt1 | contig 28656 bp, 35 predicted proteins | sample IncBWH4OmetaG_FD_150861 | JGI IMG/M metagenome (GOLD analysis project Ga0210395, IMG submission 150861) | Forest soil microbial communities from Barre Woods Harvard Forest LTER site, Petersham, Massachusetts, United States - Inc-BW-H-4-O ... | reverse complement strand
GTTCCAGAGGACTGGGGATTTAGACGAGTTGAAGAACACGGCTGGCGCGAAATTGGTCGAGGCGGAAGGGGCTTCGCTGGAAGGGTTCGCCTTGGACGTAACCGATGAAGCCGCGGTCCTCAAACTCATGGATGGAATTGTGGAGCGTCACGGACGATTGGATTGCCTGGTGAATGCGGTGGGAGGGTATGCGGGCGGCATTAAATTGTGGGAGCTGGAAACAAGAGTTTTTGAGCAGATGATGGCGATGAATTTGCGCGCGGGATTTGTCTTGGCGCGGACGGCGGCCCGCGTAATGGTCAAGCAAGGAAGCGGAGCGATTGTGAACGTGGCGGCAAAAGCGGCGGTGGATCACGCGGCAGGGGCGTCGGCGTATGCGGCGTCAAAGGCCGCGGCAGTAGCGATGATCGATTGCTTGGCGGCGGATTTGAAAGGTACAGGAGTCAGAGCGAACTCGATCATGCCGAGCATCATTGATACGGCGGCGAACCGCCGGGCGATGCCGAAAGCAGACTTCGCGAAATGGCCGAAGCCGGAGGAGATTGCGCGCGTGATATTATTTTTGTGCAGCGACGCGGCGAAATTGATCCAGGGGGCTGCGGTGCCAGTGTATGGGGACAGCTGAGAAGCGCGGCGAGAAGCGGGTGCTGTAGGACGCCCTCCGGCACCGGCAGCAAACGGCGCAATCCAGATGCGACCGGTGCAGCGCAGGAGAGGGACAAAATGTCGATACGACCAGTGAAGAGGTTGGTGGCGGCTAAACCGACCGTGGAAGGCGCGGGAGTGCATTTGCGGCGGGCGTTCGGATTTGGGAATACGGCGGACTTCGATCCGTTCTTGCTGCTGGACGATTTTCGCAACGATGTGCCGGAGGACTACTTAGCGGGGTTTCCGTGGCATCCACACCGCGGCATCGAAACAATTACCTATGTTTTGGCGGGGACCGTGGAGCACGGCGACAGTATGGGAAACCACGGAGAGATTCGATCAGGCGACGTGCAGTGGATGACGGCGGGCAGTGGGATCATTCATCAGGAGATGCCCAAGGGAGATCACGCTGGACGAATGCATGGATTTCAATTGTGGGCGAATTTGCCGGCGTCGCTAAAAATGACCGCGCCGCGGTATCAAGAAGTGAAAGCGCCGGAAATTCCGGAGATCAAAGACGACGACGGGACGCACGTGCGCGTGGTTTGCGGAAATTTCTGGGGCAAGAGCGGGCCGGTGGATGGGATTGCGGCCGAGCCCGTCTATTTGGATGTGTCCGTGCCGCCAGGGCGTCGGAAAACGTTACCGGTAGGAACGACGCGGCACGCGTTTGCCTATGTGTTCGCGGGATCAGGAAAGTTTTGCAATGCCTCGGAGCCGCTGGCGGTGCCGACGGAAGCGGTGGGTTGGCTAGACACGGCACCTCCCGTGGCGGCCGATAACCGTTCTCTGGTTTTGTTTGACCGCGGGGATGAGGTCGTCGTCGAGGCCGGCGACGAGGGGATTCGCTTTCTACTGGTGTCGGGCAAACCGCTCGAGGAGCCGGTGGCATGGTACGGTCCGATCGTAATGAACACGCAAGAACAGTTGCAGCAAGCGTTTAAAGATCTGGAAAAAGGGACCTTTTTGAAGGGGCACAAATAAAGGAAATTCAGGATGGACAGGAGGCGGAGGAGAAGCGGAGGATTGAAGGGAGTAAGTGAGAGGTGACGAACATGCGGAAAGGACTCGGCATAGCAGGGCCGGCGTTGGCGGCGGCGATGGTTGTGGCCGCGGGAGCAGCGGGTTGCTCGGGCGATTCAGCGGAGCGCGAGAAAACAATTCGGGACGAAGCGGCGAAAGCCGCGGCGGAAGCCAAGCCAAAGATCGAAGAAGCAGGGCGGGCCGTGAAGGCGGCGGTCGACGGCGCGAAACAAGGCTGGGAAAACGGCGAGCAGAAAAAGGTAGATCTGAACGCAGCGACCGTGGATGAGCTGACGGAATTGCCGGGCATTGGAAAGCACGAAGCGAGGCGCATCGTGGCCGGGCGGCCGTATCACGACAAGCATGACCTGGTGAGCAAGAAAATTCTGAGCACAGCGGCGTATGAGAAGTTGAAGGATGAAGTCGCCGTGAAGTAGGCTCACGGCGGGACCGAGCTTCTGTCGGCAAGTTTCTCACGCACTTCTCGGACGAAACTCTTCAATATCTCCTTCTCGCGTAATTCTCCATCCGTATTTCTGCGATCCCATTCGAGCCCATGAGAACCGGGAGTGGAAGGTTGCCAAGACCCTGTTTCGACCATCGGGAGAACGCGGATACAACTTCGCCATCGACCGGGAGCATCCGGGAGGGGAGTAACGTGACGGAGCATTTCGGAAGTGACTAGCGGCTGGTCGGGTCTGCTAGCGTAAAGACGAGATTCGGGCTTCGGGACAAGAAATGCGGCGAAGCATTCCTGCCTTCACAATTTCATTCACATTACTGACGTGGCTATTGTGTGTTACCCCAGCTCTAGCGCAACAGACCGAGACGGACAATTTTGAAACTGAGCGGGACGTGATCAATGCCGCCACCGGGGATCCCGTGAGTCGAGCGTTGGTACAAATGCAAGCCGCCACGGGGAGGGCGCAATTTGCCGGTGCCGACGGGACGTTTGTGTTCAAGAAGCTAGCGCGTGGCCGCTATAACTTGACGGCGAGCAAACCGGGATTTTTTAGCGAACAACAACTGAGCGCGTGGAGAAACTCCTTTCAAGACGTCCCGACCGAAAAAGACGTGGTCTTGAAGCCGACGCCGGAAGGAATCATTTACGGTGAAGTGAAGAACGAGAGCGGCGAACCGGTCGAGGGAGTCCCGGTACGAGCGCAGCGCTGGCAAGTGGACGCGGCCGGCAGAGGAGCAACAACGAACGTATCAGGGCGTGTGATTTTCCCAGCTGGCGACGCGAACCCCGCGCGAGGTCAAGTGAGTCTTGTCGGCGACGGCACTCAGAGCGCTTCCGCCATGCTGGAAAAGGACGGTAAATTCTCTTTCGCGCCTGTACAAGAGGGCCCTTACAAGGTATTCGGGAATCTTCCGGTGAGCGAGGAGTACGTGGAGGGAGTTTACGCAACCGGAGCGAAGGCAAGTGGCCGGGAAATTACGATTGCCGGGGCGGGAGACGTCCAGCTGAATATCACGATGGGCAGAGGAGTGGGTCAAGTGACGGGAGTGGCCAAGGTCGACGGCAAACCGACAGCCGACGTGATGGTCCTGCTTGTGCCGGAGACCGGACAGAACCTCGAGGAGGACTACCGTTTGGATCAGAGCCACAGTGATGGAACCTTCGCGTTGGGCGGAATCCTGCCGGGAAAATACTCGCTTTTGGCCATCGAGGATGGGTGGGACCTGGAATGGACCAACGGGACTGTCTTGAAACCCTATCTGAGGAAATGGCAAACACTGCAAATCTCCGCGAATGATCAGAAAAAAGTGGTCGTCGAGGTGCAGCACAAGGTGTGATGTTGTTGAGCTGGGGTTACTGGTGCTTGATGGTTCAGCGACAACTTGGCTACCGCAACTGAGCCTGGAAATGCGAGTCACGTCGCAAAGTGGAGAAGCGGGTTTATATCATTGCTCGCGAAGAGCGACGACTGGATCGACGCGGGTCGCGCGGAGAGCGGGAACGTAGCTGGCGGCGAAGGCTACGGCGAGAAGTATCGCGGAGACGGCACCGAGGGTTACGAAGTCGGTGGACTTGACGCCGTAGAGCACCGAGCTTAGTCCGCGGAACAGCAGGAACGAGAGAACGATTCCAACCGCAGTCCCGATTAGCGCCATGCTCATTCCCTGCTTCAAAACCATAGCTAGGACGTTGGAGCGCTGCGCTCCGAGCGCCGTGCGAATACCGATTTCTTGCGTGCGCTGACTGACGGAATACGAGACGACGCCGTAGACTCCTACCGAGGCAAGAACCAACCCGAGAAGGCCGAAGGCTCCTACCAGCATGGCGCTGAGGCGCGCCGGCAAAAGAGGTTTGCCGTACTTGACGTGGGCGTCCATGGTGGTGACTCCGAAGACGGGCAGACTCGCGTCAAGCTGGCTAATTTGTTCACGTACGGCGGCGACGAGTTGCTGCGGGTCGCTTTCGGTATAGACGAAGAGGTTGGCGCCGGAAAGGTAGCTCTGCGCGAGAGGAAGGTAGACGAAGAGCTGGGGCGTCTCGTAGAGGAAAAGATACTTGCCGGTACGCGTGACCCCGACAACCTGAATCGTCGGGCCGTCTTTTTTGGTACGAAAACTTTTGCCGACGGGATTTTCGCCGGGCCAGATTTTTTTGGCGAAAGCTTCGTTGACGATGGCGACTTTGGGGCCCGAGGCGGAGTCGGCTTCCGTAAATTCGCGGCCCTGGATGACCGGAGTGCCGGCGGTGCGGAAATAGTCGGGCTGGACTTCGTCGTCGAACGCGGATTCGGTTTTTGTTTTGTCGTCGACGACCTGGCCTTCAGGGAAAATGTTGAGGAGCGAGCTGTCGTAGCCCATGGGGATGTAGCCACCAATGGCGGCGTCGCGAACTCCGGGAAGGGAGCGAACGCGCTCGGAGAGCTGCTTGTAGAACTGCTGGCCGCGCTCTTCGTTATAGCCCTGGAGACCGAGGTCCATAGTCATCATGAGGGTGTGATCGGCGCGAAAACCCATGTCGACCTGAGCCGAGTTTTGCAGGCTACGCATGAAGAAACCAGCGCAGGCCAGAAGAAGCAGACACACGGCGACTTGCGCGACGACGAGAGCATTGCGAAAACGATGATGTCCCGTGGAGGCGCCACCGGAGCGGCCGCCGGCTTTGAGAGTGTCGGCGAGATCGGTGCGCGAAGCTTCGATCGAGGGAAGCAGGCCAGCGATCATGCCGGTGATGAGCGCGGCGAAGAAGCTGAAGCCGAAGATGCGCCAGTCCATGCGCAGATCAAAGAGGCGCAAGGGAATGTCGGTAGGGATGTGAACGGACATGAGCGCGAGGGCAGCCCAACGGGCAAAAACAAGGCCGAGGATTCCTCCGAAGGCGGAGAGCAAGACTGTTTCCGTTAGAAGTTGGCGCATCATTCGGCCCCGGGTGGCACCTAGTGCTGTGCGCGTGGCGAATTCTTTTCTGCGGCCGTTGGCGCGCGCGAGGATTAAGTTGGCGACATTGGCGCAGGCGATTAAGAGGACAAGTCCCACGAGCAGCATGAACACCAGGGCAGCCGCGGACATGAAATTGGTGAGGCCGGGCTCAGGGCGGGCTTTGAGCTCCGGCAAGACAAGGAGCGACGTGGAGTTGTGAGCTTCCGGGAATTCTTGAGCCAGGCGACGATCGAGCGGCTCGGCTGCGGCCATGGCCTGCGCGGCGGTGACGCCGGGTTGGAGACGGCCGAGAACGCGCAGAAAAGTCGCAGTGCGGCGGTCGAGAGTATCCGCCTGGGCCGGGTCCAGAGTGCCAAGGGCTGTGAGGGGAAGATAAAAATCGGGTTCGAGGAAGTAGTAGGCCCCGCGCCAGCTCTCGGGGGCTACGCCGATGATTGTGAAGGCGTGGTTGTTGACCTGAACGGTTCGGCCGATGATTGCGGGACTGCCCCCGAAGCGCTTTTGCCAATACTTATAGCTGAGAACCATGAGTGGATCTTTGCCGGGGATCCAGCCCTCGTCGGACGCAAAAGTGCGGCCGCGGGCGGCCTCGAGACCTAGCATAGAGAAGTAGTTGCCGCTGACCATTTCGGCCCAGGCACGCTCTGGGCGACCTTCGGCGCCGAAATTCACGGGATTCGGGACATAAGCAGCGAGGTCAGAGAAGACGGTCTTGAGTTCGCGATAGTCTTTGAAGTCGGGATACGACAGTTGCAGGGGGAAATCAATGGCCCGGGGTTTGGAGGCTAGGATGACCAGCTGCTGAGAGTCTTTGACGGGGAGCGGGCGCCAAAGTATGCCGTTGAAAACACTGAAAATGGCCGTGTTCGCGCCGATGCCTAGACCGAGAGCGAGCATGGCGATGAGAGTGAAGCCAGGGGCCTTCAGGAGCATGCGAAAAGCGTAGCGCAGGTCTTGCCTGAAAGTTTCCATGGGGTCTCCCTCGCGGGCGTATATAGGAGTAACGAGCTAGGGAGCGAGAATGTTTCATAGGAAGGAAGTTATTGCGAGAAATGTCGCGCGTAGTCGGCCGTTTCATATGTTCGGTCACGTATTTTCTAGGCTGCCTTGACCGCAGGGTGGCCCAGTCTCCGCAGCAGTCGAGTGAGATCCTGTCGCGTGAACCGCCACTCGAAAGGCCGGGCGATGGTTTCATAATGCCGCTCAAAAGCCAGTAGACGGTCTGCCAACTCCTGGCGAGAAGAAAAATCGTTGGGCGTCAGGACCTTTCGTTGGATGATCGAGAAATAGATTTCGATTTGATTGAGCCAACTAGCATGGACGGGCCCGTGAACGAGCACCAGGTTGGGATACTTGCCCTGGAGCCTTTGGATTGCCCGGGGACCTCGATGCGAAGAACCGTTGTCGACGATCCAGAAAACCCTTCGCGCCCGGCGATAGGGATGCTGTTGCATGACTTGATCGACCAGGCGATCAAAGGGGGCGATTCCGGTTTTGGCTTCGCAGCGACCGAAGAATTTGGCTTGGTGGACGTCCAGGGCGGCCAGATAGGCCCAAGCTCCCAGCCGCTCGTATTCATGCTCGACTTTCATCGCCTGATCGGGTTGTGCCGGTAAAGAGGCCGCCTTTCGGCAGCGCGCCTGAATACTGGTTTTCTCGTCGGCCGAGAGAACGAACTCGTCCGTAGCGAGTTTACGGCCCTTCCAGAGGCGTTGGTACAAATCCAGGATGCGTCCGGCCTTGGTTTCAAAATCCGGGTCTCGCGGAAAGATCCAGCAGCGATGCTGCCAAGGACGGATGGCGTCCTCGTTGAGCCATCGCCAGATGGTGGTGTCACTGAGGGAGGCCGTCAACCCACAGGCGCGGACATGGGAGCCGAGTTCGGCCACACTCCAGCGAGAAAGCGGCTCGCCCACGTGAGCGGGGAATTCACAGGCGATGGCTTTAACGCGCACGACCAGCTCTGGGGGGAAAAACCCGGGGTCGGCCGGGGCGGGGAAAGTCTTCCAGGCCACCCAGTCGTTTTTCGAAGAACCGTTTTCGCCAGCGGCTGACGATCTCGCGGCGCGTACTGAGGCTGTTGGCGATCTCGTCATTCGAAAGGCCCTGCTCAGCGAGGAGCATCATCTTGGCTCGCGCCACAATAAAATATGGTAACGTATATTTATTGGCGCGTCGTTCCAGCTCCTCTCGCTCTTGTTTAGTAAGGACGATCTTGTACGGGCTTTTTCGTGACAAATTAGTGCCCTCCCAAAACGAGCATAGCAGGGAGGGGACAAATACCGCAAATAATACGTTATCGTATTTATTAAAAAGAGCACTAAGCTTTCACTCACAGCGATTTCCCGCAGCAACCAGACAAACCGAATCTTCTCCTTTAGGGATGAAACGGTTGTTCCCACGGCGCAAGCTCGAGGTCGTTGAAAACATGGTGGACGAGCTCGGATTCCCAGCCACGCCCACCTCATTGCGAACGACGTAGGGAACCCAATATGAGACCCGAATCATTAGTCCACTTGTCTACTTTGTCGGAACGGCCCGAGGATGAATGGCCTCCATGTCTGCATAACGAGCAAAGTCCCGGTCATTGAAAGTCAGAATCCGCTTAACGCCGTGTACTCGCATCGCGGCGGCCAGCCGTGCATCATGGACCTGAACGCCAGACACGCCATACGTGACAAGTAATTTCCGCTACTGTTCATGCACCGACAGGCTGTCGGGAAGCAATCGGAGCTTTTCTTCAAAGAATTTCGCGCGCCGGTCTGCTTCTTGAGGGGAAAGAGCGTAGCCGTTGCGGTCGAGAGGGCGGGTACACGTGTTCCAGAATTCACCCACATTCTGCGAGGTATAACAAAGTTCGCCGTTGCGTCGAAGAATGGTTTCGATGGCGGAGACTACGAGAGGATAATCACTGTGGTCCGGCTTGACCCACCGGAGAAGGATGTTGCTATCGAGGAGGTACGGCATCCCTGCCATCTAGCCGGTCCTCATAGAAGCTTTCGCGCGAGAAGCTTTCAGTCGGCAAATTCGGCAGTTTTTCCGATCCCTCTGCCATGCCTTCCAGCATTTGGTGAAATTCATCGACGGTCAGTACACCGTGAGGCAGAGACATTGCTGTCAAAGCCTCTTTGAGAAGTCGCTCCGCCAACTTCTCCAAAGGCACACCTTGAGAACGCGCCTCGGCAACGAGACGGGCTTCCATCTCTGGATTGAGTTCAACCCGAATGGTCATCGTAATGCGCCTCTATCAAATAGATTAAACTCGTTCGGACCTAAATACTAGCGGCAACATCCTTCTGCCAACCGAAAAATCGAAGCTTGATCTTGCTATTTCGTCTCCGGATTTTTCGCACTCCGCGCTCGGCAGTTTTGGGCGCTGAGAGGCCCACGCCTCTCATGGCCGGATCAATTCCGCAGCGAAGCCCTATTTTCTCTGAGTTGAGTTATGTCCCTCGCACCGCACGCATGGTGCAGAGCATTAGCTAAAGAGTTTGACAAACATATAAGACGCAAGTGCGTGACGGAGTCCATCCGCATCCGCAACCGAAATAACATGGGGGATTCGACAAATTCGTGTTAGTTGATTGCTTGTCGAGAGCAACATTGATTTCAGTTTGATGGAAGTCGGGAAGGCAACGAGAGCGGACAACAAGACCTTTAGAATCAATCCCCACAGAGCAGCCGATTTTCGATCGGCTGGCTCCCATTCTGACAAGACTTTGCATGGAAACGGAGGGCGTAGTTCCGTGTAATACTGAAGCTGTAGGCCTGGCATCTACACCTTAATACATAACAACACTCCGAGCGGAATACTGTGATCGGAATCGCGGTTTCTACCCTGGCGGTTTTTTCGTGCTGCCAGCAGTTAAACGGCATTGTCGACGCCAAAGCCCGTAAGCTCAAGCGCTTGCGAACGGAAGCAGACGAGGCTAGAATCAAATTGCCGTCCTTTATTTGCCGTGCGATCGATTTCCCTGGTGCGCTTCAGGAAAAGTAAGAGCGTCATGGAAGGCGGAAACGCGATAGTCGCCGATCAATGGAGCAGAGCTCGCATCCTTGAAAGTACGGCCAGGCAGCGCCAAAACTTGGAGTCCCGCGCACCGTGAGCAGCCAGCAGTCGTTCACCGTCCAGGATCCCCATGAAACCGATCCATACGAGCAGCAGTTCAGCTTAGGAGTTCAGTACGAATCTGCCCCCAACTATTTGCTGGAAGTTGGTTACGCAGGCACCAAGGGAACACACCTCATCGGGAGCGTGGGCGTAAACCAGCCTCTCCTCGCCAGTGTCAGCAGCCCGGTAAACGGGATTACCACCAACACCGTGGAAAACGCGTCGCTGCGCGTTCCTTTTCAGGGGTTATCGCCCACAACGGGTGTGAGCGAATTCATCAGCGGCTTCGATTCAACCTATCATAGTTTGCAGGTGAGCCTGACGAAGCGATTTAGCCATGGCTTCCAATTCACAAGCGCCTACACCTTTGGCAAGGTGCTTGACGATCTGGGTACGGGTTCGGGTGTTTTTCTGAGTTCGGGGGGAGTGAGCGGAGACCAACACGACCTTTCGCAGGCCAAAGGCCCGGCTGACTTCGACAGGAAGAATCGCCTGGTCTTCAGTGCTATCTGGCAGCTTCCGAAGACGACGCTCGCTTCGTCCTTCGCCCGTGTGGTCGCGAACGGCTGGGAAGTGGCGGGCTTGTTGACCCTACAGTCTGGATTGCCGCTCACCATCACGGATAGCGCGGCGGCGACGATCTATGCCGGTAATTCGCGCGCCCAATTTGCTCCTGGCATGTCGGCGGCGGATGCGGTCCTTTCGGGACCGGTCACAGGCCGCCTCAACGAGTACTTCAACACGAGTGCTTTCACCAGCGCTCCGCCTATTGGCGACGGAACCGGGTTTGGCAACAGTGGCCGGGGCATATTGCGGGGCCCCGATCAGCGCAATTTCGACTTTGCGCTGATGCGGCGATTCCGTATTTCTAAGCTCGGTGAAGCGGGTGACTTGGAGTTTCGTGCGGAGTCCTTCAATCTTACAAACACCCCGAGCTTCGGAAATCCTGGTACCGACCGGGCTGCACCTTCATCGTTTGGAGTCATCACGAGTACGTCCATTAATCCCAGGATCTTGCAGCTCGCTCTGAAAGTGAGTTTCTGATGGACCACCAACAAGTCTTCAAACATCGTGCGAGGCGGCAGGCATTAAATCACTCGCCGGGGCGCCCCTGGATTCACCCGGCGGCCTTGATCGCTCTTCTGGCCGGTCTTATTTCCATACTCGGGGCGCCTGTCCCTGTGTTGGGTGGAGGGCCGACGCCATCCAAGAAGATACTCGCGGTTTTTGCGCACCCAGACGATGATATTACGATCGGTCCCCTGCTTGCCCATTATGCGGCGCAAGGTGTGAAGGTCTATCTCGTGGTCGTGACTTCAGGGCAGGATGGTGTGACACCCCACGCAAAAATTCCGGCTGGGCCGCAGCTCGGCGCGGTTCGCGAAGCCGAATCCCGCGCCGCCTGCAAGGCTTATGGCATTGAGGAACCTTTCCTATTCGGCGAGCAGGACGGCTCGCTTGCTTCCATGCAACACCACGATCAGATCATTCATCGGCTAGGTGAAGTCATCCAAAACGTGCAGCCGTCCGTCATCATTACTTTCGGGCCAGACGGCATTACGGGGCATCCCGACCATCGGGCTGTGAGCAACATGGTCACAGAGATGTTTCAGATGTTCAGGGTGTACCAGCCCACAGGTTTTATGCCCCAGAAACTCTACTACGTCTCGTTTCCGGAGAGCTTATTCGGCAAGCCCGTTCCTCCCTTTCCGGGATTGGTGGCGAGCGTCGATGACGGCTACATAACAACGATAATTCCAGCGAAAGACGGACTTGCTGCGGCTGCGCTGGCTGAGGAATGTTACAAAAGCCAGTATACGCCGGAGGTCATGAAGGCTTTCAACGCCATGATGGAAAAGGTTTTGGAGGGAAATACGTATCTCAGGCTGGCGCTTTCGCAGATTCGGCGGCCCGCAGAGGTAGAACACGACCTCCTCAAAACTCCCCCCAGTTCGTCTGATGGGTCTTAGGCGCGTTGCAATGACAATGACCAGGGATAGCGCACCTGCCTCCCAGGTGATCCCACTTTGGGAGGTACGTCTCCCTCGTGAGCAGCGGTTCTGGGCCCGCAATCGGCTACAACGGCTAGTCTCGGGCAACGATTCGAAGCCCAAGAAGTAGCGAGAAGCAGTAGCCTTCACTAGCCCGAGCGTTCAGTTCAGAGAATCTCGGCTTGACTGGATGCCACTGATCCCATTGGTCCAATCGAGTGGATACCGCGGCACTAAACATTACGACTTCTTCGCCTTCGTGGGCGGGCCACAGCGGCCTCTGAGTCCTCTGAGTACGGGCCATTGATGCCGACAAGCCGCAGCCGGTTCAAGGCTTGGGCGATGGCTTCCGGGTACTCGCGGACATTGGCAGGGAGCGTCAAAGTCGGATTGCTGGTCCCCTTCCGAATTCCGGCAATACCAGCCGCGGTGTAGCCTTCGAACACAGCTCCGTCCTCGGCAAACGCGATCTTGCGCGCGGCATCCTTCGCCGGCTGCCGGAACGGACGCCACCAGGTCCGAGCAACCGGGCCAGCGTGGCGATCAAGTGGATAACAAGAACGGCCAGATTGCGCATCGAAGAATAGTAGCAGGATGGGAAATCCTGAGGAATCATGGGCGAAATAACAATTCGCCAGGCACAGGTCATTCCATTCCATATCAGAAGATTACTGCGTAGCGAAGATTGCTTCGCGAAGGCACGCGGACTGGAAACCGGACCCGGCCGAATCAGGGAAACCACAGCAGAGAAGAGAAAGACCACGGCCACGATCATGCCGAAAGCCACGGATAAGCACCGTAAGGAAACTCTAACGAAAAAGGCGTTCGATGTCTCTGGCGCAGTGGAGGACCCGGAGAATCTCAACACCATCGGTGAGCGGGCGGTAGAAGATGAGGGAGCGCTCGAAGCCCTTCACCGGCCAGGCGCGGACGGAAGAGAAGCGAGGATTCCTAAAGCTCCTTTGGGTGCCCAGTTCAGGCATGTGCGCTAAGGCTTGAAAGCTGACGTTGCAGGCGTGAAGAAATCGGCGCGCCACGTCCACGCTGGCATTGTCTCCCAGAAATACGAAATGGTCCGTCAGATCTCGTTTTGCGGCAACGCGCTTGATCACGCGAGCCATGGAATCAGGCGGACTTGCCGGACCGGAGCCTCTTTAAGCCTTCGTTTTCGATGTCCACCCAATCCTGCGCCGTCATCTCGGTCGCCGGACCGCTGTCTTCGGCTTCTTGCAGCAGTGTTTCGAGCCGGCCCTCGGCCTCTTCCATCTCCTTGAGCAGCTCTACGGCTTTGCCCAAGGCTTCCTCTTTGGAAGAGTATCGGCCGCTTCGGACTTGCTCGTTTAGAAACCGTTCCATTTCTGGAGTCAGCGAGACGTTCATAGGATTCCCTCTTTAGGACAGTCATTCAGCATGCGGCATCGTCCAGAGTATAGCAACCTGACCTGTGGCCCTCAACGATGGTTGCCCAGCGGTGGAAAGCATACCAGGAAAGGTAAGCGGTGCTTGGCCTGAACTAGGGCTTCAGGTCTGGGTGCGATTCAGCCTGTCACGGAACGCTCTGCGAAATGAATATGTGGTGTAGGGTGTGTCCTCTGGGATCGTCAATCCAACCGAATTCTTTGGGGCACGATGAGCATACGACAACTGCACTTTTGGGGTCGAACTTCGATGGCAATTGGGTATCCATAGTGCGGGGCCGACAGTAAAAGTTGACGTACCCGAGGCGCTCAGAGCGACCGATCTAGAGCTCTAGCGCGCTCCGGAGGCGGATTCACTACGCTGAACAAAGAAACGGCCACGGGGTTCAATGAAGTTTTCGATACTACACATTTCCGATTTACACCGCGATCCTGAAAACCCGACCGGAAACGAGGCGCTCCGGATTGTTGGATTTGTCGGAGCGCATCGCGCGATCACGGAACTGAATCGCCGCGTGACGGAGTCCATCCGCAAGCGAAATAACATCGGGGGTTGGACAGATTCGCATTAGTTGATTGCAGGTCGAGAACAACCTTGATTTCAGTTTGATGGAAGTCGGGAAGGCAACGAGAGCGTAACAAGCCCTCTAGTATCAATCACAGAGCAGCCGATTTTCGATCGGCTGGATCCCATTCTGACGAAACTTTGCATGGAAACGGAGGGCGTAGTTCCGCGTAATACTGAAGCTGTAGGCCTGGCATTTACAGCTTAATGCATGACAACACTCCGAGCGGAGTACTGTGATCGGAATCGCGGTTTCTACCCTGGCGGTTTTTCGTGCTCCTAGCAGTTAAACGGCATTGTCGACGCCAAAGCCAGTAAGCTCAAGCGCTTGCGAACGGAAGCAGACGAGGCTAGAATCAACTTGCCGTCCTTTATTCGCCGTGCGATCGGTTTCCCTGGTGCGCTTCAGGAAAAGTAAGAGCGTCATGGAAGGCGGAAACGCGATAGTCGCCGATCAATGGAGCAGAGCTCGCATCCGAAGAGGCGGTGAATTCGTGATTGAAAGTACGGCCACGCACCGCCGAAACTTGGATAGGTTGCAACGCAAGTTTGACGCAAATTTGACGCAAGGGTTTGACCGCGGTAATAAGTCTTTTATTATCAAGGGCCGAGGTAGCTCAGTGGTAGAGCAGCCGATTCGTAAGCCGCAGCAGCGCCGTGTAAACAAACGACATAGCTGAGAATTCAACGACTTAGCTGCCCATCACGTCCCATCACTACCCATCATTCCCGGTCCTACAACGCAAAAACAACGCAAAGCCAACCTTCCATCAGCATCTCCTGGAGATAGCAAGGAACGATGCTGACTTTGTAGCACGACATTACTGACCGGAAACGACGCACATCGAAGCAGCGCCATCAAATCCAGCAACGCACCGCAACTGACCGTGGGCACCGTCGACAAGCGCATACGGCAGCAGGCCACCGAATCGAACATCCACTGTGGAATCTCCAAGAGCCGAACTCCTGGGTTCTCATCGATGCCGCACCGGAACACACCGCGACCATTCTTGGTCAAAGCTTCGTGGACCGCCACAGCGCGAGCATGCCAAGGATGCCAGGGGTAACGGACTTCTCGCGATTCAATATTATGGGTGTTGTGTTGTCGACTCGTACCACGAGGACCGCACGCATCTGGGACTCGGGAAGGGAACGCCAGACGGCAGACCTCGCACTATAGCCTCAGGTCGCGTCCTTTCTCATGTGCGACTGGGAGGGTTACACCACCGGTACGACAGGGCTGCCTAATCCGAACCAACGACGTCGCGAAAACGTCCGAGTTCCTGCATCCTTGATGCACACAGGTATACCTCGCGGGCGTTCTTCCGGCAGAGATTCTTGGCGCTCAAGGATGAAGGGATAATCTAGGTGGGACAGCCGTCGCGGCAGTGAAGCGCGCTATTTTCAGTGCGCTTAGAATTGTGGCGAAGCACACGAATTCAAGTTGCTCGCGGACATAGTTCGTGGTAGGATATTCCTACTAGGAGCGATGCATGGTGAGCCGACAGACAACTCTTGAATATCTAACAACCACGAAGATCGGTGAGAAGGGACAACTCACCGTCCCGAAGCAGTTCCGCAAGGACCTTGGTTTAGGTGCAGGTGCACCCTTCGCGGTATTGCGCTTGGGGGATGGCCTCGTTCTGTTGCCAGAGCAGCAGCGATTTGAACATCTCTGCGCGCAAGTGAGTTCGGCTCTTACGGGCGCTGGCCTTACGCCACAAGCAATTCTGGCGACGTTGCCTGAAGCACGAAAGCGCGTCTTTGCGCGTCGCTACAAGAAGTCTAATTCCTCCAAGAACATCTCACGTCGCCAATCTCGTGGCCAACGCGGGAAGTGACGACGCAACGGCGGATTCGACTTTTTCTCGATTCGAACGTCCTTACCGGGGGCATTGTTTCTCCGTGGGGCCTCGACAAGGCCGCGTTGTCTCTGTGCGCCGCCCGGCTTTGCAGACTGGTCCTCGCGGAGATTGTTCGCGACGAGGTGGAAGAGAATCTATTGCTCCACGCGGAGCGTCTGCCATCTGTAGACGCCGATGAGCTCCTTGAACACTATCGTCGACTCATCGAACTGACCAATCCTGAGATGGTGCCGTATCCCTCTGAGTCGCTTGTTATTTCGAGCCGTCAGCTCATCCGGCACGCGGCTGATGTCCCCGTGCTTCTTTCTGCGATGGCCAGCAAGCCAGACTGGCTGCTAACGCACAACACCAAACATTTTACTCACGCGGTCGCAAAACGAACTGGACTGCGTATCGCGACGCCGGCCGAATTCTTCCGAACACTGTCGTCATTGCTACGGTAAGGGAGAGAACGTCGTTTCGACCGAACCAGACTGATGATCGGAGATGGCCGTTTGCTAAACCGTTGTAGTGCGAGCTTCGCAATCGCCATTGTCTCGCAACGCACTGCGGAATGCGAAAAGCATCCTTATATATGGGTGGCTTGTGAATAGGAGAGGGAATTGGCCGTGACAATGTAGGATTCTAACCAATGACGGGGCAGCGTTTTAACCAACTGAACTACGTCCTCAGCCGTGGAATCAACAACTTACCGTAAAGTCTTAAGGAATAAGGCCGTTGCAGGTTTCGCATATAGCGCACGCATTGCTTGTGGTGCATACGGTAGCAGCTGTATTTTTTGGGCAGTGATCGTCAGCTATCGGGACAAGAGGACCAGAGAATTGGCCGCCGGGAAACGGGTCAAGGCATTCTCTGGATTTGAACGATCCGCGCGCCTGAAGCTTGACCGTATGGAAGCGGCTACGTCGCTGAGGGACCTTGCCGCATTGCCTGGTAACCGTTTTGAAGCGCTGATAGGTGACCGCAAGGGTCAGTACAGCATCCGCATTAACGATCAATGGCGGATTTGCTTCGAGTGGGCCGACCGTTCACCGGGACCGTCAAACGTGGAGATTGTTGACTATCACTAGGAGCATCGCTATGGCACTAACCGCTATCCATCCGGGGGAACACCTGACTGAAGAACTGGAAGCACTCGATATGAGCGCGGCTGAACTGGCGCGAAAGATCAACGTGCCGACCAATCGCATCACGCAAATCTTGAACGGGACGCGCGCCATCACGGGCGACACTGCCCTGCGCCTTGCTCATTTCTTTGGCACGAGCGCTCAGTTTTGGCTGAATCTACAGAGCCTCTACGAGCTGCGGCTCTCCCAGGAGAAGGTAGGAAAATCCATCAAGGCACTTCCCACGCTTAAACGGCGCGAGCTCGTCCACGCATGAAAGGTTAACGCGAGGAATTCCAGGAACGACGGACCTTGGCCTGAAAACTGCCAAGCTCCCCGATCCTATTTCCCAATCAGCATTTTATGCTCTGCGGTTGCGCCCCTGCTTTCGCTTGGTACCGGAGAAATGAAGACCGAAACAGTCTACTCGGGTCGCAAGAAGTCGGCGTCATTATGTAACTCTCGGCCAGATCGGCAGTAGAATCTGCTTGCCATGGCTGCTGAAGTGAAGCTCGGGCTGATCATTGAAGCCCTCGAAATGGCCGACGATTCGGTCTCGTCCTATATGGAGGTAGAAACAGGGGAAGTGCGTCCGATCACGGAAGAGGAGTTCGATCTAGCAGAGGATCCACAGACAGTCATTGAGGAATTGCCAGACTGGCAACGTCCGGTAACGCGACAAATCAGGCAAGTGCCTCCAGCTTTTCGCCAATGATTCTTCCGTCGTTCCCGGGCCGTGCTAGTTTAATGAGGTTTGGTTCAACCCTTTGGGAGCACTAGCTAGCCGCGTGGAAAACTTGCTAGCGACTGTGAAGGTCCGCTGGTGGCTCTTCATTGTGGGCCGCAAACGCAAACACGAGCAGTATGCAGAGGCTCTTGAAGTTCTCCACAAAGTAATCGTGGCACAGCCTCAGCGAGCACTCGCATTTGTGCAGGCGGGATATTGTTTGGCAAAACTTAGTAGACATGAAGAGGCTTTTCGTTCTTACGCGAGAGCACTCGAAATCGCGCCAAATTACGGCGAAGCTCATGCCTACATGGGTATCACCTATTATGATCTGGAGCGGTATCGGGAAGCTCTTGAGTCTCTGAATCGCGCAATCAGGATGCAGCCAAGGCTGACGGCCCAACCGTACTGGCTTCACATGCTCGGATTGGCGAGTGGACATGCTGAACAATGGAACAGTCGCTTGCGGTATTCAAGAAATTAACTGAGTCCAACGCTAGTAACGGAAGTGCTTGGCATGGTCTCGGATGGGCCCTCGCTAATCTGAATCGTGACTCTGAGGCCTTGGCTCCCCTTCAGCGTGGTATTCAACTTGAGCCGCAGAACGCTTCCGCACATCATGATCTCGGAAACTCCTATTTCAAGTTGCAACGTTTCAACGAGGCGGCTGAACAATTTCAAGAATGCATAAGGCTCAAACCAAATGACCCGGCAGGGCATCACCGTCTTGGGATGTCTTACTGTCAGCTTGGAGAGTTTGCCTTGGCCGTGGAGCCCTTCAGGCGGGCACTATCCCTGGGACCTGAGTTTGCGGAGGTCTACGTTACACTGGGCCAAGTGTATGGGGAACTCGGACAAAACGAAAAAGCGGTGCTTGCCGCCCGCGACGCCCTGCGATTGGACCCCAATGACCCGAACGCGTATCTTCTACTGGGTAGGGCGTTGCAAGAGTCCGGAACGCTCCTGGAGGCTGTTGCCGCATACGAGAAATCTATTGAGTTAGAGCCGGGTCAACTTCATGCGCTGGCCTACCTTGGAGGTGCTTATTTGAAATTGGGGCGGCTCGAAGAGGCACGAGAAATTTTGAGCCATAGTAGCGGTGTAAGTTTAAACGACCCCAAATTCCAATACTCTTTGGCGGAACTCTACCTGAAGCTCGGAATGAGGGAAGAGGCATGCCGTGAACACGAAGCCTTGAGGCAACTTGACCCCTCACTTGCCGAAGCATTCGCTAAATTATTGGGCAGCCCTCCTAAGTCCTGATTTAACGCCGCAACCGTCCAAGTGGAGTCCTGGGGGCCTGTCTTCGTTCGTGTAGGCGCCGGGCTTCAGCTCGGCCGTTTTTGGCGACACAATTTGGGAGTCCAGCCGCTCGTCGCCGCTCCTCCCAGGTGACACTTGCCTTCACACATCCTCCTAATTACGATCTTGCTTTATGCAAAACCCGTTCGCGCCGCAGAACCTTCTTCGCCTCGCCGTTGTCCTCTTGTTAGGCGTCATTACCACTATCCTCTTCCATCACGCTTCAGGAGCGGCCGTATCCTTCCAACTTTCCACCAACGCGTTCTCTCCCGGCGAGTCGATCCCCAAGACATTCACCTGCGACGGCCTTGACGTTTCTCCCCAACTCACCTGGAACGATCCGCCCGCCACCACGCAATCCTTCGCGCTCATCATGGACGATCCTGACGCCCCCGCCGGCACTTGGGTCCATTGCGTTCTCTACAACCTGCCTATCAGCGCTCGCGGACTCGCGGAAAACGTCCCCAACCGGGAGCAGCTCTCCAACGGCGCCCACCAGGGCCGTAACGATTTCAACAAATTTGGCTACGGTGGTCCCTGTCCTCCACCCGGCAAGCCTCATCGCTATTTCTTCAAGCTCTACGCCCTCGATACGAAACTTCACCTCAAGCCCGGCGCCATCAAAGCCGACGTCGAACGCGCCATGCAAGACCACATCCGCGCCCAGTCCCAACTTATCGGCCTGTACGGCCGCTGACAGGCTATAGAATCGACGCGTGTTGACGCGCATCCGATTGGAGACCGTTTGCTGACGCTACGCGTGGCAGCGGAAGTGTTGCGCCTCAGCACGCGCACGGTGAGGGAGTACGTGCAGCGTGTGCTGAGAGCCAACTCCTAACGCGGTTACCGTCCAAGGGGATTTCCACTTTTCCGATTAGCCGATGCAATCAGATGGAGTTAGGCCGCCGTTGCAGAGCTATTGACCGTCGGTAATGCCTCATTTTGAATTCCTAACTGGCAGAAGGTCCCTTGACCGTCCATTGTGACGCGGAGTAAGTTTCGCCACTCGGAACCGAATCGCGTCTTTCGGATTACAAGGAGGTCTTCATGAGATCCATTGGTTTCTTCGCTGGCATTTGCGCACTCTTGGTTTGTGGCTCAGCCGTCGCGCCATCCTCCACCCAAACTCAGTCGGCTAACGCAACGCCGCTCATCCTCGAAAAAGATGAAGGCGAACGCCGAGTGTGGAGGCCCATCGAGGGTCTCGATAGCAAACTCTCTCTCTTCATCCTCAAAGTTGATCCACATAATGGCGGTTCGTCCCATCTGGTTTTCGGAACCGAAGACATTCCGGTCGGAGGAAAAATCGACGCTCATCGGCACCCTGGGTCGGACGAAATCCTTTTCCTACAGAATGGATCAGCGAAGGTAAGTCTGGGCGACAAGACCAGGGACGTGCATGGCGGTGCCAGCGTGTTCATTCCGGCCGGCACCTGGATTTCTGCCGCCAATACCGGAAAGGAAGCCATCCACGTAGTGTTTATTTTCTCCGCGCCGGGGTTTGACGAATTCATGCGGGCGGAATCCGTTCGTGAAGGAGAGAAGGCCGTTACGCTGACAAAGGCCGAGGATGCGGCGATCCTAGCGAAGCACGCCCACGCCGTGATCTACAAGGAACCTTGAATTCAGTCGCATTCCCCTTTAATCGTAAGCTTGCGATTAAAGGGGGACGCCGCGGGCAGCGATGGCCTGGCGCAGACAGTCGAGTGAGGCATCGAGTCCCTGGCTGGCATAAAACTGCGCATGGGGAATGAGCCGGCTGGCGTCATCGAGAGTGGCGTGAAGAAAGACCTGCATGCGGCCACCATTCAGCCGCCGAACCCAGGGTCCAAAAAGCATGTCGGCCTGCCAGATTTGATTGCTGAGTTCAGCTTCAAACTTCTTGTGCGCTGGTGGGGCGAGCAGTTGCTTTTCCGAGAGGCCGTGTTGTTTGAGGAAACGGTAGAGCGTGGAAGCGGAGAGCGCGGGTGTGTCCTGACCGGAAGACAAGGCCAGTTCGCGCAGCAAAGTCGTGCCGGTGCGGTGCGGGTTCTCGCGCTTGAGGCGTTCGATGAGACTGGCCAGTTGCGGGTTGATGGCGCGAGACTGACCACGGTCCTGGCGAGGTTTGGGAGCCAGCGCTTCGAAACCGCCGTTGCGGTAGCGCAGCGCCCAATCCAGCAGCGTATCGATGGAAACCGCCGTCCGTTTCGAACGGGGGATGTCGTAGTTGCGGGCGGCGATCTCCTGGGCGCGGCGCGTGAGTTCGCCGCGGGGAAGACGTTCGATCACCAGCGGCGCGATTAGCCCGTAGCGAAAAAGGGCCAGTTTTTCGGATTTGGCATCCATGCGGAAAACCTCCATGCCCCGGACGATAATCAGGAGCGGCGATCTTCCGCCATGCAAATGCTGTGTAGGGAGCGTCAGGAAGCGGAGCACGCGGCGGCCAGCGTGGTTCGCCGCCCTGCCGGAACGAGACACGCAGGCCAGCCCAGCAGATGAACACGAAGCTGCGAAAACAGGAAACGATGCGCAGCGATCCACCCGATGGATTCGAGCTTCCGCAGGGCTCTGGAGACGAAGTCTGCCGCCGGGTCCACGGGGCGCACCGGCGCCGCCAGCGGCGTCAGAGCTAGGCTCAGGGCGGGCGCCTGTTTTTGAAAACGGCGAATCCAGAACTGCCCGCGCTGATACGGCATGGCGCTTTGTCCGGCTGCCGGCGCGGCAGTTGCGTGCGTGAGAACTTTGAGCAGTCGTGCGACAAGGAACAGCGCGATCACGGAGATGCCGAAGCGCAGCCAAGGCAGGGCGAACTCCGGCAACAGGGAGACTGTGCGTTTACAGATGCGGCACAGGTAGCGGCGCACGCGGATCACGCCGTCAAAGGCAAGGTCCACGAGCGTGCGGCAGTAGAAGCCATGACCGGTCAGAGGCTGTTTGGCCCCGCATTGCGGGCAGTGGTCCGGGCGGTAACGGTCGGGATCGGAGATCTCTTTGGCGTACTGTGTGACGGAGCCTGCGAATGGGTGTAGGATCTGCATGAGTATCCTTTTCCGGGAGTGTTCGAGACTCCCGGGTTTGGGTGTACGCGGAGGGCTCCGGTGATTCGCTCTAAGGACAAACTAGCCGGGCTCTCCGCGCCGTTCGCCATCCTACATCGTTAAATCGTTGACAACCGAACAACAGCTCCGCGAAAGGCTGCGCAAGATCACCGCATTATTCGAGGGAGCCGCGACCGCAGGCGAACGCCAGGCTGCGGCGATCGCGATTGAGCGGACCCGTCAGGCACTCAACGCCACGGTCAAAACGCCCGAGACGAAGTTTTCCATGGCGGATCAATGGCAGAGACGCCTCTTTTCTGCGCTTTGCCGAAGATACGGGCTCGAACCGTATCGCTACAAGGGTCAGCGTTACACCACCGTGATAGTGCGCGCGCCGCGGTCCTTTGTGGACAACACGCTTTGGCCGGAATTCCTCGAGTTGCAGGCGGCCCTGCACTCCTATCTCAACGAAGCCACGGAACGTATCATTCGCGAAGAGGTTTTCGGGGACGCGGGAGAAGCGGCGGAACGAGCAGGATAACAGTAACCTGGCGCGATCCCGCGCCAGCGTCAAATTACGCCACGTCTGGATTCCAAGAAGACTGCCGTCCCCGCAGGACTTAATTTGAGAAAAACCACTGGCTAAGAGCGGGAAAATCGCGAGCCGTTACAAGTTGATGCAGTTCACGGCATAGTCTGTTTCTTCATGGCGGGCCGCAATCCCAGATTGCGCATCAGACGATGTAGGTAGTTCGCATGCACACCGAGAAGTTTGGCTGCCTCAGTAATGTTTCCGTCCGTCTGCTCGAGTGTTCCCAGAATCAATTGCTTTTTAGCGGCCTGCGATCTCACCGTTCGAAAGAACAGGGCCTAGGGCAAGTTGGCCTGACGGAAGGTGCGACGCAATTCAGGAAAAACCTGCTCGAACGGCGGGAGGGCCGACATTTGATAGGACAGGCGAGTGTTCCAGAGCGCTCGCAAGCGGGCCTCTTTTTGTGCGAGCGCGGCTTGCAGGCCTTCGCAAGGTTTTTCACGGAATTCCAGTTTTTGGCAAATCGCGGGAAGGAGGTGGTCGAGCTGCACTTCCTTGTTGACCGTGAGATACCAGAGATCGTAGAGATCTCGAGGTTCGTTTCGGGCTGGATCGGTGAGAGCAACTGTCTTCTCGGCAGCAATTTCGTCGAGGGAGTACACAAGAATGGACCGATTTTCGGGAATGTCGGCGAACTCTGCATATCCGCGAAGAACGGGCCGATTTGCGAGAGGGAAAAACAGCGCCTCATTGATCGTGATATCCAGCTTCACGTTACTGTTCCCGGGAAGCGGTCCGGTATATCGGAGATAAAACGTGTGGGTGTTGGTGCGCACGCGCGGGTCCTGCCGGTCGAAGGCGAAGACGATGCCCGATTCTTGTGCGACTGCGGCGTAGACAGGCTCGAGACGCGTGCGAATTTCTTCGAACGGAAGCGTTTGGCGGAGAGTGAAGTCAACATCTTCCGAGAAGCGATAATCGGCAAAGTAGCAGCGCTTCAGGGCGGTGCCCCCCTTGAACGCCAGAACGGGCCGCAGATCCGATTCCGCCAAGGCGTTTAAGAACCAAGCGAGGCAGTAGTCCCGTTCTAGGACGTCTTCGCGAATGCGCAGTCCTCCGGCGGCCGCAAGTCGATTGGAAAGCAGGGAAATATTTCGCTGGGGAATCAATCAAGTGCTCCGTACAGCTAGCAGCTCGTCGGATGGGATATTCAGTTGCAGCCGCCATTTGGCAGCGTGAGGGCCTTCGCTCGGCAAAGACGGATCGAGCGGGACGTACGTAGCTGTCAGCACGGTGCGAAGCGACTGGCGTTCAGCGTCCGTGCCGATGCCAAAGAGATCCAGGAGATAACCCAGGCGACGGTAGATCGAACCGACGCCGAGCCGGTGTGCGTAATCGATAAGTTTTGCCACGCGAACGTTGTCGTGGCGCATCCAGAGGCCTTTGGCAACGTCGGTTATCCCGCCGCAATATTCGGGGTGGCGGAGACCGTCGAGGATGGTGCGTTCGAGGTCGCTGATCTCGACCGACTCTTGTTTTGTGACCCAGTGTTTTGTGTTGCCAAAAAAATCCTTGGACTTCAGAAGAACAAAACGGAATTGCGTACTGTGCAGCGTTTGCTTGGGAATGCGTTTGGTGCTCGAAACGAATATGACAAACTGCGGCTGTGTCACCATGCGGTGAAGTTCCATGGCAGACGCGTGAGAAAGGAAGTAGGGAGCGTCGTCTGCCAAGTAACGCGCAACCAGGTAGGGATTTCCTGCGTATTCGGCAGAGCTTCCGAGTTCCGATGGCACGATGACAAAGAGGCCGCGCTTGAGCTGGGACACGAGTCCTCGCTTTCGGGCCTTATAAAGCAAACTGCTCGTGAGCGGAAGCGTGAGGCTGGTAATTTGCGCGGCCTCTGCCGTCGTGAACATGGTGCGACCTGAATCGTACAGGGCCATGAGAAGGTTCGCCATACGGCTGCGGGTCGTCTTCAGACCGTAATTATTGTTTGTGCGCACTAGTTAGCTCAACAAGCGAACATCTCTTCACAAAATATAAGCTTCGCTAGATAAAATGTCAATCTTATCGCCTGTCAGGCAATGTATTCTGCACAAACCATAGCTAAGCACATCTGGTGGGCAATACGTTGGCCGAAGGGATTCCCGCGGAAAATGAAACCCAAGTTGCTCCAAAAAGATTAAAAGGGACTTGTCCAAACTTTGTCTATCTGAGAGTGGCCCGAAAAACCGTAACTGACGCCAGGACAGCGACTTAGGTTGGATTGGTTCCTGGTTCGGGACCAGGAGGTCGAAGGTGCAAATCCTTTCGCCCCGACCACTTTTCTCCATTCCTATCAAGGTGTAAGGAACCGAGTAAGGAAAGCAGTAAGGAAGACTAAATTTCCTTGCTCCTGGCCTTGGTTTGTTGCGGAGCCCCTATTAGGGTTTTCCTTCCTTGCTCGACCAACTGGTTTTCGGTTGGCTAGCGTCGCGTGCAATATATTCGCAAGGTAATGGGCGTTTGGCTGTGCGAGACGTGCATCGCCGTGGAATAATCAGGAAATCATTTACCTACCCTCATAATTCTTGCAGATGCTATGGAGTTTGTTTTCAGTCGTTTGGCGTTTGGCAGCCCGGTTGCAAGAATCGTCCGTTCTATCCGTGCACAACTAAGGAGAAAGATGGGGAAATCATTGCGCGCCATCCCGGTACTATTGCTCCTGTTCGCACCCGCGATCCTGAGGGCTGACACCCTCCTTGATCTGCTGAACCCTCCCAATCAGAGGAACACGCCTTACTCGCTGACTTTTGTCGCGGGGGCAGCAACGACAACCATATCGTTCGAGGGGTACCAAGTCCCCGCGAACGAGTCGGCCACCGACATCTCCCTGACGACCGGGGCATCCGCCAACCTGCTCGGCCGAACATGGATATTCACCCCCGCGGCGTCCGATTCGGACGCGGCCCAATTCAACGATGGCTTCAACACGGGCACCAACGGACTGATACTCGCGGACCGCATGGTGGGGTCGTTCGACATGTTCGACCAAGTCATCAACACCCGCATCGGGCAGGCGTACGACCTGTCATTCATCTATTTCAACGACCTATCGTTCGCGGGACCGTCGCCGAGCGCATTCATCGTATCGGCTTCCAACGCCAGCCCCGTCACCGGAGCCGTCCCGGAGCCGCCCGCGGCGATCCTGCTCTGCACGGGCCTCCTTGGCTTGTTGGCGCTGGCAGCGCCAAACAAACGCCATGCGCCCTGCTCATACTAAGTCTGAATTGCCCCACTTAGGAATGGGGTTCCTGCTGGTGATGCGGAAACGTATCGGTCGGGGCCTTCCGCAGGCCAGTGTCTAGCTGAGAACCGACATCCCTACGCGGCAGATAGCTCACTGATGGGGCTTATAACAAACGCGACAAACCGAGTGTTTCAATGGTGGGGTAAGCGCCCGAAGTTTTCCACTTGCTGCATACTGAGCATAATCTCTTTCCGTCTGCCCGCTCGACGATCTCCCCGTGCACTCTTGGCTTAATTCCAGGCGCCACCGCATGACGCCTGATTTGGCGCCCATGCTTGCCGAGCCGCCGGGCGATCTCGGGTCGGGAGACGATCGGTGACCGGGGCATCGTGCGAGGGTACGTGGGGCAGGGAAAAGGAACCCAGTGGAGCCCGTCGGCCATGCGCGTGTCGTCGCACACGGAAAGACTCGAAATCTACGGTTCGTTACGAGTACCGATGCCAATGGGTGCTGTGAATTCGCGCCTCTCCCCGCGGGCACGTACAAGATCACTATGCATCCTGTCGGGTCATTTCGGCCCGACGATGTCAACCGAGACGTAAGCCCCGGCAGTTGCTGGGAGGTAACGCTTACTCAGTATCCTGGCGCGCACATCGGCGGCTATGTGCGATACCCCGATGGCTCTCCGGCGGTCGGAGCGCAAGCCTTGCTCATTAGCGTGGACGGTTCGCAGTGGTCTGCGATCCAGGTCGCTGCAAACGGACACTTGCTATGACGGGTTGGACACGGGACGCTACGTAATTGGAATCCGCCTGACGCGCCCGCCGTCTCCGGACAAGTCTAGTAGCGGCCCGCCACCCCCGGCGTCCTTGTATTACCCCCGCGTGCAGAGCCGTTCCGCAGCCGTCCCGATCATGCTGCGCACCGACCAGCACCGCGACAAACTCGACTTCACGGTCCCTCGGCAGTAGCGCTACCGCCAGATATTGGAAATGATCGACTGGGTACGGATCGCGGCTGAGCTACTGGCGCTTGCGCGGCTGCTCGGAAGTAACGTCCTAAGTCCCGATAATTGTCGTACACGTATCATGTGGAATCCGCCGCGAAAGCGGGTCGGGAACTTGTCCGATTTCGCTAATCGGGAGTTGAACCAGACCTGCTGACTCTTGTCCAATTATAGGAGTAGAAACCAATCTTGACCGATGAAATACTTGGGCTCCGGCCCTCGTCTATATTTTCAAGGAGGGTCGATGGCCTATTCACCCATACTGGTTGTTCATATTTGCGCCGGGACCGCGGGGTTGCTGTCCGGGACCGCTGCCATGTCTTTCCGCAAAGGTTCCCCCCGCCATGTGCTGGCGGGAAAGGTCTTTGTCGCATCCATGCTCGCCATGGCCGTCGTAGCGGTGTACCTGGCAATCGTGAGGAATCAACCAAACAACATCGGCGGCGGGATTCTAACCTTCTATCTGATCGGAACGGCATGGCTGACCGCCAGGCGCAGAGACGGGGAAACTAGCCGTCTTGATTGGGTTGCGTTCCTGATTCCCTTGGCTCTCGGCATCCTCACCTGGATGACGGGTCTCAGAGTCCTGCGTAGCGGGGCCAGTTCCCTGGACGGAGTCCCTGTCGGAATGACGTTTTTCATGGGTTCCATCATGTTGCTGGCTGCCGCCGGAGACGTTCGCATGCTGCTGCGCGGCGGTGCTTTTGGAGCACAGCGCATCGCGCGGCATCTCTGGCGCATGTGCTTTGGGCTGTTCATCGCCGCAGGGTCTTTTTTCCTCGGACCCTCAAATCGCCCGCTGAGATTGCTTTCGGCAGTCGGGCTCGGGCAACATCTGTCCCCGGCTTTATTCAGCACCAGCCTGTATTTAATTCTCACCATGCTTCCACTGATTTTGCTGATTTTCTGGCTAGTCCGAGTCCGCTTCCCAAATGCATACAAGGGAAAGTCGATACAACTTGCCTCCACAAGTTCTAATTAACGCGAGCGCTTAATCGGACGCGCGTTTCTGTGAATTCGTGAAAGCAGGGAAGGAGCGACGACGAGGTTTGCCACGGCCGAGCGCCAGGTTACACCGCGTGACACCAGGCGTGCAGAAGCGGCGACGGCGAAAAAGCAGAATGAAGAAGCGGCAACAGATACGCCGCAGCTAACCCACCGCGCGTCTCGACTCCACATATCAAGTCGTTACTGGTACTAGCGAGGTACCGCCTCGCAGTCGATAGCCTGCCCCAGGAAAATGACTCCTTTTTCATCACTGAATGCGGGCGTTTTGCACCAAGTGCTCTTGTCGTTCACCCATGCGGAACGGTCAGGGCGATGGGTAGTGACTCAGTTTGAATTATCTCGGATCACGATGGTATTTCTATCGTCAGAGCGTATCTGCTGTTGCATGTTCAGCAGACGTTGGTACTGCTCCACAAATTCAGGGTTCTCTTTGTTTTCGGCCCCCACAGACTCGAATGGAACCACGTAGTCTTTGATCGCGCTAAGAATTTCGGCTCGGGCTTGCTCGTGGGACACACCTCGAATTTTATAAGTGGCGGTTCTTTCCGCCAACTTGTACATGTTGGAGCGGTTCGGAAGCACTCATCACAAAAGTTGCACCTGGCGTGTACGCTCCGCCGAACGCTACGCCCGGAAGGGATGAGAGCGCAAGGGGGTCGGCAATGGGGATCCGTGCATTCTCCAACGTTGTTAGGTATTCTTCGACAAACAGCGCACCCCTTTTGATTTCTGTGCTGTCATCGACGACGGCGGCCGTCGCTAGGAATTCCGGCAGAGGGAGAATCTGGGCGACCATGCGTCGCGCCGTTTCAGTTTCGCGGCGTAGAGATTCCACGGTAGCTTTCTCGGCTGAGAGATTGGCGGCGAGATGTTCAGTATACACGATCAAACCTGGTGATGCGGCATCCCAAAAATAGTTGGCAAGAATGCGCAACACGTGAAGCCCGAGCGGAAGGAGCTGAAATTCTGCTACCGCCTGTAGCTAGATCGGCGGCGAATCAGAAATGTTCCTAGGCTAGGGCTCCGCCCGATGTGCTTCGAGACATATGTCGCCGTTCGCTGACATTACGAAATGTCGCCATTCGCCGACTTGCCCTCTTGTCGCCGTTCGCTGACATTGGTATAATGTCATCGTTCGCTGACATTGGGAACAGAGGTGATAAATGCGTATTCGTACACCGATCGATCTAGGGGCTCTTATCCGCGAGCGCAGAAAAGCCCTGCGTCTTGACCAGAAGACCCTGGCCGAGAAAGTCGGCGTGAGCCGGCAATGGATTGTCGATGTCGAGCAGGGCAAACCGCGGCTCGAGATCGGCCTCGTGCTACGCACCGCGGATGCGCTCGGCATCGTTCTCATCGTGGACAAACCGACAAAAGGCACGAGTTTGGCGCAACCCTTCATTCTCGATTCGATAGTCGACGCGGCCCGGGAGAGGCGCAAATGAAGATCAGAGAACTGATCGCCATCCTTGACCGTCGCGAGATGGGGCGTTTCTTCCGCGACATGAAAGGGCGCGTCTCTTTCGTCTACGATGAAAAGTGGCGAAACGCCGCCAACGCCTACCCCCTCTCCCTCTCGATGCCCCTCACCCTTGGTGAGCACGGGAATTCAAAAACCGACCCGTTTCTATGGGGATTGCTGCCGGACAACGAAAAGGTCCTCGATGCATGGGGCAAGAAATTTCAGGTCTCGTCCCGCAACG
>Ga0210395_10000564_pt1 | contig 28718 bp, 27 predicted proteins | sample IncBWH4OmetaG_FD_150861 | JGI IMG/M metagenome (GOLD analysis project Ga0210395, IMG submission 150861) | Forest soil microbial communities from Barre Woods Harvard Forest LTER site, Petersham, Massachusetts, United States - Inc-BW-H-4-O ... | reverse complement strand
GTCGCCGCGCTGACCGCAAGGAAGCAAGCGCCCAAGGTATGACTCATGATTGGGGTGAAGTCGTAACAAGGTAGCCGTAGGAGAACCTGCGGCTGGATCACCTCCTTTCTAAAGTAGTCGTGGCTCAATCCGCTATGGTGTGCGGACTATGCCACGCAAATGTATCCCGCTCTTCTCACGAATTGCAGGGATACACGTTCGGTTTACAACCTGATTTAATTCAGGATTCGGGCGGATTCTGTCAGATCGTATCGAGTCAAACAGCAAATCAATCCATGTAGTGTGTTTCAGGGCCGCGTGCTCACTCCGCGGCCCTTTTTTTGTTTCTGGCACGACGGTGGCATCTCGATGTGCGCCGGAATGCTTCTGGCTGCCCAGCCACCGGCGGCTCTGGTGATTCGGGGTTCTGTCTGGCTCTGCGTCTGGGTCTTCCCCTGCTCTTGGCCACTTCTTCTCAGCCATAAATGTGGCACAATGAAACTGTGCGAACGACCGTCGACATTCCAGATCCTGTCTATCGGCGCCTCAAAAGTCGCGCCGCCAGCGAAGGTAGTTCGACCAAGGAACTTATTCTTCGCGCGGTCCAGTTGATCCTGAAAGATAGCCCGCCGAAATCCCGGAAAAGAGTCAAGCTCCCACTCATAAAATCGAAGCAACCCGGCACGCTCGAACTCGACAATGACAAAATCTTCGAGATTATTTCTTTTGCCTGACATTAACGTTTGGCTGGCGCTCACTTACGACCGGCATGTCCACCATCCGATCGCTCGCCGGTGGTTCGATCACCTCGCCCCTAGTGCGCGGCTCTTTTTCTGCCGCCTCACCCAACTTGGCTTGCTTCGGCTCCTCTGCTCGGCGGCCGTCATGGGACCGGACGTTTCGAAAGGTCAGCAGGAAGCCCGAAAAGCCTATGACAGGTGGCTCCAAGATGAGCGCATCGCGTTTCTAGAAGAGCCGGCAAAACTCGAACCAGAATTTAGAGCATTAAGCCGGTCACCTCAGGCGTCCCCAAAGCAATGGGCTGATTCCTATCTGCTTGCATTTGCCGCTGCCGCTGGCCTTCGCCTGGTGACCTTCGATCAGGCTTTGCGTCAAACCGGAGCGAACCTTCTGCTACTTGAATAACCGCGTGTCAGCATGCCCCGTTCAAGCTTTTTTTGAACCTATCCAATGCTGAAGGTGCACCATTCAGGCATCTACGTACCGAGGTACTATTGGAGTTTTCTCCCGCAACATGTTATTTCTCGGATCGGAAATGTCGGACAGAATGTTCGCGCAAACCTGCCCAAACTGTGGCGGCATCTGCCCCCAACAGGCCGAGGCCTGGCAAATATTGCAAATTCAGTTTTTTAAGCACAAATACGTTCTCTATGGACGGGCTGGTCCCCCGAAAAAACAGCCTGCGGATTGTTCTGATCGTGGTCGCTATCCTGATGGTATTCGTAGTGCTCGTCATCAGCATCCTCTAGCGTATCGCTGTACGATTCGCCACACTCGCTGCACTTTTGAATTGACGGTCTTCCCCAAAGAATCTAAAATAAAGTCTCGGCGCTTGTTCGGTCCAGAGCAGAAAGGTCCACCCCCCGATGTCGCGTTTTCTATCCCTAGCCCTGTGTGCTATCAGTGTGTTTGCAATTTCCTCCCCCGCCCAGGTTTCCAGTTCCACGATGGAAGCTATTCGCGTCCCGGCAGGATCGATTCTCGCATTTCACCTGCAGACTCGTCTTCGCCACACGGAGGCAGATCCTCTCGATGCCCTCCCGCAAGGAACTGTTTTGCACGTCAAAATGCTCACGTCCATAGACTCGAACGCCGACCGCGATGGGGCGGAATTCCACGGCACCGTCGTATCGGACCTGAGCCTTGGAGACGGCGTCATTATCCATTCCAATGCGGAAGTGCGGGGCCTGCTCGTGCTTCTCAGGAGCAAAAATCATCCCGAAGGTTTTCGTTATGAGCTCCTGCTCACGGAGCTTACCGACCAAGGAAAATCCTATCCGCTCACGGCTTCTCTCCATGCTTCCTTTTTCGACGCGGGCTCCGAGCCTGCTGCAGCTGCAGCAAATTTGCCTGCAAAGGTAGAATCTAAAGAATTGCCCGGACCAAATGCATCTGCCAATACCAAGTTAGCTGTAAGTCCACCACAATAAATTATCTATCCAGATTGTCTACGAGCCAGGAAGAGACTACTAGTTCTGGTACTGGTAAGCATGGCGCTCTGAATTCTTCGCCTGATCCCGTAAGCTATTAACACGATTGGAGTTCTAAGATATCTCATGTTGCGTGGCGGTTTGGCACGCCTGCTGCACTAATGGCTGTCCTCAGCCAATCTCTGAGGAGGCATTTGAAATGAAGAACGCATGGCGATTTGGTTTCTCCACATTGGCTGGTATGGTTCTCGTAGCGGGAGCCTTGGCATTACCGCCGGCTAACACTCATCAAAGTCAGGAAGGTCAGCAGGCAGCACCCCAGGCGCAGTCCGTGTCTGGAAAGATTGCCTCCGTTGACCAGAATTCTTTCACTCTCACCGTCGCGTCCAAGTCTTCTGTTTCTCAAGATCCGCAACCAAGCGCTTCGAGCACTATGTCCTTCACTATCGACAAGAACACCACGGTGGACGGCAAGCTGAAGGTCGGCTCCTCCGCTGACGTCACCTACCGTCAGGACAACGGCGCCAACGTTGCTATCAGCGTCCACGTTACTCCCTAATCTCAACAAGCGGCACACTCAAGTACTTTGATCTTGTCTCGGGGCTCTTCGAAAAAATCCTTCCCCTTTCATTTTGAGGAGTCCCAAGACAAGAGTCGCAATTGGTTCCCCAGACTTTGGTCTGGGTCTCTATCATTCCTGAGCGATCTGCATCATCGAGTGCGTGCTACCGAGACAACGATTGTTTCTGTGTCCCGGAAACTTCATCTTTCGCTTCCCTAAAAACCGCGCCATCTTCCCCCGATGAGCGGCCTCATCCTTTGTAGCCAGTCGAACTCCACCTCGACGGGAACCATCAGCGCCTTTGCCACACGCGCGGCCAAGCGCCATCTTGGCCGTGCTAATTCGCCGCTCCGACTAAAAGTGAGCTTGCCGCAATTCCTTTCGGGTTTGACAGCGCAAACCGGATAGAAGCTCAGCCAGAACTTGCGGCAATATTCCTCCCATGGAGACCGGCCCAGGGCCGCTCGAAATCATCGAGGAGACGCGAAAACCAAAATCATGCAACCCATTCGAATCGTAGCCATACCAACGGAAGTCGCCGAAGCTGTCCGCTCGACCCTGCGCGCGCCAGGTTTCGGATTTCCTGCACACAAGGAAGTTGGACGAGACGCCGCTCCGTGCCGCCACTGCCTGCGGACCATCGAGCCGGGACAGGCCGGGAGAATCCTCTTCACCTATGATCGCTTTAGCGGAGTGGAATCGCTTCCCCAGCCCGGGCCGATCTACTTACACGCGGAGCCTTGCTCCCGTTATGCCGAAGATGGCGGTTTTCCAGAGGAGTTACGCGGCAGCCCGCGCACCCTGGAAGGCTACGCGCACGGCCGCCGGCTGGTGGCCGAAGAATACGTAGTCGACGGCCAGTTCGAACCGGCCATCGAGAATCTTTTCGCCCATCCAGAAATTGACTACCTGCAAGTGCACAGCACGACCGCGGGCTGTTTTACGTTTCGGATCGAAAGGGCAGCCCAAGGCAGCGAGTCTGCCCGTTAATGCGGGCTTCCAAAATTCCGCAAACTAATCCGACCAGGCCAGATAGCCGGGCACAATAAGGTTTACCACTGGAACGATCAGCAAAATTCCCCACCAGTTTGGTTTGTTGCGAGCCTCCGCAATCCCCATCCAAACGATGATGATGATGACGAAGTTGACCAGAGGAATTAAGAACAGAAGGATCCACCAAACGGGTTTCTTGGCGATGTTCAGCATCAGAATAATATTTAAGATCGGAATCCAGGCGAACCACGCATTTTCCGTGTTTGTCTTCGTGGCGATCGTTTGAAGCGCCAAGGCGTGATACACATAAATCACCAGAAAGAAAATGCAAAAGATGAGAAAGAATCCGCCCATAAGAGCAGCGGGCACGCGGCTGTTCTCTTCGGCGAAGGCCGGTCTCGCGGGAATCAGCACGGCCGACAGCGCCAGCAACCACCCGATTCCGGAGAGGCTTCTGCTTCTTGTTTTCATCAATGTTCCCCCTTTGAAAAGTTTGATTCTTCGTGATTTGCGAATCGCTCCGGGGAATACCGTTAACCAGTTACGGAATGCGCGCTCGCCCTCTGTCTTCGGCAACGCCCGCAGGACGTACACACGCTCCGCCCGTGTTTTGGTTCCCGGCTACTGTTGGCCGCACTGTATGCAAATCGCCTGGCTCTGTCAAAAGACTTCTTGCTTCTCAGGCGTCAACACGAATGACCGTCCCTCCGGCTGCAACTAACCGCATTGCAAAGTGCATTTCTTGGGAGTATCTTCTGGCGAGCCCACGCCGCAGAGCTCCCGCAGCCCTTCGCTCCGTGAGGCAGGCCCATCTTCAACCGCCAAGATCATTCACGCGAAGGAGGCCGCATGCCAATGGACGCCAAGGCCATCGTCCGTCGCCTGTACGAAGACGTCTGGAACAAGCGTAAACTCGAAGTGGTGAGCGATCTTTTTTCTGCCAGCCACGCTGTGCGCGACAACAACTCTTCCGGTTCCGCGGTCGGCCCGGAAGCCTACCGGGTTCAGGTGGCCCTGTACCTGGCGGCCTTTCCCGATCTGCACTTCATTGTCGAGGACACCGTCGCCGAAAAGGACAAACTCGTCGCTTCCTGGACGATCTCCGGCACCCATAAAGGTGAGTTCATGGGAGTCCGCCCCACACACAAAAAAGTCTCCATCGAAGGCATCACCATCCATTACCTCGCCAACGGCAAAATCATCGACTCAAATATCAGCTGGGATGCTCTCGGGCTGATGCGCCAGCTAGGCGCTTTCCCGGCCCTCGCCAAACCCAAGGGCGCTGCCTCGCGCTGATCGATTTTGCGGTCGAGCTCTCTCTTGCGGTCCGCTTGGTCAGCTGTAACTACAACAACAAGCTAGTACTTCCGGGCCATTTGGCCCCCGGGAATAACTTCTAGAATTGTTGGGTGACCAGGCCTTTCAAAGGTGCCGCCGCTTTCTTCATTTTTTTCGGGCTCATGTTTCTCGTCCCGGGACTGTTTTCTCTACTTACGTTTCTCACAAGCAGCCGCAATCACAGCACCAGCGGCACGATCGCCGGCGCCGCCATCGCACTTTTTATTTCTGCAATTGGCGCGGGGTTTCTCGTCATGGCGGTCGGTGGCTATGGCCGGTTGAAGAGACAGGCAGCCATCGAAGAAGCAAATCCCGCCGCGCCGTGGTTGTGGCGCACCGATTGGGCCAGCCGCAAGGCGGAAAACCAGAGCAAGAAAACCGAAATCACCGCATGGGTGATCTGTATCTTCTCGAACCTGGTGATAATTCCCGTGGCCGTCACCATCGTCCCGCAGCTCGCTGGCCACAATGATCCGCGGGCTTTCCTGGTTCTGGGATTCGGTCTCATCGGAGTCATTCTTTTCCTGGCCGCCTTGCGCACCACGCTTCGTCGCCGCCGCTTTGGCAACAGGTATTTTGAGTTTCACTCGCTGCCGTTCTCTCCAGGCGGCCGCCTGGCGGGAAGGATTCATCTCAAACTCGATTCCCACGCCGCGCAGGGTGTCGACTTGCGTCTTTCCTGTGTTCGAAAGATGACTACCGGTTCAGGAGACAGCCGCCGGACGTCCGAAACCGTGCTGTGGCAGACGGAACAAAATGTTCCGTATGGCGCCCTGGGCATGGACCCGCTCGGCAGAACGATTCCGGTGGATTTCGCAATTCCTCGAGACGCGTATGTCACCGATCACGACAATTCCTCGGACCAGGTTCTTTGGCTTCTCCATGCCGAGGCGGATCTCCCTGGAATTGATTACTCCGACGATTTCGAATTGCCGGTGTTTAAGGCAACTCCCACGGCGGACGAAACGCCGGCCGACTCTCGCTGGGGAACTCCGGGCTTTGCTGCCGGATCTTCGAGCGATTCGAACGCGGTTCCCGTTGCGGCTCCCGCGCATCCGAAAGTCATTATTTCTTCGCAGGATGGTGGAACGGAGTTTTATTTTCCCGCTTTTCGCACTCCTTCCCGCGCGCTGTTCGTTCTTGTCTTCACTGCGATTTGGACGGCCGTGGTGTATTTTCTGCTCCGTTCGAGCGCTCCGCGGTTTTTCCCGGTGGTGTTCGGTTTCCTCGATGTGCTGCTGATCTTTGCCCTGTTGCACGTGGTGTTGGGGACTTCACGCATTCGCGTCGGCAACGGCGAACTTAGTTGGACTACGCGCGTGCTCGGCATGGGTTCGACGAAACGTTTTTCCTTCTCCGAGATCGAGGCGATTGTGGCGGTCACGGGCGGACAGCAGGGTGCGAATCAAGGGCAGGCAACGTACGCGATTCGCCTGCGCACAAAGGATGGGCGCCGCTTCACGCTCGCTGATGAAATCGCGAGCCGCCAGGAAGCGCGCTGGATTGTTTCGCAAATCGAAACTCTCGCGAGCCTCGAAATCGACACGCGCGTCGAGCTGGATGCGGCTTACGGCCTGCCGCCGCAGCCCGGGCAGCCCCTTTTCAAATCATCGCGGCCTGCGTCGCGCGCTTCGACAGTTATTTCGATTGCCATGTTCGCCTTGTGCGTCGCTGGAATGTTTGCGTGGCAGGGCCGGAGATTCGCCACTTTGAAACCTCTGGCAAGCGCATCCCGCGCGAGCCAAGCGCGAGCAAACGAACCGCGCGTGGCGGCGACTGCCAATGTTGTTCCGCCCCGTCACATGGCTCTAGCGACCATGACCGAACTGGACGCGGAGCGCCTGCTCGCTTTGCCTGCTCAACAGCAAGCGGAGGAGATGCTCGAACGCGCCATCGGCCACGACCAGCGTTCTCTCGATTTGTTCGAACAGCAAGTTGACAGCTGGGTTGGCCACATCCGCTTGACCGAGCACATGAGGCAGCTCGAGCGGCGCTCGGAATTCTCAAGCGATCTGCGGGTGCGCTACGCCAACGCGGACATCAATCTGGCTTTGGACGGCTGGCAGAAAAATGAACAAGCTGCGGAAATGCTGATCGAGCGCGCGCACGCGGATCTCGGCTATCGCCCTGCGGCCGTTTATTTTCTCGGTATGCTGGCCGGGCGTGGCATTGCCTACGATCGAATTCATCCGCTGCTTCTCGAGTACGCGAGGCACGATCCGAACCCGAGCGTGCGGCTGTGGGCCGTTGAAGGGATGCGCTATCTCCAGAAGGACGAAGCTCTTGACGAACTGTTTGAATCGTTCACGCACGATCCATCGAACAACGTTCGTGAGCGCGCCGGAGCGAACCTTTCCGATTGTGGGAATTTCACGCGCTTAGAGCGCATGCGGATGGTGCCGAAATTACTTGACCTGGTCGCTGATCCAAGCACCAACGCGCAGATGAAAAGCTGGTCTTACATGGCGTTGCGCGAAATTACCGATGCGGATGTTCCCCTCGATCCTCGGGCGTGGAGGAATTGGTATCGCGATTACGGTAAGGAAAAAGTGGCCGAATTCGAGAGGCTTCGCTGGTGGCAAGTTCCGGGCGACGAATGAAAAGCGGCGTTCGCGGGGCGTCCAAGGAGTGAACGGTTATTTTTTCTTTCGGAGGATTTGCTCGATCTGCGAAATGTGGTTGATGTCGTGCCCGGCCATCATGTGCAGGATGCGCGTGAGACTCTCTTCACCGCGCTCGGCGTGCATGCCAAAATGCTTCCATTGATCGGGGCTGAGTGATTTGTAGAGCGCCAGGTTCGCGTCGCGGACCGCGCGAAACTGCTCGATGCTCTTGCGCGGCTCGCGCTTTGCGTAATTTCCGGCAGCCGCCCAGGCGTCCTGGTCGAATGCCTGAATGGGCGTTCCCGGCGCGGCGAGGATCGAGCGGATGCGCCAGCCGACGACTATTTCCGTATCAGCAAGATGCGCGAGAATTTCGGCGACGGACCATTTGTCTCTAGCGGGGCGTTTACGCAGTTTGGAGGGTGGCGCGCTCTTCACAAGACTTTCGAGCTTCCTGGGCGTCGCCGACTGTGTCTTGAAAGGGTCCTGCCCTTCGATCATTTTCATGATGCGCTGGGAGTATTGCTGCGGTGTTTCGCTCATTTGATCCACTTTCCGCGGTGAAGAAGCGAAGAGATTTGAAAAGTCTCAAGCGGCGCAACCTTCAGAACGTCCTGAAAAGTCTCCTCCAACGCACCGTCCCTGGATGGAGCACGGCATTGGCGTAGGCGAAAAAGCGCTCGCGGAACTGGCCGGATTCCCAGGCATCGGGCGAAGCTTCCAGCGACATATAGATCATTACTGGTGTGCCGATAATGTGGTTGCGAGGTATGCAGCCGGTGAAGCGGCTGTCGTAGGAATTTCCGCGGTTGTCGCCCATGACGAAATAACAGTTGTCCGGGATCTTATAGGGAGTGTGCATGCCATACGCTTCGCTGGGGCCGGTCGTGTAAGTCTCGGGGAGTTCTTGTCCGTTGATCCAAACGGCACCATCGTGAATGTCCAGTGTTTCACCGGGAAGGCCGATGACGCGCTTGATGATGTCCGAAGTCTCTTGCGCTACGATCGGAGTGAAAATCACCATTTGCTGGCGCTTGGGATTGCGCCAGAGCGGCAGGTGCCAGCGGGTGAAGGGCACGCCAGCATCGTAGCCGATGCGGCTCATAATCAGGTGGTCGCCGATGAGCAGCGTGTTTTCCATGGATCCGGAGGGAATCACGCGGGCCTGGCCGAGCGTTCCGTTGATCAGCAGGAAGATGAGCACCACCCACATCCAGGCGATGATCTCGCGCCGAACGAGTTTAGAGCGAGACAGTTTTTCATCGGTCTTTTCGTTTTGTTGTTTAACGGATTTCATTCTTCACCCACACGTCCATTCTACCTTGTTCAATCTGCCGGTACATTCTATCTGTACAATTTTTCTGTCAGGAGCTAAGACGCGTCCGCTGTCGCGAGGTGAGCGACCTCTTCGCGCTTCCGGATGTCCCGGGTGATGGTGCGCGAGCCCATGTACAGCACAAAGGATAGCGCGGAACAGAGAACCGGGATGATCAGCATGGCTTGTTGAAGGCCGGTGGCACGGAAAGCTTCGGTAACCGCAGTGGAGCCTGCCAGCGCGGCGGCGCGGTGGGCGAGGACGTCACTCAATTTGCCGGTGAGCAGCGGACCGAAGGAGGCTCCGCACATGTACATGGCCATGAAATAGATGGCCATGACGGAGCCGCGCTGGTTCGGGGCAACGAGGTCTTGGATTGCGGAGTAGACCAGGCCGTAGTACGTCGTGAGAGCAGCGTAGGTCAGCGCGAGGAAGGCCATGGCCAGGTACAAGGAGCCGGCCGGTCGCAGGATTCCTGCGCAGGCAAAGGGTATGGCCAGGAGTGCAAGGACCGCGGCGTACAGCAGGCGGCCGTCTTTGCGGCGATGGACGATGGAATCGCCGAGGTAGCCGGCGATGGTTCCGCCGCTGACGCCTCCGGCCAGATACACAATGCCCGTGGCGACCCCCGACCTCGCCAGCGAGAGGCCATGGACGCGGCTGAGAAACGCGGGCAGGAATGTGGCGAAGGCGTAGGCGTTGAAGTTGAGCAGAGCGCCGGACGCAATGATCCACCAGAGCGTCGGGATGCGCAGGACGTTCCACATGGACGCACGGGACAGTGGTGCGGGATGGAGTTCGCTTGCGCCGCGTAGTGGTTCTTGGAGTGTGAGCAAAGCCGGAACGAGGAGCAACGCGGGGACAGCGGCAAAAACCATCGCGGCGCGCCAGCCGTAGGCTTCGGCTAGCGGACCGCTGAAGAAATAGCCCAGCGCGCCGCCAACCGGGACGCCGAGCATGAAGAGCGCGAGGACGCGAGAGCGTTTGGCGGGAGGGAAAAGATCGCCGAGCCAGCTGGTCGCGGTGGGAGCGCAGGCGGCTTCGCCGACTCCAACGCCGACGCGCGAGAAGAGCAGCAGCGCGTAGGTGTGGGCGAGGCCGGCGGAAGCTGTCAGCGCGGTCCAGATGACGACGCCCCAGGCGAGGAGTTTTTTGCGGCTGGCGGAATCGGCGAGGCGGCCGAGGGGGACGCCGACGATGGCGTAAATCCAGATGAAGGCACTGCCGAGGAGGCCGATCTGCGTATCGTTAAGATGGAATTCCTTGCGCATGGGCTCGACGAGGGCTCCGGGGACGTGGCGGTCGTAGAAATTGAGGATGTTGATGGCGAAAAGGACCACCACGGAGAACCAGAGGGTGTTCTTCTGAGCTTTCTGCGACAAGGCTCGAGCATGCTAGCACACCGGATGGTGCCGGGCGGAAGTGACGAGTGACGAGTCGCAAGAAATCGACGAAATTGGACAAGTGTCAATGAACCTGCCCCCAAGAACCACGAGCGTTGGGCCATCCATCAACCAAGACTGCCCCAGCACGTTGAAGGTAATCTCCGCGCCTGAAACGATCGCGGGTTGCCGGTCACTACTGGGTGAAAGACGAGCCGCAGACTTTAGCCGCGGCGATCCGTGAGGTTATTTTTCGCCCAACGTCTGGAGCAAGAAGGTCTTGACGTCAATGGCCTTCTGCGGTTCGTGGGAGATAAAAGTCGATGGAAAAACACGAACTGTCACAACTTGAATCGCACATTCAGTCCATACGAACGGCTCATCAGGCGCTCGCTGCCGGCGGCGAGATGGATGACTTGTTCAAGATCATTCACAACCCAGGGTGGACGACTCCGGCAGAATATGCATTCCTGCTCGCTTCCCTGGAGTCGATAAAGGCGCAGACGGCGCAGTTGGCAGGGCTCCAGCAAAGCCTGCTCGCTGCGGCCCAATCGGTTAGCACCGCTCGCGCCGTAGGGGTTTAGCAAAAAAAGGCAGGGTCCCAGCCCACTGTCTCTTTCCGAAGCATTTCGCGAAGCTCTCACAGCGACCACTTGGCCTACATTCCCATCTGAAGACCACTCCACAGCGCCTTTCCATTGGCAAGTTAGTTCGGCGTGGGTCCTAGCTAAACCGCGCGAGTTTCTATTGGCCTAGCCGCTATAGAGTGAACATTTTCCCAGTCCTAGTACGTGCGCATTTCGCAGCTGCCGTGACGGAACATCGTATAAGTCGCTTTCGCTCATAGTCTTCCAGGAAATACGCCTCCTGGCAGCGTGGTTGCGGTTGTACTCGATGCCCGGTGTCATTCCGAGGTGGGAAAACCCACGCTCGATGAGAATGCTGGCCGAGGAGGATGTTTATGGGCTTAGACCGCACCGTTGTTGGGATTCCGGAAAGCGAAGTGAGAAGCCAAAATAGATCAGCGCAACGCGATGTATCTCGACCGGAAAATGAGCTGGAGAATCGTATCCGAAACCTGGAAAGGCTTGCCAACAGTTTAGAAGCCGCTCTGGGCCGGGAATCGTTTTCGGCGAAAGCTCATGCTCTTGATCTTCTGACTGACCTGCGTCTGAAGATTAAAGCAAGCTGGAATATGTTCCGAGTCGCGAAGCTTCTCAGCGAACCGGCGCGCGAAAGCATGCTTTCGAAGGTACGCGATACGGTGGATGATCTTGAAGGTGTAGTGGCGTCCCACTTCGGCGTCGAAATGACCTAGATAGACTTGCTGGCCGACGGCTGCCGCGGCCAGAGAAGCCAATTCCTCGGAATGGTAGTTTCGAAAACATTCCGCCTCATTGTGCGTGGGGTTGAAAGCCCGCAAGCGCACTAAACGTAGTAGTGGGTATGAAGCGAGGAATAGGCAGGCAGCGGGCGGTGTGGAGCGCTGTAATTTTCCTCGCCTTTATCGGAGTTGCGGTCGGGGTGCGGAGGACCGTGCTTCTCGTACCGATCGTGACGCATGGTTATCGTCCACCCGCGGTTTCCTCCAACCCCCGACTCGCGCAGCTCAGCGCACTAGATGATTTGTTTGCGCAGCATCCGATTCTTACGCTTGTGCATATTGTGCCTGGAATGCTTTTCATGATCTTGGGGCCGCTGCAGTTCAGTTCACGGATCCGGGCGCGGCACCTGCGATGGCACCGTTTGAGCGGGCGTGTTTTTGTGGTTTGCGGATTGGTGATTGGAATTTCGGCTCTGGTGATGAGCTTCGGGATGCCGGCGATTGGCGGCGTGAACCAGGCGGCGGCGACTACTTTGTTTGGGACATTTTTCTTATTTGCACTGGGCAAAGCGTTTTGGCACATCCGGCGGCGTGAGGTGGCCTTGCACCGCCAGTGGATGATTCGGGCTTTTTCGATTGGGCTTGCGGTGGCTGCGATTCGGCCGATCATAGGAGTGTTCTTTGCGACCAGCCCTCTAACTGGTCTGACGCCGCGGGAATTCTTCGGGATCGCGTTTTGGATTGGTTTTGTGCTGCACCTCATTGCGGCGGAGGCCTGGATACATACGACGATGCTGGGCGAGATTGCGGCTGAAATGCGGCTGTAGTCTAGAGAATCTCCTCGGCCCGCGCTAGAGGGAGAGGACGGGCACGCCGCGTCGTGCCCCGGCCGCGGGCTTTCTTGCGCACCGAGATCTTAGAAGCGGTGAAGGTGGTTTACGCGCCTACCGGTTTGGCGGATTGGCGGGCGGCTTTGGATTGCCAAACTTTGCGGAGATCTTCGCGTTGTTTCAAGACGAAGGATTTGGCTTCGTCGAAATTGGCGTAGACCTTCGTGCCTTTGATGGTGTTGCAGGGAGCGCAACAGGCGACCAGGTTGCCGGGATCTTTCTTTCCCTTGCGGGCGCGAGGGTGGACGAAATCCACGCGCATCACCAGGGCGTTTTCGAAGCTGGTCCGGCCGTCCAGCCCGCAGTATTGGCAGCGGTAGTCATCGCGTTCCAGAATCTTCAGACCTTCTGGCCCAGATACAGGCGAAGCCACCAGGGAAAGTGTTACAAGGCTCAATGGCATGGGTACCTCCAGAGCGGAAATTTTCAAGAGCAGGGGGAGCTTCTGACTTCCACTTGCTTAGTGCCAGAACATAGGGCAGCGGGAGGTTGGTGTCAAGCCTGGAGAATGCAGAAAAACGGCAGCCGCGCTGACGCTGAGTTGTGCCAAGAGAATTCTCATGTGGCGGGTTCATCGGTCTCGTCGCACATAAAAACGGCGCTTTATTCGAGATGCGGCGAAAGAAATGGATATCATGGCGAGGGGCGATCCAAAGCAGATATGGGCCGACATTTTCAGTTCGATGACGGGGGGCGCCGGGCTGCTGGATACCGGGGCAAGGCGGGCGATTGTGTCGTTCGGGCGATGGCGATTGCGACGGGGCGGCCGTATCAGCAAGTCTATGACCTGATCAACAGTGCGGCGATGCACGAGCGCACCGGCAAACGGAAACGTGGAAAGAGCAACGCTAGAACCGGCGTCTATAAAACGTCGATTAAACGAGTCATGCAGTCTCTCGGTTGGGTGTGGACGCCGACGATGCAGATCGGTTCGGGATGCACCGTGCATCTGCGTGGCGACGAATTGCCGGCTGGGCGATTGGTCGTTAGTGTCTCGAAACATCTGACAGCAGTGATCGATGGGGTTATTCACGATACCCATGATTGCTCGCGGCGTGGAACGAGATGCGTTTATGGATATTGGCAACCGGGGGAGGGCGGGCGAGCGCGATCGGTAGCCAAGGGCCCACCCTCAAAAAACGAGGGTTGCGCACCCCGCCGGAAGACATTTCTGGAGTGGCTGTTTGGTTGAATGGAGGAAAACCTGACTCCGAAACGGCGATCCATCGGAATCAACAACCCAAGAACTCAAAGACCAGCCGTTCCCGCGTGAGTAGCTTTAGGTGTAGCGAGCGACGGGCAGGGAAACGGCTAGAGAAAAATAGCGCCGCCCTCTGGATGGAAAGGGCGGCGCTGCACATGACTGCCTAGACCGAGAGTTCCGATCTGAACTACCTCGATAGAAAGGGTTAGCTTTGGCCAGCGGTGGCGGCGGCGGCTTTGGTCATGCTGGCGGTCCACTCGGCGGAGCGGCGGGCCATCTCGTCAGGGGAGACGTCTTCGACGTGGGTGGCTACTCCCCAACTGTGGCCGAAGGGGTCGGTGAGCTTGCCGTATCGATCGCCCCAGAACATGTCGGTTACTGGCATGGCGACTTGGGCGCCAGCAGCTACAGCGCGGTTGAAGACGGTGTCTACGTCCGGTGTATAGAGGAAAAGGTAGAACGAAGGTGCCACGCCTGGGACAGGAGCGGCGGACATTCCTGGGAATTCATCGGAGACGAAGACTACGGAATCGCCGATGCGCAGCTCAGCGTGCATGATCACGCCGCCGGGGCCGGGCATGCGATTGATTTCGGTGGCGCCGAAGGCTTCTTTGTAGAAGTCGAGGGCGGCCGCGGCGTTTTTACAAGTGATTGCGGGAGAGATGGAATGGTATCCCTCTGGGATGGGTCGAACATTGTCAGGCATATGGGCTCCTTGGAGATTTGGACGTTCGCGCGGCGAAACTAGGAAGGTAGAGGCGGGACGCGCGTGGGGAATAGATACTCCACGCGACAGGGCATGTCAACTGTTATGCGTGCCGCTAAGAGCGAGCGGGAATTACGGTGGCGGCAGTGCGGCCGAACCGCTTGGCGGGGGCCGGACTTGGCCGTCGCACTGGCCGGTGACGGAGCGCCCGTAGCCGAATCGATGCGGGCGCCCCTTCGAGCCGTTTTGTTAAGGCTTACTGATGACGCCGCAGGCGATTCGCGCCGGGGCAGCTGTTCCTGTGCCGCCTGCTACCGCGTGAATCACAATCGCAGTTCCTCCATTGCTAAAGACGGAGTGGTCATCGTCGCCGAGGGTTACGTTGGGCGCGACGACAGAAACGTGGGCGGTGCCGTCGGCGCCGACGATGAGCGAAAAATTCGGGATGTCGCCAGCAGGTGCCGCGTCGTGGCTGTGCTCAGCGCCGCCGGGATTGAAATGCGGGCCAGCGGATTTGAAGTCGGGAGGTTCGCATTTTGCGATTTGATGAATGTGGATGGAGTGTTCGCCTGGCGCCAGATTCTTGACGTCCAGTGTGATTTTGACGCCTTTCGGCGTGCTGGAAAGCTGGGCTGAACCCACGCTCTGACCATCGGTGTTCTTGAATTCAACGGTCACCGGCTTCGAGTTGGCGCGGCTATGAGACTCCTGGGCCTTGGCCGTAGAAGCGAGAGTAAAGAGCAGACACACCCCACATACGATTGCTCTCATCGATAGTTCCTCTTTCTTTTCCTGTGTTGCGAGACTTTGGGCACGGCGTGCGCCGGCCCATTCCACTCTAGCCTGAGAGCAGCCTCGGAAAAAACAAGCTGTACTCATTCAGGCACCTATGGGCGGAAGCGCGGCTTGCGGCCGTGCGTCCGGAAGGTATAGGCCCCGGTGAGAGGGGAGCAGTGGCAAGAAAGTCTGCGGAAGAGATCGCCTGGGATCTTTAATCGTTGCGGTAAAGCTCCGGGTATTGGTTCTCGAGGCTGGTAAGTTTCGGCAGGTCGTTGATCATGATATAGGGCTCGTAGGAATGGTGCTTGAGGTAGTTCTGGTGGTAGTCCTCAGCGGCGTAGAAGGCCTCTAGCGGGACAACCTGGGTGACGATCGGTTGCGAATAAATTTTTGCCGCGTTGAGTTGCGCGATATAAGCTTCAGCGATTTTTTTCTGTCCATCGTTCAAATAGAAAATGGACGAGCGGTATTGTGTGCCGTAGTCCGGGCCCTGGCGATTGAGCTCAGTGGGATTGTGGCCGACGGAAAAAAAGATCATGAGAATCTGGCCGTAAGAGATTTGCGAAGGATCGAATACTATTCTTACGGATTCGGCGTGGCCGGTTTCCCCGGTGCTGACATCGCCATAATGGGCTGTCTTGGCTGCGCCGCCCGAGTAGCCGGAAGTTGAAGAGGTCACGCCTTTCAGGTGCTGGAAGACGGCTTGAATGCCCCAGAAGCAGCCACCAGCGACGACGGCTGTTTCTTCGGATTTTGAAGCAGCCAGAGGAGCATCGACGGCGGGTTTCGGGAATGCGGCTTTTGCGTTGGCGCGGCCGTCGTTGGGCTTGGCTGTGGTCCAGGCGAGGACTCCGATTCCGGCAAAAATCAAAACAGCCATCAGCACTGCACGCATGGTCGAGACTCCTAAACTGCTTTCCATTACAGTATACGCTTGCCGCAATGGATTGGATGTTTCGCGACGCACGTCGTTTGGGAGTAGAGATGTTACCGCGAGCGGGCCCTTTTCCTGCTTCTCGAACCATTGGACTTGGAACGAAGTGCCCGTACGAGGCATGATACAGACGCCTGAAAAAACGAACTGAGGAGAGTTTTATGACCATGCGCCTTCGCGCGGTTTCCGCAATCGGTATTTTTTTGATTTTGCCTGTAGTCCTTTCCGCTCAGGTTACCCATGGGCAGAAGCCGCAGCTCCCGGCACCTTATGCGACGAAGTCGGCGGGGAATGGACCGCGCCATGAAGCGCCGCCCGCGGGTTTTCTTCCCACGGTGCCACAAGGGTTTCAGATCAATGTCTACGCGTCGGACTTCAAGAGGCCGCGGTGGCTTACGGTGGCGCCGAATGGGGATATTTTTTTGGCGGAGACGGGAGCGAACCAGATTGTGGTGCTAAGGGATCCGCAGAACTCGGGCGGGGCGCAACAGCGGGAGGTGTTTGCCACGGGCACCAAGCGCGTGTTCGGGATCGCGTTCAAGGACGACTACGTGTACGTCGGGAATATGAACGAGTTGGTGCGATTCCACTATGATCCGAAGACCTCAAAACGGCTTGGCGAAGCAGAACACCTGATGTCGCTGCCGTCCGGCGGGCACGAGACGCGCTCGGTCGCGTTCTCCGCGGATGGGAAGCACTTGTTTGTTGGGGTGGGATCGGCTTCGAACATTAATACAGGTGAGCAGCCGATTCGCGCGGCGATTACCATTTGCGATCCGGATGGACGGAACGCGCGGTTGTTTGCAACGGGGCTGCGGAATCCGGTGGGATTGGCGATCGAGCCGGTGACGGGAGCAGTGTGGACTAGCGTAAATGAACGCGACGAACTGGGAGACAATCTGCCGCCTGATTATTTTACTGCCGTGAAGGACGGAGGATTTTATGGCTGGCCGTATAGCTACATCGGAGACAATGTCGATGAGCGGGTGAAGCCGCAGAAGCCGGAGCTTGTGGCGAAGGCCATTATTCCAGATGTGCTGTTGGGGGCACATGTGGCTCCGCTACAGTTTGCGTTTTATACCGGGAAGCAGTTTCCGAAGAGCTATTGGGGCGGGGCGTTCGTGGCGGAGCACGGTTCGTGGAACCGGGCGACAAGGTCGGGATACCAGATTGCGTTTGTGGCGTTTAGGGACGGGCAGCCGTCCGCAGATCCAGTGCCGTTTATGACCGGGTTGGTGCCTGATCCAAACGGGCCAGACGTGTCCGGGCGGCCGGTGGGAGTGACGGTAGCGCCAGATGGGGCGTTGCTCGTTTCCGATGATGGAGCGGCAAAGATCTACCGGATTTCGACAACGAAGTAAGAGGCGGGCTCAGTTCCCATTTATTTGGCGCGGGAGGCGGGAACGGCCGGCGGACCCTCGATTGTTAAAGAATATTAATGTTGGAAGGATACTGCCTGAGCTAACGTCGTGAGGCTATGCAACCAGCACATCTCGATCTCGAAAAGACTTCGGCGTCGAACGGGAGCAATCTTGTGACCCGGCTGAACGGGAAGCTAAGTCTCGAGACCGTTCATAACTTCATTCAGACCCTGCGGCCGGAGCCTGCGGCGCACTTAGTGCTCGATATGAGCGGGGTATCGTTTCTGGATTCCGCGGGAGTGGGAGCTTTAGTGTCGTTGTTCGTGCACCGGCGGAACCTTGGGAAGTCGTTCGCCATCGCCGCACTGACCCAGCAAGGGACGGCGGTGCTGCAGGTTGCCGGGCTAACCCGTCTGCTTCCGAACTTTCCAACGGTCGAAGCGGCGCTCGAAGCAAAGAATTAGTCGCGTCGGGCGCGGACGAAGGCTCCCGCATGTCCTTCCTATTGCTGCGTCTTCGGCGTGTGGCGACTGCTTTCGGGAATCCCGCTTCTCATTTTCAAGGTTCGCGCAGGATGCGCATGAGTTCGGCAGCGGCGTGGGGCAGGCGGGCACCGCGACGCGAGACTAGGTAGACGTGACGCGGCATGTTTAGTTGCCGCACTTTTACTTCTTTCATCCAGCCGTGCTCGATCTCCCATTGGACGCACATACGCGGGACAATGGCGACGCCCATGCCCATTTGCACGAAGCGCTTGATGCTTTCGATGGTGGGCATTTCGATGGGCATTTTTAGCTCGGTGCGGTTTCGCGAGAAGAGCTCGATGACGCGGCGGCGATACGGAGATTCGACGCTGTGGGCTATGAAGTCTTCCTTGCCGAGGTCTGCGACGTCCACCTCGCGCTTCTTTGCGAGGACGTGTTTTGGCGGAACAACCAGGGTGAGTTCGTCTTTTAGGATTTCTGTGGCTTGGAGCTCGGGCTCTTGTGGAACGTAGGAGATGGCCCCGACGTCGAGCCGGTAATTGAGGACTTCGCGGGGGATGTCGCGGGAGAACATACGGTGGACGCGGACCCGGACGCCGGGATGAAGCTGGCGAAATGTGGCCAGGGCGGTTAGAAGGGCGTGAATGGAGCTTTCGTTGACGCCGAGGGAGAGCTCGCCGCGGGTGAGGCCTTCGAGCTCGCTAAGTCCTTTTTTTACTTCGTCGCGGAGATTGATCAGGCGCTCGGCGTAGTCTTCGAGAAGGGTTCCCGCATCGGTCAGACGGACCGGGCGGGCGCCGCGGACAAACAGCGGCTGTCCGAGGCCGTCTTCGAGTTTGCGGATGGTTAGGCTGACGGCGGGCTGGGTACGATAGAGGCGCTCGGCAGCGCGGGAGAAGCTGCCTTCCTTTGCAACCATCAAAAATACCTGGAGTTCGCCGAGATCCATGGCCTTTTGCCTTCCCCGGGCAGTATAAGCCATGATTATCAAAAGCAGAATAAAGATAAATTTGACCGTGGGCGCCTCATCTGTCTTACTACTAGCTGGAGGTACGTCATGGACTCCGTACGCATCTTCGACACGACGCTGCGCGACGGCGAACAATCGCCGGGCTTCTCCATGAACACGGAGGAAAAGATCCGCATGGCGCGGCAGCTTGCGGCGCTCGGAGTGGACGTTATTGAGGCTGGGTTTCCTATTTCTTCGCGGGGTGATCTGGAGGCCGTGCGGCGGGTGGCGCGGGAAGTTCAGAACGTTCCTATCGCGGCTTTGGCGCGCGCCAAGAAGGACGATGTGCATGCGGCCATCGAAGCTCTGGAACCGGCGGCGGCGCCGCGGTTGCACATTTTTCTTGCGACGTCGGATCTGCATCTTCGCGTGAAGCTGAACATGACGCGCGATCACGCGCTCGAAGCCATTCGATCGATGATCCGCTTGGGGCGCCAGAGCGTTGGAGAAGTAGAGTTTTCGGCCGAAGACGCCGGGCGCACCGACATCGGATTTTTGTGCCAGGTTTGCCAGGCGGCGGTGGATGCGGGCGCGACAATTCTGAATCTCCCGGACACCGTGGGTTATGCGGTGCCGGATGAGTATGGCGCAATGTTCGAGCAAGTGCGCGAGCATCTCGGCGACCCGCAGGGCGTCACCTTGAGCGCCCATTGCCATGACGATTTGGGGCTGGCGGTGGCCAACTCGCTGGCGGCGGTTCGCGCGGGCGTGCGGCAGATTGAGTGCACCATCAACGGAATCGGCGAACGGGCGGGGAATGCGGCCCTGGAAGAGATTGCCGTAGCGCTGGCCGTGCGCAAGGAAAGTTTTGGCGTGACGACGGGGATAAAGTTGGAGGAGCTGTTCCGGTCGAGCCGGATGCTTTCGGAGATTACCGGGGCGGTGGTGGCGCCTAACAAGGCGGTCGTGGGCGCGAACGCTTTCGCGCATGAAGCAGGGATTCACCAGGATGGAATTATCAAAAATCCTTTGACCTACGAGATCATTGCGCCGGAGACGGTGGGAGTGCCTGCGCGGTCGTTTGTGCTTGGGAAACATTCCGGGCGCAATGCGCTGAAGGTGAGCTTGCGAAACCTTGGCTATGAGCCGAGCGATGAGGAATTGGCGGAGTGCTACCGGCGCGTGACGGCGTTGGCGGATGAAGCGAAGCAGGTGCGCCCGCGTGACCTGGTGGCTATCGCGCATCAAGTGATGCGGCGGCGCCCCACGGCGGTCGCTGCGGAAGCGACTTCAGCGGCCTAGTTGCCAAAGCTGGGCTACTAGAGCTTTACCGTAATTGGGGACCCAGATGAAAAAGACCATTGTTCTTCTGCCAGGAGACGGCATCGGGCCGGAAGTTACGCGCGCCGCGGCAACCGTACTGCGCGAGTGTGCGCACGAGTTCAGCCACGAGTTTGATCTCGACGAATTTCCAATCGGTGGCGCGGCTATCGATCGGGCGGGCACGGCACTTCCAAACGACACGCTGGATGCTTGCCGCAAAGCGGACGCGGTTTTTCTAGGGGCTGTCGGAGGCGCAAAGTGGGATTCGCTGCCCGTGGGGAAGCGGCCTGAGAGCGGATTGCTTGGTTTGCGCAAGGGGCTCGGTCTTTACGTCAACGTGCGCCCGGTCAAACTGCTGGAGCCGTTGCGCGGAATTTCTCCGCTGAAGCCCGAGCGCTTGGGTGATTTGGATATTGAGATTGTGCGTGAGCTTGCTGGAGGGATGTACTTCGGCGAGCGCGGCCATGTTACCGAAGACGGCGTTGAGCGGGCTTGGGACACGGAATCGTATTCGACGCCGGAGATCGAGCGGATCGCGACGTTTGCGTATGCGCGGGCCGAGAATCGCTCGCGGCGGCTGTGCTCGGTGGACAAGGCCAACGTTTTGATGAGTTCCGAGCTCTGGCGGCGCACCGTCGTTGCCATGAACGGCGTCTATGCTTCGGTGAAGCTCGAGCATATGTACGTGGATAACGCGGCGATGCAACTCACGCTGAAGCCTTCGCAGTTTGACGTGCTGCTCGCGAGCAACATGTTCGGCGACATTTTGAGCGATGCGGCCGCGGCGCTGGTGGGCTCGATCGGATTAATTCCTTCGGCGAGCTTTGGGGCAGGCGCGCCGCTCTTCGAGCCGATTCACGGCTCCGCGCCATCGCTTGTGGGCACGGATTCGGCCAACCCGGTTGGTTCGATCCTCAGCGCGACCTTGATGCTGCGCGATGCCTTTGGACTTTCGCTCGAAGCGGATTGGGTCGAGCAGTCGCTGCAACGCGTTCTCGCGGGCGGGTACCGCACAGCGGACATCGCCCAGCCCGGCGCGAGCACCATCGGCGGATCTGTGTTCACGGAGATGCTGCGTGAGGAGATGCAGCGCACGCTGGAGCACGCCGAGCGCTATGGCTGGGGTGTATAGCGTCGTTTGCCTTCCAGGTCCACGTTCTCGATTCCGCAGAAGTACACTCAGGCAGCAGCGACCGAGGTTCAGCTTCTGAAGTGGCTGCGGGCCTTGCGCTGGACATACCCGGTAGCATCAAAGTGGTCCATTTCGATTCTTCTGTCCTAGAAATGGAGTTCAAAGCCGACGCTCGCCTTGCGATAAGCCGCTGAGGATGCTACTTTTACACTTCCCTAGGCAGCCGACGACGCCTGCTCAGGTCGGGGAAGACGGGTGTGGACGGGGCGCCAGTTTGACATTCGATCCTGAATGAAATGATTTAGGGTGCGAATCATTATTCATACTTTCAGAGCAGATTTGCGTGACCTTGTGAGAGCGGCCTGGCAGTGGCCGGTTGTTTCCCATGGCAATGGCTGACCCAGCTACCAACTCGAAACCCGGGAAGGGCGACGCGGCGGTGCCCCCGGCGACCTATTGGCGCGTAGAAGGCTCTTTGCTGGAGCTGGGGGCTTTGCGTCCAGTGGGGTTCTTTACCTGGAACGCGCAGAGTTTTGCCGAACGCTGGGCGCGCCGCGCCGGAATGGCGTGGATGACCGTGACCCGGCCCATCGATTATGCGGTAAACCGGACCTTTGCCACCAGGCTGCTGCACACGCTGCTGCGAGGCGTTAGCCGCGACCGGCTCGATCTTCTCGGCGAAGAGTATTTCCACTATATCCTGAAGCCGCAGCTTCGCCGCGAAGCGGTCGAGAAATTGCTCGGCGCGGGGCAGAACGGCGAGCGCATTGTGCTGGTCGGCCAATTGCTCGACCATATTCTGCGGCCGCTCGCCGAGCATCTCGGCGTCGAGTCGTTCCTTTCCAACCGGTTGGAGTTTCGCAATGCGCACGCTACCGGACGCCTGCTCGATCCCATCGTGCGGCCGCGCGGGCCGTTTGCCTGGCTGACCAGCGGCGCGACCGACGGGCGCATTTCACAGGAGAAATTGCTGCGGCAGCTTGGCTGGAATCGGGACCCCGGGCAGCTCGAAAGCGCGCTGCAAACGGCGGTGCGTCCCGCGCCTCCGCGGAGCAAGTCCGTGGCCTTGTTCGGCGAGGGGGCGCGCCATGGTCCGCTAGCGGTGCGCGAAACGCTAGCGAACCGGCACATTTTGTTGATTGGCGTCACCGGATTTATTGGCAAAGTCTGGCTGGTTGATCTGCTGGAAAATGTGCCGAAGATTGCCAAGATTACGTTGCTGATTCGCAGAAACAGGACGACCTCGGCGCAGAAGCGCTTCCAAAAGATTATCGAGGAATCGCCGGCCTTCGATACCTTAGAGGAGAAGTACGGGCGCAAATTGGGCGCGCTGCTGGAGGAGAAAGTTGAGGTCCTAGAAGGCGATGTGGGCTTGCCGGGACTTGGCTTGGATGCGGCCACCGAAGCTCGATTGAGAAAATCGCTCGATTTGGTGGTGAACAGCGCGGGGCTGACGGATTTCAACCCGGATTTGCGCGACGCGCTCTCTTCCAATGTGGATTCGACGCTGCATCTGCTCGATTTTCTGCGCAAATGCGACCACGCCGGGTTGATGCATCTTTCGACCTGCTATGTCGTGGGCATGCGCGACGGGCGAGTGACGGAAGAATTCGAGGACAACTACAATCCTGCGCGCGATCGGGCGTTCAACGCGGAGAAGGAGATCGCTTCGCTGCGCGAAACGATCCGGCGCGTCGAAGAGCGCGCGGAAAGCCCGGAACTCACGAAAGCGCTTCGGCGTCAGGCGCTTGGGCGGGGAGGCGATCCGTCGATTGTGCCCGCGACCGAGCTGGACGGCGTGTTGAAGCGGAACCGGCTCCGCTGGGCGCGCAACCGGCTGGTGCGCATCGGCCTGCGCCGCGCGCAGCATTTGGGCTGGCCGAATACCTACACGTTTACGAAGAGTCTTGGCGAGTCCATGCTGGCGCGCAGCAGCGCCGAGTTGCCCATCGCCATTGTGCGACCTTCGATCGTTGAGAGTTCGGAGCGTTCCCCGTTCACGGGCTGGAACGAGGGAATCAACACTTCGGGCCCGCTGTCGTATTTGCTGGGAACCAATTTCAGGCAACTGCCTTCGAATGAGCGCAAATGCCTCGATGTGATCCCCGTGGATATGGTTTGCCGTGGCATGACGCTGATCGCGGCGGCGGTCGTTTCGCGGCGGCATGCGCGAATGTATCAGCTGGCCACTTCGGCGATCAATCCGGTCAACATGGGCCGCAGCATTGAGCTAACCGGCCTGGCGCACCGGAAACACTACCGCACACAGCAGGGGATCGAACACTGGCTCAAGGTGAAATTCGAAACGATACCCGTTTCGAAGCAGCGCTACGAGCGCCTGTCCATTCCCATGCAAAAGGCGGTTATTTCCAGGATTAACCGCGCGGCGGTCTCGATGCATATGAAAAAGGCTCCGCTGGCGAAGCAGGAACGCGAACTGATCCGCGCCGAAAAGCTGATTGAGCTGTATGAGCCGTTCATTCTTCACAATGAGCACGTCTTCGAATGCGAGAACGCCAGGCTCCTCTCCGCGGCGCTCTCTGCTGAAGAGAAGGCCATCTTCGATTTTGCTCCCGAATCGATCGACTGGTGGGATTACTGGATCAACGTGCACATTCCGGCGCTGCGCCGGTGGTGCTATCCCCTGATGGAGGGCCGCCCGCTCGAATCGCGCGCTCCCCGCGAACTGGATTGGTCTCCTGAATATGCCCGGGCCGCTGTTGTCTCCAATTCTCGGACGCCGTCGGACCCACTATGGCGATCTTCGTAACCGGCACGACCGGATACTTGGGCAGCTACGTCGCCGCGGGACTGTTCACCGAACACCGCGACACGTTGAATCTTCTGGTTCGCGCGAAGAGCGGGGAAGAAGCGCGAGAGCGTTTGTGGACTTCGCTGCAGCTTCATTTCGGATTTCGCGAGTTTTACGAGTACCTCGAGTCGCGCGTGCGAATCTTTCGCGGCGACTTGACGAGCGAGCGGTTCGGTCTTTCTGACGACGAATACCACGCGCTCGTGGATACGACCGATTCGATCATCCATTGTGCGGCTTCCTTGAACCGCAAATCGGAGAGGCAGTGCCTCAACGTCAACTTGCGCGGGGGGCTCGAAGTGATTCAGTTGGCGAGGCGGGCCCAGAATCGCAACGGTGTTCGCCGCTATTCGCATGTGTCCACGGTGGCGGTCGCCGGGAAACGGCGCAACGAAGTTGTCACCGAAGATGCAGCCATTGATTGGCAGCGTTCCGACTACGATCCCTACGCGCGAACGAAAAAATTCGGCGAGCACATGCTTCACCAGTTGCTTGCCGATGTGCCGCACACAATTTTCCGGCCGGCCATTGTCTTAGGAGACAGCCGCCGCCGGGAGACATCGCAATTCGATATGGTCCAGGCGTTCGACGTGCTAGTTCGGATGCCTGTTCTTCCGCTGCGTCCCCGGGATAAAATCGATATCGTGCCTGCGAATTACGTGAGCAAAGCCATCGTTACGATTCACCAGCAGGACCAACCGGCGCACGACATTTATCATTTGTCATCGGGCACCGGGTCAGAGACCTACAGGGAATTGACGGATGCGCTCTCGGAGGCCGGCGGGTGGCGGCGTCCTGCGTATTGGCCTTGGATGGGCGGCGCGTTTTCCGGTACCGTGAACCGGCTTTCGAACGGCAAAGGTGCGGTGGCCCGCGGAGCTTCGTTATTGAAAGTTTTCTGGCCTTATCTGGATTGGAATACGGTGTTCGACAATTCGCGGGTGGTAGCCGAGCTTGGGGAAGCGCCGGCCAAATTTTCGAAGTATGCGTTTCCGCTTCTGAAATTCAGCCGCGAGAACAAATTTCGCTATCCGGCAAAGCCCTGGCCGGAGATGGACATGGACAAGCCGGAAAAATCCGCTGCGGCCGGGGGCGCTCGCGCATGACGGACTTTTTTCTTGTTGCCTGGGTTAGCGCGCTGATCGAGGTCACCCGGTTGAGCTGGATGTTTGGGCTCGGGCGGCGCTGGACACCGGGCGAAAAACTGCGGCTGTTGTTTGCAGGTTACAACGGCACGCGAAACACCGGTTCGGACGTTCGCGTCCAGGAAATGCTGCGACAGGTGCGGCATGTCCTCGGCACGGAAAATGTTGCGTTCCGTGTGATGACGCAGAGTTTCGACCGGACGCGCGGTTATTTCGAGGGCACCCAGCAGGTCTATCTCCCGGATGTGTATCCGCCGTTTTTGTTTCGAGAGGTCCGGCAAAATCATGGCGTCATCGCGTGCGAAGGCTCGATGTTCAAGAGCAAGTTCGCCAATGCGCTGACGACCATGATGATCGGCTCGCTTGGCCTGGCTTCCGCGGAAAACAAGCTTTCGCTCGGCTATGGCGGCGAAGCGGGGCACATGGATCGGATCATTGAAAGGATGTGCGCGCGGTACGTGCACGATTCTCTGGTGATTACGCGCAATGAGGAATCCCAGAAGCTTCTCAGTTCGCTGGGCATTCCCACGGAGCTGGGAACCGATACCGCCTGGACGTTTGAGCCGCATCCCCCGGCCTATGGCCGCAAAGCTTTGCGTGATGCCGGGTGGGACGAGAAGACTCCCGTTATGGTGCTTTGTCCGATTCATCCGTTCGTGTGGCCGGTCGAGGCTTCGATCGGGAAATACCTCGCGCTCCTCGCTACCGGAGCGTATAAGGACAGCCAGTACCGCACGGTCTATTTTTTCCAGTCGGGATCCGAGGTCGCGACAAGATACCGGCATTATATTTCGAGCTTCACGAAGGCACTGGCATCGTTTCGCGAGAGGCACCGCGTTTTTCCGATTCTCGTGGGGATGGAAAGGCTGGACGCAGTGGCTTGCCGCGATATCGCCGAAGCGCTGCCGGGCCTTCCGGTGTTTACTTCCGACGATTACGACATGTTCCAGATTGTTTCGATTCTTCGCACCTCGGCGTATATGGTTTCCTCGCGATATCATGGCATTGTGACTTCCATGCCCAGCCTGGTGGCTTCGGCGGGAGTCACGATGGACGAGCGCATACGGAATCTGATGCGCGAGCGCGGTCATCAACATCTCTTGTTGACCGTCGATGATCCCGATCTCGAGCCCAAGCTTATAAAGATGATGGACACCCTGGTGGCTGAGGCGGATGCGGTGCGCGAGGGGATCGCAAAAGCCGTTGTCCGAAATCTAAAGGTCATGGCGCGGATGGGTACTTTTCTGGAAGACGCCATGCGCAGCACGTATCCGGAATTCCCGCTGCGCTCCGGAGTCCTTTCCTGGGAGGATTATCTTCCGCCGATGCATGACACTTTGCTCGGACTCGTCGAGCGCTACGACGCCTCCGCCGCCATTCCGCAACCCTCTGTGACTGGAACTGCGTCGCGGTGATGTCCGTCTCCGCTGCCATGCCGAATTTTCTCGAGGATATTGTCGCGCAACTAAAGCGGGCCGATAGCCGGGTCGTGCTGCGCGAGATTCATGGGGACGAGTTTGTCAGCGTTTCTGGAAGAGAATTGCTCGAGCAGGTGCAGCGCGTGCGCGCCTATCTGCGGCGCAAGGGACTGCAACCCGGAGAGCGCTGCGCGCTCCTCGCGCCAAACTCCGCTCGCTGGGTGGCCTTCAACCTCGCTTTGCTGGCGGAAGGCGTTATCGTCGTGCCGCTTTACGCGCGACAGGCGCCGGCCGAACAGGCCGCGATGATGAAGGATTGCGTGCCGCGGTTTCTGTTTGCGAGCGATGCGGCGCTCGGCGAGCCGGTAGCCAAGGCGTTGCCGCCGCAGTGGGCGAGTGCCGGACGGTTGGTCCTTTTTGATGAAGTTCTCGAAGAAGCCGCAGCGCCGGACGCGTCGCCTGAAGGGCCAAATCCTCGCGCGGATGCGGACCTCGTCACCATCATCTACACCTCCGGCACATCTGGCGAGCCCAAGGGGGTTTGTCTGAACGTTGGCAACGTGACGCACATGCTTGCTTGCACGCGCGAGCGACTCGATCTGCTGATGGGGGCGACGCACGAGCCGGACCGCGTCTTTCACTACGGGCCCTTCAGTTTCGCGGCATCGTGGATTTTCTTGCTCACCTGTCTTTCGCGAGAAAGTGTGCTGACACTATCCACGGATCTAGCCAAGCTGGGGGACGAAATTCGCATCGCTTCGCCGCACTATTTCTTGAATGTGCCGACGCTGCTTGAACGGGTGCGCCGCGGCGTCGAAGAAGCCATGTCGAAACGCGCCGCGCTCGTCCGGTCGCTTTACGGAAAGGCTCGCGAGGCGTGGCTGCGGAAACACGTGGGCCGAGGGCACGCTGCCGACGCCTTCTGGCTGGGTCTTGGCCGCAGATTTGTTTTCAGCAAGATCAAGCAGCGGTTCGGACCGAATATTCGCGTGCTAATTTGCGGATCGGCGCCGCTCGCGCCGGAGACGCAGCAGTTTTTTCTCATGCTGGGCATTCCCGTATTGCAGGCCTATGGCCTTACGGAAACGACTGCCATCTGCACGCTCGATGATCCCCGCGTTCCCGTCGAGCCAGGGTACGTAGGCACGGCGGTGCATGGCGTGGAGATGAAAGTCGGCGAAAACGAGGAGATTGTGGTCCGCGGCCCGAATATTTTTCCTGGCTACTGGAACCGCCCGGAAGAGACGGCGCATGTGCTGGAAGATGGCTGGTTCCACACTGGAGATCAGGGCGAAGTAAATGGGCGCGGCAATTGGCGCATCATTGGCCGGATCAAGAATCTCATTGTGCTTAACTCCGGCCACAAGATTGCTCCCGAGCCGCTCGAAGAGAAGCTGGCCCGGCTGCTCGGGAATGCGCAACACGTTGTCGTCGTCGGCAATGGACGCGGTTTTCTGTGCGCGCTGGTCTCGGGCGCTGTCGAGCCTGCCGCTGTCGAGTCGGCGCTGGATACCCTGAATGTTGAGCTTCCGCATTATCGTCAAATTCGCAATTTCACCGTGCTCACCGAGACCCTTACGCCCGAAAGCGGACTTTTGACCGCGATGGGTAAACTGCGTCGTGAAGCCATTAACGCGCGATTCGCAAAGGAAATCAGCACAATGTACGCTGAGGCGCTTGAAAACAAGTCGGCCGCCGGGAGCCAGGCGTGAAGTCCTTCACCGGCAAAACACTTCGCTGGACCTGGCGCGATGGCGCGATCGAGTTGACGCTCGATGGCGAGCCTGCCAATGAAATCGGGACCGCTATGCTCGGGGAGCTGGAACAATTTGTCGCTGCCTTTCCGGCGCTCATACCGGATACTGCCGTGTGCATCGTGTCGAGCAATCGCCGGGCTGGTTTTTCCGCAGGC
>Ga0210395_10000560_pt1 | contig 28749 bp, 17 predicted proteins | sample IncBWH4OmetaG_FD_150861 | JGI IMG/M metagenome (GOLD analysis project Ga0210395, IMG submission 150861) | Forest soil microbial communities from Barre Woods Harvard Forest LTER site, Petersham, Massachusetts, United States - Inc-BW-H-4-O ... | reverse complement strand
GCGACGCCGTCGGACTTACCATTCAAATCCACAGGCTTCGCAACATAACCGGTACCGCCGCAATTCGGGCAGTCGTCTGGTGCCACTCCTCTCCCCCTCAGTGTTGAAAGAATTGTGCACGACCGGAGCATGAAATTCGCGCGAGATTGTTTTGCGTTACGAATCACGAACAAGAATTGACGACTGTCGCATTGCCGATCGGCTGAAGCCGTCGATGAGGGTGCACACTCACGGCTCCCCGGACCAGGCCGGGGGAGAATTAAATGAACATCCGTCCTTCCGCGATATCCACCTTTTGTCGGTGAAGAGATTTCACGTTGGGCGGGTTCCTGCCACGTAACCGGCATTTTCCTGGTCCCGCAACGTGTTGCATCAGGGGCCAAGCGGCGAGCTTCCGGTACTCCTGCGGGGAGTGACGAATGAAGGCGGCCCAAGGTTCATTGTTCGCTCTGGCGATACCGGATTTGTGGCCAACAACCTGCCAGAAGTCTACGCAAGCATCTTGCACCTCATGATGCGGGCCAAGCTCCGGCAGAATAAATAGCAGAATAAATATAGTGCTGCAGCTCGGCTTACGCGATGAGCGCAGGGGGCAAAGTTTTTAAGTCCGTTCTTGCCGGATATGAGAGTAATCTGAGAGAGAGCGTTCCCTCCGGGAAGAAGGCCAGGATGCGGCCTCACACCAGAGTAACTGCGCCGCACCTGGGTAACGACCATCCTGGCGTGAAATCGAGGTAAAAGAAGCAATATGGAAAGAGTCCAATCACGTCACGCCGCAATGGCCGTCCTGTTCTTGCCGGTGTATGGGCTCCTGGTGCTCCACGCTGCGGCACAAATGCAAACGCAAGCTGTGGGCGAGCCCGCGGTTTCAGTCAAAAGCGCCCCCTTGCCGTTGGAAGACGTGGTGAGAAATCTCCAGCGGAAAAATGCGGAGCGGGCCGCTGCTCTGGAAGAGTTTGCTGGAACGCGCGTGTACCGCATGCAGTATCGTGGCATCCCCAGCGATCGCGACGCCGAGATGGTGGTCAGCATGACCTTCCATGCCCCAGCTGCGAAGCAGTTCAGTGTGGTTTCGCAGACAGGGTCGAAGTTTATCGTCGAGCACATTTTCATGAAACTGCTGGAAGGCGAACAGGAAGCGGCCAGCGACGAAAACCGGCGCCGCACCGCCCTGAGCAGCGATAACTATGACTTCACGCTGGCCGGTTACGAGAGCGATGCCGAGGGCGGACGATACATCCTCGATTTGTTGCCAAAGACCAAGAACAAGTTCCTGTATCGGGGAAAGGTCTGGGTCGACGACAAGGACTTCGCAGTGGTGCGGATCGAAGGCGAGCCCGGAAAAAATCCATCCTTCTGGATTAAGAAAACTGAGATCGAACACCGGTATGAGAAAGTGAATGGCTTCTGGCTGCCGGCCGAAAACCACACGGAGAGCGTGACCCGGCTCGGAGGGCGGGCTACCCTATCAATTGAATACAAGGATTACAGGATTACCCGAGCCAACCCCCTACCGGTTGAAAACGCGCGCGCTGACCGCGGGTCGTCCCACGCTGCGGGGATTCGCTGAGCCGAGGGTCGAGCGAAAGTCCAGAACTACCCACCAAGTGGTATTGGTTACTCCCTCTGCGATATGCTTCTTTTGCGTTGGGGGGAAGTCATGCGCCATCCAGTATTCGTTTCCATCGTTCTGCTTGTCGTTTCGATTTCTGCCAGCACTCAAACCACGCGACATCCTTTCACCGCGGACGATGCTGCTTTGCTGCGGAGTGCCGCGGCCGTCGCGGTTTCACCCGACGGACAGAGCGTTCTTTACCGCGTGCATTTCGGCGGCGCCAAAGGACCGGACAATACGGAGTGGCAGTTGATCGGGGTCACCGGCGGCGAGTCGCGTCACCTGACTGTTCCTGAGAAGTTCCGACCCGCGGGATTCACTCGCGACGGCGCCGCACTCTACGGCGTGTATGAGGTCAACAAGATGGGGCAGCTTGCGACGCTGGCGCTCGCGCCGCCCAACACTCCGGCTGCTGCTGCGGCTACTCCTGTGCCGCTGACTGCCCTGCCGCGAGGCGTTCATTCGGCCATGATCTCCCCCGATGGGGCGCACTATGCCATCTTGGCCGACCCGCGGCTTCCAGATGCGCTGGCGGATGTACATACTGTCATCGAGGCCGAATCTACTAGTCTTTACGTCGTCGGCGCCGATGGTTCAGGCGGCGCGTGGTGGTGTCCCACTTTAAAAGACGTGGCCGAGGTCGCATGGGCGCACGAGGGCACAGCTCTCGCCGTTTTGTCGCAGACACCGAAGATCGGTTTTCATTATGTCCGCTCCTTCATCGATGTTTGCACCGCCACGGGCGCGCGGCATGTCGCCACCATTGATGAAGCCACCAATGGGATTGGCTGGATCAATGGCGACAAGGACCTCGCCTTCCTGAGTACCACCACGGAGGTGCTCACGCCGGACCATGTTTGGACCGTGACCGCCAGCGGTGGAACTGCGGTCGATCGCACGCCCAAGCTCGAAGCCAGCGCAGAGCAGTTGTCAGTCGATGCGGGCGGAAACGCTTGGGTGATCGTGGCGCACGGTGTCCGGTCAGAGGTTGACGCGTTTCGGAATAACGCCCTCGTCCCTGCTTACCAGTGGCCCGACGGGACGATCGCCAACTGGGTCGCTCCGCAGATCTCTTCCGCTCCCCAGGTTCAGGCCTTCACTGTTGCTGATCCACAACACACCTCCAACGTCGCCATTGCACACGACAAAGCTCTGCAGAAGGTCACCCACGAAGGCGACGAGCAGCTGGCGAAAGTTGCATTGGGCGACGTGAGGGCTGAGCATTGGACCAGCAAGGAAGGCATTGCGCTTGAGGGCATCGTGACATTTCCATCCGATTACCAAGCAGGGAAGGCGTATCCCTTTTTGGTTCTGCCTCACGGCGGGCCGGAAGCCAACGACTCGCTTCGGCTCGATACATTTTCGCGCGTCATTGCCGGCATGGGCTACGTCGTGCTGCAGCCCGAGTATCGGGGCTCAACCGGATATGGCAGCGATTTCCTGAACGCCATCTATCAGCATTTTGGGGATCGTGCCTATCGCGATGTCGACAGCGCGACGGACTACGCCATCTCGCAGGGCTGGGCTGATCCGAACCGGCTCGCCATATTCGGCTGGAGCGCGGGCGGGTTCATGACTTCATGGACCGTGACGCAGACCCATCGCTATAAAGCTGCGATTGAAGGCGCGGGCATCACCGACTGGCTTACGTTTATGTGGACCAGCGACGTGCAACAGATCGACTATGATGCTCGCTGGACCGACAAAGATCCCGAAGCGTTTCTGGCGTTTTCCGCCGTCATGCATGCGGAGAATGTGACCACGCCCCTGCTCGTGCTGCACGGCGCGGCGGACGAGCGGGTTCCGACTTATCAGGGGCGGGAATATTTTGAGGTGCTGGCGGCGCGCGGCAAGACCACGCGCATGGTAACGTACCCTGGTTCGCCGCACTTTCCTACTGTGTGGGAGCAACGCCAGGATGTTTTTCGCGAAATTGCCGCGTGGCTTGCACGCTATAACCCATGAAATCGTTTTGAGCTGGAAGCGTTCTACTCCCGTGAGTCCAAAGCGCTGGACGCGCATCTACGTAGCCATGCAAAGCTCAAAGAAGTTCAGCCTGGCCGAGGTCCGCGCAGTTCTGGCTCACACTCCCGCAACCCTGAACGCGCTGCTACGCGGGTTGCCCGACGGGTGGGTGATGAGCAACGAAGGACGCAGCAAAGACGGGAAGGATAGCTGGAGTGCGTTCGACATTGTGGGTCACCTCATTGTCGGAGAGCGCACCGACTGGATGCCGCGAGTGCGGATCATCCTGGAAAGCGGTGAGGCGCGGGCGTTCGATCCCTTTGACCGCTTCGCGCAATCGCGCGAGAGTCAAGGCAAGTCGCTGGAGCAACTGCTGGACGAGTTCGCCCACTTGCGAAGCGAGAATCTGGCTGCCTTGCACGCTCTGAATTTACAGCCAGAAGATCTTGCCCGGCGCGGAAAGCATCCAGCCTTGGGGGTGGTGACGTTATCAGAACTTCTCGCGACCTGGGCCGTTCACGACCTCACTCATCTGCATCAACTCTCGCGCGTGATGGCTCACCAATATCGTGACGCGGTCGGTCCGTGGAGTGCGTACTTGGGCGTGCTGCATTGTTCCGGACATAGTGCCTAGATCGTGTGCGAGGATCTGGCGCGCAGTCCACGGGTACCGTAAGCTCCACCTGGCAATTTGTCGTCAGCGCCAGGGAGAGTTTATCTTGGTACATCCCAGCTAGTCTGAAAGCCCGCCATGAATGTTCTGGTTGTGAACTCCGGAAGCTCCAGCCTGAAGTTCCAGGTGATTTCGACCGATCTGGAGCGCATCAAACAGTTCAAGGATGATCGCCTCTGCCGAGGAGAAGTTGAGGGTCTCGGCGGCGAAGCCATCATTGCCTTTCACAACAAAAGTGGGCAGAGTCAGAAATTCACGGCTGCGCTGCGTGATATTTCTGCAGCGGTGGATTACATAGTCCGGTTCATCGCGTCAGAAAAATCAGGTGTGCCTGAGATCAAGAGTACGGCTGATGTGAACGCCGTCGGGCACCGCGTGGTGCATGGCGGTGAGCTGTTCTCGGCCTCGGCGTTGATTGACGATAAGGTCTTGCAGGGGATCGAAGCCTGCATCGATCTGGCTCCGTTGCACAATCCGAACAACATCAAAGGTATCCTGGCGGCCCGCCAACTGTTCGGCGATGCGATTCCGCAAGTGGCTGTGTTCGACACCGCGTTTCATCATTCGATTCCGGATCATGCTTCGCTGTATGCCATTCCGTATCATCTTTACCAGCGTCATCGCATCCGGCGTTATGGATTTCACGGAACTTCTCACCGCTATGTGGCGTTTCGTTACCGTACCCTGCGGGGACTGACGCGGGAGCAGACGAACATCATCACGCTGCACCTGGGTAACGGATGTTCCGCGGCGGCGATCCGCGCGGGCGCTTCGGTGGACACTTCTATGGGAATGACGCCGCTGGAAGGTCTGGTGATGGGCACACGCTCCGGCGACCTTGATCCCGCCATCGTGAACGTCATCGCGAGGAAAGAAGGAATGTCTTCCTCGGAAGTGGACACGCTGCTCAACACGCAATCGGGCCTGCTCGGCATTTCGGGACTTACCAACGACATGCGGGAGTTGCAGGCAGAACTGAAAGAGCACGAAGACCGCCGCGTGCGGTTAGCCATCGAAATTTTCTGCTACCGAGCGCGCAAATACGTCGGAGCATACTTAGCGTCGATGGGCGGAGCCGACGCCATCGTTTTTACCGGCGGCATCGGAGAAAACTCGCCCGAGATTCGCGCGCAGATCTGCGACAACATGGAGTGGGCCGGCCTCAAAGTGGACGCATCGAGGAATAAGGAGATAGTTGCCCGCGAAGGCAAAATTTCTACCGACGATTCCACGCTGCTCGCCTATGCGATCCCTACCGACGAGGAATTGTTGATCGCGCGCGACACGGTGCGGGTCATCCTGGGCGAGCCGCACCCGTCGTGAGCTTTCCTCGCCGGATTAATACGGCCATGTCCACCCCGCGGCTTCGGGCTGGTCGATGCCGTACTGGTGAGCGTAGTTCTTGCACTCGATCTGTTGGTTCAAGAATCTTTCTTTCGCGTGTCCGCCAATTCTCTGCAATCGCGGCACACGGTCGATCACATCCATCGCCAGACTGAAGCGGTCAATGTTGTTGTTGATGGCCAGTTCCAGCGGCGTGTTGATGTTGCCTTTTTCCTTATAGCCGCGCACGTGGAAGTTGTCATGATTCGTGCGGCGATACGCCAGGCGATGGATCAAGTAAGGATAGCCGTGGAAATTGAAGATGACCGGCTTGTCGACCGTGAATAGGGAATCGAAATCTCGATCAGTGAGCCCGTGAGGATGCTCGGTGCTGGGCTGGAGTTTGAAAAGGTCGACCACGTTGATGAACCTGATCTTGATGTCAGGAAATTCCTTGCGCAACAGTGCAGTGGCCGCAAGCGCCTCTTGGGTAGGAATGTCGCCGGCTGAGGCCATGACCACGTCGGGCTCACCCTGCTCGTCAGTGCTGGCCCAGTCCCAGATTCCGATGCCCTTGGTGCAATGCGTAATCGCAGACTCCTTGTCCATGAACTGAAGATGCAGTTGCTTGTCGCAGACGATCACGTTGACGTAGTTCTGGCTGCGCAGGCAATGGTCGGCGACCGACAACAGGCAGTTGACGTCGGGCGGCAAATAGATGCGTGTAACAGTTGCGCTCTTGTTCACGACCACGTCGAGAAAGCCGGGATCCTGGTGAGTGAAGCCGTTGTGATCTTGCCGCCACACGGTGGAAGTGATCAGCAGATTCAGCGAAGCGATGGCGTCGCGCCAGGACAAGTGATTGCAAATCTCCAGCCACTTGGCGTGCTGGTTGAACATCGAGTCGATGACGTGGATGAATGATTCATACGATGAAAAAAAGCCGTGTCTCCCGGTGAGCAGGTAGCCTTCTAGCATTCCTTCCATCGTGTGTTCGCTGAGCATTTCAATGACGCGGCCGTCGGTGGCCAGCTCGCCGCCGTCGCTGTCTTCGGGGAAAAACTGCTCGATCCAGAATTTCTTGCTGACCGCGTAGATCGCGTCGAGCTTGTTCGACGTGTTTTCGTCGGGAGCGAAGACGCGAAAGTTTTTCATGTTCAACTTCATTGTGTCGCGCAGGAAAGCGCCGAGAGGCGGAGTGTTCTCCGCCTTGGTTTTTCCTGGCTTCGTGCATTCGATGCCGTACTCGCGGAAATCCGGCAGCCGCAGAGCTTTCTTGAGGCGCCCGCCATTGGCATGAAGATTTGCGCTCATGCGGCGAGTTCCTTGTGGGGCAAGTTCGTTGAAGGGAGCGACCAGATGACCGTTGCCATCGAAGAATTCCTTGGGCTTGAGCGAGCGCATCCACGACTCAAGGGTGCGAAGCTGTTCGGGATCTTTCTTTACATTGGGTAGCGGCACCTGGTGAGCTCGCCAGAATCCCTCCAGATAATGCCCTTCGACTTCGCGCGGCGCAGTCCAGCCCTTCGGCGAGCGCAGCACGATCATGGGCCAGCGCGGCCGGTCGCCGACACCTTGCGCGCGGGCGACTCGCTGGTGCTCGCGGATCTCAAGCACGCAATGTTCCACAGTCGCCGCCATGGCCTGATGCATGCTCTCGGGTTCGGAGCCTTCCACAAAGTAAGGTGTCCAACCGTAACCGCGCAGCAGGTTTTCCAGTTCTTCATGCGAGACGCGCGCCAGCAAAGTCGGATTATTGATTTTGTAGCCGTTGAGATGCAGGATTGGAAGCACTGCTCCATCGCGTGCAGGGTTCAGAAATTTGTTGATGTGCCACGAAGTCGCGAGCGGGCCAGTCTCGGATTCTCCGTCGCCGACGACAGCAGATACGATCAGATCCGGATTATCGAACGCGGCGCCACAGGCATGCGACAGCACGTAACCGAGTTCTCCGCCCTCGTGGATCGAGCCGGGTGTCTCGGGTGTGCAGTGGCTGCCAATGCCTCCGGGAAAAGAAAACTCCTTAAAGAAATCGCGCAGGCCTTCAACATCCTGACTTTTTTCCGGGTACACCTCCGAGTAAGTTCCTTCGAGGTAAGCAGGACCGAGAACGCCCGGCGCTCCATGTCCGGGCCCGGCCAGAAAGATCATGTCGAGATCGTATTTCTTAATCAGCCGGTTCAGATGGACATAAATAAACGACAAACCCGGGCTCGAACCCCAGTGTCCAAGCAGCCGATTCTTGATGTGTTCTGGCCGCAGAGGTTCGGCGAGTAATGGATTCTCGAGCAGATAAATCATGCCCAGGCTGAGGTAATTGCAGGCACGCCAATAAATATCGGTGGCGCGCAACTCGTCAGTGCTGAGCGGCTTTCCGGCGATGGTCGATCGAGTTTCGCCGTACGGACTAAGAGAAGATACTTCGGGGGCAGCGTTCGGAGCGAGGGTGCTCATGGAATGACTCCTGCGAATTCGCTATGACTGAAGTTGTTGGATGACGGGGCCCGCAGCCGTTTATTGATCTGGCAGCGAGTCGCTAACCAAAATGTGAAAAAAGCGTTTACAGAATTCTACTCTTGTGCGATTCACTTCTGGTTACAACGATAGCTGGAATCGTCTCGAGTTGGGAAGCGGCGTCCACGGGCGCTGAACTGCGCTTCAAAATGGGGCTGGCGAACTGGATGGGACAGCGGGGCGGCGGGTCTAGATGCGCGCGATAGATTCGGACCCGAATGGCCGATCAATCACCGTAAAGCTTTCTTTGTCGGACTGGACCGGCCCCAAAATAAGCCCGGAGCGCGGATCCCCCTCCGCGCTCCGGCACCGGAAACCAGGAGACCAGTTGCCGGCGATGCTGTCGGCGGCAGAACCTCGCGCCTTATGCGCCCAGGTTCTTGCCGTACTCGTTCAGCCAGACTCTCCGGAAGCGCATTGCTGTCCGCGCTCCGGAAGGAAAGAGTCAAGCCTCACGCTACGATCAATCGACGGCCGTCAATTGATTGTGAACGTCTTGGCGGCGCTGGTGCCGCCTCCTGGCGTCAGGTTAACGACCGTAACCGCCGCTGTACCTGCTGTCTTAATGTCGGCAGCTGGCACGGTTGCGGTCAATGTCGTGCTGCTCACATGCGTGGTGGCGAGCTTCACTCCCTTCCACTCAATCACGGAACCAACCACATAGTTGGTGCCCGTTGCTGTAAGAGTGAAGGACGCTCCACCGTGTGTCGCCGAGCTGGGCGAGATCGAGGTCAACGTTGGTACCGGATTGTCGACCACGAAATTGGAAGCTCCGGATGTGCCGCCTCCGGGTGCAGGGCTGTTGACCGTGACTGCAAACGTTCCGCCTTTCGCGACATCAGTAGCCAGAATGGTAGCGGTCAACTCGGTCGCACTCACAAAAGTTGTGGCCCGGGCTGATCCCGCCCATTTCACCACGGAGGCGCTGACGAAGTTCTTGCCAGTGACTGTGATCGTGAATCCCGCACCGCCTGCGATCGCCGTGTTCGGCGAGAGCGAGGTAATTGCCGGCACAGGGTTGTCGATCACAAGCTGCACGGTTTGTGTTCCCGCCCCATCTTTAATAGATAAGGTCGCAGTCTGTGCGCCGGCGACCGTCGGTTTCGCGGTTACCGTGATTGTGCAGTCGTGGCCCGGGAGGCGGCTCGCTCCGCAGTTGTTAGCCTCGGTGAACTCGCCGGGATCAGTTCCTCCCTTGATGATGCTGGTGATTGCGAGAGCCGAGCTCTGATTGTTCGTGAGAATGATGGTTTCCGCTTTGCTTGCGCCTACATTGACTACCCCAAAGTTGACCAGCAGCGGCGAGACGCTCACCGGCTGCGTGCTGTTGAACATGATGGAAATAAAGCCGGGAACGAAGTTCCCAGTGTTCATCAGCGCTACGTCCGGCATGCCATCACCGTTAAAGTCGGCGATGGCGGCGCTGTCAGCTCCCCGGCCATTGTAAAAATCTTGCAAAGTAGTGAACGTGCCATCGCCCTTGCCCTCGAGTATGGCAGGGCCGGGAGGAAGGCCGTTCCCGTTGGTGTAGGGAATGACTACGTCGAGGTTTCCGTCTCCGTTGAGATCGGCAACCATTGGAACCTGCGGCCCGCTGAAGTTCATGCAAACCGTCGGTGCCTCTGCAAACGTGCCATTACCATTGCCTTCGAGGAAAGCGTAGCCGAGAGAAGAGACAGGGCAGCCAGGAATTTCGCCGGTGACCAGCAAGTCCGCTTTTCCGTCTTTGTTGAAATCCGCCGCGACCAGGTTGTACGGATAAAAGGACGGTGCGGTCTCGATGGGAGTCCCGAACGTGCCATCGCCATTGCCGGGAAGCACATAGAGAGCCGCCGGCGAATTCGCGTACGCCGTCGCCGCGACGTCGATCTTGCCGTCGCCGTTGAAGTCGGCAAAGGTCAGATAGACGCCGTAATGAAAGACGGAGGTCAGGCCGGTATTCAAGACTCCGGGATCATAGGTGCCATTGCCTTTGTTCAGCAGCACGCTGATGGAGCCGTCGGCGTTTCCGGTGACGATGTCGAGCTTGCCGTCGCCGTTCACGTCGACCAGATAGATGACCTGTTCCTGCGTGGTTGAGCCGGTCGGATAGTAGGCGGCAGCCTTGAACTTTCCCGTCCCTAAGCCTTCCAATACGGCGATCGTGTTGTTCTGGCACCCGGCAAAGGAAGCGTCCTGGAGCGCGGCAACGAGATCGGCCTTGCCGTCGCCGTTTACGTCGCCAGTTGCAATCCACTCCACATAATTGTTTCCACAACTGCCGGGAGTAAATAGAGAAGTCGCTCCCAGCACGCCGTGCGAACTGCCCAGGTTAATGCCAATCTTGCTGGAGTCGCCGATAATCGCTTGCGCGATATCGGGGAATCCATCGCCGTTAAAGTCGGCGGCCACGATATTGTTCGCGGTAAGGCTGCCGTAGGCGTAAAGCTGGCTGGTCTCAAAAGTTCCATCGCCTCGGCCCAGAGACACCGTGGTGGTATTGGATCCGTTGGACGCCAGCAGATCGGGCGTGCCGTCGGCGTTGAAATCGCCGATCGCGACCAGAAAGTTGCTGCAATCGTTGCAAGCCTGGAGCGGATATTCGGGCCCAGTGGTGAAGGTCCCGTTGCCTTTGCCGTAGAACGTGAGGACATCTCCAAGACCGTCGGGGACAATGATGTCGAGCTTCTTGTCGTTGTTAATGTCGGCCAATACCACGTTGTTCGTGGGGTTCAGTGCGACGCTACCGACCGTGCCGCTGACTTTGAAGGTGCCGCCTCCCTGGTTCAGATAGACGATGGCAGAGACACTGTCCCCGGCGACGACCACGTCTGGTTTCTTGTCGCCGTTCACATCACCGATGGCGATGCCGGCGCCGGCATAAACCCCGCTGATCGCCACAGGGTAGTACGTGGGCGTCCCAAACGTGCCATTGCCGTTGCCCATCATAACGGTCATCCCGCTGCCCGTTGTGTCGTTGGATTGGAGAGCGAGATCGGGCTTGCCATCGCCGTTCAGATCGCCGACAGCCACAGAGCCGCAACTCCCAATCGCATCCGTGCAGACTGTGGTGTTGGGCAATGGCGTCTGAAAAGTGCCATCTCCGTTCCCCAGGAAAACGAACACGCCGTTATACGGAGTCATGGCGACCAGGTCTATCTTGCCGTCACCGTTCACGTCTTCCGCGACAATGCTATTCGGGCCGGGATTGGTGTTGCCGCTGGCCGGAGCGGAATAAGTGTTGGAATAAGTGAAGGTGCCGGTGCCGTTGCCCAGATAGATGTGGACTTCCGCGTTGCCGGTGTTGGCGTTCTGCGCCCATATGGCAACATCGAGCAGGTGATCGCCGTTGAAGTCGCCCACTGCGATCGCTTCCAGAAAGTCGTTCGATACAGCGACATTGTTTGTGATGGGCGTTTGGAACGTTCCATCCCCGTTGCCCAACATCACGTCGAGATAGGAGCCGGAACCAAGGGTGACGACATCCAGCTTGCCGTCACCGTTGAAATCCCCGGTGGCGACGGCTACGGTTGAGTCGCTGCAGGGATAGGGGTTGCAGTAGTCAGCAGCGAAAGTTGCGGGCGCTGGAAAAGCAATGGGAGAAGTTTGTGCTTGCACCGGGATCACCATCCCGGCGCCTAGGACCGCAGCGGCGAGCACGGCGAGCAAGCTTACAATCATGCCCGAGCGCTGGTCGTGCCGAAAATTCGAATGCATTTTGTATCGTCTCCTGAGAGTGAAGTGCTCTGGTCTTGTGTTGCGGGGGACCTGCGTCGAATGCAGGGCGACTCTGACCCGGAGACAGGGGTTAGGTCAATGGTCTGGAAATAGCGAGGTGCTGGCGCGTGTATGGCGAAACAAGATTCGTGTTTACAACTACTTACGCGAGCTTATTGCCTGAAATGTCGCGGCCTGCGCGCCCCCTCGATCGGGCCATTCCACCCAAGTTACGCGAGGTGGTAAACTACTGACTCCTTCCCCGCCGACCAATCCTTATGGTTTCCCCGCAGTCGCCGACGGCTCTCATTCGCTTTGGAGTGTTCGAAGCGGATATGCGCGCGGGCGAACTCAGGCGAAATGGCGTCAAAGTCAGGCTGCAAGACCTTCCCTTTCGAGCGCTCACCCTGTTGTTGACTCGTCCTGGGGAAGTGATCACGCGCGAGGAATTTCGTCAGGCGCTCTGGCCCGCGGGCGTCTTTGTGGATTTCGAGCAAGGCATCAGCAGTGCCATCATGCGCCTGCGCGACGCGTTGGGCGATTCCGCCGACAATCCAATCTTTGTAGCGACGATCGAGCGCCGCGGCTACCGCTGGATTGGCCCCATCCATTTACCTGAACCTGTTTCGCGAAAACCTGTTTTACATGCAACGCAAGAAAAGGAATCGCCGAAAGAACCTCCAACTCCCGCGCAGCCGCCGCCCCTGGCCGAAGCTTCTCCGTGGCCGTGGAAAAAGATGGCTTTTGCACTTCCAGTGGCAGCGATACTTTTCGCGCTGTGGGTTTTCAGGCCTGGCTTTCGCGACGCCAAGGCGAACCCAAAATCCGCTTCTGCCACCGCTCAAGGCCAGCACCAGCCCGCCAATCATGAGGCCGAAGAGTTCTACCTGAAAGGCCGTTTCTATTGGAACAAGCGTACGCCCGAAAGTCTGAATCAGGCTTTGGATGCCTTTAACCAGGCGATTGCCCACGACCCTAACTATTCCGACGCCTACGTGGGACTTGCCGATTCCTACAATCTCCTGCGCGAGTTCTCCACGATCCCGGGGAATGTGGCCTACTTCAAAGCGTTTGCCGCTGCGAAAAAGGCCGTTGAGTTGGATCAGCAGTCTTCCGAGGCGCATACTTCGCTGGCGTTCGTAACATTTTTTGGAATGTGGGACGCTGCCGATGCCGAGAAGGAATTCCGCCGGGCGATCCAACTGGATCCGAATAACGTCAAAGCCCACCACTGGTACGCCACATTCCTGAATACTCTCGATCGCCACGATGAAGCCCTGACCGAGATCGACCTGGCCCGCAAACTTGCCCCGGACTCGTCCTCCATTGTTGCCGACAAGGGCGTGCTGCTCTGGGACGCTGGACATCGCGACGCGGCAATGCAATTGCTAAAACAACTGGAGACGTCCGAGCCTGATTTCGTTTCACCCCACCGTTACTTGGTGTTCGCTTATCTTGACACCGGCGATTATCCCAACTACATCGCGGAGCTGAAAAAAGACGCGTTGCTGACTCACGACACGGCGCAGTCAGCAGTCGCGGAGGCAGCGGCGAAAGGCTTCTCGCAGGGTGGCGAACGCGGCCTGTTCCTGGCGGAACTTTCGGAACAGCTGAAGCTTTATGAACAACACAAGTTGTCGCCATATTTTCTGGCGCAGACCCTCGCTCGGCTCGGCAACACGCGCGAAGCCTTGACGTACCTGGCGACCTGCGTCCAATCGCACGACGAACAAATCCTGAACCTTCCCAACGACCGGAGTTTCTCCAGCCTTCACGGCAACGCGGCCTTTGAGCAGATACTGGCCAAAGCTGGCTTACCGGGATCGACTGAACCGCCAAAAAACACTCCACCACGAACTATCGCGGCGCGATAAGGCTCCGAAAGGCTCCGATTTCGTCGATTGCCGTCCTGCCCCTCGACAAGTTCGGCTCGGTCGTTCGACGATGATGCAATCTCCGGCTCCGTTTCCAGGCCATCATTCCCTGCCTCGCAGTTGACTAAATCGGACTTCGAATGGGTCGAAATGCGTGCCGGACAAGGGATGACAGGTTGCCCGGCACGATTTCAGTTATAGGACGCGGTCTGCTCCAGCGCGCGGATGTAGTCGATGACTGCCTCGCTCCATCCATCGATGTGCATCCACTTGCCGTAGCCGACGCCGTTCTTGTAGCTGGCCACGTTGATCAGGTAGCCCTTGCCGCTGGGCGCCGGTACCCGGTCGTGCGCCTGCTCGTCGGTGATCACGATCAGGCGGTCGCACTTCTCGTTGCGGTTGAGCTTCTCAACCGCATCACCGAGCTGGGTGCTGTTGTGGCGCTGAGAGGCATCGATGGCATCGCGCAGTGCGAAACCACGACGCGCCGGCACCTCAACCAGATTGTCAGAGAAGCTGTACACCGCAACCTTCTCTGCAATCTCACGCAGGAGCACGGCCAGACCGTAAGCCGCATCGGTCCGCCGCATCTCGGAGCGGCGAGAGAGCGGCGCAGTCATTGACCCGGAAACGTCGACCAGCACGATGGTCTTGCCGGGCAGCTTTTCGGTCTCAGCCACACACTTCAGCATCGCCTCCTCCAGCGCCCGCTCCCACTGCGGAGCGTAACGAGCCGCAGCCAGAAAACGGAACGGCAGCACACGCCCTGTGCTCATCGCAGCCAGCGCGGAGAACACGAGCGACTCGTTCACTCCAGTCTCGCGCATGTTGCGCAGGTTCCGGAGGAGTGCAAGCGCGCCCAGCTTCTGTTCGCGAAGCAATCGCTCCCAGGCCTCGCGCTTGTCAGTGCCAGAGCTGAGGGCCACCTCCCACGTGTCTGGCGTGGACAGGGCTCCCGCAACCAGCTTCTTCCAAACCTCGGCCTGCGCCTGATCGCGCGGCTTGGCGTGGCAGAGGAAGAGCACGTCCCGCAGCTTGATCGGCCCGCCACGGTCGTACTTGGCAAGCTGGTACTCGTCAAACTTCGGAAACGCCGCCGCCAGCCCCTTTTTCACCTGACCGGAGAGTGGCACACGTCCGTCCTTCCAGTAGATGGCGACCAACTCGGCGAGCTCATCGGCACGCTGGATGATTTTGGCGAGAGTCTCCGACACCAAAGCGCGGTGCGCCTTGTGGCGGGCCATTTCGCGGACGAGCAGAAGCGGTGCATGACGCAGCTTCATTCGTCCGCGGCCCTCGATTGCCAGAGCAGCCACCTTCTCGGGCGCAACCTTCGGGACCAGCTCGGCGATGCGGCCGGCGATCTCGACGCCGTCCTCATAGAACTGGTTCTCCCAAAGCAGGCACGCCAGCACGGAGCGGCGCAGCTGCAGCTCAGGAGAAATGTTTCGCGCCGGAGCGCCCTCGTGCGTGCGAGGTCCAAAGTTAAGATTCAGCAAGTTAAGACGAGCCATGATGGGCCTCCTTTTAATCTTCCAGCTGTCTCCGAGTAATTCGAAGCCAGAGCAGTTAGTAAGTAACACTTAGCGTTGTTAAGGACAGATCTTGTTGCAGATTCGCCGGGGAATATAGCGACGACGGTTTGTTGTTCCGATGCTCTACCTCTAAGCTACATGGCCGAAGGCCACGGCAGGAATCGAACCTGCGATTATCGGAGTGCGAAGTAACCCTCGTCTTCACCACCGGCGAAACCTACGACAGGACCGCGTGGCAAGTTGTTTCCGAGTCCGAGCGCTTTTCTCCTTGCTCCAATGCCAAGAGCAAGCCTTGAAACTCGGCCATCGTTTCTGCAGACTGCGAGGCTTCAACGAATTCCCGCGCCTCAGACTCCGACGACTCCGGAAAAAACCTGCGGTACAGTTCGACCTTCTGGCGACCGCTCGCCTTGCCGAGGTACAGCCTGTAGTCGATTCTTCCTGGTCGCAGCAGAGCCTGGTCCAGTTTTTCCACATGGTTCGTAGTCATAATGAACAGCACGCCGTTAGGTGCATGAAAGCCGTCCAACACATTCAGCAAACCAGAGAGCGTGACTCCGTTCTGAGTTGAAGTACCCTCCTTCGTGCCCGGTGTTGGCGGCCCGTTCTGCCCACCACGCGAATCCGCACCTACGCGAGATTGGCTGCTTCTCATGCAGTCGATATCTTCAAACAACAGGACGGATCTCGCCGGCACCTGATTGACCGCACTCATCAGGGTGCGATCGTTGAAGTCGGCGAGGTTGACCGTATAGATCGACAATCCAAAGTGCGCGGCCAAGGCAGACACAAGCGAAGTCTTACCTGTCCCGGGCGGCCCATAAAACAAGTAGCCGCGATGATAAGGAACTCCCAGGCGCTCGTACCGTTGCTTCGATTTCCGGAACTGCGCCATGTCTCGCAGCAAGTGTTCCTTTTCTCCCGGTTCCAACACCACCGACTCCAGCATGCGTGGCGAATAGCCTTCGAGGTAGTCCCACCCGTCGTTGTACATGTACAAGTACGACTGCACGCCGAGCCTCTTGCTATGGCACTTCACAACCTCGTCCACGAGGCGCTGAAGAAGCGATCGATTTCTACCGAGCGTCCGGAAGGTGAGCGACTCGACTCGCCTCCCGCTTCGTTCGTGAGTGTTCTCCGTACGAGAAAACCACACTTCGAAGGGCCTGCCGCTATACCAGAACCAGTGTTTTCCTGGCGCAGGAATCAGGGCGATCCGCTCATTACGCAACGTCGTATCCAGGTCCACGCGGCGAATTCGCTTCAGAAATTTCTGTTCCAGAAACCATTCCTTTACCCACACAAATGCGGCATCGTCATCCTTCACCGTGATCATCATCGTGGTCTGGTCGACGATCCAGTACCACAGGGTCTCCGGTACGGCCCGCAGCCATACGCTCACTCCGCCGATGATCATCAGCAGAAGCCCGCCCGAGGCGAACTCGTTCCGCCCGGTCAACACGCCTTTTAGAATTTGCAACATATTTGCTTTTCTAACCGGCGCCAGGCCGGAGTTAATTGTTGAACCGTTGTGCGCTCCAAATTTCCTTGGCCGGGGAATCAGCGACCACGGAACATTAGGCGCTTTGCCAATTCAGCTACGCGAGCATAAATTCCCGTGGCAGGATTCGAACCTGCACCTCCCGCTCTCAAGGCGAAGTAACCGTAGTCTTCACCACCGGCCGACCAAACGTCGCAAAAACTCGCCGGGGAACCAACGAGGAAAGTCGACTCGGGGCACGATTTCTCCAGGTACCTTGTGTTTCGGGACTACGCCCCCGTCCCTGGAATTCTGATCCCCGGCAAGGCCGCCGCCCTGCGCGTCGTTCAATGGCGCGAAGTATCTCTCCTCTTCACCACCGGCGAACCCGATCACTTCATAGGGCACTTGCCCGGTTGAGCAGCGCGGGCACGACTGGCCCGCGCTGCGCCTGCGTAGAGTCAGGGAACATGGATCACGGTTGAGGGCTCGAACCCCGGCCTTGATAAACAGGCACGCCACGAAGTTTCCGTGAACTTCACCACTGACTAAATGTTGTTGACGCGAGAAATGTCATCTCGCAGTTAGATAACTCTCCGGGCCAGGGAACTTCCGGTTACGGCAGGGCTTGCGCCCCGAGGAGTCGAACCTCACAGCCCGAAGGCCGTTTCACCAGAGAAGTAGCCGTAACCAATCACCACTGACCGAGTTGGTTATAACTGGGGGAATAAGTGGCAGCGGTATTGTCGATTCACAGTCGAAGGAACCGCAGCCTGCACCACCCAGTGATTTTGTTTGTGCGGAAGAGCGCGCCTGGTGTGACCGACCAAAAATCGGTTAGCGCGACCGGAGCGACGCCCTATAGCAACTCAGCGAAGTTGTCGGCTGATGTTGCCCGCTTAGCATTTTGTTTTCAAAATCTGCCAAAGTTGGGCGTCCTTTCTTGAGGAGATATTCGAAGATGCCATGATTCCAATTTTTTTGCAATAGGAAAATTCGCGAATTCTCGACAAAGTTTTTCAACCTTCTGAATCAGCCACGGATTACTCACCACGGATTACTCACCGACGATAGCCAGATATTGGTTGCGCTGGCAAGCAGTTAGGGGATAAGAGACTCTCGCATGGTCCTGCGCTCTAAGTGATCTGACCACAAGTTGGTCCGGCCTTGCTACACGAACAGGAATCAGGCTTGCAGAGGATTGCTTTCATGCACCGCACACATGAGACGGCGGATTCATCGAGGTTGTTGCTGAGTCTTCACGCCTGACCGCGATTCCAGAACTCGGTGGCAGTGCCTTGCCGAGGCCGAGGTAGTGCCTCAGTTTTGAAATTTCTATTCTGTGTGCTGAGGATCGGGAGAATCGAGACGTGACGCTAGCAATTGTTTGATGTAGCAGTCTTCATGCACAGCTTTGCCGTTTTCGTCAGTTTTAGAGGCTTCAAGCCGGATAGGCTCGCAGCAGATTGAGCATATCGGAGGTTCCATTGCGTCACCGCTAGAACGAGGAAGTATTCTAAACAGTTTACCACCTTTGTGCGGTATCGTACAGTTCAAAAGTCAGGCGCGGAAGCCATCGCCGCGGTCATCCTCAGCGTCTTGTGGATGCGGGCGAAATTATAGTGTCTGACATAGATGCCACCCGAGCCGCGTGATTCTTAGATCTTCTTTGAGAACCCGTTCGTCAGTCGGGTAAATCGCCGGGATCGCGCGGACGCTTCGCTGTCAAGCGAGTAGCCGCGACCGCGTACAACCGTACTCCGTCGAAATTTCAAACTGGGACACTACCGAGGCTGCTGTGGGGTTGACAGGTGCGGGTTGCCCTGCTTTTATCATTATTCAAACTGGCATGATTCAAACTGGCATGGGTCGAAGGTGGGCATGGCCGTTAGTTCGCATCCACAGACCTTGTCTTCGACGAGAACCGGGCCCTTCGTAAATAGGAGATCGCATGAACCTGAGAGTGGTCTTGCTCCTGTCTTCTGTTTTGACGTTTTCTTGCCTGCTGTCGAGAGCGCAGGAGCGCGAAGCACGGCTGTGGCTGACCACGCCTGACCGTGCTGCCATCGTAACGCCGCAGGCGAACTCGCTGCCCTTTTCCTCCGACACAGGTCACTTGCCACCGCTGACGGTGGATGACGCGCAGCATTTCCAGACTATGGACGGTTTTGGATTTGCGCTCACGGGAGGAAGCGCGCAGCTGTTGATGCGCATGAGCGCTGTGCAACGTGCGGCTCTGTTGAAGGAGTTGTTTACCGCGGGCGGTGACGGCGTCGGAGTGAGCTACCTGCGGGTGAGCATTGGAGCCTCCGATATGAATGAGCGCGTGTTCTCGTACGATGACCTGCAGCCGGGCGAGACCGACGTCGAGATGGCGAAGTTCAGTCTTGGGCCGGACCTCACGGACGTGATTCCGGTGCTAAAGGAAATTTTGGCGATACGGCCGGGGATCAAGATCCTGGGATCGCCCTGGTCGGCTCCGCCGTGGATGAAAACGAACAATGACGTGAAGGGTGGCGAGCTCAAACCAGAATATTACGACGCGTTCGCAAAATATTTCGTGAAGTACATCGAGAGCATGCGGGCGGAGGGGATTACGATTGATGCAATCACGGTCGAGAATGAGCCGCTGAATCCGAAGAACACACCTAGCATGGTGATGTTCGCGCCAGAACAGGACACTTTTATTGCGAAGCACCTCGGGCCTGCGTTCGAGAAGGCTGGGATTCGGACGAAGATCCTGCTCTACGATCACAATCCAGATGTCCCCTCATTTCCGCTATCGATTTTGAGCGATGAGGCAGCCGCCAAATACGTCGATGGAACGGCTTTTCACCTGTATGGCGGAGAGACGAGAGTTCTTACGGAAGTGCACGATGCATATCCGAAGAAGAACCTCTATATGACCGAGCAGTCAGTGGGGCGACGCAGCCAGGGGCCACTTGGAATTGCCGAGCCGGTGAGGGCCGTGATGATCGGTGCGACACGGAACTGGAGCCGTAACGTGCTGTTGTGGAATCTGGCAGCCGATCCGCAGAACGGACCCCACACCAACAACGGAGGATGCACTGGATGTTCCGGCGCGATTACTCTCGATGGTGATTCGGCGACCAAGAATGTTGCGTATTATGTAGTTCAGCATTTTTCTCAGTTTGTTCCGCCGGGCTCGGTGCGGATAGCTTCGAGCGAGATGGAGCAGTTGGCAAGCGTCGCGTTCTTGACTCCGGAGGGAAAAGTGGTGCTCGTGGTTTCGAATACGGGAAATTTTTTGAAGCCCTTCGCGGTGAAATACCACGGCAAGTTCTTTCAGACCTCGTTGCCCGCGGAGTCGGTGGGTACTTATGTCTGGTAGGCGCGCACTTCTCCAACTGAGCTGGGTTGGTCTTGCGACAGGGCTGCTGGCGGCGCTGCCGGCGCTTGCCGCAAAGACCGCGAAGCCGGATTTCGGACCCAACGTGCTGATCTTCGATCCGTCGATGCCGTCGCAAGCAATCCAGAAGCGGATCGATGAGGTGTATGCCACGTTGCAGCACGACGAGTTTAGCTCACAGCGGAAGGCGTTGCTGTTCCTGCCCGGAAGCTATTCCGTCGACGTTCCAGTCGGTTTCTACACAGAGGTCATCGGGCTTGGCGCATCGCCCGATGCCACGCGGATTGCTGGAAACATGCACGCGGATGCGAATCATGAACACAACAATGCGACCACGACTTTCTGGAGAGCCGCCGAAGGAATTTCGATCGCGCCGACAGGCGGCACAATGCAGTGGGCTGTGTCGCAGGCGGTTTCGCTGCGGCGCATGCACGTGCGCGGCGACCTGGTGCTTCACCAGCATTTTGGCTGGGCCAGCGGGGGATGGATGTCAGATTCCCTGGTGGATGGGAATGTCGGCTCCGGCAGCCAGCAGCAGTGGATCTCGCGAAACTGCGATTGGAAGAGTTGGACAGGTTCGAACTGGAATATGGTGTTTGTTGGCGTAGCGCATCCCCCCGACGGCGCGTGGCCTTCGCCGCCGTACACGATGGTGGCAAAAACGCCCGTCGTGCGGGAGAAGCCGTTTCTGCAGGTAAATGCTGCGGGCGAATTCAGCGTGCGGGTTCCGGAGTTGCATAGCGACAGCATAGGGATCACGTGGAGCGGGGGAGAAACGCCGGGAGAAACAATTCCGATCGCGCAGTTCTACATCGCGCGGCCCGATGTTGATACTGCCGAAACCGTCAACGCGCAGCTTGCTCAGGGAAAAAACCTGATTCTGACGCCGGGAATTTACAAACTCACCGCTCCGATTCATGTGATGCGGCCCCACACGGTGGTGCTGGGTCTCGGGTTCGCGACACTGCGTCCGGTGAAAGGCACAGCGGCACTGACGACCGCCGATGCGGACGGAATCGACATTGCGGGGCTACTTTTCGATGCGGGTCCAACTGAGTCTCCGGTACTGGTGGAGGTCGGGCCGGAGGGAAGCCGGGCAGGCCACGCCAAGGATCCGATCAGTTTGCACGATGTTTTCTTTCGCGCCGGCGGCGCTGGCGTCGGTCGCACCAAGATGAATTTGCAGATCAACAGCAACGACACGCTGGTGGATCATACTTGGATCTGGAGAGCGGATCACGGCGACGGCGTGGGCTGGGATCTGAATACTAGCGAGAACGGGTTGGTGGTGAATGGCAATCAGGTCACGATCTATGGCCTGTTCGTCGAGCACCATCAAAAATTCCAGGTTCTGTGGAACGGCAATGGCGGCAGGACGTATTTCTATCAGTCGGAGATTCCTTACGATCCTCCGAATCAGTCGAGCTACTCGAGCGCGCCGGGCGTGAACGGCTGGGCCTCGTACAAGGTTGCGGATAAAGTAACCAGCCACGAGGCGTGGGGGCTGGGAGTGTACAGCGTTTTTATTTATCCGAACGTGGTGCTGACCCGAGCCATCGAGACGCCAAAGAATTCGGGTGTGCGGTTCCACGATATGATCACCGTTGCGCTGGGCGACCGCGGCGAGATCAGCCATGTAATCAACGACGCGGGTGGGGCAACCTCAATTCATCCACGCGTGACACCGAAAGTGTCGGACTTTCCCTGAGCTGTTGTGTTCTCCACAAAAGAGACGAGCGCCGATGCCGTTCTAACGGTCTGTTCCGCCTGCCGAGCTAATTCCTTCCTGAAACTCACCGCCTGCATTCTGTCGAAGACAGAGATGCCAGTTACCTTCGTAAGTGTTCAGAAACACGATTGCGTCCGTAGTATTACACGTTAACGGCCAACAACTCCTTGGTTTCGAATCTGCGGACACATTGAACACTCAAGTGGTCGAAAGTAAATACGAAGTAGTCACGACCAGTGTGTCTGTACGTCGCTTCATGCGGAAAGCGACCGCTGCGCAATCGACGGCAGCCGAAGTTCAGAGACAGCAAGGTGTCAGTCCGCGCAATTTGAGGGCGGCCCCGTTTTGCAAATTACCCCGGGAAAGGAATACATGCGCTCGCTAACAACGTTGTTTGTGCTTTTCGTCGGTTTCATGGCAACAGGATCGCTCGCCCATGCTCAGGGCGTGGAGTCCGCGAGCAAGGTCGACGGATCGGCCACTGTGAGCGCCACAAAGGAAGAAGTGAACGAATTGCGCCGCGAACTCGCCGCGCAGCGCCGGACCATTGAAGAGCTGAAAACCTTGGTCGAAAAGCTGGCGGAGACGAAGCTGGCGGAGACGAAGACTCGCGCCGCGGACAACTCACTCCAGATTCATCCAGACTCTGATGTGTCTGCTCAAATAAATTCGGCGCCAGTGAATGCTCCGGCGGTCAGTACCCCGATAGCGAATGTTCGTACGGTCACTGCTCCCGGTGCAGGCGGCGCCCGGCTGGTGAACGCGATTTACGTGGAGGCCAATCCCGCAACAGCAGCAGTGGTGGATCAAACCCCGGCTGCGCAGAAGAAAGACACGCCGCTCACTTCCGGATGGAACGGCGAACACTTCTTCATCAGGAGTCCTGACGGGCAGTTCAACATCAGCCCCTACGGTTATGTGAACACCGACTATCGAGCCTACAAGGGCGATGGAGCGCCAGCAGATACGTTCATGCTGCGCCAAGCCCGGTTCGGGTTTCAAGGCAGCTACGGTTCGCACTTTGATTTCGCGCTGCTCTCCGATGCAGCTTCGACCACGAGTTCGGTCGTACGCGACGTTTACCTCAACGTCAGATTCCGGCCCGAGTTGCAATTCCAGGCCGGGCAGTTCAAAGCGCCCTTCGCGCAGGAAACAGGAATCGGCGACACCAGCCTGGACTTCGTGGAGCGGGGATTTCAATCGATGCTGTATCCTTCCGCGGCCTCGGCGTACCGCAGTCCGGGCGTGGCGCTGCATGGCGACATCTACGGCGGCATCGTGCAGTACTGGGTGGGCGCATTCAACGGCAAGGGATATGCGCTGGCCAACACCACCAACGAGCCCGAATTCATTGGACGCCTGCGCTTTTATCCGTGGCGCAAATCCAAGAGCGACTGGTTCCGGCAACTGGCCTTCGGTGGCTCAATTGACCACGCGCGCGCGCGCGGTCTTTCCGGCGATCAGAGTTTCAGCGGCACGCTGCCCGACGGTGCCTATAATTTCTTCCCCCAGTTCGCCATCAACGGCCCCATTGAGCGCTATAACGGCGAGTTCACTTACATCAAGTCGCGCTTCTCGCTGCGCGGTGAATACGATCAGCTGAATCAGTTCCGGCAGAATGTCGGCTCTGAACAGGCCGGCGGGCTCGGGTTCCTGAGTCTTCCTGGAGTCACGGCGAAGGCCTGGGACATCAGCACAACCTATTTGGTCACCGGAGAAAAGCGGCCGGAGAACGGCACTCCCCGGGTGAATCGTCCGCTGTTCGGACCCGATACTCCCGGAGGACAGGGGCGCGGATTGGGCGCATGGGAACTGGCTTTCCGCTTTACCGGAATTCAGGCCAACGAGCCGCAAGCCGAGTTCCCCAACTACTACACGCAAGGCCTTGTGCCTGGATTCAACGACCACACCGTCGAATACACCGCTGGGGTCAACTGGTATCCCAACTATTGGGTGAAGTACGTGTTCAATCTTGGCGTCGATCAGTTGAAGCAACCCAGCACGATCGGGGCGGAGCCGCAGAACTATTTCGTCGTGCTCCAGAGATTGCAATTCAGGTTTTAGGTGCCGCGGATCACAAAGCAGTCCACAAGTCCGCTGGAGGCCGGAGCTAGCAACCAGCCCCGCAAGGAAATCGCAGGAGGAAATTTGATGAGACCAAGGATTTTGCTACTCACTCTTCTCACCGCTCTATTTGTTGTCCTGAGCGGCTGTGGGAGTGCCCCCAATTGTCCGGTTTGCGGCACCACGTCGAATGGCAGTTACGCTGTAATTGATGTCATCCCGGTGCCCGAACACAATCCCACCGGCGCGCCCGGCGGTCCGTTCAACTCCTTCGACATCAGTTGGCTCGATCCGGTGCGCCATTTGGATTACGTTTCCGACCGCGTCGGCCTGGCCGTCGACGTGTTTGATACGACGCAGAATATCGCGGTGAATGCGATTCAAGGATCCAATGCTGTCGTCGATGCGGGCAATGGTGCGAGCCCGTGCGCTCAAACAAACACGACCCCTCCCATGGATATCATCCCCCCGATCGTGGACGTGTTTGGCAACTTCACCCGCTACGGATGCAGAACCGATATGACCGGGCTGGGAGGAGCGACCGCACCCTCTTTTCATCTGATCTCGGGTTTCGGGGCGAACCACAACTTCGGAGGATTTCCCGGTGCGCAATGCTGCGCGGCGCGGGGCAACGGCGTGAATCCTATGTCTGGCCCAGACGGGCTGCAGGTAACGCCCGATGGCAACTTCCTGTTTGCCGGGAACGGCAGCGCCCACATGGTCGTCTTCGACTTGACGACGATGAATCTGAGTGTGAATCCGCCTACGTCGCCTACCGTGCTGGCAACCATTCCCACTGGGGTCTCGGCCGACTACGACGGTCCGTTGGGCATCGCTCCCTGCATCGCTTCCTGGAGCGGAGAAGCCGGCTCCGCTGCGGATTGTGGAGATGACCGCGCCGACGAACTAGCCTACAATCCCGCAGTTACTGCCGCCGATGGAACGACTCACCAGGTAGTGGCCATTATTAATGGTGACCCCGGATTGCCGTTCGTAACTTTTATCGATGTAAGCAATATCATCGGCAAAACCGGAACCATGCAGCAACAGCATTGCTTGCCGATCGACCAGACCTCCGCCTATGGCCCGTATCCTGCGGGCGCGACCGCGGCAACTTACCCATATCAGGGAACGGCAGAAACTTGGGTGCCTCCGGCAGCTGGCGCCTCCTTCAACCCGCCCAGTTGCATCATTGGACAAATTTATTATGACGGCGCGGGCGGTAACGCCTCGAGCGGAACCGGACTCAGTGCGAGCGTTTCGGTCGATAACGTTGCCGGCACTTTCCCCTGCCCCGATCCGTCGAATCCACAAACCTTCGGTGGTGTATCCGGTTCTGCCGCCTCGATGATTCCGGGGGTGGGCGTAACTCCGGGTGGCGTTGCTTATACGATTCCCTGTCATCACGGGCCCATCGTTGATCAAACGCTGGGGACGTTTTGCAATCAGACGACCCCTGGCTCAACCTGCAGTGGCGCCATATCACCGGCAGGAATCGGCGCGATGTCGTGGAATCCAAACACGGGCCACCTGCTGTTGCCAAATTCGAATTCGATTGCCCTCACCAACATCGGCAGCATCGATGAGATCGATCCCAGGGTTGGGAATAACACCTGCGGCGGCCCTTGCGGGCCGGTCGTGGTCAATAGCTTCGTCATGCCGAATTGCATGCCGACCAGCATTGTTCAGGGACCGGGGAACAACTTCCTTGTAGGCTGCGCGGACCATGATGGCGAAGCCTTCCCCCCCAACGAATACGTCATTGATGGAACATCTGGCGCCATTCTCGCTACGATTTGGGACGTGGGCGGTGTCGACGAGGTTTGGTACAACCCCGGCGACAACCGCTACTACGTTGCTGCCAGAGACATGCCGACTGGTCCAGTCTTGGGTGTGATTGATGCTGGAAGCAACCTCTGGCTGACCAACGTTCCGACCAACACCAATTCACACAGTATTGCTGTCGATCCCAGCGATAATCATGCGTTTGTGCCCATGCAATCTGGTGGGATCTGCACCACGCAGAGCGCCAACGGCTGTGTGGGAGTCATCGCGCAGCAATAAGTGTCTGAGGTGATTTATGTCATCGATAGCTATGTTTAGAAAATCCATTGCTCTAGCATGCGCCCTGGCGTTCTCGCTCCTCTGGCTCGCGATCATGCCGGCCAGCGCTGCGGAAAAGCCCGCAACCCCGCCCACGGACGTTCCGGCCACTGTGATTGCGCATCTGCCATTACCGCAGGTGACCGGGAGCGAGATGCTTCTGCAAAAGGAAAACTCGAAACAATACTTATACGTACAGCAGGCCGCGAAGCAAGGCTTCATGATCATCGACGTGAGCAGGCCGGAGCAGCCGACTCTATTGAAACGGACCGCGGAATCGAATCAGACAACGGCGGGAGACCTGCAAATCGTGAGCCCCGATGTAGCCATCTCCGAGGCTCCAGAGAAGACGCCGGAAACTGTTAGCAGTAGCAACCATCCTACTGAAACTGTTCGCGTGCTTGACCTGAGTGATCCGCGCAACCCGAAGACGCTCGAAACTTTCAACAAAGTAAACAGCCTGCTTCCCGACTCGCGCCATGGCTTGATCTACCTGACCAACAATGAAGGCCTGTGGATTCTTCGCTACAACCGCCCAGCCCCGCTGGAACCGGCAAAGAAGAAGCCCCCGTGCGACTCCAATGCGGAGATCATGGCCATGCCTCCCGATTGCGACTGAGGTTAGAATCGAAACTTCTGAGCGGCTAGGAAACTCAACGCGCCTGGCATTCCTTCGCTATGCTCTTGATCGAAGTGATGGTCAAGGTCACCGAGGCTGGAGAGCCGGTTCGAGCTAAGGCGTCAGAACTTGTGCTCAGCGAAGCCGACTCCGTTCCGGTCACTTCCACTTGCTGTCCCAGGTAATTGCGAAGTTTCGTCTTGCCGGTCGCCTGCAGTTCGTACGTCATGCCCGGATCCTGCTTGAACAAAATGTAGTCACCACTCGACCGGCTGACGCAGCCTTGTACGGTTACCGGTTGTTTGGAATGCTTCGCAGGGCGCTGGCTGGAGCTGTCGGGAAGGCTGTCTTGCGCCCACAGAGTAGCCGCGAGCAGCAATGCGATACACAAGTTCCGAATATTCATTGAAATCCGTCCACTGAATAGGATGGGAGCCCGATTGCCGTGGTTGCAGGAAATCTCGAGCGCTGGCACCGCTACTTGACGTGAGTTTCCTGGTAATGCAGTTCCTTCCATTCTCCGTTGCGCTTCACCCACAGTTCACTGACGTAGACCCTCGAGTAGCGGACTTGCGATTTGGGAGGGAACTGCATCGTGCTTTCGTAGATGACGAAGGCAGCATCCGGCCCCAGCGGAATCAGCTTGAGCCCCCAGATCGTATAGTTGAAAACATTTCCGTCTGCCAGTTCGTTTACGGCCTGCAGTTTCGTCCTCTCGCCCTGGCCATCGATTTCGACGCCTTGGTAATCGTCGGCTAACAGGTCGGCATATGTTTTCTTATCCTTGTTCTTCAGCGCCTCCCATTCCACTCGGATCGTCGCTTCGAACATATTTTTGAGATCGGAGTCCGGCGAGACGGTGGATTGGGTGGCTGCGGGGTCTTTGACGGGCGTTGTCGGCTGCTGCGCGAGGCAGGTAGAGGCCAGCCACACGATGCAGGTAAAGATGAAGCAGGATCGCATGAATCCTCCGAAGCGAATGCAGCGAATCTTATCAGGTTCGTCTGCGGGTCTTCTCAGACACTGGCTACTTGCTCTGCAGGCTGAGGGCTGCCCCGGCGATTTCTTGCAGCGGCACCACGACATTCACGGCGCCGCGGGCAATCGCCTCTCGGGGCATGCCAAACACGATGCAACTGGATTCGTCCTGCGCGATGGTGGTGGCGCCGGCTTCCTTCATTTCACACAGGCCCTGTGCGCCGTCGTCGCCCATGCCGGTCATAATCACACCGACCGCCTTCGAGCCCACGGAAATCGCGACCGAGCGAAATAGCACATCCACGCTCGGTCGATGCCGCGAGACCAGCGGCCCATCCGTGATCTGCACCAGAAGTTGTTCGCCACTTCGATTGACCAGCATGTGCCGGTTGCCCGGCGCAATCAGAGCGTGGCCGGTTTGCAGCCGGTCGCCATCCTGCGCTTCCCGCACCTCGATCCTGCATTCCTCGTTCAAGCGGTCAGCGAAGGCGCGGGTAAAGACTTCCGGCATGTGCTGGACGATCACAACGGGCGGACAGTCCTCGGGCAGGGCTGCCAGAAAAACACGCAGAGCTTCGGTGCCGCCGGTGGAAGCGCCCACCGCAATTACGCTTGCCGGCGCCGGACCGCAATGACTTTTCCGCGGTAGGATGGCATCCGCTGTGATTCGAGCGACTGGCGCTGCACTCGGGCTTGGCCGGCGCTTAATCTGCGCTTCCGCTGCGCTCCACACCGCATCCAGCAGGGTGACTGCCGATTCGTGGAGAAAATCACGCACACCCACCTTGGGCTTGGTGATCACTTCCACCGCTCCCTCTTCGAGGGCACGCAGAGCGAGTTCGGTGCCGCGAGCCGCTAGGCCGGAGCAGACTACGACCGGCATAGGCATTTCTGCCATGATCTTTCGGATGAAAGTCAGGCCGTCCATGCGCGGCATCTCCAGGTCGGTAATCACGACGTCGGGAGATTCCTTCTGCATCTTGCCCCAGGCAATCAGCGGATCCGCCGCCGCCCGGACAATGATCCTGCGGTCGGTGGCCAGGATGGCCTGCATCACCTGGCGAACCATAGCGGAATCGTCCACCACGAGAACTCGCAGGTCATTTCCATTCATATGTGGCAAGCTCTTTGGACCTCCTGGTCCCGGCCGCAAGGCCCCTAAGACTCGGCCTTACAGATTGTTCTCGTTCCGGGTCTTTGTGTAGATGGTT
>Ga0210395_10000559_pt1 | contig 28756 bp, 25 predicted proteins | sample IncBWH4OmetaG_FD_150861 | JGI IMG/M metagenome (GOLD analysis project Ga0210395, IMG submission 150861) | Forest soil microbial communities from Barre Woods Harvard Forest LTER site, Petersham, Massachusetts, United States - Inc-BW-H-4-O ... | reverse complement strand
CGAATCGCTATGCGGTGCTGTTTCGCATTCAGACGGTGAAGAAGGCGGAGACGCGGACGCGGAAGATTCGGGAGTTCGTTGCGATGCTGGAGAGGGGCGAGAGGATCCACGAGCCGCGCAAGACGAGCCGGCGCTTGAAGTAGGCGATGGTAGAGCCAGAATGGCAAATATCAAAATCATCGGAGCGGGGCTGGCTGGGGCCGAGGCGGCGTGGCAGTGTGCGCGGCGCGGTGTCGATGTCGAATTGTTTGAGATGCGGCCGGTGCGTTCGACTCCGGCGCACCAGTCGGCCGACTTTGCCGAACTGGTGTGCTCGAATTCTCTGAAATCGGACAGCGAGAATACTGCGCCGTGGCTGCTGAAAGAGGAGATGCGGCGGGCGGGTTCGCTGCTGCTGGAGATGGCGCGGGAATGCGCGGTGCCGGCAGGGCATGCGTTGGCGGTGGACCGGGTTAGGTTTGCGGCGCGCGTGACGGAGGCGATTTCGCGAGAGCCGCGCATTGTGGTGAAGCGCGAGGAAGTGACGGCGGTGGATGAGGCGGACGGGATCACGATCATCGCGACCGGGCCGCTGACGTCGGAGGGGCTGGCGGCGGAGATTGCGCGGTTATCGGCTGATACGCATTTGTATTTTTATGATTCGATCAGCCCGATTGTGGAGGCGGACTCGATCGATATGTCGCGGGTTTATATGGCGGCGCGCTATGACAAGGGGTCGGCGGATTACATTAATTGCCCGATGACGCCGGAGGAATACGGGCGCTTTTACGATGCGCTGCTGGCGGCGCAATCTGTCGAGGAGCGGGACTGGGAGAAGTTGAATTATTTTGAAAGCTGCCTGCCGATCGAGGAGATTGCGCGGCGGGGGCGGGATACGCTGCGCTTCGGGCCGATGAAGCCGGTGGGACTGATCGATCCGCGCAGTGGCAAGAGGCCGTACGCGGTGGTGCAGTTGCGGCAGGAAAATCTGCGGGCGGATTCCTACAACCTGGTGGGATTCCAGAATCATTTGAAGTTTGGGGAGCAGGCGCGGGTGCTGCGGCTTATCCCAGGGCTGGAGAATGCGCGGTTTCTGCGCTACGGACAGATTCACCGCAATACATACATCAATTCGCCGACTCTGTTGCGCGAGAGCTTACAGATGAAGGCGCATCCTCGGATTTTTTTCGCAGGGCAAATTTGCGGTGTGGAAGGTTATGTTGAGTCGATTGCGACCGGGTTGTTGGCGGGGATGCACGCGGCGGCTCTCGGTTCCGGGATGGAGATTGCGCCTGCGCCGCGGGCTTCGGCTTTCGGGTCGCTCACGCACTACGTCACGCAGGCCGATGCCAGGAATTTTCAGCCGGCGAACATAACGTTTGATCTGCTGCCGGGTCTGGAGAAGAACATTCGGGATCGGAAAGAGCGGCACCGGTTGCAGTGTGAGCTGGCGCTGAAAGAGTTCGACGGGTGGATGGAGCAGGCTGGCGCGACGGCTTTGAAGGCCTGAGCCTCGGCCGGGACAGCCGAACCGCGCTCGGCGGCCGTAACCACATTTTTCCGCTTACCAACAAAAGCTGGTCCCTCGACTGCGTTCGGCTATCGCCTCACTTCGCTCCGGATGACAAAACGGTGGGGGGATTGGGCCGCCGTCGTTTTTTCTGCAACAAAAAGCTTACCCCCCACGTATCTAAGGGCAGACGTTCGGGAGGGATTACCTTCTCTCGGTGCCTGCGTCCAACCCAGTGGCATGACCATACGGGATCTCATTTTCGACGTTCTGCGGACCTTATGGTCGCATAAACTGCGCGCGTTTCTGACTATGTTCGGGATTGCCTGGGGCATTGTTTCGATTGTGCTCATGGTGGCGGCGGGCGAAGGGCTGCGCAAAGGGCAGGAAGAGCAGGCACGGAATCTGGGCAAGGATGTGATGATTGTTTTCCACGGACGGACCAGCCTGCAGGCGGGCGGGACTCATGCCGGACGGGTGGTGCATTGGGAGGATCAGGATGTTGCGGTGGTGCAGGCGGAGTCGCCGGATTGCGAATATGCGATTCCGGAACTGGAGCAGGACACCGTCCGCGTGCACAGCAATTTTAATAATGCGGCGTTTACCGTGACGGGATCCTACCCACCGTTCGGCTACATTCGCAGTCTCGACGTGGGCGCGGGGCGTTTCTATGACTGGGATGACATGCGCGAACAACGGCGTGTGGCATTTCTCGGCTCGGATGCGGCCAAGCAATTATTTCCCGGACGCAATCCGGTGGGGGACACGATTTATCTGAATGATTTTCCTTACACCGTGATTGGGGTAATGGCGAAAAAGAAACAGGATTCAAGTTATGACGGGTGGGATGTGAATAAGGTTTTTCTGCCGTTTGCGGCGATGCGGCGCGATTTTCCTGACAAGCCTCCGGGGACCGATACGACGTTTGATCAGCTGCTGGTGACGCCGAAGTCGGTTGACCAGCATACGGCCTGCAAGCGTGAAGTGCGGACGGCGCTGGCGCGCATGCATCGCTACGATCCTGCGGATAAGGAAGCGTGTCCGATCTGGGATACGGTGCAGGAGGCGCAGGCCTTCAAGACGATGACGGACGGGATGAAATTTTTTCTGGGAGCGGTCGGAATTGTGACGCTGCTGCTGGGCGGAATCGGCGTCATGAATGTGATGCTGGTTGCAGTGCGGGAGCGGACGCGGGAGATTGGCGTGCGCAAAGCGATTGGAGCTCCGGCGGGGACGATTCTGCGGCAGTTCTTTATTGAGGCGCTGATCATTGCGCTGTTGAGCGGGGGAATCGGGCTGGGCGTAGCGTTTGGATTTTGCGCGCTGGTGAACCTGTTGCCGATGCCGGATTTTTTTGCGGGGCTGGTGCCGAGTTGGAGTTCCGGGCTGATCGCCGCTGGGATGCTGGGGGCGATTGCGGTGGGAGCGGCGCTGTATCCGGCGCGGCGGGCGGCGTCGATCGATCCGATTGAAGCGTTGCGGTATGAGGCGGGGGGGTAAGGAATTGAGTAATTGGGAAATTTTGTAATTGAGTAATTTCGCTGCGCAGCCAACAAGAGTTTTTCAATTACTCAATTACGAAATTACACAATTACTAAATTGCTGCATGCTCATCGAAATCATCCTCGAGGCTTGGGTCGCGCTGAAGCGCAACGTGACGCGCAGTTTCCTTACCATGCTGGGGATCGTGTGGGGGATTGCGACCGTCACACTTTTGATTGCGTATGGCAACAGCTTTCGCAGTGTGTTGGTTCATGGATTTGACGCGTTTGGCAAGGGCGCCGTCATTTGCTGGCCGCAGCAGACCAGCGAGCAGCCGGGGGGACAGCGCGCCGGGAAGAAGGTTGTCCTGGAGCAGGCCGATCTGGATATGGTGAAGCAGACGGCTCCGCTGGTGAAGCATGTGTGCCTTGAAACGGTGCGGCGACCGGGAATTGCGTACGGTGACCGCATGGTGGGAACCGCGCCGGTGCGCGGGGTTTGTCCGGAATATGGCGAGATGCGGAATGAAGTGCCGTCGGAGGGGCGGTGGATTAACGCTGAGGATGAAATGGAACGGCGGCGCGTGATTTTTCTGGGCGGGCGGCTGAAGGAAGAATTGTTCAGCGGGCGTCCGGCGGTGGGGGAGACGGTTGAAGTGTCCGGCGTGCGCTTCACCGTGATCGGCATCATGGCGAGGAAGATTCAGTTGAGTAACTATTTTTCCAGCGACGATGAGTCGTCGTGGATTCCGTATTCGGCGGCGGGGGATTTGTGGAACACGCGTTATGCGGCGGTGATGGTGTTTGAGCCCATCGCACCGCAGTTCGAGAAGAAGGCGATGGCGCAAGTGCTGGCGGCGATAGCCACGCGGCAGAATTTTTCGCCGACCGATCCGAAAGCGATCCAAATGTTCGGGCGGGATGAATTTCGTCCGGTGATTGACGCGTTGACGATTGGGCTGCAGGTGCTGCTGACCTTCATCGGCACGCTGACCCTGGGAATCGGCGGCGTGGGTGTGATGAACATCATGCTGGTTTCGGTGGATGAGCGCATTCGCGAGATCGGCCTGCGGCGGGCGCTGGGAGCGCGCAAGCGGCACATCAAACTGCAATTCCTGGCGGAGACGCTGCTCATCATGCTGATCGGCGGGGCCATTGGAGTGTTGTTGTCGTATGTCATCGCGTGGTCGGTGGGGACGCTGCCCATGATGGGACCGTTATTTGAGGATGATTCCGGGCAGGGAGATATTCATCTGCGAATTTCGATGATGACGGTGTTTCTTTCCGGCGCGGTGTTGCTCGTGGTGGGCGTGATCAGCGGAATGGTGCCGGCGATGCGGGCGTCGAAACTCGATCCGGTCGAGGCGCTGCGGTATGAGTAGGGCTCAAACTCAAAAGATTTTAACCGCTGAGAACGCGGAGTGAGGCCGCAGAGTTCGCGGAGAAATTCACATCGAGCTGCTAACTGCTGCCGCGGCGACTGACCAGCCAGAAAAATATCATTCCGGCGCGCATTGATTCTTCGCGGATCGGTCTCGCGACTTGCTTCATGCGCGCGGTTCGCAGTACCTTGCTGCTGTAACATACTTGCCGAGGTGCAGCTTGCCGATTTCCGCAGTGGACACGATCACGCTTGCCTTCCAGCACACGAAGAAACAACTGGTGGGGCCATTTCGCTTCTGGCAGTGGACCCGGCTAGCGGTGGTGGGACTGCTGGCGGGCGAGATGAGTTCGGGCGGCTGTAACCTTCCCGGCGGCAACTACAACTTTCCGCAACAGTCCGGCGGGTCCAAGCATCTGCTGGGGCAACATCTTCTTGAACAAGACTGGCCGAAGATCGATCCCGCGATCTTGGGTGGACTAATCGCGATCCTAGTAGTCTCCGGTTTTGTGTTCATGATCGTGATGACGTACGTCAGCAGTGTGATGCGGTTCATCCTGTTTGACAGTGTGCTGGCGAAAGAGTGTCACATCCGGCAAGGATGGGGGCGCAGGCAGGGCGCGGGGTGGAAATACTTCTTGTGGCAGTTGGGCTACCTGCTGATCATTTTTGGCGGGATGGTGGTGCTGCTGGGAATTCCCGCGGGCATTGCGTTTGCTTTGGGGTGGTTTAGGGCGGCCAGCGATCATGTGTTGGGGTTGGTACTGATGGGAACGGTGGTGTTTTTCCTGCTGGCGATTTTCCTGGTGGCGGCGGCTGTGATTCAGGTGCTGACCAAAGATTTTGTGGTGCCGCAGATGGCGCTGGAGGGCATCGGCGCTATGGAAGGCTGGCGGCGGTTGTGGCCCATGATGCTGGCGGAAAAGGGTGGCTACGCCGTTTATGTGCTGATGAAAATCGTGCTGGCGATTGGGGCGGGCATCGTCATCGGGATTGTTTCGCTGATTCTGGCGCTGGTGGTAGCGATCCCGACGGCACTCTTGTCGATTGTTGCGGTGCTGACGGGGAAGACTGCTGGGTTGACGTGGAACGCTGCCACGATCACGCTGGCGGTTGTCGTAGGGTGCATTCTATTTGCGGCTTTCATGTATTTGATCGCGCTGATTTCCGTGCCGGCGATTGTGTTCTTTCCGGCGTATGCGATTTATTTCTTTGCGCCGCGGTATCGGGCGTTGAGCCTGGCGCTGTATCCGCCGCCGGCGTCTCTCGGCTCCGGCGTTGGTGGATCCCCTCTGATTCCTGACACTAGCGGCTGAAGTGCGCCTCGCTGCGGGAGGCCCTTCGGCTTCGCTCAGGGCAAGCTAGCCGGGGGCGGCTGTCCCCAGATGATTGTTTATTCTTTTCACCCAGGCCTCGCTGGGAATTGAAACTTACAACGCAGGGAACTCCGTCGGCGGCTTGGGTGTCTGATGTTGCAGACGCGCGCGTGGCCGACAGGAGCGAACTTCGATGGCGTTTGCAATGGGAAGCGGAGGTGCGCGCGGACCGCAGATTAATGTCACGCCGCTGATCGACGTGCTGCTGACTTTGATCGTCATGTTCATGCTGGTGGTGTCGATGGACACGGAGCACGGGGAGAAAGTGCAGATTCCGGAGCCGCCCAAAGATCAGAAGTCCGTACCTGAGCCCGAAGGTACGGTGGTGATCCAGGTGGTGTGGACCGTGAAGGATGCGCTGCCAGGGGTGAAGATCAATCGCGAAGATGTGCGCTGGGAGGATTTGGAGTTACGGCTGGCGCAGATTTATTTGAAGCGCGGAGAGAAGGTAGCGTTCGTACGCGGCGATGCGGACGTGGATTTTCTGTACATCGCTGACGTGATTGACCGGGCGCATCAGGCGGGAGTGCAACGGATTGGATTGTTGACACAGGGGCGGGAAGTGGTAGGGGAGTGAGTGCCCTGGCCCCGTGGTGGGAGGGCGTGGTTACTGCGGTGATCTTCTATTAAGCGTATGGTCTGCTGAAATGAAGTCAGAGTCGGGTGCGCCATGCTGCGAAAACCTCGAATATCGCCAAGGCTTTTCAGTGACTTCAATACGCTACAGTTCGCGAGCGTTATGGCGATGGTGGTGTTCGTGTTGCTGCTTGTGTTCATGACGATAACGCCAGGCCACCCCAGAGTCAGCGCTGACTTGCCCAAGGTAGAGCATCCCATCGCAATGCCTGGGGCAAATCGCGAGGACGCGATGAAGGTTACGGTCACGCGCGACGGCCAAGTGTTCTTCGACACTGACAGAGTCGACCCGATCCATTTGCCGGAGAGGATTGCGGATCACTTGAAAGATCGCGGCGTGGAACGCAAGGTCTATATCGTTGCCGACATGCGCGCGCGGTGGGGCGCCGTCAAGGTGGTGCTGGAGGGGGTGCGTTCCGCTGGAATTATCAGAGTTGCATTCCTGGCCGATCAGGGGGCCCCGATCCGCACGCGTTAGGAGCAAGAGCCGGGCCTTGGCCGGTGGACAGCCGAGGGCGGCTGTCCCTACATAAACCTTCTCACTCTAGGAATTCCTGGCGCGGTTCTTGATCCAGATGGGGGTGCCGACGAAGCCGAAGGCTTCGCGGATTTGATTTTCCAGGAAACGCTGGTAGGAGAAGTGCAGTTTCACGGCTCGGTTGGTGAAGAGTACGAAGGTTGGCGGGGCGACCGAGGCCTGCGTCATGTAGAGAATCTTGACGCGCGATTTCATGGGGACAGAGGCGCGTTCGAAGTCGACCTTTTCGATGAAGCGGTTCATTTGGCTGGTGGTGACGCGCTTGCGGCGTTCGGTGGCGACTTCTTCGAGCAAGGGAAAAATCTTTTCGGTGCCTTTGCCGCTCTGGGCGGAGATGAATACGATGGGGGCGTAGTTCAGGAATTTTAGTTCGTAGCGCAGGCGTTCTTCATAGGCGTCGCGGTCGCCGGGGCGCTTGCTTTCGCGCATGCGTTCGGATTTTGTCGGGCGCGCGGGTTTCTCTTTTCCGCTGATTACTAAATCCCATTTGTTGACGACGATGATGAGGGAGCGTCCGCTCTCGTGGGCGAGGCCGGCGATGGAGGCGTCGAGCTGGCTGACGCCTTCGGTGGCATCGATAACCAGCAGCGCGATGTCGGCGCCCTCGAGATGTTTGCGCGCCATTACGACCGAAAGTTTTTCGGCCATCAAGTGGGTCTTGCCTTTGCGGCGGATTCCGGCGGTGTCGATGAAGCGGAAGCGGCGTCCGTTGTGCTCGACGATTTCGTCGACGGCGTCGCGCGTGGTGCCGGGGATGGGCGAGACAATGGCGCGGTCGGAGGAGGTCAGGCAGTTGAGCAGCGTGGATTTGCCGACGTTGGGATGGCCGATGATGGCGACTTTGGTTTCGAAGTCGGTCCCTTCGCTCGGCTCAGGGCGGGCTAAAAACGATCGTTGGTCGTCGGTGGTTGGCGGTTCGCCGTCTTCAGTGGGCTCCGGGAATGACTCTAAATGCTTTCGGCTGCGCGGGCGGGGCGCCCGCGCCACATCGGCCCGGACGTTGGCACTGCTTTCATCCGCGGGGAGGGCGGCGATTACTGCATCGAACAGATCGTCGATGCCGCGGCCGTGTTCGGCGGAAATGGGAAACATCTTCGGGATGCCGAGGCGATGGAAGTCGTTGATCAGCGACGATTGTTTTTCGCTGTCGACTTTGTTGACGGCGAGGAACAACGGGCGGTTTGACTTGCGCAGCAGGCGCACCAGTTCGAGGTCGGGGCCGGCGAGTTCGGTGCGTCCGTCGACGACCATGATGATGGCGGCGGCTTCGTCGAGTGCGACGCGGGCCTGGCGATAAATCTCCGACGGGATTAAATCTTTTTCTTCGGGCAGGATGCCGCCGGTGTCGACGATGCGCAGGCGGCGGCCTTCCCATTCCGCGTCGCCATAGAGGCGGTCGCGGGTGATGCCGGGCTCATCGCCGACGATGGCGCGGCGCGAGCCTACGACGCGGTTGAAGAGGGTGGACTTGCCTACGTTGGGGCGTCCCACGATGGCGATAGTGGGGATGCCGGCGGCGGTGGTGGCGAGAGTGCTGGTCGAGTTGTAAGTGGGCTGAGTCAAAACATTTCCGATAAGGAAGCGCGCCAAACGCGCGATCTAACATTCTCGCAGAGAACGCGAGAATGTTCGCGCGGCGCGCTCAGATCCTTCGGCGACGAACCGCTGTCGCCTCAGGATGACAAACTGGTGTGGGGGCAGCCGCGCTCGGCTGTCTCCACATGAGCTTATCTGCTGCTGGCGGGTGGAACTCGTATTATAGAGTCTCCGTGGCATCCACGACTTCAAATCGGTCTACTCGCAGCGGCAAGGGCGCTTCGCTGCAGCAATTCTTTGGCCCGGGCGGGGTGCTGTCGCGGACGCATCCGGCGTACGAATTTCGACGCGGGCAGCTGCAGATGGCTCAGGCAGTCGAGCAGGCGCTCGAAGAAAAGCGGCACTTGATTGTGGAAGCGGGAACGGGCACCGGCAAAACGCTGGCGTACTTGATGCCGGTGATTCGGTCGGGGAAACGCGTGATCATTTCGACCGGAACGAAGAATTTGCAGGAGCAGCTTTTTTATAAGGACGTGCCGTTTCTGGAGCAGGCGTTGTATGGTGGCGGCGAACAGCAGGTTTCTCGCTCCGCTCGAAATGACAAAGAGAGTGCGGGACGGCTCTCGGTTTGTTACATGAAGGGGCGTAACAATTATTTGTGCCGCAAGAAACTTTATGACTTGACCGATCAGCCCGTCTTGAGCGGCCTGGAAGAGATTGAGCAGTATCGCGCCATCGCCGCCTGGGAGAAGGCGACCGGGACGGGCGACCGGGCCGAGTTGGCGGAACTGCCCGAGGCCAGCTTGCTTTGGCACAAGCTCGATGCGCGGGTCGACGCGTGCATTGGGCAGAAGTGCAGTGAGTTTGAGCGGTGCTTCATCACCGAGATGCGGCGCAAGGCGATGGAGAGCGACATCGTCATCGTCAACCATCATCTGTTTTTTGCCGACCTCGCCATTAAATTGCAGGCGGATGGAGCGCCCGACGCGGGTATTCTGCCGGAAGCGGCAGCGGTAATTTTTGATGAGGCCCACGAACTTGAGGATGTTGCCGGAAATTATTTCGGCATCTCGATCAGCAATCTGCGGATGGAAGATCTGGCGCGGGACGTTGAAGGTTCGCTGCAACGCAACCGCATGCTTTCGGCTTCGCTGTCTGGGGCCCTCGGAAGTTTGCGGGAGCGCTCGCAATTCTTCTTCTCGCTGTTGCCTCCGGGAGATGGACGGTTTGCGTTCGAGACACGACGTGAATTTCTGGAGGAAAACGGAGAGGAGTTCGTTGGGCTGAATCAGGCACTGACGCGGCTGGCGGGAGAGCTTGAGGGGCTGCCGCAGAAGCCGGAGGAAGTATTCCAGTTTGTCCGCCGCGCACAGGAGATTCAGGCGCAGCTTGGATACGCGCTGGAGTCGCAAGATCGCAATACCGTGTTTTGGATTGAGCGGAGGGGCGGGCGGTGGGGATCGCGCGGCGGCTCGGATGCGGCTTCTGGAGGCGCGGCACGGGGAAGGCAGAATGTATTTCTCCAGGCGACGCCGATTGATGTCGGTCCCATCCTGCGCGAGTATCTGTGGTCGAAGCTGGAGTGCGCCGTGCTGACCTCGGCGACGCTGGCTGTGGGAGGAGGGTTTGAGTACATCCGGCAGCGGCTTGGTCTGGAGCATGCGCGCGAGGCGGTGCTGCCTTCGCACTTCGATTATGAAAGTCAGGCGCTGTTTTATGTGCCGCCGGATTTGCCCGATCCGCGGACGCCGCAGTTTACGGCGATTGCGGCAGAGCGGATTCGCAAGCTGCTGGAACTCACGCGTGGGCGGGCGTTTGTTCTTTTTACCAGCTATGCCCAGATGAATCAGACTTATCAGCAACTGCTTGGGGTGCTGGACTATCCCATGCTGAAGCAAGGGGACGCGCCGAAGAGCGCGCTGCTCGAGGAGTTTCGGCTGACGCCGAATGCGGTGCTGTTTGCGACGTCTTCGTTCTGGCAGGGTGTGGACGTGCAGGGTGAGCAGTTGAGTTGCGTGATTATTGATCGGTTGCCGTTTGCGGTGCCGAGCGATCCGGTGGTGGCGGCGCGGGTGAAGGCGATTGATGCTGAGGGCGGGAATGCGTTTTTCGATTATCAGGTGCCGGCGGCGGTGATCACACTGAAGCAGGGATTCGGCAGGCTGATTCGCTCGCTGCATGATCGCGGGCTGCTGGTGCTGCTCGACAACCGGATTCTGAAGAAGCAATATGGGCGCGTGTTTGTGGAGAGTTTGCCGAAGTACAAACGGACTACGGACTTGAAGGTGGTGGAGGAGTGGTTCGGAGCGGGGTCTGCGTAATCGTGAGGGGCAATCGGGATCGCGAAGATTATGCATTTTCAAGCAACCGCATCCCGGCGGTCACGGCGCGTTTGTCGAAGGTTACGGTGTAGAGGCATTCGGCAGCGTCGCCAGAGCGTTCGACCAGGTAGTCGGAGAATCCGGCATTGCCAGTCTTAAATTTTCGCAAGGCTTGCCACACTATCTCTGACTTCTCGACCAGCAATGCGTCACTGCGCAACAGGTTTTCGAGAACGATCTCCAGTTCGCTCTTTTCAAGGCTGTACAGCGACTTGAGCACCCAACTCAGTTCAACGATCACGACCAACGACACGAACCCCGGAGAAGCGGAAGAGAGCGACCCCATCAGCTTGATTGCCGCGGGGGTTTGCGCCGGGTCGTCGTGAGTAAGAAAGCGGACGAGGATGTTGGTGTCGAGTCCGATCATGTTAGGACGTCATTGGGGCGGTGGAACGAGCATTGGACGATCACAAGGATTCGGCTGCGCCTTTGGCGATCGCCTCATCCATTTCCTCGATGGTGGCCGCCGTTTTCCGCCTTCCCTTAAATCGTCCGTTCAATTCCTGAAGGGATCGGGTGGCGGGGATGATTACGAACTGCCCTTTCTCGACCTCGACGAATTCGATGCGGTCTCCGGAATCGACGCCCAAAGCAGCCCGCACTCGGACAGGAATGGTTATCTGTCCCTTGGAAGTGATTGTTGCGGCGGCCATACGAATCCTTTCTAGATAATATATGCCTTACTTTATAGTAAGGCTATTTGATTGTCAAGTCCGGCACGGCAGTTATCCTAAGAATAAGCTGTATCCACCCTGTTATCAGTTATTTATCCGCTATCACTCCCACCACAATTCCTGATGGCTCGGCTTTCGTGTGATACACGCGCTCGGTGGCTTTCACGTAATCCGCGGGCTTGGCGTCGGGGATGTTGACGAAGGTTTGCGGGTTGCGGTCGGTGAGGGGGAACCATGAGCTCTGGATTTGCACCATGATGCGATGGCCGCGGCGGAAGGTGTGGTTGATGTCCTGGAACGTGGCGTTGATCTCTTCCACTTTTCCGGGGGTGAAGGGTTCGGGCTTTTCGAAGCTGTGACGGAATTTTCCGCGGAAGGGCTCGCCGCGGACTAGCTGTTGATATCCACCCATGGAGAACGATGGAGCGGAAACGTCTTTACGGGGCTTGTCGCGGTCTTCGGGGCGGGGGGCGTCTTGTTTGCCGTCGGGGTAATCGGTGGGATACACGTCGATCAGCTTCACGTCGAAATCGGAATCGGTGCCACTGGTGGAGACGAAAAGCTTGGGCGAAATCGGTCCGGCCAGGGTTACGTCTTCCTGCAGTACGGGCGTCTGATAAACCGCAACGTCGGTGCGGCTGTCGGCGAAGCGCTGGTCGGACAGCATGTATTCCTGCGGTACGTTCAGCGCGGCGTAATTCACAAAGGGCACGGGCTTATTGGGATCGCTTATGTATTCATCGTAGGACGGATCCTCGGCAGCTGGTGGATCGAAGGAAAGCCCGCCGTTGGCGTGGAAGTACAGGGTTTTGGGCTCGGCATTTTTCGGTGGCCAGGCCGAGTATTGCCGCCACACATTGCTGCCGGTTTCGAAGACGTAGGCTTTCGGAAGTTTGGCGTCGCTGGCGCCTTTGAGGTACTGCTCAAAGAACGGGAAGAGAATATTCTTGCGGTAGTACTCGCCCGTGTTCGAGGCAAATTCTACGCGGCCGAGATGTTGACCGTCATAGCGGGCCCATCCGCCGTGCACCCAGGGTCCGACCACGAGGGCGTTGAAGATTCCGGAATTGTTTTTGTCGATGGCATGGAAGGTGGAGAACGGGCCTTGCAGGTCTTCGGCGTCGAACCATCCGCCGACAGTCAGCACGGCGCAGTGGATGTTCTTCATGTGCGGCGCCAGATTGCGGGCTTTCCAGTAATCGTCGTAGGTATTGTGTTTCACCTGGTCGTCCCAGAGGGCGCTCTTGCCATCGAGATATTTGTTCAGATTCGACAGAGGACCGGCCTGCAGATAGAAATCGTAGGAATCTTTCGTGCCCCAGTCGAAGGAAGCATTCGATTTTGGCGGGAGCTGGGGATTATCCTGGGGCTTGAATACAACATAGAAACCGAAGTTGGCGTCGAGCATGAATGCGCCGCCGTGGTAGGCGTCGTCGCCCATGAAGAGGTCGGTCATGGGCGCCTGCGGGGACGCGGCTTTCAGCGCGGGATGGGAGTCGATGATGCTGGCGGAGGTGAAGAATCCGGGATACGAAATTCCCCAGATTCCGGCATTGCCATTGTTGTTGGGCACGTTCTTGAGCAGCCAGTCGATGGTGTCGTAGAGGTCGGTGCTGTCATCAACATCCTGCTTGGACTTCTTGTTGTCGATGTGGGGACGCATCTCGACGAATTGGCCCTCGGACATATAGCGGCCGCGTACGTCCTGATTTACGAAGATGTATCCGGCCTTGTCGAAGTCCGGTGAAGGGCCGAGTTGAGTGCGGTACAGATCGACGCCGTAGGGGCCGACGCTGTAGGGCGTGCGGTTGATCAGGAACGGATAAGAGCGCGAGCTGTCCTTGGGCACGTAAATGGAGGTGAACAGGTGAACCCCATCGCGCATTGCGATCCGGTACTCGTACTTGGTGTAGTGTTCTTTGACGTCGAACTCGGAGGCGTCAGGGCGGTTCTGGGCGGAGAGAACCGCCGTGAGAGTCAGGACGAATAGAACGAGGATTGAGTATGTTCGACGCAGCATGAGATCTCCTTGGAATGTAAGACCGAATAGGCAAGCTACAGTTCGGCGGGGAAGGGAGTCAAGAGCGGTCGAGCTTCACTCGACCGGACAGCCGAGGGCGGCTGTCCCCACATAAAGATTCCCCGAGGGGCCAGCGTTCGCACTGGCATTTCAGCGCCACGAATCGGGCGGTACAATAGATGGTTGGTAATATGGCGCAGGCCGCCTGTATACAGGCCAGGGCTGCCGGGGGATCATGTTCGAAGTCACGGTGGAAGATACGTTCGCGGCGGGCCATTACCTGCGCAACTACAAGGGCAAGTGCGAGAATCCGCACGGGCATAACTATAAGATCCGGGTCACGCTGGCGGGCATGGAATTGGACAAGGCCGGGCTACTGCTCGATTTCAAAGATCTGCGCGAGGTGATGAGGCACGTGATCGAGCGCCTCGACCACCAGATGATCAACGAAATCGAGCCGTTTACCGTGATCAATCCGTCAGCGGAAAATCTGGCAAAGTATTTCTACGACGAGTCCAACAGCAAGTTGCAGGCGGTGAGCAGCGGGCGGGTGCGGGTGAAGGACGTTACCGTGTTTGAGACTGACACCACCACCGCCAAGTATTCGGAATAGTTGTCCGCAGTCCTGATGCGCGGGCGGGGACGCACGCGCGACAGCTGCCGGGGACGGCGGCGCTACTCGAAACAGCGCTACCATGCAGATTACGGAAATCTATAAATCATTGCAGGGTGAGTCTACCTATGCGGGCTTGGCTTGCGTATTCGTGCGGCTCACGGGATGCAATTTGCGGTGTTCCTGGTGTGACAGCGAGTACACATTTCAGGGCGGGCGCAAGATGGCCGTCGAAGCGGTTGTGGACGAAGTTTCGCGCCTGAGTCCCGGCGGCGGACTGGTCGAGATCACCGGCGGGGAGCCCATGCTGCAGGAGCGCGAAGTCGTTCCACTGATGCAGCATCTTCTGAACGACGGTTATCGAGTCCTGCTCGAGACCAGCGGAGAGCGGCCACTGGAGCGGGTTCCAGCCGGGGTGGTAAAGATCGTCGACGTGAAATGCCCGGACTCGGGCGAGGGCGATACTTTTTGCCAGGAAAATCTTGAGGCCTTGCTTCCTCATGACGAAATCAAATTCGTCCTGAGCAGCCGGATCGACTACGAGTTTGCCCGGGAGTTCACGCGGCGGCACAATCTGGCGGAGCGGGTGAACGCGGTCCTGTTCTCTCCGGCATTTCGCAAAGACGCGACCGGCGCCCGCGACAGCTCGCATTGCCTGCTCGACCCGCAGGAACTGGCGGAGTGGATGCTTGCCGACAACGTTCCCGCCCGTCTCGGTATGCAGTTGCACAAGTTCATTTGGGATCCGGCGGTGAAGGGGGTTTAGGACACTTCTGATTGTAGATTTCAGATTGCGGATTGCAGATTTGGAGCGAAGCAGATCGATTAATCTGCAGTCTAAAATCTAAAATCTGAGATCATTTTGAATCCATCCATGCCACCTGCATTTCAACCCCGCGCGGTGGTCCTGCTCAGTGGAGGCATGGACTCCTGCGTCTGCGCCGCTTTAGCAGCACGCGATCACGAAGTGGCGGCGGTCCACATCAGCTACGGGCAGCGCACCGAAGAGCGCGAGCGGCAGTCGTTTCTCGCCATCAGCCAGCGCCTGAAAATTCGCGACAAGCTCATGGTCCGTAATGAGGCTTTGCGAGCCATCGGCGGTTCGGCGCTCACCGACGACGCTATCGCTGTGCCCGATGCCGACGAGGTCGGACGCGGGGTCCCGGTCACTTACGTTCCTTTCCGCAATGCGCACTTCCTTGCAGTCGCGGTGAGTTGGGCCGAGGTGCTGGGCGCGGAAAAGGTGTACATTGGCGCAGTTGAACCGGACAGTTCGGGCTATCCCGATTGCCGTCCGGCGTATTACAAGGCGTTCAACGAGGTGGCGAGAACCGGCACGAAGGATGGCCTGATCGAGATCGTTACCCCGCTCATCGCCATGCGGAAAAGCGATATTGTGCGGCTTGGCCTTGAACTGGGTGCGCCCTTCGATTTAACTTGGTCATGTTACAGCCGCGAGGATCAGGCTTGCGGAGTCTGCGACAGCTGCGTGTTGCGCAAGCGCGCCTTCGCGGCGGCGGGAGTTCCGGACCCAATTCCGTACGCGGCGGGATAAGCGGCGTCGGAACGGGTGTTTTTAGTTTTTCGATTGGCCAGCGAAAATTCGACTTTGCCGGGAGGCAAAATGAAAAAGCACTTGGCAATTTTTTTATTCGCAATACTGGCGCTTGGACTGTGCGTTCCTCCGGTTTGGGCCCAGGCTTCGGGAACGGTCCAGGGTGTCTGCAAAGACGCCCAGGGCAATCTTATTGTTGGTGGAGTTGTGGTCTGGGCCAACCAGGAAAACGGTCAGAAGTACACACTCAAGACTGGCAAGGATGGGAAATACTTCTCGCTCGGACTTACCCCCGGCAAGTACAACGTGACGCTCTATAAAACTGCCGATGACCAGAAAGCCGGCAAAGAAATGGACCATGTCAACGGGTTCAAAGTCGGACTTGATGGCGACACCTACGACTTTGACGTGAAGAAGGAAATGGAGGACACCGCCAAGGGTAAAGGCATGTCCGCCGAGCAGTTGAAGCAGCTGCAGGAACAGAACGCCAAGGCGGAGAAGGAAAAATCGACGGTCGGCAAACTCAATGACAAGCTGAACGCCGCCAAGACCGCGGCCGATGCCGGGGACTACGACACTGCCATCGCCGCCCTCACCGAGGCCACCCAGATGGACGCAACCCGCGACTTGCTGTGGTTCAAACTGGGCGACTACTACCGCATGTCGGCGCCCAAGCAGACCGATCCGGCGGAAAAGCAGAAGCGCCTGGACTCGGCGGTCGAGGCCTATCAGAAAGCGGTGCAGATCAAGCAGTCCACCACCAACGACAAGGATCCAAATGCGACCAAGAACCTCGCCGCATACTACAACAACCTGGCAGATGCTTACTCGAAGGACAAGAAAACCGATGACGCCGTGAAGACCTACGAACTGTCGGCGCAGGCCGACCCATCGTCGGCCGCACAAGCTTATTTCAATATGGGCGCGGTGCTCACCAACGCCGGCAAGGCAGACGCTGCGATCGCAGCCTTCGATAAGTGCATTGCAGCGGATCCTACTAAGGCCGAAGCCTACTACCAGAAGGGTGTGAACCTGCTTGGCAAAGCGACTCTGCAAGGAGACAAGACGGTCGCTGCGCCCGGAACTGTCGAAGCCTTCCAGAAGTATCTGGAAATTGCCCCTACCGGCCCCAACGCTCAGAATGCCAAGGATCTTCTGGGCAGCCTCGGTGCCAAGGTGGAAACGAGTTATGGTACGAAGAAAAAGCCTTCAAAGAATTAGTTTCGTTCGGACCTAGCCAATTCCGGGGCGGCTCAAAGGAGCTGCCCTTTTTTGTTGGAGCTGCTTGCGCAGGCTTGGCGCGTTACCCGAGGTTACCAAGGTCTATGTACTTACTGGCCTTCGCGTCCGGCCCGCGGCGCGATACAGTTAACTATCTGAGTTTTCATCCCGTTCTGTGGTGCGTGCGATTCCTGAGGTGTGAGGACGAATGGCGGCACCAACCATTGCTCCGATTTCGGTTACATTAGACGGCTTCTCTGGAAGCGGCAGAGTGGCGACACCGGCTCTGCTGGGCGCCATGCTGCGGGCTGCCGAAAAGATCAGCGACCTGATTTTTTCCCCCGGCCGTCCACCGCAAGTTCAGGTCTATGGCCAGATGATTCCGGTGCAGGTGCCGGGGCTGACCTACCTGACGGCGGATGATACGCGCCACATCGCCGCCGATCTGATCGGAGACAACAAGCAGGCCATTACTACCCTTCGCGAACATGGCGCTTGCGACATTTCTTTCGGATTGCCCGGCCTGGCCCGTTTCCGGGTCAACATTTTTATTCAGCGCGGCAGTTGTGCGGTTGTGATGCGAGTGATTCCCACGGTCATTCCCGACTATGCGTCTTTGCGATTGCCGCAACAATTATCCGACGTCACCAAGCTGAAAGATGGAATCGTGCTGGTGACGGGTGCGGCGGGTTCGGGTAAATCGTCCACTCTGGCGGTGCTGCTGGACAGCATCAATACTGAGAAGTACTACCACATCATCACTATCGAAGATCCCATCGAGTTCCTGCACAATCACAAGTCGTCGACGATTCACCAGCGGGAATTGCACAGCGATACGCCGAGTTTTGCCCACGCGCTTCGCTCCGCGATGCGGCAGGCGCCGAAGGTGATTTTAGTTGGGGAGATGAGGGATCGGGAAACCATTGAAATCGTGCTCGAGGCGGCGGAAACCGGGCACCTCGTTTTTTCCAGTCTCAATACCATGGATGCCGCCAAAACGGTGGAGCGAATCGTGACCTCGTTCACGCCCGCCGAACAGCAGTCGGTACGCGAGCGTTTCGCCAAGTCGTTCCGCTACATCATTTGCCAGCGGCTGATGTCAAAGCACGATCGCAGCGGTCGGGTAGCCGCCTTCGAGATCCTCAAAGCCAATGCGCGCACTCGCGAGTGCGTCGAAAAGGGCGAGCGTGAAAACAAGAGTCTGCTCGACGCTATGAAGGCCGGGGCGTCCGAGGGTATGCAGCATTTCGACGGCGAAATCGCCCAACTGGTGCAGGACCGCGTGGTCGATCTCGAAACCGGCCTGTCGTTTGCCAGCAATGCCGCAGCGCTGGGCCAGGAACTGGCGCGATAGAAGTCTCCGGACTGCAACCTGTCGTATCATTTCCGCATGCCCGCTCCGCCCGCCAGCGCTACTGTTCTGAGCTTTGAAGATGCCTGCCGTGTGATCGAGGAACAAGCGGCGCTGACCCGAGCCGGCGCTCTGGCTGGCTCGACGGAATCCGTCAATCTGCTGTGGGCTGCGGGCCGCGTGCTGGCTGAGCCGGTGTCGGCGGACCGCGATCTCCCTCCGTTTCCGCGATCGACACGTGACGGCTATGCCGTGCGATCGGCTGACCTGGTGCGGCTTCCAGCCACGCTCGACGTGATCGCCGAAATCAAGGCCGGCGAGATGCCGGACAAAATCCCCATCAACATCGGCAGCGGACAAGCCGCTTCCATCATGACTGGAGCTCCCGTCCCTGCGGGTGCGGATGCGGTGGTCATGGTCGAGTACACCTTTCAGCGCGGGCATCGGGTCGAAATAACGCGAGGTGTTTCGGCTGGAGAGAACATTGTTCCCCGCGGCGCCGAGGCTCGCGCGGGTGCGCTTTTACTCGAGCGCGGTCTGCGTCTGGATGAGGCCGCCATCGCTTTGGCCGCATCGGTCGGCAAGTCGCGGCTGCAGGTCCAGAAGCGCCCTCTGGTGGCCGTGTTGACTACCGGGGACGAGATCGTGGGCGTCGACGCCACTCCCGGTCCGACGCAGATTCGCAACTCGAACAGCTATTCCCTGGCGGCGCAGATTGGGCGGGCGGGCGGCGAACCGGTGCTGCTGCCGATTGCGCCCGATGAACTCCAAGCCCTGCGCCGCCTGATCGAACAAGGTCTGCGGTCCGATCTGCTGTTGCTGACTGGCGGGGTATCGATGGGGCGTTACGATCTGGTCGAGCAGGCGCTGTCTGAGCTGGACGCTGAATTCTTTTTCACCGGTGCGAAAATCCAACCCGGACGGCCGGTAGTCTTCGGCAAGTGTGGAAGTACTTATTTCTTCGGCTTGCCCGGCAACCCTGTTTCGACCATGGTCACTTTCGAACTCTTCGCGCGCCCCATGCTGGAGGCGCTATCCGGACAATCTCCGCGCCGGCGGACATTCCTCCACGCGCGTCTTAAGAAAGAGATCAGTGTCAAGACCGGCCTCAAACGATTTCTGCCGGCCATCCTTTCCGGCGAATTCGAGAATTCTGAAGTCGAGTTGGTTCCATGGCAAGGGTCAGGGGACATCGCCGCCATCGCGCGCGCGAATTGCTACATGGTCATCCCCGCGGATCGCGAGCGGCTTTCCGCCGGCGAGTGGGTGGCGGTGATGAAAGGCGATTGTTGATTTGTGATTGCTGATTGTTGATTGGAAATCTCACGGGCCTTGCATCGGATCCTCAATCAACAATCAGCAATTTCGGATAGTGGCTCGTTTTGAATTCCTCCGCGAACTCTGCGGCTTTCCTCCGCGTGCTCGGCGGTTAAAGTGTCTTGATCTGCCCGAAGAGGAAAAGCCTTTAACCGCCGAGAACGCGGAGAACCCGCGCAGAGTTCGCAGAGAAATTCAAATGGGCCACTATCCGGTTTCGGAGTTCCAGTTCCATGCTGGCGGCCCATGTAAGATAGAGCCATCGGAATGCCGAAGAAGCTATCCCATTACGACGGAGCGGGACGGGCGCGGATGGTGGATGTTTCGGGCAAGTCCGCGACGAAACGCGAAGCCGAGGCCAGCGCGTTCGTGGCGATGAAGCCCGCGGTGCTGGCGGCTCTGCCGAAGAATCCCAAGGGCGATCCGCTGGAAGTAGCGCGCATCGCCGGCATTATGGCCGCCAAACGCACTGCCGAACTGATCCCGATGTGCCATCCGCTGCCGCTCGCCCTCGTTGATGTCGATCTGCGGCTGTGCGAGAATGGCGTCGCTATTACCTCCAAAGTTACGACCACCGCCGAAACCGGCGTCGAAATGGAGGCCCTGGTCGCGGCCAGCATCTCCGCCTTGACGGTCTACGATATGTGCAAGGGCGTGGACAAAGGGATTGAAATTCGGGAGATTGTGCTGGAACGGAAGAGCGGGGGCAAGAGCGGGGAGTATCGGCGGGCGCGGTAAACAATGTTGCGGTAATCAATTCAAAGTTCATGGCGAATAACGTCAAGCTGCTGGTGGTGGACGACAATCCGATGGTGCTGGCGATGCTGCAGCAAGCGCTGACGCCGCTGGCACTGGTGACGACCGCAACGGACGCGGCGGACGCGCTGTTGAAAGCGGTGGATGACGCTCCCGATCTGCTGGTGTGCGATTATAAAATGCCGGGGATGGATGGACGGCAGTTGGTGGAGAAACTGAAAAGTCGCCCGGCGACCGCTAATTTTTCCACGGTGTTGATGGCAAGCAAGGCGGACATCGCGGAACGGCTCTCGCCGGTGGACGCGGCGGATGATTATCTGGAGAAGCCGTTCTTTTTGAAAGACGCCACCCGGCGCATCAAGCGCACCATCGACCGGATTGCTCTCGAGAAGATGGCGAAGACCGCGCCCAAGGACGGCGTGGTGCGCGGCAGCCTGGCGCAGATGAACGTGATCGATCTGATGCAGTCGCTGGAGATGGGGCGGAAGAGTTGCCAGCTCTCGCTGAGCAACGAGGGCGATAAGTGCGAAGTGTTTTTTGCCGAAGGCCAGGTGAAGCACGCGACCTATGGAGACCTGGTGGGCGATCCCGCTGTGTTCAAAGTGCTGCGCTGGACAGGCGGAAATTTCCAGCTCGACTTCGAAGGCAAGACCGACAAAGAGACCACGCAACTCAATACCCAGGGGCTGTTGATGGAAGGCTTGCGGTTGCTTGACGAAGCCTCGCGCGAAGGCGGGAGCGAACCGGAACCTGAGCCAGCCGCCGCGGCGCCTGCGGCTGCGAGTGCGCCTCCCAGTGCTGCGGGCCGGGCGCGAAGGGTAGAAGAGGAAGATGATCTCCTCGATGGTTGAGTTCGATCGGTTAATCGCGATGGCTGAACTCGATGGCTAAGCCGCTGGAACTCACCGCGGCGGTAGTGACGGTCAGCGATTCCTGCTCCCGCGGGGAACGCGAGGATCTTTCGGGTCCGGCGGCCGCGCAATTTCTGCAGAAACTTCACTTCTCGGTGACTGTGCGCGAAGTTGTTGCGGACGATTCCATCCACATTCAAAATCTGCTGATTCGATTAGCGCGGGAAGTACGTTTGGTGGTGACAACCGGCGGAACGGGGATTGCTGCGCGCGACGTGACGCCCGAAGCCACCGTGGCGGTGTGCGACCGTCTGCTGGACGGCGTGGCGGAGCGGATGCGGAGCGAGGGGAGCAAGAAGACTCCTTATGCGGCGCTCAGCCGGGGCGTGTGCGGGGTACGGGGGCGGGCGCTGATTCTGAATTTGCCGGGGAGTCCGGCGGGGGCGGTGGAGTCGCTGGAGGCGGTGGCTGGATTGATTCCACATGCGATTGAGTTGTTGAGCGGGAGGACGGAGCATGGGTAGCGGGGGCCAAATGCGCAGCCGCGACGAAAACCGTGGCGGCCTGTGCGGGCGAAGACGCCCGTCCCCGCATGCACATCTTGTCGCCATCAGCATCGTTCCCATCTAGTCTCGTTGCCAGCCCTGGCCGAACCTCTTGAGTGGAGCGTTCAAGATGATTCTTGTCGTGCATTCAAAGCGGGCGGTGTCCAGGCTTGCGTTCGCTGCTATCGCAATCTGCATTTGTTCGATCGCCGCCGGAGCGCAGACGCCGCCCACGAATTGGACGGCGGAGCAGGACCATCAGAACATGATGGATCAGCTGGGGATCAAGGCTCTGCGTCCGGGGCCGAGCGGGAATGAGAAGGACGCCAATCACGCCAACTACGATGAGGCGAAGGCCAATCTGTATGGTGATCTGCCGGACGCGCTCACGATGAAGAGCGGGCAAAAGGTCACCTCGGCGGAGCGGTGGTGGAAGCAGCGACGGCCCGAGATTGTCGACGACTTCGAGCGTGAAGTTCTCGGCCGCGTCCCAGCTAACGTGCCGAAGGTGACGTGGGCCGTGAAGAGTACAACCGATTCGAAGGCAGGTGTTTTCCCCGTCGTTGAAAAACAGTTGGTCGGACATGTAGACAACCCCGCGTATCCGTCGATCAGCGTTGACATTGAGATGACGTTGGTCACGCCGGGGAACGCGAAGGGTCCGGTGCCGGTGATGATCATGTTCAGCAGCGCGGGCATGCTGAAATTCCTGGCAAGCCATCCGGAATTTAAGAAGTTGATGGGCAGTGATCCGCCGGCAACGGAGCAACTGATTGCCAACGGGTGGGGCTACGCTCTGCTCGACACCAGCAGCATACAGGCGGATAACGGCGCGGGCCTGACCAAGGGCATCATCGGCCTTACCAATAAGGGCCAGCCGCGAAAGCCGGAGGATTGGGGTGCGTTGCGGGCGTGGGGCTGGGGCGCCTCGCGCGGGCTAGACTATCTGGAGACCGACAAGAGCGTCGACGCGAAGCACGTCGGCATCGAAGGCGTTTCTCGCTATGGAAAGGCCGCGCTGGTGACGATGGCGTTCGATTCGCGTTTTGCGGTCGTGCTGGTCGGTTCTTCCGGCGAGGGCGGCGCGAAACCGCACCGGCGCAACTTCGGCGAGCAGGTGGAGAGTCTTACGGGCTCGGGCGAGTACCACTGGATGGCGGGCAATTTCTTGAAGTATGGCGCGAGCGAGGCTTCGTTCGGAAGCAAAAATGCCAGCGACTTGCCGGTGGATTCCAACGAGTTGATTGCCCTGTGCGCGCCGCGACCGACATTTATCAGCTACGGGGACCCTGCCATGGGCGACGCGAAGTGGCTGGACCAGCAGGGCAGCTTTATGGCGACTGTGGCGGCGGGCAGCGTCTTCAGGTTATTGGGCGCAAAGGATCTGGGAGTCGGTGACGACTTTCACAGCGCGAAGATGCCGCCGATCAATGCCGGGCTGCTCGATGGGCAACTCGCGTGGCGGCAGCATGATGCCGGACACACGGATGCGCCGAATTGGAAGTACTTCATTCCCTGGGTGGATAAATTTTTCGACTATCACCCGGCAGCGGGGGCGCTCGCGGCCGATCAGCCGGTGTTTCGGACGGACGCGAACTCACTGGTAGCACATGCCCAGTTGCTGGCGAAGGCCAGGCAATCCGGGATCGATATTTACTTCGAGGGGGACTCGATCACTAGAAGGTGGGACGCGCTCGACTATCCGGATTTGATGGCGAATTGGAAAGAGAATTTTTTCGGTTGGAATGCGGCTGACTTCGGATGGGGCGGGGATCGAACTCAGAATATCCTCTGGCGCTTGGAGAACGGCGAGCTGGATGGAGTCAATCCCAAGGTCGTCGTGCTGCTCGCGGGCACAAATAACGTTAGCGATCCTTCGGCTCCGGTGGATGCCGACGCGAGAGCAAGCGACATTTCACGCGGCGTGCAGGCGATTGTGCATTCGATTCATGAAAAGGCGCCGGCGGCGACAATCGTACTTATGGGGATCTTTCCAAGGAATGACAACATGGCGTTCCTGCCCGTCATCCACAAGATCAATCGGAGCCTCTCGGGACTCGCTGATGGCCAGAAGGTTCGCTATCTGAATATTAATGACAAGATGGCTAGCGACGGAAAGCTGTTCGACGGGATGATGAACGCAAAAGACAAACTCCATCCCACGGAGAAGGCATATCAGGTGTGGGCGGATGCGCTGAAGCCGATGCTTACGGAGTTGCTGGGGCCTCCCGCTGCCGCGGATCATGCGCCACCGGCTACCGGTGATCCTTCCGCGGCACACTGAGCCGCGCGCGCATTCGGCGGGATGTTCAATGCGCCAATTTTCCTGGTCCCAAAATCGCGCGGCCCGGGTACGTGTTGGGGACGAGTTTCTCTTCGTCGATCAGGGGCGTTCCTCCAACCAGGAGATAGTGAACGCCGACGCTCGGCTCCATCGGCTTCTCGAAGGTCGAGTGGTCGGCGATGGTTTGCGGATCGAAGATGACGATGTCGGCGTCAGCGCCTTCCTGCAGGCGTCCTTTCTGGTGCGCAGCGGGAGTGGAACGCTCCAGCATCTGCGCGGGCATGAGGGTCATTTTTCGAAGAGCTTCCATCAGAGTGAGCGTTTTTTTCTCGCGGACATATTGGGCGAGGACGCGGGCGTAGGTGCCGGCGTTGCGGGGATGACCTTCGGCTCCATCGCTGGCGATCATAACCAGCGGGTTGGGGATGACGGAGTCGATGATCTCCTGGGTGTTGGCGAAGATCAGCACCCACTGCTGTTTGGTGGAATTGTGCAGCTCGTCGAAGCGCTCCTTCGTGAGGTGCTCGCCAGTGTCGGGGAGCACGAGATTGTTGTAGTCGATGCCCTGTCTTTCGCGCCATCCGGGGTTGAAGACGGCGGAATTGATGGCGGTCATGCCCGCGATGTAGGGATACGCCTCAGTGGTCACGTCGAGGCCGCGAGCGCGGGCGCCTTCGATCAGAGAGATGCATTCGAGCGAATCCCGCAGGCAAGTGCTGTTGATGTGAACGATGTGCAGCGATGCGCCGGTGATGGCGGCGGCGCCGATGACTTCCTCCACAGATTCGATGGCTGAGCCGGGTTCGATTCGTCCTGAGCTGCGCATGTGGGTGTAGACCGGCAGCCTGCGCTCAGCGGCCACGCGGAACATGTCGATGACTTCGAGGCGCGTCGCACCAGGAGTGTATTGAATGCCCATGCCGACGCCGAGAGCACCGGCGTCGAGTTCGTCGCGAAGGCGCTGCTGAATGCGCACGATCTGTTCGGGGGTGGCGGGCTGCTCGGTAGCGGGGCCGCTTTTCGGGAGGATAGATCCGTCCGGCAGGGGCGTGCCGAAAATCAGGGAACGTGCGGCTACGTGGCTGGCGGTGGTGCCGTAGTGGATGAGGGAGTGGCCTTGCTTGGAATCAAGAAACTGTTTGACGTCGGGGGCGCCGATTTCCATTTCGAGGGCGGTGGTGACGCCGTCGAAAGCTTTGACGCGTTGGCTGGCGATCTCTTGGCCATGCTGGTGCAGGTCGATGAAGCCGGGGGCGACGACGAGGCCGGCGGCGTGGATGACGCGGCGCCCGCTGAGCGGGGCGGCCGAGATGCGGGCGATTTTTCCGTCGCGGATGCCGACGTTGCGGATGGCGTCGAGGGAAGTCTCGGGGTCGATGACGCGGCCAGCTTCGAGGACGAGATCGTACTGTTCGCCGGTTTGTTGGGCGGGGAGGAAGCTGGGAAAGAGTGCGAGAGCTAGACCGAGGAGAGCTTTACGCATAAAGATGGTTCCGAGGCAGTGATGATAGCAGGGCCGGTTGAGGGTCGCAGCCGCGACGGAGGGCGTCGCGGCCTCGACGGCGAGTGCACCCGTCCCCACAGAATCAAAAATCAAAGGCGGCACTCGTCCTTGATCACGTTACACTAGCTGTTTCCTTTGAAGAATATTGGACACATATTGGCGCGCTATACGGCGTGGATTCTGGGGCTGATGAAGCTGTTCGGGATCTGGGGCGTGTTTGTGATTGCGTTTGCCGACAGCGCGCTATTGGGCATGCCCGTGGATTTTTTGGTCGCAACCTATGTGTATCGGGACCGCGCACGGCTTCTGCTTTACGTGGCCATGGCGTCGCTGGGGTCGGCGCTGGGCAGCATTCCGCTGTACATCGTTGGATATCTGGGCGGGGAGAAAGTGCTGCGCAAGCGAATTTCGGAGGAGCGCTTCCTGAAGATTCATCGCTCGTTCGAACAGCATGAATTCTGGGCGCTGATGTTTCCGGGGATGCTTCCGCCGCCGCTGCCGTTCAAGATCTTTGTGCTGGGTGCGGCGGTGTTTGAAATGCGGTTCCGCGATTTTCTGGTGGCGATTTTTCTGGGAAGGTTTGTCCGGTTTCTGCTGCTGTCGGCGCTGGTGCTGTGGTTTGGTCCGGAGATTGTGGAACTCTTCGGGGGAGTGTTGAAGCAGCATTGGGGCTGGGTGTTGGTAGCTATTCTCGCCGGGGTTTGCGTTTGGGTTGTGTTGCGGTTGCGAGGAAAGGCGGGCGAGGCGGTGGGCGGCAAAAGCGAGTAGGGAAGAGAATGCGCTTCCGCGACAAAAACCGTCGCGGCTTCGACGGGCGAAGACACCCGTCCCCACATGAGTCGATTTTACGCAGCGGCGGTGTGGTCGCCGGACTTGTTGAGCAATCCCGACAGGGCGTGCATCACGACGGGAGTGCCGAACATCGCCAGAGAGAAGAATAAGTCGCTGACGGCGGTGTTGCGGTAGAACGGGATTCCCGCGGTGTAGGACATCATCAGGCCGGCGAAAGTTCTGGGGTACATTTCCGGAGACGCGGCCCAGACGGCGAAGTTACTGATCAGGAAGAACGAAATTGAGCTCGTCACAGCAGCGCCCACCACCCGCCAGAAGCCTGACTTTTCGCGCAAGAAAGTGGTCCCTAACAAAAGAATCGCGCCATACCAGGCCCAGGTGACCAACTGATCCCACTGGACAGGATAGTGATACATGTACTTGGTCAGAACTACGTCGGTGGCTGCGAATAACACCAACGGAATCCAGAGCTGGCGTCGCGAACCGCGGGCTCCGAAAAACAGTAGCGACGCTGCCAGTGGCGTGAAGTGCCAGGCGTGGGGAAGAACGTTCAGGGGGCCGGCAAAGGGCAGGAAGCGGATCGCGATGGCCAAGAGCACGAATAGATAGGGCAGCATAAATCACCTCGAATGAATTCTTATTCTGGGCGTTGGCGAGGCTGGCGTCAAGAGAGGATCGTTGGCCGCGCCAGTTTTTACAAGTGTGAACGAGCAAGAAGTTGGCTTACGGCTGGCCGGGTTCGGGCACGACCACTTGTCCCTTCGCAGTTTGAAAAACGTCGCCGACCACATGCAGGTTCTTGTCGATCTCTACCGTTTTGCTCAGACCGCCGCGACCTGGGCGGCTGGTGAAAGTTTTGAGGACCCCGGAATAGCGCAGATCCTGAAAAAGAACGATCCAACCTTGTTGTGGAGGCTGGAGGGTTTCGGTTTCAGCGATGGGATATTGCGCCCAGTCGAGGAAGCGGCGTCCCACGTAGGAATTCTTGGCGGCCAGAGTGATCGGCGTTTCTTCCGGCTTATAGCGGATTTCGAGGCGGCCTGCGGGATCGACCTCGGGTGTGAGGGAATTTACCGGAGCGAGGGCGAAGAATGCGGGCGTTTCGACCACGCCGTCCCAGTGAAAGGGATCGATGTACTTGGGATAGGCCGAGGCTCTGACGGGGTCGACACCGTTGTAGGTGCGCGATTCGAGAGCGTTGATGGCGCGGCGGTGCTCGTAATCGCGCAGGCCCCACAGCAAGACGATTCCGAGAAGCGCGAGAGTGGCGGCGACGCGGCCGCGGGGGCCGCGACGGCTTGCGCCGATTTCACTGTCGATGAGCCCGAAGAAAGTTGGGACTACGAGTCCGAGAATCAAGAGCGCCCACATCACCGGTTCGGCGATGAAAACGATATCCCAGGAGTACCACTTCTCGGAAAACGGCCAGAAGGGGCGAACGCCGTAGTTGTTGGTGAAGTCGAGCAGAATGTGGCTGAGTCCGGCAAGGCATGCGTACAGAAACAGCAGTCCCCAGCGCGGAGGGAGTTTGGGATCTTTCAGTTTGCGCCCGCGGATGCGCCAGATTAAATACACGAAGCCGACTACGGCCAGGGCATCGAGCGGAACGCCGACGAAGGAGTGGGTGAATCCGCGATGATGGGCGAAGCCGAAGGCCGAACCGCGAATGCTGCCGAACACATCGAGATCTGGAGCTTCGGCGGCGAGCGTGAGCGTGAGCGTGGCCAGGGCGGTCTTGCGGTTGAGTCCGGCGCGTCCCATGCAGGCGCCGGTCAGGAAGTGGGTGATCGGTTCCAAGTCGTTCGAGGAATTCTATCGCAAAGCAATTCGGCTGCGTGAAATGCGGCTCAGCGCGGCGGCGTCAGCAGAGTCAAGGCATCCGGGACTACTGTGATTTCTGCGGGGAGCGTGCCCAGGAGTTCGCCGTCGGCTTCGATATAGATTTTGCGCTGGGCGTCGTTTATGGTCGATGGAGACCGGTACTCGCAGGCGACGCGCTGGCTATAGGCAAGGTCGATGCCCGGGATCCTCCAGCGCGCCCGCAGCAGGCCACGCGTCACATACGCGAGATAGGCCATACGGCTGGCGGTGCGGCAGCAGACCAGGCGCATATCGTCGCGGTCGAGAGAGGCTCCGGGGGCGAGTTCCTGGACGACTCCGCCGAACTGGCGGATGCGCACCGCCAGCAGTTCTGTGACTTCGGCGTGGTGTGCCGCACCCGAGCCGGTCTCGACGTACTCCACTACGAAGCGCGGCATAGCATAGGTAAACCACAGGTTCCACGCCTTGGCGTAGTAGGCGGCCATGCCCATGCGCTGCTTGATTCCGGTATGAAGTTTGTAGAACAGATGAGCGTCGACGCCGATGCCGGCGGCGACCACAAAATAACGCGTGCTGGGATTGCCGTGGAGGTCGGCGTAGGTCACGCGGCCGAGCGCGATGCGGCGGGGTGCGG